>Ga0075428_100004109_pt1 | contig 16018 bp, 6 predicted proteins | sample RhiMetdeltSRZDD2_FD_75291 | JGI IMG/M metagenome (GOLD analysis project Ga0075428, IMG submission 75291) | Populus rhizosphere microbial communities from Tennessee, USA - Rhizosphere MetaG P. deltoides SRZDD2 | ecosystem: Host-associated > Plants > Roots > Rhizosphere > Soil | place: USA... | reverse complement strand
AGGAGAATGGCGCCACGTCCGAGTGTGCCATGAGCGCCGCGGAAGGGCCGGTGGCTGCAATGGCAATCCCATCGACGCTGCGGCCGTCGCACAGGGCGGCGAGCCGGTGGGCGTCGGTGTCCGCGGGATCTACGGCCGACACGTCGAGCGGAAACTCACTCCTGAAGGCATCGATGATCTTGTCCCGCTGCGCCGGCGTGAGTCCCTCGTCGAGCAGCAATCGGCCGAACACCAGCCCCGACTCTGCCAGGAGCGCAATGTCTGCCGAGAAGCCTTCCGTCTCGACCAGCTCCTCGAGCGCCGTGGAGATCGGATTCAGCGCGGGCGCGGGTCCGGAGATCACGCGCGGGCGCCACCCGACGAACGACGTGGTTCGCGCGCGGAGCTGCGTCCACGCCGGAGACGCGGCATCCTCGCCTTGGAACTCGCCGAGCTGCCATTGCCGCGTCAGCATCCAGAGCGGATCGCGTACGCGCGCGGCGACGGTCTCCGCCACCTCGGGCGCGCGCGGACGCGGCTCGATGCGGTTCCACCACGACAGCGCCAGAATCTTTTCAACAGCGATCGAACGTTCGTGGAACGTCACTGGCATCAGGAGAACCTCTCGGTGATCCGCGCCTCGGCCAGCAACGTGCCGACAAACGAGCTGCGGATCGTGACCTCGTCCGTGCTGTCGGTCAACGTAATGGCGGGCAAGAGCTGACCCAGCTCGCCGAGAAGCTCGCCATCGACGCCGCGGATGCGGGCCATTTCGGCGGCCTCCCGGATCGCGTCAATCACCCAGGGCAACTGCCACGTGCGCGAGTCGGGCACGGGGGGAACCGCGACGAGCACCGCCTGCGGCGCCTCGGCGCCCGGGTCGTCGTAGTGGAACGCAACCCCCGTCTGCACGCTCTTCATTGGAATCATCTCGATCCACTGATCGATCACCAGGCCCGCCCACGGCGCGGTGGCCGCCGGCGTGTCGGCCTGGTACAGGAGGAGCGACGTGCGGCCGGACTTCGGCCGGTCGCTCTCGCTCGCAAACGGCAGCGCGACCCAGCGCGCCGACGCGTCGTACGGAAGCTGCGCAACAACGCGCGGGCTGGGAATGCGGCCGAGAGTGCCGGTGAGGATCTCGAGCCGTCGCCACGCGTCCAGTCCCGGCCGCACCGCCGCCGCGATCCGCTCGAACCGGCGGACGGCTGTTCGGCGGCTTGCTTGATCCGAATCGATGAACGCCGCGGTCGCATGGTGCGCAAGCGCGTTCGCCAGTTCTGCTGGTTCAGGCGGATCGAAACGGGGCAGAAACGGAGTGCGCGCACCGGCCACCGCATCCACGATCGCGCGGGCGGACGTCAGCAGGAACCGCGCGTCGTTTGCGTGCTGCGGCTTCTGCGCCTCGGTGCGGAGCGCTGTCGCCTGCTCGATGCGCCGCGTCGCTTCCGCGGTCACGCTCTCACCTTGCGTGATGAGATCGCGGCGTTGCGCGAGCGTGTCGCCAAGCGAGCTCACTGGGTACGAACCGGTGACGCCGACCTCGGCCATCGCTCGCAGCGCACTGCGCAGGCCCGCCAACGCGAAGGGCGCGCTGTCTGCCGCGGCCTTGGCGGCCGCGACCGCCGTGTTCAACGTCTGGTTCGCGAGATCAACTGCCTGCAGCAGCTGCCCGGCGCGCGTGACGGCCTCCGCGCCGCGATGATCGGCAGCGGCCCCAGCGTCCGCCCGGTCCTCCGCGACGAGATCCTCCGGCGTCAGTGGCCGGCTCTTCGACAGCACGGTCTCCACCGCCTGCACGAGATCCAACAGGTCCGCAAAGGTCCGATCCTGCGCCGGGTTGAATCCGGCAACCGGACGCTTGTACTCAATCTGTGCCTTCGACTCCTGAGTCAAGCCGAGCGCGGCATGCGCCGCTTCGATCACGCGTCGATCTAGCTCCGACGCCGCGGCAGTCGTCGCGCCCGCCGGCGCATCAGCTGACGCCTGCGTCATCGCGAGCACATCGACCGGCCGCACGTGCAACGCGGCGAGCGATACGGTCGTTGTCAGCGGTCCGCTTCCGTTGGGCGTAACGATGACCTGCGCACGATACGCGGCTGCAGGCCCGAACACCGATCCGAGCCACGCGTCCACGCACGGCTCGAGCACGGCCCGCGGCGTCGCCGTGGCAACGTAACCCGCAGGCAGTGCGGGACCGTTCCCGCCGGCGAGCAGAACGACCCGGTGCGTGAGCGGCGTGCCCGCGTGCGGTTGGGTCGCAATCTCCGGATCCGGCGGTCGCACCGCGCCCTGCGCCATCGCGTCGAGCGTCGCCGCCGCGACGCTCGGACTGCCCTTGACGATCTGGTAGACGCCTTCCGCGAGCAGCAGATCGGAAACCGAGTCCACCGTTCGATCGAGTGCCGCCAGCTCCTGCTCGACACTCGTGCGATCCGCGCCGGTCGGCAGGCCGAACTGACCCCAAGGGACCGTTCCATCCTGGAACGCCGTCCGAAGCACCAGTCCGTCGACGACGTTGCGAGCGGCGATGTGCTCCTTGGGCTGATCGGGATTCGCCGGATCGAAGTCGTCGGGGTCGCCTGTCTTTGCAGCCACGAGCGGATAGCGTGCGCGGAACGCCGCGATCCACTTGTCGAGATTTCGATCGTGCAATCCGCGCTCGAACTGGTACCCGAACACAGCGCCGACCGGCTGCCCTTCGCGCACAGCATCGAGCACGAACCGCGCCGCGCGCACGCGCGCCGAGGACAGGTCAACCGCGTACTTGCGTTGGTCGGCACCCGATCGCGAGAGATAGCCGCTGCGCAGGATGGCGGCCGCCGCGGCGTGCATCATCGACGGCGCTTGCACGTAGCCACCATTCCCCGCCTGTCTGGCTGCTACGCGCCCGTCTTCCAGGTCGACAGTCCGCGCGCGGCGATCGGGCTTGGGCCGCAGGTCTTCGACCCAGCCGAACGCGCCGAGATGACAACCGGCCGGCACGCCGGTCCGCATCGACTCGAGCCGCTTGGAGGCGAGCGCCGTGATCCACGCGTCGAGGCGGTGCGACGCGACGTCGAGCGTCTCGCCGAACAATCGCTCGAGTTCGGCCGGCGACGCGCCCGAGAGCGCCGCCAGCGCGTCGCGGAAACCGACGACCGGCGCGTCGGGAAAGAGCGACACGATCGTTGCCGCGTTCGCCGGATTGGAGAGATACGCGTGGACCGGTTGCTGGCCAGTGACGGCAGGCACGTTCAGAAGAAGGTGCTGAACGCGATCGAACTGCGCCGGCTGCGCCGCCAGCCCCTGGATTTCGCGCTCGGTCCGTTCCGCCGGTTGCACGATCGCGTGCCGCAGCTCGAGGCGGAACGCCGCGTTGTGGTACTCGAGGAGCGCGCTGTGGCGCAAGAGCCGATACAGCAGCGAAACAGGCGGCTCCCAGCCGGCCGGCAACTGCTCCGTCATCAAGTCGCTCAGCGACGCCGTGCGAATCCACTCGATGTAGTTGGGCGTCAACGCCCCGCTCTCGGAAACGGGACTCTCGGTCACCAGCTTGTACCGGAACGGCCAGGCCTTCGGGTCGAAGTTGACGCGGCCGATGCGCGGCTTCCACTCCGGATGACCAATGAGATTGAGCACCGTCTGCGCCATCGCCTGGCCCGCGTCGCTCCATGCGGCCCAGACGTCACCCCATCCCCAGAAGCCCATCAGGTTCCAGGTTGCGTCCTCGCCCGTCACGGCGCGCACGCGAACCTCGCGCGCGGATGCGTCCATGCCGAGAATCTCCATCAGGTCGCGATCGGGATCGCCCGTGCGCCCCACGCGCGGTACGAGCGGCGCCTTTGACAGCCACACGTTCCGAACGCCCCGAAGTGCCGCGGGCAACGCGCGATCGATCACGCCGTCGCGCGCTCCTGGCTGCCAGCTCGCGAGCGAGCTGACCGGCAGCACGCCGTACAGTGTGTTGCCGATGCGAAAGGCCGCGTACGGACCGCGTCCTCGTACGTGATTGACGAAGAACCTCCGCGCCGACTCGATCTCCGCATCGTCGAACACCGGCGCCATCTGTTCGGTCAGAAAGTAGCCCCAGGTGACCTGCCAGAGCGCACGCGCCATTGCGCCCGCGCGTTCGAACTCGCGGCCGTCGGCGCCCTCGAGATGACGTGCGCCATCGGGCGCGAGCCCAAGGGCGGACATGAGACGCGCGCCATCGCGTCCCGCGACAACGGGAACGCCGATCCGCTCGACGGCGAACCCTCGCTGGCCGTCGTTATCGGGCGGTGGAAACGGCGCCGGACCCGCCGACGTGTTGTTTGTCGGCGTGCCCTGAGGCACGAGGGCCACACCGCGCCCGAAACGATGGTGCTCGAGCAGCTCCTGCAGGCTCGCCGCGCTGACGTCTGCCGCGAGCGACGATTTGACGCCGAACACGATGAGGCGCGTCAGTCCTTGTCGCTCCCCCTCCTCGAGCGCGATCGTCATGGCCATACCCACGTCGATCGCGCGCGCGAAATCCACCGTCCATCTCGCCTCGTCGCTCAGCTCGAGCCCATCGGGACCGAGCGGGCTCCGTGGATCGCTCGGGTCCGGCGAGAAAGTGAGCGCCAGCGGCTCGACAATCGCGCTGCCTGATACGACGCGGCGGCTTGCCGGCGTCTCGAGCACGACGTGCCAGCGATCAGGGAGCAGCCAGGTCTCGGCGGGACGGGTCCACGTAGACTCGCGGCGCGCCGGCGATGGCGGATTCGGTGTGCCGGTCGGACGGTCGGCAATGTTGAGCGGCGTCATGGCGCGGGCGATCCACGCCGCGCGCTGTTGGTCGCTCTTGCCGATCAGCGTCCGCCACGCGGCACGCTCCTCGGTTTCACCTGGCCACGCGGCCTCCCAAAATGTCCGGCCATCGTCAATTTCTTGATCGGTCAGCTCGGGCTCGAATGTATCCGCGAGGATGTCGTCGGGATAGACGCGCAGCTGCAGCGTCGCTCCCGCGAAACGCGTCTCGATTCGCACTGGCAACAGCACGAGCGGTGCCTGCGCTGAAAGCCGCTGCACTTCTTCTTCCGCGCTCGGCGCCAGATGCCGCGTCAGATCGGCGACCAGACTCTTTCGCTCCGTGGCGGCACGCTCGCGTGCGCGGGAGAGCTTGGCCTGGGCCTGCCTGGCGGCCTCGAGCGCCGCATCGAGCGCATCGCTCGTCCGGTCGTCGCGGGAACGGGACAGCGCACCCGCCTTGGCGCGCGCGTCCTTCGCGGCCACGGCGGCGCGCCGCAGCTCGAAGCGTGCGTCGTCGAGCAGCGCGCGCTGATGCTCGAGCGGTCCGGGAGGACGAGCGAACGGGTTGTCGACAGGGCTCACGGGATCATCTCCGAAGCGTGGAACGCGACGCGCATCGGCCGTTGAAGCGTGATGTACGCGATGTCCGACGCGCGGCTCCCGTGCTCGCCGGTGCCGGCATTGGCGTGCCACCGTCGCGTTGTCGAATCGCTCACCGACGACGTGTCAGGCAGGTTCGCGTCGAGGTTTACCGTGAGGAGCGCGTCGAGATCGGCGCGGCTGCCCACCAGGTTGGCCCAGCCGAGGCCATTCCAGTTCGTGCCCGCAACCGGCAGGCCGAAGCTCGCGTCCGGTAGCGTGGGCGCGGGCTCGTCCATCCCGAAACGCGGCTCGCCCGATGGTTCCGCGAGCACGAAGTACCAGCCCGGGTCTCCCTGCGGCGAGTTGGTTCCGAGCACCTGCTCTTTCGTGAGGGCGAAGCCAAAGAAGTTCGCGTCGGGATCGAGCATGCCCGAGAAGAGCGGGTGCGCCGTCTTCGTCTCGGCCTCTGCGTCGTTCGCGGGATCGTCGATCTCGCGTCCTTCGTTTCCCCACTTCGCGCGGTTCGCGTAGACGATCGTGTTCGGATAGCGGCGCAGGAGATCGCCGCGCACGAACAGCACGAGATAGTCGGACGAGCCGGCGACCGGCGGCCGCGGGCTGTGGTCCTTCAGATCGCTTGGCGGCGTCCACGTGTGCATCGGCGTGATGTCTCGGAGCTGCTCGGGCGTGAGCCCGCCACCCGGCGGTGCGGCATAGCCAGCTGTGTCCCAGAACTGCCGGAAGTACGTGGCGCGCTGCGTCGTCGGGTACTCACGCCACAGCAGCTCGCGCGCCATCTCGTGGTTCAGTCCGGCCATGTAGGCTTCGATCATTCGCTGGTTCGACTTGAGCAGCGTGGCCGAATTGACCGGGATCTTGTCGAATCCCGGCAGCAGCCATTCGTTGTTCAGTTTTGCGAGCGGCTTGTACATCGGCTGCGGGAACTCGGGGGCCGCGAGGATCGGCTCGAGCGGATCAGTTGGCGTCCAGGCAATTGCGCCGGCGATTGCGTATCGACCGGCGTAGGCCTGCGCGATCGTCAGTCGCGGGCTCAAGTTCGTGGCAAGCGTCGTGCGGAGGGCATCGATATTGACTTTCTGCATCACGCGAATTGGCGTGGTCGGCGCGATCTGCCGATCGAGCATCGTCGCCAGCTTGTCCCGCAGGCCGCTGATCTCGACTGCTGAGGGCGTCGTGCCAGGGGGAGCCGTCGGCGGCGTGCGCGGCGCGCCACCGGGCGGCGCGACCGCCGGCGCATAGTTTGGCGGTGGTGTGACGCCGCGAATGAGATCGCCGGAGATCGCACCGTCGCGTACGGCAAGACGGCGCGCTAGATCAGCGGCGCGCTGGTCGCACTGCCGCGCGTACACGAACGCACCTGCCGCCGCAGCAGCGGCGACGAGCGCCGCAACCCATCCCAGAACGAAGAAGAGCACGATCGCGAGGACAATCAGGATCCATGCGGCAATACGCAGCCAACGCGCGCGGTCGCGCAGAGCGTCGACTTGCGCCTGAGTGACGCCGGCGCCGGCCAGCGTATCGGCAACGCTCTGAAGCGTGGCGAGGCCGGAAGGCCGCGGCGGCGGATCCGCCGCGCTCAGTTTCCCTTCATTCAAGCGCGCGAGCAGCCCAGCAGCCGACGCTGTGCTCACGCGACCCTGCCGCCGGCCCATAGGACCGAGCGGCCTCGCGATGCGGCGAAACGCACCTTCGAACACGCCCCGCGGGATTGGGCTCTCGGACAGTACCGTGCGAACTGTTGTCGGGCTCGCCTTCACGCGTGTGTGCAGCGGCGCCGTCAACATCAGTACTGCTTCAGGTTCCGTCGTGAACACGTGGCGCGTCGCGAGCCGCACCGCCATCTCGCGCGCGAGCTGCGCTTGCCGGAGCTCCTCGTTCAATTGGCGCACGCGATCGACCTGGTTCCACGCACTCGCCATCAGCGCCTCCTGATGGACTTGCACGACGCGAGTACCCAGCCCGGCGCCGACACGTAAACGCGGATCGACGTTGAGCTCCTGGAACCAGAGCGGGCGCTCGGGCTGCACGTCCGCCTCGCAGCGATCCGTGGCGGCGGGCCACTGGCCGTAGAGCGGCGGGGTCACGGTCTTGGGCACTGCTGGCGTGGCGGCGCGATCGGCTGGCAGATTCAACAGCGCCTTGAGCTTCTGAATCCAGGCAGCCCGCGCGGTTGGATTCCACGGCGTTTCCGGCGTGTTGAGGGCCGTCAGCATCCCCCGCAAACCGAGCGGCGCCGTGTTCGCGGGTGGGAACGTGGGGGAAGGCGCCGAGACGTCGACGTCGCGAATGCCAACTGATTCGGGTGCTTCGAACGGCGTGAGCAACCGCGCGAGCGATTCGAAGTCACCGTCAGGCCCGGTGCCGAAGCGCCAGAAATGGTAGACGGGGAGAGTCAGCGGCCCCGCCGGCGTGTCTCCCCACGCGCGCGCGAGTGCATCGACTGATCCCGGATTCTGGCCGAGGCCCTTGAGCACGCCACGCTGGAACGTCGGGACCACCAGCGCCGTGTAGGCACGGTGCGGCTGCATACGCCGAGGCGCCATCAACCGCGAGACGATCGCGCCCGATCGCGCGGTCATCAACGCCGCGGCACGCGCCTCGTCCACTGTCGTCTCGCCGCTGACCTGCGTGTGCGACCATGCCCAGAGCTGACTGCTCCGCGGCAAGCCCTTCGCGTCGAGGATCTCGACCGCGCCCAGCCGTTTGCCGTCGGGTGCCACCAGCCGCTTGATCTCGGCGTCCTCGAGCACGATGAGCGTGATCCACGGCGTCAGCCGATCGCCCGGCGTGGCGCGCGCGGGTGTGTAGCGCCAGGGCAGGTCGGCCTGATCGAACTCGATCAACGGAAAGTAGTTCGTCTCCGCATCCATGACACCTGGCCGCGGCCACGTTCTTGTCACCGTCAGCGTGTCGAACGTCGCCACCTCACCGGGTCCGAATAGCTCGAGCGTGACGCCATCGGCGAGCGCGGGATCCGAGTTGAATCCGACCTGGATCGGCATCTTCGTCCGCGGCTCCGAGCCGGGTGTGCCATCGACACGCGCGATCGCGGCGCCGACGCCGGTCTTGAGCCACGGGAGGAATGCGAACTGCCCCACGGTAAGACTCACGCGACCTCCAACTCGTGCAGAGGGACGACCTGCCACAACTCGCGCTCTTCGGGGTGGCTCGCGAGATAGGTCTTCAGCGCCTGGTGCGCGCCTCCCTTGGTGGTGGCCGACGTGATGTTCATGCTCCGCGTCAGGTCGCGTGTCGAGGCGACGACGAACGCCTCGTCTTTCTGCGTGAGCTTCGGCGAAGTATCAAACGCCCGCGTACCGGTGTGCCCAACGCCCTCCGTGCGATGCGCGGTGCTCTCGAGGACGCCACGCTGCATCCACAGCGGCAGGACGAACAGCCCGCGTAGACGCGCGCCGTGCTCGGGATCCACGTATTCTGTCTCGTAGGTGAGCGGCGCGGAGATCGACGGGCCGGCGCGAACCGTCGCACTGGCGACCTCGATGCCGGCTTGCATTTTCTCGAACGATGGGCGCGAGAGCTTGTCGGCATCGCTCAGGTCTTCGAACTGCGCCGCCGCGAAGAAGTCGGGCTGCGGCGCGAACGTCGCGGGCGATCCGCCGACCGTCACGTGATCGACCGTGAACTTCACGGGCGCGGGTGTTAGACCGCTGCCGAACCGGGTCAGCGTGCGATCGAGCGGCGCGACCTTCTGAATCCAGGCCATCCGCCCGGCGGGATCGATCACCGTAGCGGTCGTACCAGGTGGCAACGACAGCGTCACTACGGGCAACGTGCCCGCAGCGGGAAGCGAGGCCCAGTTGCGCGGATCCTTCAACGCCGCGAGCAGCGGCGGCCACGGATCGAGCGGCGGAAGCTCCGCGCGATCTTCGCTGCCGAACTTCTCGTCGACGCGCGCGGTAACTTCGAAGAAGAGCACCGACAGCGTGGCCGTGCCGCGCACGCGGAACGGCGTGGGGCCCGAGAGCGTGCCGTCGAACGTCACGCCGGCGAGCCGCAAATCGCCGACGCCCACCTCGAGCCCCGCGGTGAAGTCGACCTCGAACGAGAACGGCGTGTAGATGATGAGCGCGTCGAAGCCCATCCACCCCTTCACGTAAACGCCGACGTCGACAAACAATTCGGCGCGCGCGCCGAACTGGAGCGAATTGCTCGTGAGCGCCTGATAACTCAGGCAGCTGATGCGAATGAAGTCGCCCGCGCCGACCGACAGCGTCAGGCGGCGCAGCGCGGGGAACCCCGGCGGCGGCGTGAAGTGCGGATGAAAACCGCCAAGCGCAATGGCGAAGTTCGGTTGATCTCCCCACGAGAGCCGGAGCGCCATGTCGCCCGTCAGCGTCCAGAGGACGATGCGCGAGTCGCGCAAGGTCGCGTCGAGCGACAACAGCTTGGCGCCGAAGTCGATCATCGCGACGAAATCGACGTGGATCTCGACGATCGCTGCGGATCGCTCGGGGAAGAACGCCGCGATCTGCCCGAGCAGCGCAATCCGGATCGGGTCGGGCAGCTCGATGACGATGCCGAGAGAGATTTCGACGAGGGTGGGCGTGCCCCAGCCGATTTTCGCCATCGGTCCGAAAACGAACTGACCTTCGGCAGGTGGAAAGATGCGGCCCAGATCGCTGATCAGCTGCGGCGCGTTCCGCACAGGATCGCGCGGGAACATGATCGAGTCGAGGCTGCCGGCGTACACACCCAGCCGCATCGCCTCGGCGTCGATCGTGCGATGAATCCCGCAGATGCCGCCGACCCCGTTGAGCGTAAAACCCCAGCTGAGCTGAATCGGGAAGAACTCGACCGAGATGACGATCAGAAATGAGTAGCCCGGACGGTTGTCGGGAAGTCGCGTATCGATCAACGCAATCGCGCTGACCTTGATGCCGAACACCTCGAGCGCAATGACGCCGGAGTAGCGGCCGTTCGGCTTGTCGAAGCCGATGTAGCCGCCGCCCTGGATCGGGCCGGCGTTGACCGCGAGTCCCAAGCCCGTTGGAGGCTTGAACTCGATGTCGAACTGTGCCGGTCCAAGGTTGCCCCCTCCCGCGGGGAACGAGAGGATCGCGTTGGCGCCGAGCCGATCGACGGTTGCCGCAACCGGTCCGATCTGCGCGGATATCGCGGCCGACAACTCGATCGGCACAGTACCGTTGCTGAACCCCGCGCCGATGTAGGCACGGATGAACGTAATCGGTCCGAGCGACCGATTGAGCGGGATCTGGATCTCGAGCACCCCGCTGCCCTGGAACTGCACGCCGCCCGACACGCTCCATGTGAATCCCAGATCGAACGGCGCGTCGATGCGAATGCCGCTCAGGATGGTCGTCAGAAAACCGTCGCCCTTGCTCCCGTCGACGACGAGCCGGCCGCCGGTGACCGTGGCCCCGGCAAGCGTCTCGCCGGTCGCTTTGCCCGTGACCGGGTCCCAGACGAACCGCAGGCCAACGACGGCATCCACCTGTGCAACTTCGAGGCGGCTGCCGCCGGACTCCCCGAACAGGATGAACGGGTCTGCCGGGCGACCCTGCACCGTCAGCGACATGCCAGCCTGCACTTGCCCCGACGGCGACGGCGGCATCACCTCCAGCGTGAACGGCGGCCGGACAGCGGCGCTCGTGCGAAGCGCCAGCTGTCCATCGAACTTTGCGCGGAACGTCCAGCTCTCATGCGGGGACGGCAGCGCGACGTCGACGTTGCCGCCGATTGGCAACAGCACCTCGGCAATGAGCCCTGGCGGCGAGGTTGAGGGATCGACGGTGAGATCGAGAGCGAAGGCGTCGAGCTTCGCCGGGCTGCCCGGCGCCGGCGGAAACAAGGTTGCCGGCAGGCCGAGCGCGTCGAGGAGCGACTGGAGCCCTTGCAACAGCGCGACGCCGTCGAAGCCCGGACGGCCCCAACCGATGCGATCGCCGAGATAGTCGACCGGGCGCTGCAGGAAGTCGAGCGCGCGACGGAAGTGAATCTCGGTACGTTCGAAGCGCGGCTTGCTGGGATCGGTGCTGTCACCGGCTACGGGCGTCTTCTCGATGAGACCGAGCAGTGTGAGCGTTCCGCCGACGCCGGGCACGAGATCGAGGAGCTCGGCGATCGTCAGGTCGAGCACCTTCCGCGGGAAGTCGGCGACGAGCCCGGTCACCTGCGCGGGTGTGATTCCCGGCAGCGTGGGACCGACGACCGTGAGCTGCGTGGCGATGTCGTCGAGCGACTGAATTGTCTGGCCGATCGCGGTGATGAGCGCGGCCGACCTCGCGACAATCTGTACGGAATTGTCCGCTGCGATCGCGGCCAGCAGCGCCGCCGTCTCCGTCTCGACGTCCTGCGACGCGGTGACCGTGGCGTCGGCTGCAGTAACGAAAGCGGGACTTTGCAGCAGTTCGGGCGGGAAGTAGACGCCGAGCAATCCGAGCGTCTCGCGGATGCGGCTCGTGTGCAGACGGGTTCCGAGCTGGCTCATCACGCCAGCGAGGTCGAGCGCAAGTTGTTGGAGGGTGCCGGTCTGTCCGCTCACGGTGCGTCCGATTGGGCTGCGTTTACTTCAGCGATCGCACGATCTCGTCGTACGAGCGCCCGGGGAGTGCCGCGAGAAGCGCCGTGTGCGCGGCAAGATCGCGCCGGAGCGCCTCGCTCGCGTGGGGCTCTGCTTCGGCGAGAAATCGGTGCAACACCACACTCGCTGGCTGGCCGTTGATCTCGGTCGGCACACGCCACGCCGGGTCGTCCGCCGCGCGAACCACGTTGCGGAAGAGTTCCGGACCGTTGAATCTTCGCCACAGCGCCGCGACCCGCGGATGCGTGTTCACCAGGCGGTTGAGCTCGGACGAGTGCCGCAACCACACTGTGACGAGATGCCGTCCTTCGGCGGTGCGGTCGAAGTCGGCGCGCAATCGCGCAATGTTCGGCGCGAGCTCGAAGCCGGGCGCGACTCCGTGAGCCGGCGCTGCGTGCGGGACGACCTGCTTGTCGCCCATGCGCGTCGCCGTCGCGACCTCGATCGTGAGGCTGTTGGTCGTCGCGAACTTGGTGATGATTTCCGCAATCGACACTCCAACGCCGAAGCCGGCGTTGCTGCGCATGAACAGCAGTCCGACGACCTCGTTCGCATCGTTGACGATCGCCGACCCGGAATCCCCTTCCTGCGCGAACCACACCGAGATGGTCGGATCGTCGACGTCCGGAGTGGGCTGGACGACAATCCCTCCGACAAAGGTTCGCGTTGGGAGGTTGCCGGACGGGTCGCTCGAGGTGCCCGTACCGGTGATCGTCTGCAGGGTGCCCCCAGTGAGGCGCAGCGTACGACCGCGCTTTCGCAACGGATAGGTGCCCGGCTGCGCTTCCGCGGTCGTCAGGTCGTGACGCCCCTTGATGAATCCGATCTCTTGAATTTCGGCGAGCCACTCCATCTTCGGGTTCAGGCGCACGAGCGCCGCGTCGATACCGTTGTTCTCGAAATGGCTGAAGCTGCTCAGGCCGAAATCGCCGACGCAGCACTCAGTACAGCTGTCCCCCCACTCGGGCTGGCCAACTCGCCGCCCGACCACGCCTGGAACGACCTTGAAGAGGACGTGATGGCAGGTGACCGCCATCACCTGCTTGGGGTCGGCTGGCACTCTCGCGAGGAACCCGAGCGACCCCGGAGGTGGACCATCCTTCGCGGAGATTTGCCCTCCCCCACGAATCGGGCGATAGCGATCGGTGTCCCCGCGATTCATGATCTCCGAGGGCTCGATCGGGCGCTTGCCCGTCGGCTGCGCCAGTGAAAAGCGGCCGGCGTGGACGACGTCGGTCCGGAACCCTTCGAATTCCTCGGGGATGATCTCCTCGGGACGAAGCGCCGCGCGTGGTTTCTTCTGCTCGACAAAGACCTTCAACACCAGTTCGCCGGTCGGCCGTCCGTTCTTCTCGCGCCCACCCACTCCGACGATCTGCACGCCCGGCAGCCTCGTGAGTTGCGCGGCGGCGCGTTGGGCGAGAGCCTGATAATCCTCTTCGGAGTACGACACGTCAGTGACTCCTCGCGCGCGGCGTCGACGCCGCATCGTCTTCGTCATCGGCCAGGGCCCGTAGCACGTCGTCGTAGGAGCGGCCCGGCAGGCTCATCAGGAACGCGCGCTCGTCGGCTACGCATCGCCGCAACTCGGCGCTGCCATAACGCTCCACTTGATCGAGGAACGCGGCGAGGCCTTCACGCACGGGCCGGCCACCAAGTTCCTCGGGGAGTGGCAGCGTGGGCTCGAACGGAGCGCGCGCGAGCAGGCGCAGAATCTCCGGGCCGTGCTGCCGGTGCCACACCGTTGCCGCGCGACGCTCGTGCTGCACGATCGCGTTCACCTCTTTCGAGTGGCGAAGCCAACGCTGCACGAGCGCTCTGCCGCGCAGCGTGCGATCGAAGTCGCGCCGGACGACGGCGCCGGCCGTCGGCGCGGCGGGGCTCGCGCCCGGAACGACGTTGACCGTGTTCGGGTTGCCGGCGCGTGCGACGCGTAGTGTTTGACCGTTTGCGCTGTTGTAATTCGCGATGAGCTCGCCGACCGGGAATCCGAAACCCCAGCCGTTTTGTACGCTCGTCGGATTGTGGTCTCCGCTGAAGTGAATCGCGACGACCTCGCCGGCGTCGTTGACGTACGCCGAGCCCGAGTCGCCGCCATACGACATGACAACGAATGCAGCGGGGTTCGCCGGATCTGGATTGGGGCGCACGCCCACGCCATTCGTGTAGTGGCGGCCCGATGAGGTCCCGGTGAGGCCGACCGCCTGAACCGTGCCGCCGGTAAGCCGTGTCGTGACGCCCCGCTTGCGAATCTGGTACGTCAGCGTCGCCGCTTCGGCAACGGTCACGTCATGCTCGCCTGTGACCAGTCCGACGTCATCAATCGTGGCCAGCCACTCGGCGCCGGGATCGAGGCGCACCAGCGCAACGTCGATCGAGTCATTCGCGCGGATACCCCAGAAAAACTTGCCGAAGATATCGTTGCAGCAGTCCGTGCAGCTCTCGTCGGACGTCGGCTGTCCGACCTTCAGGTCGGCGACTTGTGCCGCGGTGAAGCCGGTGAACAGGACGTGATGGCACGTTGCCGCAAACACCAGGTTCGAGTTCTCGACGACCTCCATCAGGCAGCCCAGCGTGCCGTGGCCGCTCTTGAGAGCGCCCTGCAGGCAAATGCCGCCGCGCAGCGGGCGCAGGCGCCGCGAGTCGTAGTTGGCACGCTGTTCATCGCTCATCGGCAACACGCCGGCGGCCGCGCCGGACGTGGGAATCCCGCAGGTGACGACGTCCGTGGGGACACCTTCAAACTGAGCAGGGACTCTGGCGTCTGGTGGAAGCGTCTCGAGTGGAACTTTGTCGGTGACGAGTACCTTGAGGACGATCTCGCCCGTGGGTTGACCATTCCGCTCGCGCCCACCTACCCCAACAGCGTGGACGTGGGGCAAGTGGCCAAACGCTTCGAACGCGCGGCGGGCGATTGCGAATAACTCTGCGTCGGACTGTGGCATCGCGCGAACCACTCTGCAGACACACCCGAACACGGAAAAGAAGGCGCAGCATGACCGGAAGCTGCGAGGCTGTCAACTCACGGCTGTTCCGGGTGGATGCGCATTGAGGATAACGTCGTCGAGTGGCGGTGCGAACACAGACGCGGAGAAAAAGAGGTGGATGTCACCTCTGTCCGGTGGTGTCGGGGACTCCATTCGCGAACACGTCGAACGGCTTATGTAGGTCGGAAAAAGACTTCCGCGATCGAACGTGGAGTTCGATACAACTGTTTTCACGAGACGCGCCTGCTCGCGCGGATTTTCGTAACGTACAGCGAATAGGCACTTTTGCGCGAGTTCTAGAATCTGGAGTCCTGCCCTAGTACGCCTGGCTGGCGCCGCGGCGACTCGCGTCTGCGTTGTGGTGGGTGTGATCCGTGGCTATGCCCACAGCCACCATTCTCCACGCGGACCTCGACGCTTTTATGCGTCGGTCGAACAGCTGCTCGACCCTCGCCTGCGCGGCAAGCCGATTGCGGTCGGCGGCGGCGTCGTGCTCGCCGCCTCCTACGAAGCGCGGGCCTTCGGCGTACGAGGCGGCATGCCTGGACGGCGCGCGGGACAACTCTGTCCCGAGCTCGTGTTTGTCGGCGGATATTTCAACGAATACCAACGGCTCGGCGACGCCGCGATCGGAGTCCTGAGCGATTTCACGGATGCTATCGAGCGCATCTCCATCGACGAGGCCTTCGCCGACGTGGCAGGGTGCACGCATCTCTTCGGGTCGCCGGCAGAGATCGCCAGGACGGTTCGGGCTCGCCTGCGCGCGGAGCTGGGCTTGCCGATGTCCATCGGCGTGGCGCGCACCAAGCACGTGGCGAAGATCGCATCGCAGGTCGCCAAGCCGGATGGATTGGTCGTCGTCGATCTCTGCCCGTCGCGCTCATGTGGGGCGTGGGCCCCGCCACCGAGGCGCGGCTCGCCAAGATCGGCGTCACCACCATCGGTCACTTGGCGGAAAGCGCTCCTGCGTCCGTGGAGCGGTTCACGCGGCGGGAAGAAAGTTGACGGCACTCGCGTGGAACCGCGATCCGCGGCACATCCAGACGCGCCGGCGCGCGCACTCTGCCGGCGCACAATCGGCGCTCGGACGACGGCCTGCGATCGAGCGCGTCTTCAAACCGACGCTCCATCATCT
>Ga0075428_100004107_pt1 | contig 16022 bp, 11 predicted proteins | sample RhiMetdeltSRZDD2_FD_75291 | JGI IMG/M metagenome (GOLD analysis project Ga0075428, IMG submission 75291) | Populus rhizosphere microbial communities from Tennessee, USA - Rhizosphere MetaG P. deltoides SRZDD2 | ecosystem: Host-associated > Plants > Roots > Rhizosphere > Soil | place: USA... | reverse complement strand
ACGGCCGACTCGCGGAACGGCGGGGTGTCCGGAGCCGCCCGCAACAGCCGGTCCGTCTCGGGGTCCCGCGATCCGACCAGCGCCAGGATCGCGTCGAACCGGGCCGCCCCGTCCAGGCCCGCCAGCCGTGCTATCGACTCCGCCGGCGTCGGAGCCGGCTTGCCCGGCGGCTTGGCCCCCTCGGCCTGAGACGAAGTCCCGGCGGCCGGCGGCTTGGCCTTCGCGTCCGGCGCGCCAGTCCCCGAGGCGGCGGCCATGGCCGGTCCGCTTCCCGCCTGCACGATCAGGCAGAGGAGGAGGCCGACGACCAGAGGGCGCATGGGAATCGATGCTAGCACGGCGGAAACAGCCGACCCTCACGCGGTCGCGAGGACGAGCATCTTCTTGAGGTAGCGGATCCGGTCCCGCAGTGCCGCCGCCTCCTCGAACCGCATCGCCTCGGCGGCGGCGTGCATCTCCTTCGTCAGCCCGGCCACCTCCTGCTCGATCTCGGCGGGGGTCCTCCCCTTCTCCCGTCCCTCCTCGGCCTCGATCGGGACCTTCAGGTAGTCGGCCTCGTACACGCTCCCCATGACGTCGTCGATCGCCTTGACGATCGACTCGGGGGTGATGCCGTTCTCGCGGTTGAACGCCTCCTGGCGGGCGCGGCGGCGGGTCGTCTCGTCGATCGCCTTGCGCATCGAGTCGGTGACGACGTCGGCGTACATGATCACCAGCCCGCGCACGTTGCGGGCGGCGCGCCCGCAGGTCTGGATGAGGGAGCCGGCCGAGCGCAGGAAGCCCTCCTTGTCGGCGTCCAGGATGGCGACCAGCGACACCTCGGGAAGATCGAGCCCCTCGCGCAGCAGGTTCACCCCCACCAGGACGTCGAAGTCCCCTTTCCGCAGGCCGCGCAGGATCTGCACCCGTTCGAGCGTCTGGATGTCGGAGTGCAGGTACTGCACCTTGAGCCCGAGGTCGGTGTAGTAGCGGCTCAGCTCCTCGGCCATGCGCTTGGTGAGCGTCGTCACCAGGACCCGATCACCGAGCTCGATCCGCTGCCGCACCTCGTGCAGCAGGTCGTCGACCTGGTGGCGCACCGGGCGGATGTCGATCGGGGGGTCGATGAGCCCGGTCGGCCGGATGACCTGCTCCACGAACTCCCCTCCGGCCGCCCCCAGCTCGTACGGTCCCGGCGTGGCCGAGACGTAGATGCGCTGGCCGGCGCGCTCCTCGAACTCCTCGAACTGCAGCGGCCGGTTGTCGATGGCCGAGGGCAGGCGGAAGCCGTACTCGACGAGCGTCGTCTTGCGCGCCCGGTCACCGTGGTACATGCCCCGGAGCTGCGGGATGCTGACGTGGCTCTCGTCGATGATGATCAGGTGGTCTTTCGGCAGGTAGTCCATCAGGGTCGGCGGCGCCTCTCCCGGCCGGCGGCCGGTGAGGTGGCGCGAGTAGTTCTCGATCCCCTGGCAATAGCCGATCTCCTTGATCATCTCCAGGTCGAACATGGTGCGCTGGTGCAGGCGCTGCGCCTCGAGGAGCTTGTTGGCCCCTTCGAGCTCTGCGAGCCGCTCCTTCAGCTCCGCCTTGATCGACTCGATGGCCCGCAGCAGATGCTCGCGCGGCGTGACGTAGTGAGAGTTGGGGTAGACCGGGATGCGGTCGAGCTTCTTGATGACGGCGCCGCGCACCGGGTCGATGGCGGAGACCGATTCGATCTCGTCGCCGAACAGCTCGATGCGCACCGCGAACTCCTCGTACGAGGGGAAGATCTCGACGACGTCCCCGCGCACCCGGAACTTGCCGCGCTCGATGTCGAACGGCGTCCTTTCGTACTGGATCTCGACCAGCTTGCGGAGCATGGCGTCGCGGTCCAGTGTTTTGCCCGGCTCCAGGAGCAGCATCATCCCGTGGTACGCCTCCGGCGACCCGAGGCCGTAGATGCACGACACCGAGGCGACGATGACGACGTCCCGCCGCTCGAACAGCGAGCGCGTCGCCGAATGCCGCAGGCGGTCGATCTCGTCGTTGATCGTCGCCTCCTTCTCGATGTAGGTGTCGCTCTGCGGGACGTACGCCTCCGGCTGGTAGTAGTCGTAGTAGGAGACGAAGTACTCGACCGCGTTGTCCGGGAAGAAGCGGCGGAACTCCTGGTAGAGCTGCGCCGCCAGCGTCTTGTTGTGCGACAGGACGATGGTCGCCCTTCCGACCGCCTCGATGACCTTCGCCATCGTGAACGTCTTGCCGCTCCCGGTCACGCCGAGCAGCACCTGGTGCTTGCGCTTCTGGCGCAGGCCGGCGACCAGCTGCTCGATCGCCTGGGGCTGGTCCCCCTTGGGCTCGAAGTCGCTCACCAGTCGGAATTCGGACACGTGCCGGTTCTCCTCCCGGCCGCTTCGTTGTCGGGCGCAGGTGCGGCGGCGGGGCCATGATCATAGCGGATTCTGTTGACACGGCCGCGCCGCGGGCGTATCTACGCGTCGGTCGACGAAGAGCGGAGGCCATGACCGATCGGGAAACGCCCCTTGAGCAGAGCGAGTTCGACAGGTTTCCGGACCCGGCCGGGAACCAGTCGGCGCGTATCGACATCTCGGGAATCGTGGTGGAACTCGACGGACTGCCGGACGATCTGGCCGCGGCGATGCAGGCCCGGTACGCCCCTTACATCGGCCCGGCCACGGGAACCGGCGCGCCCCTTCGGCTCCGGCTCGTCGGCGCCCCACTGGACTATTTCGTTCCTCCCGGATTCGCGCAGAGGAAGGAAGACTACCGGGTGCTCACCGCCTTCGACGGCCGGATCTTCCGCTTCACCTCGTACCGGCTCGCCGCCTGGTTCGATCTGGACAGGAGGGCCGGCCAGGTGGCCCTCGCGCAAGGAGACCTCGACCCGGGGCCGAGAGCCATGGAGAACGTCCTGCGCAGCGCCGTCGCCTGGCTCGCGATGGACACCGGCGGGTTCCTGCTGCACGGGGCGAGCATCGTGCGGGATGGCGCCGCCTACCTGTTCTTCGGTCCCTCGGGAGCCGGGAAGTCGACCCTCGCGGCGACGAGCCGCAGCGGAGAGGTCATCAGCGACGACCTGACCCTCGTCCTGCGGCGGCCCGAAGGCCTCCGGGCCTCCGGTGGACCGTTCCGGGGCACCTACACCGCCGGCGCTCCCGTGGTTGGCCTTTTTCCGGTGCAGGGGTTCTATCGACTCCGGAAGGACCCGAGGACCTTCGTGCGGCCGGGCGATGCAGCCTGTTTCGCCGACCTTCTCGGCAACCTGCCCTGGATCGTCGATCAGCTCCCGCGTCACCCCCATCTCATCGATCGCGTGCGAGATCTCGTCGAGGGCGCGTCCTTCAGTTACCTGCACTTCAGGAAGGACGAGGACTTCTGGCCCGCCGTGGAGGGTTCGCGTCCCTTGGCGCCATGAGGGCGAGCGCGCCGACGCCGACCAGCGCGTACGCGCCGATGAGCAGGCGATCCCAGAGGACGGGCAGAGCGACGAACCTCGCGAGTGCCGCGCAGCATGCGACCGGTATGGCCATCCCGGCCTGGGGCGATTGAGACCTCGTGGATCGGGTCGCAGCCAGGGCCAACAGACCGAGCAGCAGGAATCCGGCGAGTCGAACGGCCTCCGGCACGAATCCAATCGTCTCCTCGAGCGCGCGCGTGTAACCGGCGAGCAGGCTCGCTCCGGACTCAGACCCGGCCTCGGTGTCGAGGGTGCGACGGAGCATGAACAGCCAGCCAGGATGGCCCGACAGTCCCTGGACCATGAGGTAGACCGAGACCGGAGCGACTCCCTTGGCGAGGAGCCGCAGGATCCGTCCTCGATCCCAAGCCGGCCGATGGCCCGTGGGAGCGGATGCGAAACCGAGCGCGAGCGCGTAGGGCAGGTTGTCGGTCCGGGCGAGGATCGACAGGTCGGCGACGACGAGCGCCCAGATGATGGCCTTTCGTTCGAACATCAGAAACGCGGAGATCAGCAGCACAGCCGCGGACAGGGTGTCCGGCGTGGACATCGAAGCGCACGCCAGTGTCCCGCTGGTGACCGTCAGACAGCCGGCCAGAAGCGAGCTCATCCATCCCGACCAGTGCCGGCGGATCCAGACCAGCAGGATCACGGAGCAGACGAGCGAGGAAAAAGCCGACACAGCCACGGTTGCGCGGGCGGGGTTGAGACCCATTTCGGCCAGGATGCGGATCGGCACGACGTACAGCGGGCGGGCGAGGTAAAGCGGAAGCTCGCGGGAGAACTCCTCGTGATCATCAGCCATCCGGTGCTGATAATCCGATCTTGAACCGACCAGCGCCTCGAATCGCGCGGGCGGCACCGCATCGCGAACCGCCCTGTAGGTCTCGGCGTGAATGAACGTCGCGTCGGCGCGTCCCAATGACAGGGCCGCTCCGATGTATCCGACGACGTCCCAGTTCCAGCCCGGACGAAAGTAGGCGCGCCCGCAGAAACACACGACCAGAAAGACATACAGCCCCACCCCGCAGACGTCGAGGATCCTCGACCCTGCAGGACGACGCGCCGCCGGGTCGCTCAGCCCCGTCGATCCAGCGGGCAAAGGACCCCCCTGTCGACCAGCCACTGGGCGTGTCTCATCATGTCATTGCCCTCGGGGTTCTCCGCGCGAAGCAGTTCGAGGGTTCCACGCACCGGCTGCGTTCCGTCGCACCGCTGCAACAGTCTCAGTGCCGGGGTCGGAGCATGGAAGCGCGACGGCCAGGCCTCGTCGCTCACCACCACGTCGTCTGCCTCGGTGTGCCACGCTGCCACGGGGTAGAGGTGGTCGTCCTGCTGAACGATCGGCGGTCGCTCCGAAGTAGCCGCCGGCCCGGCCAGGAACCGGTAGTGTGATCCGCCATCGAGAGGCATCAAGAGCCGGAATTCGTCTCCGGCGTCTCTGATTTCGCGGTGCATCGCATTCAGGACCGTCGTCCTGAACATCAGCTCGCGAGCGCCGGGGCTGAAGACGGGGGGCGTCGCGGCCACGCTGGAGCGCTGAAAGGCGACAGCGATCGCGTCACGCAAGCGGCCAGAATAGGCCGGGAGGCCGAGCTGCTCGACGGCACGCTCTCTCGCCCGCCTCGACATCAGCGTCCAGGCATCAGCGTCACGCAGCAGGTCTCCGGCCGGGCCCACCAGGGAGCGCCAGTCCACCCTAGGGCCGAGGTCGCTGAGGTAGGTGCGCGCCAGCAAACCAGTCCCGCCAGGCGATACCAGATCGCGGAGCCCGCCCCAATCGGAGGCCGCGACGGGCAGTCCCGCGGCCATGGCCTCGGCGACCACGAGGCCGAAATTCTCGATCCGGCACGTGGTCAGGTGAAGGAGGAGATCCGCGCCCGACATCAGGCGAGCCAGTCGGGGGCGAGGGAGTGGTCCCAGAAACTGCACGCGCGACGCGATGCCCAGCCGGACCGCGAGATCCGAAACCGCCGCCCGGTACCACCGGCTCGTCTCCGCATTGGGCGTGCTGCCGACGACGGCCAGGCGGGCCTCGGGGACCTGCTCGAGGAGCTGCCCGAACACTCTTAGCGCCAGATGGTGGTTCTTGCGGCGTACGAACCCCGCGGCGACGAGAAGCAAGGGACCGCCATCCGGGATTCCATGCTCGTCGCGAAGCCCTCGACGGACCGCCTGACGGTCGACCGCCGGGGAGAACTGCTCGGTGTCAATCGGGAGCGGCACGGTGACCACGGAGGGTCCCCCGCTCTCGATGAATCTCTGCGCGATCCGCTGGCACACGGACGACGCCACCAGGACGGTGTCCCGGCTCGTGAGACCAGGCGCGCGGAAAGCCCAGAAGCCGGCGTCGGCGAACGAGCCATGATCGATGAACAGCCGGGCCGGATGGGGCGCCCCGTCCCAGGCGTAGGAGATGACCTGGAGGTCCGCGTCCTCCCTGTGATCCACAACGTCGAAGCTGCTCCGCAACACGTCTGCGCAGACGCGATTGGCGAGATTCCCCCCTCCGCCGTCACCGGGGTCTGTCTGATACGCGAGAAACAGGCGAATCCTGGGCCGATCGGACATGGATGATGGGTCCTAGGCTATCATCACCCGATAGGCGGACGGCACGTGTCGATAGACCCCGAGCAGAAAGCACAGTGGCTGTACGAGCTGAGGCTCAATGGTTTCATCCTGTTCCGGAATTTCCTGCCTCTCGCCCTGATCGAATCGATGCGGGAGCAGTTCAACCCCCTCCTGGAGGGCGAGCTGATCCGCATCAGGTCCGGAGACGGATCGGCACTGCGCGGCGACAATCGGCTGAGTTTCGATATCGCCGCCTACGTGCAGCACCTCAAGGGCCCGCTCGACGACGATCGGTTCCGCCGCAATCCCCTGATCGAGGAGCTTGTCACCGCCGTACTGGGGCGCTGGCGCTACGGCGTCACGAAGGCCGAGTGCCCGCTGAGGGACTCCAACGTGATGACCTGGCATCCGGATGTCCCGAATGACACGCCATGCGATCCGTCGGGCGCCGTGCGGCCCGTGCGGCTCACGTTCAACCTTCCGCTTGTCGATATCGATGAAACGAAGGGGCCGATGCAGATCCTGCCGGGGTCGCACAGGTTGCATCATGGCGATGCCCCCCTGCACATCGATCGGGTGCCGCTCCTCTACCCCGCGACGATCACGATGCGGCGGGGGGACGCCATGCTGCGTGACGGCAATGCCCTCCACCGCGGCACGACGAATCGGACCGAAGAGCCGCGCATTCTCCTCGACCAGACCTACCGATCGGCGGAGGCGGGGCCGGTCCCTTTGTCCTGAGGACACCTGAGCCGGTCTCAGGAGACCGTCTTCGTCCCCGCCGACGGCTCCGCGAGGATGTGTCCCGCGACACGGGCCGCGACCCGCAGTCCAGCCGCTTCGAGCTCCGCCTCGACCTCGCCGCTCGCGAAGCGATGCAGGTAGGAGCAGCCGATCGTCCCTTGCGGGGTGAGAAACCAGGTGTACCAGTCGCCCGGCTCGACGGAGCGCGACCCGCGGCGACGGCGCAGGGCCACGGCGAGTGCCGTTTCGATCCGCTCCAGCGCGTTGCGAAACGGCCGGACGCTGAACAGGAGGCAGCCGCCCGGCCGGAGGTGCCGCGCCATCCGCCGCAGAGTGGCGATCCTGCGCTGCCGGCCCGCGATGAAGGAGAGGAGCAGCGGCGTCAGGTAGACGGCGTCGAAGCGCCGCTCGGCCAGGTCGAGGCCGGCGATCCGGGCCTGGATGAACTCGACCGGGTAACCGGCGGCCCTGGCCTCCTCCTCCGACGCGGACACCATCTCCGGCAGGGCATCGAATCCGGTCACGCGGAAGCCGAGGCCCGCGAGGTGGATCGCCTCGGTTCCCACGCCGCTCCCTCCGACCAGGATCGCGCCGCCCGCCGGAACCCGCGCGGCCAAAAGCCGTGCCAGATCCTCGCTCAGCATGCTCCGGCGCAGCGTCCGGTAGCCCTTCACCTGCTGGCGGTACTTCTCCAGGACCGAAGCGTCGCCTGCCTCACCGTCGGCGAAATCGGGCGCGCACGTCACGCGCCGCCATCGGAAGCGGACCGAAGCGGCCGGCGCGCGCCAGGACAGGAGGCCGGCGACCGCAAGCCCTCGGGCGAGTGAAGGGCGGGCCGGCCGTTCGACCCCGAGAATCCGATCGGCTTCCAGGGTGATGTACCGGGCGGGGAAAGCGTCGAGTGCCAGCGTGCAGCCCCCGCTGGACGAGCGCCGGAGACAACGGAGCAGGTCGCACCAGCCGTCGACCTCGCACAGCACGAGATCGCCGCGCCTGGCGCGATCGCGACCGGAGACCCGCACGAGGTCGCCGTCCCGCACGGCCGGCTCCAGCCCATGGCCGCAATAGACGAGCTCCTGGGAGCGCCCCCCCTGGAGCAGCGCTTTCAGCGTCGCCGCGGGGACCAGGATTCCGGAGGGCGCCAGTCGTACCGATCGCGGGCAGAACTGAGCCCACGCGGACGGGAGCTCACCGGACATCCGGGTAGCCGCGTCGGAGGACGCCGGGGTCGGTGCCCATGGCGTGGCGCAGGCGCAGGGCGGCGAACTGCAGCCCGGTCCGCAGCACGCCTCTTCGGCGGAGGCGCCGCGCCGAGGTCGTCACGCGGAGCGGCACGGTGACGACGCGGCCGGCGCGTCGCAGGGCCTGGGCGAAGCGCAGGTCTTCGAACAGCGCGATCTCCTGGAACCCGCCGAGCGCCTCGAACACCGCCCGGCGGACGAACATCGCCTGGTCGCCGTAATGGACGCGGGTGAGGCGCGCGCGGGCCGTGGCCCAGATCGAGATGGTCCACAGGATGACGCCCTTTTCGTCGAACCTGTGGCGGAAACCGCCTCCCACGATCCGCGGATCGCGAAGTGCTGTTCCGAGCGCGGCGATCGCCCCAGGCGGCAGGAGCGTGTCGGCGTGCAGGAAGAGCAACACCTCTCCCCGCGCCGCGCGGGCGCCCTCGTTCATCTGCGCCGCGCGGCCGCGGCGCGGGCTCTCGACCAGAAGGCTTGCCGGCCGAGGCTGAGGCCACGCGGCCGCGATCTCGGAGAAGAAGGCCGCGGTGCGATCGGCGCTTCCGCCGTCCGCCAGGATCACTTCGAACGGTGGGGCGCCCTCCTGCCGCTGCAGGCTCTCCAGGACCTCCGGGAGCGCCTTCTCCTCGTCGAGCGCCGGTATCACGACGGAGACGGACGGACACGCGCCGTCCTCGATCGCGGTCGTCCCGCCCTTGCCATCGAGCGCGCGATCCATCATGTATACTCCACGCTCACCGCGGCCGGCCGCGGCGCATGGTGCCTTGACCAACAGCGCATCGGATCCTCCGGACAAGCCTCCCGATAAGCCGCCTGCGGGACAACCGCAGTCCGCCCAGGGATCACCTCCGCCTTACCGCGCATGGTCCCCGCCACCGGGCGGCGCCCCCCCGATTCAGGGCCCGCCGGGCGGTGCGGCGCCTCCAGCTTCCGACGGCGCGTTCCCGCCTGTACCGCCACGGCCGCCGGGTGAAGGTCCGCCGGGCGGGGGCCCTCCGCCAGCAGGTGGCGGGCTGAAGGCCTGGTTCACGCGCCGGCGCACGATCCTCGGCGGCATCCTCCTGGCGGTGGTGCTCGCGACCGTGGTCGTCGGCTCCACGCTCGGCTACTTCCTGACCTTCGACATCCCCGAGGTGCGCGGCCTGCAGGACTGGAAGCCACCCGTGGTCACGACGCTCTACAGCGCCAACGGCGACGTCCTGTACCAGTTCGGGGCGGAGAAACGCATCGTCGTCGATGTCGACCAGGTGCCGCAGACGTTCGTGGATGCGCTCGTCGCCACGGAGGATTCGCATTTCTACGATCACGTCGGCATCGATCCCTGGGGCATCGCGCGCGCCATCATAGCGGACGTCATCCACCTCCGGAAGGCGCAGGGGGGCAGCACGCTGACGCAGCAGCTGGCGCGCTCGCTGTTCCTCAAGCCCGAGAAGACCATGCGCCGCAAGCTGCAGGAGATGGTGCTGGCGCTGCAGATCGAGAAATCGTTCACCAAGAACGAGATCCTGGGCTTCTACGTGAATCAGGTCTACATGGGACACGGGCGCTACGGCATCGAGACCGCGTCGCGCTTCTACTTCGGCAAGCAGGCCCGCGACCTGTCTCTCGCCGAGGCGGCGCTCCTGGCGGGCCTGGTGCAGCGCCCAGAGGCCTACTCCCCTCTCCGATCCCCGGATAAGGCGATGTCCCGCCGCAACCACGTCCTGAACCGCATGGTGCGGGAGAAGAAGCTCGACAAGGCGGTGGCGGCCGACACGGCCAAGGAGCAGGTCGTCGTCGCGAAGGTCCAGGAGGAGGACAACATCGCCCCCTACTTCGTCGAGGAGGTGCGCCGCTACCTCGACGCCACCTACGGCGAGGTGGCGCTCTACCAGGAGGGGCTCGAGGTCTACACCACGCTCGACCCCGAGTCGCAGAAGGCGGCCAACCAGGCGGTCTTCGATGGCCTGCGCGCCCTCGACAAGCGCCGCGGCTGGCGTGGCGGCCTCGCGAACGTCCTCAAGGAGGGCGGCACGATTGCCGACTACAGGCATCCTGGCTGGGCGCGGCCGCCTCAGCTCGGCCGCCTGCGCTGGGGCGTCGTCACGGACGCGGCCCGCGGCAGCGCTGGCGTGCGCCTGGGCGAGTTCACCGCCCGCGTCGGCCAGGACGCCGTCGCCTGGACCAACAAGTCCGTCGGACAGGTCCTGAAAGCGGGCGACGTGGCGGCGTTCCTCGTCAAATCGATCGACGAGACGAAGAAGACGCTGGGCGTCAGCCTCGATCAGGAGCCGGAGGTCGAGGGGGCGCTCCTGGCGATCGACCCGTCGACCGGCGAGATCCGGGCGCTCGTCGGCGGCTTCGACTTCAATCGCAGCGAGTTCGATCGCGCCATCCAGTCGTACCGGCAGGCGGGATCCGCCTTCAAGCCGTTCGTCTACTCGGCGGCGCTGGAGGCCGGGTACACGCTGGCGCACACGCTGTTCGACGAGCCGACCGTGTTCGTGGACCCGGGGACCGGCGATCAGTACCAGCCCAACAACTACTACCGGAAGTACTACGGCGTCACGACCCTGCGGCAGGCGATGGAGGAGTCGCGCAACATCGTCGCCGTCAAGCTGCTCAATGAGGTGGGGTACGGCCGCACCATCGACACCGCCCGGCGCATGGGCATCTCGAGCCCGCTCCGGCCCTATCCGTCGATGGCGCTCGGGACCATGGAGGTGTCGCTCATCGACCTCACCACGGCCTTCTCGGTGTTTCCCAATCAGGGCGTGCGCCTGGAGCCGCACTTCATTCGCTCGGTCGCCGACCGCGACGGGCGGGTCCGCGAGCAGGCGAAGCCGCGGATCATCGAGGCGCTGCAGGCCGACGTCGCCTACCTCATGACCTACCTGCTCGAAGGCGTGACCGAGGCCGGCACCGGCGCCGCGGCCGCCGCGGCCCTCGATCGGGTGGTCGCCGGGAAGACCGGGACGACCGACGATCTCGCGGACGCCTGGTTCGTCGGCTTCAGTCCCTCGCTCGTTGCCGGCGCCTGGGTCGGCTTCGACCAGAAGAAGACCCTCGGCCCGGGTGAAACCGGCGCCAAAGCGGCCCTCCCAATCTGGATCCAGTTCATGAAGGCGGCCCACGAAGGGAAGCCGGTGGAGAAGTTCAACAAGCCCGCCAAGGTCGTCTACGCGCCGATCGACCGCCGCACGGGGGTGCTGGCCACGTCCGAAGCCGGCTGCCCGCAGCCGTTCCTGGAGGCGTTCATCGAGGGCACGGAGCCGACCCAATCCTGCTCCGAGGTGGAGCACCTCCGCGTCTCACTCCCCTACTACCTGCAGCGCTTCGAGATCGATCGCGGGCTGGAGCTGCGGATCGACTCGGAGGCGCTGGTGCGCCTGGTGAACGAAGGCCAGGGAGAGCTCGAGATGGCACCCGGCGGGCACGAGCTGATCCTGCACGAAGAGGACGGCACCCGGACCGTGAAGCTCGACATGGGATGGCGCGAGCGCCGCGAGGCGCAGCGCCGTCTCGACGACCCGAACAGCGAAGGCGGCGTCCTGGCGCCGCTCCCGGAGCCGGGGGCGGACACGCCCGTGGGGATCGACGGGAGGCCGGCGACGATCATCCCCATCAAGCACGAGTGACGGGGAGGCGCGGGCCAGGCACCTCCTAGAGCAGCGACTGGATGGGCGTGTACTCCAGGTTCTGCGACGTTGCCACGGCCTCGCAGGTGACCTTCCCACCGTGGACGTTGATGCCGGGGAGAAGCGTCTCGTCCTCCAGAGCCGCGTCCCTGATCCCGTCCCTGGCGATCCGCAGGACGTAGGGCAGAGTGGCGTTGGTGAGCGCGAAGGTCGAGGTGCGCGGGACGGCGCCGGGCATGTTCGCGACGCAGTAGTGCAGGACGCCATCCACGACGTAGGTCGGGTCGGAGTGGGTCGTCGGGTGCGTCGTCTCGAAGCAGCCACCCTGATCGACCGACACGTCGACGATGACCGACCCCTTCTTCATCTGCGACAGCATGTCGCGCGACACCAGGCGCGGGGCGGAGGCGCCCGGAATCAGCACGGCCCCAATCAGCAGGTCGGCGCGGCGCGCCGCCTCCGCGACGTACGTGCCCGTGGAGTAGACGGTGACGACCTGGCCGCGGAAGATCTCGTCCAGATAGCGCAGGCGCGGCAGCGAGCGGTCGAGGATCGTGACCCGGGCCCCCAGGCCGAGGGCCATGGTCGCGGCGTTGATGCCGACCGTGCCCCCGCCCAGGATCACCACGTTGCCGGGGGCGACGCCCGGTACGCCGGCCAGGAGGATGCCGCGGCCCCCCTCCGGGCGCTGCAGGTAGTAGGCTCCGACCTGGATCGCCATCCGGCCGGCCACCTCGCTCATCGGCGTCAGGAGCGGCAGGCCGCCGCTCGCGTCCGTGATCGTCTCGTAGGCGATGGCGGTCGCGCCGGTCTCGATCAGGGCGCGGGTCAGCGCCGGGGCGGGGGCCAGATGCAGGTAGGTGAAGAGGACCTGTCCTTTTCGCAGCAGCCGCGTCTCCGCCTCGAGGGGCTCCTTGACCTTCAGGATCATGTCGGCGCGGCGGAAGACCGCCGCGGCGTCGGAGAGGATCACGGCGCCCGCCTGCTCGTAGGCCTGGTTGTCGATGCCGCTTCCGAGGCCGGCCCCGTCCTGCACCAGCACCTGGTGGCCGGCCTCGACCAGCGTCTTGACTCCCGCCGGGACCATGCTGACCCGGTACTCGTTGTCCTTGATCTCCTTCGGCACACCGATCTGCATCGTCCCGTCCCCGCGCCCTGGGCGCCCCCCTGTCAGTTGTTGTCGATCTGGGCCTTCTGCAGCCGCCCGGAGTAATCGACGTACACCGTCTTCCATTCCGTGAAGATCTCCAGCGCGGTCGTGGCGGCCCCTTCCCGGTGACCGTTGCCGGTCCGCCCCGTCCCGCCGAACGGCAGGTGGGTCTCCGCGCCGATCGTGGAGGAGTTGACGTAGGTGATGCCCGCCTCGAGGTCGCGCGCCGCGGCGAAGGCGCGGTTCACGTCCTGGGTGTAGATCGAGGATGACAGCCCGTAGACGCTGTCGTTGGCGATCGCCAGGGCCTCCTCCAGGCTGTCGGCCGGAATGACGCACACCACCGGGCCGAAGATCTCCTCCCTGGCGATGCGCATCTTCGGGTCGACCCCCGTGAAGATGGTCGGAGGAAAGTACCAGCCCCGGCCGTACTCCGACTTCGTGAGGCGCACGCCTCCCAGCGCCGGCTCCGCCCCCTCGTCGCGCCCGATCTGGACGTAGTCCATGACCCGCTTGAGCTGCGTCTCGCTGACCAGAGGGCCCATGTCGTTCGACTCGTCGAGCGGATCCCCCACCTTGAGTGCCGTGGCCCGCTCGACGAAGCGGCGCACGAACTCATCGTGCACCTTCCGGTGAACGATGATCCGGCTGGTGGCGGTGCAGCGCTGTCCCGCCGTGGCGAAGGCGCCCCACAGGGCGCCGTCCACGGCCAGGTCGAGGCGCGCGTCGTCCATCACGATCTGCGCGTTCTTGCCTCCCATCTCGAGGGAGGCGCGCTTGAACGTGTCGGCGCAGGCCAGGCTCACCTGACGCCCGGTCTCCGACGATCCGGTGAAGGAGACGAGCGTCGTCTTGGGGTGGCGCAGGAGCGCGCCACCGACCGTCTCGCCTGAGCCTGTGACGTAGTTGACGACGCCGCGCGGCAGGCCGACCTCCTGCGCGATCTTGACCAGGTGATAGGCCGACAGCGGCGCATCGGTCGCCGGCTTGAGCACGACCGCGTTGCCGCAGACGAGCGCGGGGACGAGCTTCCACGACGGGATCGCCATCGGGAAGTTCCACGGGGTGATCAGGGCGCAGACGCCGACCGGCATGCGCGTCGCGTAGCACGCCTTGTTGGGGAGCTCGGAGGGGGTGGTGAAGCCGAACATCCGCCGCCCTTCCCCGGCGATGTAATAGCAGACGTCGATCGCTTCCTGCACGTCGCCGCGCGCCTCCCGCAACGGCTTCCCCATCTCGCGCGCCATCTCGCGGGCGTATTCCTCCTTGCGCCGGACGAGGATCTCCGCCATCCGGAACAGGTATTCGGCCCGCTTCGGCGCGGGGACCAGCCGCCAGCGCTTGAAGGCGCGTGCCGCGGCCTCGACCGCCGCCTCGACGTCGGCCGCCTGCGAATCCTGAAAGGTGCCGAGCACCTCGCTGCGGTCGGCCGGGCTGCGGTGTGGCCGGTCGGCGCCGGAGGAGGACTCGATCCATTCCCCGTCGATGAAGTTGCGATAGGCCTTGGCTTCAGCCATGCCGGCGGGCCCCCTTTCGAACCGACGTGACAGCGGGAAGTCGTTTGCTGCCAATCTGATGGATGGTGGATGCTAGCAGAGGGAAAAGCCGACTGTCAATGCGAAGGGGTCAGTGCGGGAGCGCGACCGAGGTGGCGGACGACTCCTGCAGCCGCAGCGCCACCTCACGGCAGTGACGCACCCGCTCGTGGTCGTGCAGCACGGCGAAGACTTCTGACAGGCCGATCCAGGCCTCGAAGCTGTCACCGTTGCGCTGCAGCGCGTCGCAGTAGCCCTGCAGCGTGCCCAGCAGGTCGGATGGGGCACTGCCGGAAGCAACTGCACCGGAAGGTTCGCCCAGCAACCGGCATCGCCGTATTCGCCGATTCAGTTGCTCTCGCTCGTTTAGGTGGGCTTTGTTTTGGCAGGGGGTGTTTCGAGGGGTGGATATCCACCGGCTGCCGGGTCGAACCTTCCGATGCTTGCTCACGTCGACTCCTGCTTTCATTCCTACCAACGTTGACGCCGAGATCCAGGTTCCCGCTACGTCTCAAGCAATCCTTGTGCCGCATAGGCACCGCAGGGCCGTTTCGTACGGCGAAACATTCCAAGCCTTTCGGGCTCAGGTTCTTAGGGTAGGGATGGGACGCCGGCGTGAAGGATCGGATGGAAAACTGAGGCGGCGGGGGGCGGCGAATTGGCGCTCCGCCGTCCGCAGGCGTGCCATGACTGTCCGCAATCGGTCAGCGTCTCGTTGCTGACGTCAGATGTCCCTTCACTTCTTTAATGCGGGCTGAGACATCCCGGTAGTTCGAATCGACGCCGTAGACTTCGGTGTACATCCTGAGCGCCTGCTCGAATTCCCCGCGGTCCCTGTACACCTCGGCCATGTCGTAGCGCAGCCCCATCGCCTTCTGCTCGTCGAGGTCGGGCATGTCGAGCCCCCGCCGGTACCACTTCAGGGCGAGATCGGGCATGCCCCGGTCCCGGAAGCAGAGTCCGAGAATGCCGCAGCACTCGATGGTCCGCGCCGGATCGCGCGCCGCGAACTGGAATTCGCCGATCGCCTCGTCCACCAGCCCCATCTCCTTGTAGGCGATGCCGAGGTTGTAGTGGGTGTCGTAGTCCTGCTCGTCGACCTGCTGCTCGACGCCCTTCCGGAACGCCGCGAGCACTTCGTCGAAGGAATGGCCAGGGCCTTCGAGCGAGTCGGGCGCCTGGGTGCCCGATCGTCCCTGTTCCTCGCCGAGGCTGGCATCGAGCTCCTTGGCGAGATCGAAGAACTCGCCTCCCTCGGCGGGATCGTGCCTCTCGACTTTGAAGACCGGACGGGCCTTGGTCCCCTTCGGGATCGGCGGCGCAGCCTTCTTCTGTGGCTCCTGGGCCACGGGCCTGCCGCCAAGCGCCTGCTCGACCTCGAAATCGAGGTTGGCCTCGGGCGCCGTCGCCGCTGCCTTCGCGGCGGCGTGTCCCGCGGGCTGCTCGAGCCCCCGGAGCCGCTCCGCCACCGCCTGGCTGCCAGGGTACTGCTTGCGAAGCTGGAACAACACCTGGCGCGCTTCCTCGGTGAGCCCCTGCTCCATGTAGAAGTCGACTTCCCCCAGCTTCTCGCTGTCTGGCTCGCGGGGCTTCGCTGTGGCGATCGGGGAGAGCGGCGTCGGGCCGTCGTCCCCGGCGGGCTCGTCGATCTCGAGCTGAGCCGCCGGGACCGCGGTCGCTCGGGAGACTCCCCGGGGCGGCGCTTCTTCGGGAGTCTCC
>Ga0075428_100004105_pt1 | contig 16027 bp, 12 predicted proteins | sample RhiMetdeltSRZDD2_FD_75291 | JGI IMG/M metagenome (GOLD analysis project Ga0075428, IMG submission 75291) | Populus rhizosphere microbial communities from Tennessee, USA - Rhizosphere MetaG P. deltoides SRZDD2 | ecosystem: Host-associated > Plants > Roots > Rhizosphere > Soil | place: USA... | reverse complement strand
ACCGGCTTCCCGGAGATGATGGACGGGCGCGTCAAGACGCTGCATCCCGCCATTCACGCGGGCATTTTAGCCCGAAGACATAAGACCGAAGACCTAGATGCGTTGGCCCTTCAGAGTATTCAGCCGATCGACCTCGTGGTCGTGAATCTGTATCCGTTTGCCCGGGCCGCCGCCGATCCCGAGACCGCGTTCGACGACCTGATCGAGGAGATCGACATCGGCGGACCGAGTCTGATCCGTGCCGCCGCGAAGAACTTCCGCGATGTCCTCGTCGTGGTGGAGCCGGCGGACTATCCGCGACTGATCGAGGAGCTCGCGCGCGACAATGGTCCGTCCCTCGAGTTCCGGTTCGAGCTGATGCGGAAGGCGTTCCAGCACACATCGGCCTACGACATGACGATCGCGACCGCGATGGGGACGGTGGACGTGGCCGGCGATGTCTTGACCCGTCGCGCCGTGCCCGCAACCCACGGTGAGCGCAGGGAGCTGCGCTACGGAGAGAACCCTCATCAGAAGGCATTCTGGCAAGCCATCCCGGAATCGATGGGGCGCGCCTGGCGGGTTCATCAGGGGAAGGAGCCGTCGTTCACGAACCTGCTCGATCTCGACGCGGCGGCACGGATCGCGCTCGAATTCCCCGAGCCCGCGGGCGTCGTGATCAAGCACACGAATCCATGCGGCGTCGCGACCGGTGCCACGCCCCGAGAGGCGTACGTGCGCGCGCGCGAGGCCGATTCGCTCTCGGCGTTCGGCGGGATCGTCGCGGTCAACCGGCCGCTCGACGAAGACACCGCCCGCGCCCTGACCTCGACCTTCATCGAAGCCGTCATCGCTCCGGCGGTCACCGATCAGGCCCGCGCCGTTCTCGCAGCGAAGGCCAACCTGCGGGTTGTAACCGCGGATTTTGCGAAGCTCGCCGAGCCGATGCCGTTCGGAGATCAGGAAGCACGCTCGTTCCTCGGCGGCATGCTGCAGCAGGAACGGGATCGGGTCGTCGAAGCGCGGGAGCCATGGCCGCAGGCCGACTACCCGAAGGTCGTGACCCGGCGTCAGCCGACCGCCGAAGAGTGGACCGCATTGCGATTCGCGTGGCGCGTCTGCGCACACGTCAAATCCAACTCGGTCATCTTCACCGCGCGGGATCGCACGCTCGCCATCGGCGCCGGGCAGATGAGCAGAGTCGACGCGGTCAAGGTCGCCGTGATGAAAGCCACCGGAGCGCTGCACGGCTCGGTCGCAGCATCGGACGCCTTCTTCCCGTTCAGGGACGGTCTCGACGCGCTTGCCGCCGCGGGTGCGACGGCAGTGGTCCAGCCCGGTGGGTCGGTGCGTGATGCGGAAGTCATCGCCGCCGCCGACGAGCACGGGATCGCGATGGTGTTCACCGGCCGGCGGCACTTCAGGCACTAGTGTCCTTTCGTCGCTCCACAGCGCTCGCGCTCCTGCTCGCGGTCGCGATCGTTCCTTACTTCCTCGATCTCGGCGGCTCGTCGATCTGGGACGCCAACGAGGCGTTCTACGTCGAGACGCCGCGCGAGATGATGGAGCAGCGCGACTACGTCACCCCGACCTTCAACTACGAGCCTCGCCTCAACAAGCCGGTCCTCAGCTACTGGATCGTCGCCGGGTTCTACCGCGTGTTCGGCGTGTCGGTCGCGGTCCAGCGTGTCCCGATTGCGCTCGGGGGTCTCATCCTGATCCTGACGGCCGCGTGTCTCGCGCGCGCCGCGTCGACGAATGGCGGCCACCGCGACCGGCAGTCGTCCGCGACCGGGATCCGTACCGCTACAGAAGCGGCGCTCTGGGCCGGTCTCGGCCTCGCGGTGACCCCCCGCCTCCTGATGTTCGCCCGCCGGATCTTCATCGACGTCTACATCTCGATGTTCTTCGGCCTCACGCTGCTGTTCTTCGTGCTGGCGGAGCGCGTGCCCGGCCGCCGTCGCACCTGGCTCTCGCTCATGTACGTCGCTGCAGGGCTCGGGACGCTGACGAAGGGCCCGGTGGCGATTGTGCTTCCGGCGCTGGCGTTCGGGCTGTATCTGCTGTGGCACGGCGAGCTGCGGCGGCTCAAGTCGATGATGCTGCCGGCTGGTGCACTCATCGTCTTGTTGATCGTTGCCCCGTGGTACGTGGCGCTCTACCTGCGGCACGGCTGGGGGCCGGTGACCGAGTTCGTCTTCGGTGAGAACGTCGCCCGTTACACCACCGGCGTCGGCGTCGACAGCGAGCGCGGACCCCTCTTCTACCTGCCGGTGCTGATCAGCGATTCGTTCCCGTGGTCGATGTTCCTGGTCGCCGCGGCCATGAGCTGGTGGCGTGCGCGCAAGGCCGGGGCAGCGAAGGAGCCGGCGCAGCGCATCAGAGCCCTGCTGGGGATCTGGGTGGTCGTCTTCGTGGCGTTCTTCAGCGCCTCCGCCGCGAAGCAGGACCTCTACATCTTTCCGATCGCGCCGGCCGTGGCAGCCCTGGCCGGCGTCACGATCGCGAGCGGGCTGACCGCGGCCGTGCGCTGGACCACCGTGGCCACCGGCGCGATCATCGCGCTCGCCGGCGCAGGGGTCCTCTACCTGTTCGGCCCTGGAGCCAGCGTCTACGCATTACGCGGCGCGGTGGCGATGGGCGGGACGGCGGTCGCGGGCGGCCTGTTCGTCGCGGGTGCAGCGGCAACCAATCGCGTGCGGGAATCGCTCTTCGCGATCGCCATCACCTTCATCATCCTGAACTGGGTCTTCGTCCTGCGCGTGCTGCCGGACTTCGAGCGTTTCAAGCCCGTCCCCGGATTCGCGGAGACGCTGGCGCCACGGATGAAGCCGGACGATGCCTTGATCACCTACGACGAGGCACTGCCCAGCCTGGTGTTCTACCTGCGGCGCCACATCGATCCGTATTTCCTGCCTGACGAAGTGTTCGAACGCTTCCGCGAGAACCGCGGCGTCTACGCGATCATGTCGCCGGAGAACTACGCCGAACTTGCTCCGCGGATCAAGGCGCACACCTGCATCATCGATCGCCGTCCCACGTTCAACGTGAAGCTCAAAAACATGCTGAACCGGGATTCGCTTCCCGAGCTCTTGATCGTCACCAACAGGTGTGGTCTCTAACCGGCCGATGAAAAATATGTCCACGTCAAGGCAGAAGGCAGAAGGGAAAACTCGCGACACTGTTTCATCACCTGCTAAATCCCAAGCGAGTGTGCGCAGGCGCCCACTAATGGTGGGTGATCGCGCACCCGCTCACCACATTTCCCGCGGCATGTCGTGACGCGAAAATGGACAGCGCGCCGATCGCTCCTTTCGTCGTAGCACGGGGCCGGCGCCTCTGCTACACTCCCGCATCCCTCTCACCGGCTTCTTAGTCGTACTGGTTTTTGCACAGCACCGGCCCACGCGCCGGTCCATCACCGCCGCTTTGACAGCGCGCAAGGACTGAGACTCATGGCCTGGCCCCGCCTTCTGGCTGTCTCCGTGTTCGTCGTGTCGTTGTTGCCCGCGGCGGCATCCGCGCAGGTCGTCATCGCGCCGGGCGCCGGATCCGAGCCCGTCATTCGCGTCATGAACCCGGACGGCACCGAGGCCAGCTTCCTCGCCTACGCCGCGGCGTTCCAGGGGGGCGTGCGCGTCGCGCTCGGCGACGTCAACGGGGACGGCATCGTCGACATCATCACTGGCGCGGGGCCGACCGGGGGGCCGCACGTGAAGGTGTTCAGCGGCGCCGATCTGTCGCTGCTGGCCAGCTTCTTCGCGTATGACCCGTTCTTCACCGGCGGGGTGTACGTCGCCGCCGGCGATGTGAACGGCGACGGCCGGGCGGACATCATCACGGGCGCGGGCGCCGGGGACGGTCCCCTCGTCAACGTGTTCAGCGGGGCCGATCTCTCGGTGCTGGCGAGTTTCAACGCCTACACCCCCGCGCACCAGGGCGGGGTCTTCGTGGCGGCCGGCGATGTCAACGGCGACGGGCGCGCGGACATCATCACCGGCGCCGGCCCCGGCGGCGGTCCCCACGTCCGGGTGTTCAGCGGAGTGGATCTCTCCGACCTCGCCAGCTTCTTCGCGTACGACACGGGCTTCACGGGCGGCGTGTCGGTGGCCTCGCTCGATGCGGATGGCGACGGGCTTGCCGACATCGTCACCGGCGCGGGGCCGGGCGGTGGTCCCCATGTCCGGGTGTTCAGCGGGGCGGACCTGTCGAACGTGTGGAGTTTCTTTCCCTATGATCCGCTGTTCTCGGGCGGCGTCTTTGTCGCCGCCGCAGATTTCGACGGCGACGGTCAACCGGACATCGTGACCGGTCCCGGCCCCGGCGGCGGTCCCCACGTGCGCGTGTTCCGGGCGTCGGACCTGGCCGACCTGGCGAGCTTCTACGCGTTCAATCCGTTCTTTGCGGGCGGCATCTTCATCGGCTCGCTCCCGGGCGGCGGCGGACTGCACTTCACCAGCGCGGTCACGACGACCTTCACCGCCGGCAGTGCCGGCACCTTCACGGTGACGACGGTCGGGAATCCCGTGCCCGCCATCACGCAGAGCGGGGCGCTGCCCGCCGGCGTGACCTTCACCGACAACGGCGACGGCACCGCCACGCTCGCCGGCACGCCCGCCGCCGGCAGCGGTGGCACGTATGCGTTGACCTTCAGCGCGGACAACGGCGGGCCCACCCCGGCGACGCAGACCTTCACCCTGACTGTGAACCAGGCGCCGGCGATCACCAGCGCCGCGGCGACGACGTTCCCAGTCGGCGCGGCCGGCACGTTCTCCGTGACCACGACCGGGTTCCCGGTCCCGACGATCACGCGGGGCGGCGCCGCCTTGCCGAGCGGGATTACGTGGATCGACAACGGCGACGGCACCGGCACGCTGAGCGGCACGGCGGCGGCCGGCAGCGGCGGTACCTACGCGCTGACGTTCACGGCGAGCAACGCCGTCGGGGCGTCCGTGGTCCAGACCTTCACCCTGACCGTGAACGGCGCGCCCGCCATCACCAGCGCGAACGCCACCACCTTTACCGTGGGCAGTCCCGGCAGCTTCACGGTCACGACGGTCGCTTCGCCAACGGCTGCTATCGGCGTCAGCGGGGCGCTGCCTGCGGGCGTCACCTTCGTGGACAACGGCGACGGCACCGGCACCTTGAGCGGAACGCCGGCGGCCGGCACGGGTGGCACGCGCACGCTGACCTTCACGGCCACCAACGGCATCCTGCCGAACGGCTCGCAGTCCTTCACGCTGACCGTCAACCAGGCGCCGGCGATCACCAGCGCGGCGAGCGCGACCTTCACGATCGGCGTGGCCGGATCGTTCACGGTCACCACGAGCGGGTTCCCGGCTCCGTCGATCGCACGCGGCGGCGTCGCCCTGCCGTCCGGCCTGACCTTCGTCGACAACGGCAACGGGACTGGCACTTTGAGCGGCACGCCCGCTGCCGGGACGGGCGGCACCTACGCCATCAGCTTCACCGCCACGAACACGGTTGGTGCGAGCGCGTCGCAGGCGTTCACGCTCACCGTCAGCCAGCCGCCGGCCATCACGAGTGCCGCGAGCACGGCGTTCACGGTCGGTGTCGCCGGATCCTTCACGGTCACCACGACCGGGTTCCCGACGCCGGGGATCACGCGCACCGGCGTTGCGCTGCCGGGCGGGGTCACGTTTACGGACAACGGCAACGGCACCGGGACGCTCAGCGGCACGCCGGCCGCCGGCACCGCGGGGTCGTACGCCATCACCTTCACGGCCGCCAACGGCGCGCTGCCGAATGCGGTCCAGGCCTTCACGTTGACGGTCCAGCAGGCGCCGGCGATCACCAGCGCCGCGAGCACGACATTTACCGTCGGCACGCCCGGCACGTTCACGGTGACGACGACCGGCTTCCCGACGCCCACGGTGTCGCAGACGGGTGCGCTGCCGACTGGCGTGACCTTCACCACGGCCACGCGGGTGCTCGCTGGCACCGCGACCCAGACCGGCGCGTTCCCGCTGGTGTTCACGGCCACCAACGGCGTCCCGCCTGATGCGACGCAGAACTTCACGCTCAACGTCGTCTGCCCGGCGATCACCGTGACCCCGCTGGTCATGCCCGACGGCCTGTACCAGACGGTCTATGCCGGAGTGGACTTCAATCAGACCGGCAGCACCGGAACCACCTTCACGTGGGGCGCGACAGGACTGCCCGCGGGCTTGACGATCGATGTCAACACCGGCGTCGTCTCCGGCACTGCCACCAATACGGTGTTGGCCGGCGTCGTCGTCGTCACGGTGACGGACAACTTCGGATGCCAGGGGAGCCGGACGACGGCTCTGACGGTTCGCCCGACCACCGACAACGAGAACTACGCCGGCGGCGTCGGCAATACGCAGTACGTCACCGGCGCTCCCTTCCCCTTGACGCCGCACGTGGCCTTCGTCGATGACGTCAAGACCGGCGATGCCGGTCCGGGACCCCTGTCAGTGACGTTCCCGGCGACGTCGACCAACGGCGGGACGATCGCGGAAGGCACCGGGGACGGGACGTTCACCTACACTCCGGCGGTTGCCTTCGCGGGGCCGACCGACACCTTCACCTACACGTTGACGGATGGCAACGGCGTCACCAACACGGGTTTAGTGACGATCAACCTGAGCAACGTCGTCTGGTACGTGAACAGCGCGGGCGGCGCCGGCGACGGCCGGTCGCACAATCCGTTCAACACGTTGAGCGCCGCGGTCACGCCCTCAGGCTCGACGCACATCATCTACGTGCACTCGGGCGGCGCCACCACGACAGGGAACCTGGCGATGGACGCCAATCAGACCGTGCACGGGCAGGGCGCGACGTTCACCCTGAACGGCCTGACGATCGCCGCGGGCACGCGTCCCACGTTGACCGGCACCGTCACACTCGCCGACAACAGCACCGTGCGGGCCGTGAACTTCACGCCGAGCGGCATCCCGGCGATGACGGCGTCGGGCGTTTCCTTCGCGCAGCCGGTGACGATCGACCAGGTGAACGTGACCGGCGGCACCAGCGCGCTCAGCCTGACCAACGTGACCGCGACGGCTACCGGCGCCATCAACGTCACCAATGCCAGTTTCCTCAATACCAGCGCCGCAGAGGTGCTAATCTCACAGGGCAGCATCCCGGTGACCCTGGCGACGACCGCGACGATCAGCAGCAATGCTGGCCGATCGGTTGATATCCAGAACCGAACCGCCGGGACGATCGTGTTCAACGGATTGATCACGGACACCGGTCAAGGGATCTTCCTGAACGCGAACACCGGATCGACGATCAACTTCACCGGCGGTCTCGCGCTCACCACGACGACCAATCCCGCCTTCACCGCGACCGGCGGCGGCACGGTGTCGGCGACGCAGAACAACACGACCATCGTCAACACGATCACTACGACGACGGGCACGGCATTGAACGTGTCCGGCACCACCATCGGCGCGAGCGGGCTCACGTTCCGCAGTATTTCGGCAAATGGCGGAACGAACGGAATCATCCTGAGCGGCACCGGTACCAGCGGCGGTCTGACCGTGACCGGTAACGGCGGTACGTGCACGCCGGCGGCTCCGACCTGTTCTGGTGGCCGACTCCAGAGCATGGCCGGCGCCGATGACAGCTCTGCGACCCCCGTTGGGACCGGCATCGTCCTGAACAACACGCGGAACGTCTCGCTGACCCTGATGCGGATCGACAATCACAGCAACTATGGGATCCGGGGCACCAGCGTAGATAACTTCAGCCTGTCAAGCAGTCTCGTGGATGGCACGAACGGGACTAACGTCAGTACGCCGTTCAACGACGGCAGTCTCGTCTTCTTCGGGGTTACGGGCTCGTCGTCCGGCATGACCGGGACCAGTTCGATCACGAACAGCACAATCCAGGGTGGCTTCCAGCGGAACGTCGCAATCGACAATTCGGTGGGCACGCTGAACCTCACCGTCACGGGGAACACCATCCGGCGCACCAGCGACGCCGCGGGTGATGACGGCTTCTTCCTCGAGGCGGATACGACCGCCAACGTCACCGTGGCAATTACCAACAACACGTTCAGGCGTCACGGTGGCGATCACATCAACCTGACGATGGTGAACGTCGCGGTGATGGACGCGACCATCACCGGGAATACGTTGGACGGGAATTACACCGGCACACCGGAAGGCAACCATCCGATCGGGCTGGGGCAAGGGATCTTCCTGTTTGGCGCCGCGTTCAACGGCACGTTCACCTACGACGTGTCCAACAACACCATCAAAGGCAACCGGCAGGGTGGATCTATTCACGTCAACAAGGGCAGTGGAACCGCGACGTTCAGCGGCTCGATTGAGAACAACGTGATCGGTGACGCGGCGATCGTCGGGTCGGGATCAGCTGAGGCGTTCGGTATCATCGTCGGGTCGCGAGGCGCCGGAGGGTCGCACACGACACTGATCAACAACAATCAGGTCCGGCAGTACTTCGACCGCGGCATCGTGCTGCAGGCCGGCGAGGGCAGCGCGGCGTTGAACGCGACCGTGACGAATAACACCGTGTCGAACTTCGCGGATGCCATCAACTCGCTGCACGGCATCCATTCCGACAATGGGATCCTTGCGGCCGACAACAATGCCGTGTGCTTGAACATCAGCGGGAACTCCGTTGCCACGGCAGGAAACGAGGCGCAAGGCGGAGCCGACATCCGGGTGCGCCGCGGCTCCAATACGACGGTGAGCATTCCCGGCATCGGCGGCACCACCAGTGCTGACGCGCAGGCGCGCCTGCAGGCGCTCAACCCGACGGCGACGACCGTCACAGTCACCGGAACGACATTCAGTAACATCGCGTCGTGTCCAATACCCTGAGGACGACCTTTCGACTGCGTGTTCGAGGAGAAGTGCATGGCAGAACCATTCCTTGCAGAAGTCAGGATCATGAGCTTCGGTTTCCCTCCGAAGGGCTGGGCTTTGTGCAACGGGCAGCTGCTGCCCATCAACCAGAACCAGGCGCTGTTCTCGCTGCTCGGGACGACCTACGGCGGCGACGGCCGGGTCAATTTCGCGTTGCCGAATCTCCAGACGAGGGTACCGATTCACACGAGCAGCGGGTTCACGCTCGGGCAACAAGGCGGCGAGCAGGCGCACACGTTGTCGATACAAGAGCTCCCCACTCATACTCATGCCCTGATGGCTCAACCGGCGACCGGGACGCAGTTGCCGCCAGGCAGCGCGTTCCTCGCGCAGGCGTCGAACGTCTACCGGGCGGCCGACAACCTGACCTCGCTTAATCCCGCCGCTGTCGGAAATGTTGGCGGCAGCCAGGCGCACACCAATATGCAGCCATTCCTGGCACTGTCCTTCTGCATCGCGTTGCAGGGCATCTTTCCGTCGCAGAACTAGAGGAGAAATCCGATGGCGCAACCCTATATTGGTGAGATCCGCATGTTCGGCGGCAATTTCGCTCCGGTCGGATGGATGTTCTGCGAGGGGCAGCTCCTGCCCATCTCCGAGAACGAAGCCCTGTTCAACCTGATCGGCACAACTTACGGCGGGGACGGGCAGTCGACGTTCGCCCTGCCTGATTTGCGGGGCCGCCTTCCGGTCCACCAGGGCGCTGGAGTGGTTCTGGCCGAGAGTGGCGGCGCGGAACAGGTAACCCTCACGGTGAATCAAATTCCGGCTCACACGCACGCGCTGACTGCATCGACGGGACCGGGGAATGCCAATACCCCTGGCGGTAACGTCACCGCTGAATCCGCAGCCGTCCAGATCTACTATGCGGACCAGCCCACGGTGACCATGGGGCAGGCGATCTCACCCGTCGGCGGCAGCCAGCCGCACAGCAATTTCCAGCCCTACTTGTGTATCAACTTTGTCATTTCCCTGTTCGGGATCTTTCCCACACAGAACTAGCGCGAGAAGGAGAAGGACATGGCCGATCCGTTCGTGGCCGAGATTCGGATTTTCGGATTCAACTTCGCGCCGAAGGGCTGGGCCTTCTGCAACGGGCAGTTGATGCCCCTTTCGCAGAACACCGCGCTGTTTTCACTGCTCGGTACGACGTATGGAGGAGATGGCAAAAGCACGTTTGCGTTGCCGAACCTGCAAGGCGCCGCTCCGATGCACCCTGGACAGGGTCCTGGGCTGAGTCTGCACGACCTCGGTGAGATGAGCGGGTCCGAAACCGTGACCCTGCTCGACTCCGAGATTCCCGCTCACCCGCACGCGCTGATGGCTGGCGCAGATCCCGCAAACGCCCAGATACCCAATTCGCAGGTCATCCTCGCGCGGTCATCGGGCGGCTCGGCCTACAACCCGACGGCGACGGGTCTCGCGCCGATGAACCCCCTGGCGCTGAGTCTCGCCGGCGGGAGCCTGCCACACAACAACATGCAGCCTTATCTCACGCTGAATTTCTGCATCGCGCTGCAGGGTGTGTTCCCGGCGAGAGGGTGACCGCCGGTACCGTGACCCATGACGACGAGAGCGCAGCGATCTCGCTGCGCTCCGTTCGCCCGGACGACCGGGCGTTCCTGCTGTCGGTGTACGCGAGCACCCGCGAGCCGGAGCTCGCCACCGTGGTGGACTGGGACGCCGCGCAGAAGGCGGCGTTCGTCCAGATGCAGTTCGACGCGCAGCACGCCTACTACCAGGAGCACTACGAGGGGGCGGCGTTCGACGTCATTCTCGTCGGCGGGCAACCGGCCGGTCGTCTCTACCTCCACCGCCGGGACGACGAGATCCGCATCATGGACATCGCGCTGCTGCCCGAGTACTGCAACCGCGGCATCGGGACGACGCTCTTGCGCGGGCTGCAGTCAGAAGCCGCTGCCGGCAAGCCGCTGCGCATCCACGTCGAGCGCTTCAATCCCGCGCTGCGGCTCTACGAGCGGCTCGGGTTTTGGCAGATCGACGACCGGGGGGTGTATCTGTTCATGGAGTGGAGGGACGACAACTCCCAACGATCCAACGATCCAAGGGAAGCCGTTCGACCGAACTGGATGAGAGTCACCGTCTGGCTGGAACGAACGACTTTCACCCGGCACGACAGCACGCACCGGACACTATTCCCGGCCGGGGTCAGGCACCGATAAGGTCCGGCAAATCTTCAGCGCGAGGTTGTTTGCAATTTCCGTATGGCGGGGGATCGCTTCAACAGCGCCGGTGGCAGGGTTGATCCACAGGGAATGCGCCCCGCCTTCTCTCTTCAGGTTGCAGCCGTGGCGCCGAAGGTGCTCAACAGGCTGCTTCGTTTCACCTCACGATCACCGTCTCCCGCTCCGCATCCGGAGGCACTCCCCGCAAGCCGTCTTCACGGCGATCGGCCAGAATCAGCGCAATCGCTTCGGCGAGGCTCTCCCGCGCTTCTTCCTTGGTCCGGCCCTGGCCGTTCGCGCCGGGAATCTCAGGCGAATAGGCGACATACCAGTCGCCGTCGCGCTCGAAGACGGCTGTGAACTCGTTGTGCATGGGTACGGCCTCCGCACGCAACGATAGCGCCGACACACACCTACTGTCTAACGGACTGGTCCCGCAGAGAGCTCGGCCAACCAGATGCTTGGTCCACTCAGCTTGGAGCACGGCCGGCAAGCGGCTGCGTATCCACGTCGAACGCTTCAATCCCGCGCTGCGGCTCTCCGCGCGGCTCGTGTTCCGGCAGATCGACGACCGGGGGGTGTATCTGTTCATGGAGTGGGTCAACGACAACTCCCAACGATCCAACGATCCAACGATCCAAGGGAAGCCGTTCGACCAAACCGGCTGAAAGGCCACGGCCTGGCTGGAACGAACCGCTTTTACCCAGCACGTTCGAGCGGGTCTCCTTGGGCGTTGGGACGTTAGGAGTTGGCGTGGTCCGTGAGCGTCTCTACACCGTCTTCAGGCGCTCGGCGCGTGCGGCCGCGAGCAGACGATCGTCGAAGCCAACGAAGGTCACATCGTCCTCGATGTGTTCCTGAAGATGGAGACAGCTCGCCAGCTGAATCGCGGTCAGATCTTAGCCGAGGGGCTTCACCCCTCGGACTCCCCTACACGCTCTCTCGCGCGCCGCTTCGCCGGCGCGCTCCGGTCGCGTGGCTCGCTCGCCATGCTCGCTCGCATCGTGGAACGCGCGTCAGGTTTATCAGACAGTTCAAGTCCGGTCGACGGCCGCGAGCGGATGCTGCCATCGGCGCGGGCATCAAACCGGTCGTCACGGTTATCGAAGACTGCGCCGGAGAGCGACAGCCCGGGGCGCGCGATTGAACGAAACGACCCAAGCCTCGTGGTCGGCCGGGTGATGACGCCCTGCGCCTCGAGCTTCGTGAAGACAGCGTCCGTCGTGGCGCCCTCCGCAACTGGACGCAGTTCGGCGACCGGCTGGCCACGATGGGTCACGACGAGCGTGCGTCCTTGCCTGACCTGGCGTAGATAGGTACCCAGTCGGACTTTCAGCTCGCGTGCGCCGACGACGCGGTGCCTCATATGGTCATGATGACCACATGACACCTGGATCGCAAGAAGCTGGGACGACGAGATCCGCATCATGGACATCGCGCTGCTGCCCGAGTGCTGCAACCGCGGCATCGGGACGACGCTGCTGCACGGGCTCCAGGCGGAAGCGGCCGCCGCCGGCAAGCCCCGCCTTCGCTCTTCGCGCTTCCGCCTTCCGCCTTCGCCAAGCTACGGCGGACAAGACGGCGGGCAGGCTGCTGCGCATCTACGTCGACGCGCTTCAGTCCCGCGCTGCGGCTCTACGAGCGGCTCGGGTCGGCAGATCGACGACCGGGGGGTGTATCTGTTTATGGAGTGGAGGGGTAGGAGACGTCGGCAAGGGACAAGGGACAAGGGACAAGGGAAAAGGGACAAGGCAAAAGCGCCGTCATCGACCATGACTGAACTGGTCATTTAGACTGGTCACATGAAGACCATCGCCGCCGCTGAGTTCAAGGCCAAGTGCCTCGCGCTCATCGATCGCGTGCACGCCGAAGGGGAATCCATCACCATCACCAAGCGTGGCCGGACCGTCGCCCGGCTCGTCCCTGCCGGCGACGACGAGCGGCCGTGGCTGCGGGTTCGCGGCACCCTGCGGAAATACGACGAGCCGTTCGCCCCGGCCGTCGACGAGCGTGACATCGACGCCCTCACCTGATGGCGAGTCCGCTCCTGGACACGCATGCCTAGAGGTCTTGACCCCTCTGGACTTACACCGTTGAGTCAAGTTTCCGGGTCAAGACCGTCCCCGCGCCAGCGGGGCGTTATCAAGAAAAACACCCAGCGACGCGGAGCTCAATGATCTCAGCGCAGCCTCGCTGGGATCTGGTGGATTGAAGACGATCGCCGACTGACCCGGCGCGTCCGCGACACCCTCGATCGGCTGCCCCGCGATGAGCGTCCGTATCTCTCCGCCATCAGTCTCTGGGAAGTGGCGAGGCTCGTGGAGCGGGGCCGTGTGGTCTTCACCGTTCCCCTCTCCGAGTGGCTGGAGGCGGCCGCAGACGCCCGGTCGGTGCGGCTCGTGCCGATTTCGCCAGCGATTGCCGCGCAGACGGCGGCACTGCCAGCGGCCTTCCATCGCGACTCGGCTGACCGGCTCATCGTCGCGAGCTGTCGCGTGCTCGGTCTTCCCCTGCTGACCCGCGACGCCCGTATCCTCCGCTCGCGGCTCGTGACCCGCTGGTCCGGCTGACACTCTCGGAATGAGCACGACCGAACGCGTCACCGTCACTGGCGTCGTCCCTATGGTTGTCGCTCCTGCCGCAGCGCTTCGAGTTCGGCGATCGCCTCGAAGTCCTTCGGCCTGCCGGCGGCGCGCTTCACGCGAATGAGCGCATCGAGTCCGAGGCACTGGCAGGTCAGGCCAAACAGATCGAGCGTCTCCGAGTCGGGAAGGAGATCCTCATAACGGCCCCCGCCCGCGACCTCGCCCAGGAGATCCAGCTCCCCAAGGTCGGTCGTGAGCGTGAAGTTGAGGCCGGCCTCGAGGGTCGGGACGTCCAATCGGAACGGTAATCCCGGAGGGGCCCCGCGCAGGTAGGGTCGCAAAGGCGCGAGGGTTCTCGCGAGTCGCTCCAGGTTGGCCCGCGACCGCGCATACGCGACATCGACGTCGCGGGTCGTTCGAATCGCTCCGTGAGCGTTGGCGGCGAGTCCGCCGATGACAATGTACTCGACGCCGCCGGCGGTCAGCGCTCCCAGGAGCCGCTCGAAGTCGGTCACGCTGTCGTCTTCTTGTCAGCCTGCCGCAGGCGCTCCGTGAAGCGCGTGAGCTCGATGAGGCGCTGCAGACGTTGGGTGGGCGTGAGCTTCAGCGCCTCGCGCAGCAGTCCGCGATCGACGTCCTTCTTGTACAGCTCGATGATGTCGTCGATCGACGACCGGGCCGGCGTCTGATCGTCCTGCGCGCCCATCGACCTATTCTATGCCCCTCGGATTCTTCGCCGCGCGTGAACCGCGGAAGATCCGTCATCGGGGATCGCCCGGTCGACCTCCGACCAAGACATCGGAAATACGCAGGCGTGACAACGATCTGGTGAGCGCCACGCCGCCACCCCCGTCAACTCAGACAACGCCGGCAGCGCAGTCAACGCCGTCAACACTGTCAACACCGGCAGGTCAGCAGCGCCCAGCGTTGACAGTGGCCGCGGCGTTGCCCGCGTTGCATCCTACCGGTGGGCGCCCCCTTTTTGCTGGTGCTCTTTGTCGCGAACAGTGGACGACCGGGGAGCGAGGCGAACACTCGAGGGTGCGACGCGGTTGAACGTCGCCGCGTACGTTCTGACCGAGGGGTACGTCCACTCGGGCACCAGGAACAGCGGAAAGGTTCCCAGCGTGGGGCTCTCCACCTGATAGGTTCCCTGCGCCAGCTTGGGAGAGCGCGGGCCTTGGAAGAGGACTACGAAGCTGCTCTGATCACCGACAGCGCCGGTATGCTGCGCGCTCGGGACGTCGTCCACCTCCATCAGCCACAAGGTAATCGATCTCGAAGATGTATGTACGATCACCATCTCGCCGCGGCAGGCCTCAAACTGATCCCTTCGCAGCCAGCCCCTATCGGCAGCGGCCGGTGTCGCCTCCTGGGCGGCCTGCGCCACCTGGCCGCACAGTCCTTCGATGGTAGCGAGCGACGCGGTCGCACACATGGCAAGCTTGATCGCATGACGTCTAGAAGTTTTCACAGCTGAGCTCCTCCTGGTGCAAAACTTCGTCCAGAGTCGGGAGGCGGCACAGGGTGTCTGTTGGAGGCACGCACCGGATGATGTGGTTTCGGATGCGCGAATGTGCGCACGACTCTCCGTCCTGGCGCACTGGCTGCTGCCTCGGGCTGCGCGCGAATGCACGCCGGGCACATGCGTGCGCGAGGACTGCGTTGCCAGGGATGATTCGTGCGTCCTGAGTGCAGAATTGGAAAGTTGCGAGGCGAGTGAACGCGAGCATTCGCGAGGCCGGACTCAGGACATCGCGCCCCGGTTCTACGAGCGCCTCAAGTTCAGGCCAATCGCCGAGAGGGTGTCTATCTGTTCATGGAGTGGAGGGGGTAGGGGTAGGGGAAACCCAAAGGGAGAAGGCAGAAGGGAAAAGGGAGAAACAGGCCTTGTACCTTTGTACCTGCCCGCCGCCGAGCGCGCGGTGCAACCGCAACCTGCCAAACCAAGGACAACAGGAGTTTAAGAGATCAAGAGAGACCAGGAATTTCTCCTGATCTCCTGCCCTCCTGTTTCTCGCGACGATGAGCCGGTCTGCAGAGTCGCGGTGGAAGGTCGCTGGCAGAGCAGCCGTCTGCGCGGCAATCGCTGGCGAAATCGGCACGAGCCGCACCGACCGGGTGGTCGCCTGAGAAAAGGGCGACGAGCTCCGGCGAGGTCTCGCCGTAGCGCGCCAGAGTGTCTGGCGCGGAGGCGGAGGAGGTTGGAGGTCGACGCGTCAGCCCCTGACTTGACTAGTCTGACCAACACGACGATACTCGGGCGATGGCCGAGACCTACTCGACCTACGAAGCCAAGGCCAAGCTCAGCGAGATCCTCCGCAAGGTGGCGCGCGGCAGGACGATCCGCATCTCGCGCCGGGGGGAGCCGATCGCCGAGATCCGACCCGTGCGC
>Ga0075428_100004104_pt1 | contig 16031 bp, 12 predicted proteins | sample RhiMetdeltSRZDD2_FD_75291 | JGI IMG/M metagenome (GOLD analysis project Ga0075428, IMG submission 75291) | Populus rhizosphere microbial communities from Tennessee, USA - Rhizosphere MetaG P. deltoides SRZDD2 | ecosystem: Host-associated > Plants > Roots > Rhizosphere > Soil | place: USA... | reverse complement strand
ACTGCGAGAACGTCCCGCTCGCCGAACTGGCCGAAACGTACGGCACTCCGCTGTTCGTATACAGCCAGGCGACGTTGCTCCATCACCTGAAGCAGGTGCAGACGGCGTTCGCCGAAGCTGATCCAATCCTCTGCTTCAGCATCAAGACCAACGGGAACATTCACATCGCCCGGCTGATGCGCGAACACGGCTCGGGCTTCGACGTTACCTCAGGCGGCGAGCTTTATCGTGCGCTCAAGGCTGGGGGAGACCCGAAGAAGATCGTCTTCGCCGGAGTCGGCAAGACGGAAGCCGAGATGCGCTACGCACTCGAGACGGGGATCCTCTTCTTCGATGTGGAGAGCGAGCAAGAATTGCACGTCCTGGGCGACGTAGCCAAGTCCATGGGCACCACCGCGTCGGTCGCCCTGCGAGTGAACCCGGATCTGCCACCGAAGACCCACGTCAAGACCGATACATCCGTCAAGGGTGTGAAGTTCGGTCTGGACATCGACACCATTCTCGAGGTGGCGGAACATGTCGTCGGGGACCGGACGCTGCGAGTGGTCGGGCTGCACATGCACCTCGGGTCGCCGATTCTGTCGGCTGAGCCATATCGGCAGGGCGCGGAGAAAGGCGTGCGGCTCGTCGCGGCCCTCCGGAAGCAGGGACATGAGATTCAGTTTCTCAACATGGGGGGCGGATTCGGTATCCACTACCGGAAGCAGGAAGCCTTGCCGGCCCAGGCCTTTGCGGACGTGATCCTTCCCGCCGTCCGGGAAACCAAGTGTAAGCTCGTCCTGGAACCGGGCCGGTTCATCGTCGGGAACGCCGGTTTGTTGCTCAGCCGTGTGTTGTTCACCAAGGAATCGGGCGGCAAACATTACGTGATCCAGGATGCGGCGATGAACGACCTGATTCGACCAACGTTGTACGACTCGTTCCACCGGATTTGGCCGGTGAATCCTGGCAATGAGTTGCCCGCACCACCGGACGATTACGAGGCGGCAATTCCCCACACGTTTCCGCAAAATGTCGTCGGTCCGGTGTGCGAGTCGGGAGATTTCCTGGCCAAAGACCGCAACCTGCCGCGAGTGGCCCGTGGGGACCTCCTGGCGACCTTCAGTGCCGGCGCATACGGCATGGCAATGAGTTCCAACTACAACAGCCGATGCCGCGCCGCCGAAGTCCTCGTTACAGGCCGCACGCACCGCCTCATCCGTCGCCGGGAGACGTACGCCGACCTCGTACGACCCGAAGAGGATTGCAAGTCTTGACGCCATGTGATGAATTGGAGGGTGAGGGTGTGCGCGCCGGCACGCCCGTACCCGGAGTCTCTCCCGTGTCGCGTCGTTCCTTTTTGCTCGTCGCCATCGTGGCCGCGTCGTTCCCCGTTACACTTTCGGGGCAGACCGAGTCCGACTTTTACGCCCTACCCAAGACGGTCCCTGAGTTCTGGCGGGCCGTGCAGTTCGAAATTCGCACCGGCAACTTCGAACGGGCGGACGAGCGTCTCAAGGGTCTGCTTGACTTGAACCCCGATAGCAAGACGCTCTTTGATCTGGTGGACAAACCGCCGACCGGCACGCAGGGGGGAATGGCGCAGTTCCTCCGTCTGCGGAATGTGCCGCGCTGGCACGCGAACGCAAACCGGGATAAGGAGGCCAAGCAGCGAGTCGAGGACCTGATCGCGCGCGTCACCAAGGCTGTGGAGGCCGAACTCAGCAACCCGGAGCGCATCCGCCGGTTCGCCAACGCCCTGGCCGGCTCGGCGGAGGAATCAACGTTCGCCCTTCGCGAGCTGCGCCGCGGCGGCAAGGCCGTCCCGCCGGTTCTCGCGACCATGCTGCTCGAACGGCCGCCCGACGACGTTCGGTCGGGAATCCTCGGCGCTATCCCGCTGCTGTCCGTCGATACCGTGCCGGGGTTCGTTGCCTTTCTGCCGGCCGCTGACACCGCATCACAGTCGGACCTGATCGACGCGCTCCGGCGTCGCAGCGATTACCGCACCCTGAGCTTGAGCGCCGACACAGACCCGGTTCCAACCCTCTGGTACTTGGTTGGCAACGAGGCCACTTCGGAACTCGTCAAGAAGAAGGCCCGCGACGCAATCGCCGCTGCCACACTGAAGGACCCGAGCCTGGAGCGCGACCCGGAACTGCGCACGCCGCAGGGCCAACTCACCGAGTACGCTCGGCGATTCCACGAGGGGACCGCGAACCTGGCCAAGATGGCGGGGGATGCCAAGAACGAGGCCGCCCACAACGTCTGGATCTGGGACGGAAAGACATTGAAGGAAGTGGCCCTAACCCGTGCTCAGGCGACCGAGCACTACGGCCTGCGTTACGCCCGGTGGGCGTTGGACATCCAGCCGGACTACGCCCCAGCCCAACGCGTGTTCCTGAGCATCGCGATTGAGCACCACGCCATGCGGGCAGGCGGCGGGGCGCATTTAGTTCGGACCTCCCCCGAGCTGCACGCAGCCCTTGCGACGGCGCCGTTTGAGTTGCTTTCCGATCTCCTGGAAGAAGCCATTCGAAACAAGAAGACGGCCGTGGTCCTGGCCGTTGTCCGCGTTTTGGGCGAGCGGACCGAGGCGAAGGCCGCGCGTCCAAGCGGCAAGCCCGGCCCGAAAGCCGGCGGCGACCAGGGAGTGCGCCCAGCGCTGATGGTAAAAGCACTCGACTACCCCGACCCGCGAGTTCAGTTCGCCGCGGCGGACGCTCTGTTGCGCGTCCCCGGCCCACACACGCACGGCCGAAATACGCAGATCGTGAAGATACTCGCCGAAACACTTGCCGGCGCGCCCCCAGAGGGCGCGAAGCAGAAAGTTCTCCTGGGCGACCCGGACTCGGTCCGGGCCGAAGCCGTCGCCAGCGTTCTTCATCGGGTCGGCTTCGAGGTCGACACAGTGCGTACGGGCCGCGACCTCATGCGCCGGCTCCACGAGAAGGGGGACGTCGATCTGGTGCTGGTCGATCGACACCTCCCGGATCCGCTGTTGCCCAACCTGCTGCCGCAGCTCCGCGCTGACCACCGCTCGAAGACGCTTCCAGTCATGGTCGTAGCGTCGCCCGACGGAATCGCCCCGGTGAACCTGCTCACGGCCATCGCCCGGCTGGCGGCCGTTGTCGCGTTCGAGGATTTGCCGGAGAACCCATACGTCAATTTCGCGCCGAATCAGGCCGACGCGGTGGATCGGGCCCAGCACTCGCCCGAGGAAATGCAGCGACTGCTTGTGGGCCGGCACACTGCCCAGGTCCGGCGGATGCAGGCTGCGGCCGAGAAAGCCGGGTTTGTGCTGACGGAGGAGTTAAAGGACCGGATCGATTACTTCTCGCTCCAAACGTTCTCGCCCGAGATCTTGAATACCTATGCCCGCCAGTTAGTGGACCTGGAGCGGATCGTGGTTCGCCGGCTATTGCCGCCGCTCGTTTTGGCGGAGGCCGGGGACGCTCCCACGTCGGCCCTCAAATCGAAGATCCGAGCCGACGAGTTGCCTTCGCTTGAGGAGTCGCAACGGATCGTCAACCTGATGAAACTGACGGCCGGGTTTGAGGGCGGGCTGCAAAATGACCGACTGACACCGTTCGAGAAGATGTGGGATTCGTTCTGGAACCCGGAAGCGCCGAGGCTGCCGCAGATGGCCCCGATCCGCGACCCGGAAGCGGAGGCACGGGTGATCCGCACCGTGGCGCCGTACCGCGGCGTTCTCGTCATCCCGGCCATTTTCACCGACGCGGGTTTCAAGGACGCGTTGGCCCAAGCCACGGACCCGGCGGCACCGCTCATGACCCCGGAGGAGAAGAAGGAGAACGCCAAGGCGGCCATGGCCTGGCTGCGGAAGATGGCCACGGGCGAAATCTCCGGTTACCGCTTCGCCGACGCCGAACCGGCGATTCGGAAAGCTCTGCAGTCCGACGACCTGGCGCCGATGGCCCTCGATGCCCTCGTCCACATCCCGAGCCGCGACGCCCAACTCGACATCGCGAATCTGGCCGTCGCCCCGGAGCGCCCAGTCCCGATTCGTACCCACGCCGCGACGGCGCTGGTCGAACACATCCAGACGTACGGCAAGTTCGTGACAGTTCCGCAAGCGGACGCGATCATCGCCTCGGCCGCCTCGGCGGAGGACGGGGCTTTGAAAGCCCGGCTGCTCGCCGCCCAGGGCGTTCTCAAATCGGACTCGAAAGTCACCGGCTCTCGGCTCAAGCAGTACGTACCGAAACCGGTCGAGATGAAAGAAGTCGCTCCGCCACCCAAGAAAGAACCCGAGGATAAGAAAGACTAGGTCAATTGGGTAAAACGCTTGTATGGCCCGGCAGTTCCATGCTCATGGGTGCTGTCGGGCCTTAAACATTGGGGAACAATAGTTTGCGTCAATTGTAAAGATGTCCCCTCGTCTTGGAAGTGGCATTCGGTGGGCGCAAGTCTTGCCGAATGGTCCGTTCCTCTGACAACGAATCAGGGGATTGGGGGACCGCGCAATGACCCGCACGCCGGCCACGCCGCCGACCATCGCCGCCTTGACCGCCGGCTTCCTGAGCCGGACCCAGGACGCCGAGACGCTTGCCGCGGCCGCCGACGCGCTTGGGGAAGTGGAGCCGCACGAGGTGGCCGTCGGCTACCGGGCGGAGCCGCGACTTGCGTGGCAGGAGTCGCTCGAGGTTCTGTCCGCGTTTGGCCGCACCGCCGATCTGATCCCGGCTCCGGCGGAATGGGGCAGCCTGGTCGCCCGCCAGGACGGGATCGCGGCCCTGCCGTTCGCGCTGGCCAACTATCCGCAACGCGTTCGCAATCTCGGTCAGTTGCTCGAGGCGACGGACCTTCGTGACCTCTTGCCGCCGCCCACGGAGAGCACTCCTGTTTCAACCGGGTTGTTGAAGTGGGGTACGCGGCACATTCAGGCCGGCGACCTGCCGCACGCGTTGATTGCCGCGGCCAATTACCGCGCCGCTGGCGACTATGATCGGGCGAGTCAGACCCTTCAGGGGCTAAAGGCGACGGTCAGCGCGGAGTGGCGGGAAGTCTTGGCCAACGAAGAGGCGGCGCTGCACTGGCACCGCGGGGATTTTGCCAAAGCGGCGGAGTTGTGGGCGGCACTGCCCGACAGCCTGCCAAGCCGATTCAACCGCGGAATGGCGGCGCTCTTCCTCGGGAACCGCGACGAGGCCCGCAAACACTTGAAGGACGCCATCGCTGGTCTGGGCGACACGAATGCCTGGCATCATCTGGCCAGCCTCTACTTAGCACTCGCGGAAATGCGCGGCTAGTTCACGAACAAAATCGAAGAGGCCGGCGGGCTGACACAGCGTCAGCCCGCCGGCCTCGCTATTTGTGCTCACAAAAGAGTACTTCCCCGAAGCGACCGATTGGCGCTCCGGGGAGTATGAAAAGAGGTCGGACAAGGCAGAGGGTTGCTCTGCCTCGCCAGTTCAAGTCTACCCAGAGATTATTGGCTGTCAATCAAGAACTCGCGGCGAATCCTCTCCGCGATCACCGCCCACGGTCAGGATTTTCAATCCGCGTATGAAAGCGTTGTGGACAGGTGTTCCCGACCGAGGACGACGTTGGGATAAGCGCTTTCCGCCTCGCGCCGGAAGTAGTCCGGATTCGGCACCGCCGGGCTGAAGTGTGTTAGCCACAACTGCCGGGCGCGCGCGGCCGCACCGAAAGCCCCCGCCTCCGCGAAAGTCATGTGCTTGTTCTCGATCGCCTTGGGCCAGTCGGCCGGGTCGCCGTACGTGGCCTCGCAAATCAGCAAGTCGACGTCGGTGAGAAACTCCACGAGCGCCCGCGTCGGTCGCGTATCAGTGACAAATCCGAATGATAGTCCCGGCCGCGGGGGACCGAGGACTTCTTCGGGCTGAATCGTCCTCGTGTTGTGCTCGACGGCTTCGCCCCGCTGGAGGAGTTTCCAGAGAGTGACCGGGAGTCCGAGGGCCCTCGCCCGTTCCGGCTGGAACGCAGGCGCCCGCGACAAAGACAGCCGGAACGCGAGGCACGGGATGTCGTGGTCGGCGAGACACGCGGTTACGCGCATCGGCCCGACCGCCAACGACTCGCCCACATCGCCCCCAGTCAACTCGCGGTAGCGGACGGGGTAGGGCAGATGCGGGGCAATGACGCGCAGGCTCTCGACCACGCGCTGGACCCCGCGCGGGCCGGCGATCGTTAGGGACTCCTCACGCATGCGCCCGCTGTTGCCGATGGTCAGAAGCAGGCCAGGTAGGCCGGCGACATGATCGGCATGAAAGTGAGTCAGAAGGATCGTACCGATATCCTTCAAGCCCCAGCCGAGCTTCCGCAGACTGACCTGGGTTCCTTCGCCACAGTCGATGAGCACCAGCTGCCCACCGCACCGGACGAGGACGGCGGACAGGAACCGATCGGGTAGCGGCAGTGTCCCCCCGGGTCCCAGCAGCGCCACGTCGATCATCGCCCCGCGCCCTTCCGCATGTTGAAAGCCGTATTCTAGAGAGCCCGGCGCCGGCGGTTCGGTTCGTCCAAATGGGAACGCAAAGGCGTCGGCTGCCCGGATGCGTTACCGCCGGCAGCCGACGCCTTGTTGTAATGGGATCGCGACTATTTGCCGAGCAGCCGGTTCAAGTCTTCCGAGAACTTTTTGACCCCGAGCCGGTCCTTGCCTTCCTCCTTCGCCACGATGCGGTGCGGAATGTTCCGGACCGGCTCTTTGGAAACGGCGGCGGTGTCCCCCGACTTCGCCGCCTCGGCCAGGATCTCCACCGACTTGTAGCCGAAGTTGTAGGGGTCCTGCACAACCGTCGCGTAGATCTCGCCGCGCTCAATTGCGGTGAGCGTATCGGGGTATTCGTCGAAGCTGACAATCTTGATCTTGTTCACCGCACCCTTGGATTTCGCCGCCTCGAGGATGGCCGGGGCGTTGTAGGCCCACAAGCCGACCATGCAAACATTGTCGGTACCGGTCTTCTCGATCGCGTCCTTGGCGTTGTCCACGCACGTGGCCCGCTGAGCGTTATCCGTGATCATGTCGTTCTTGTAAAGCGTGTAATTGCCCAATGCACCCTTCGGATCGGCGTTCTCCTTGCCGGCCAGTTCGTCGATCACCCCCTGGAATCGCTGCCGGGCGTTGATCGGCTCGCGCTGGCCAACGAAGATCGCTACCGTCCCGCCGTTCGGCATGACTTCCTTCACCAGCTTGCCGACCGCCCGGCCCGCGACGTAGTTGTCGGTGCCGATGTAGCAGAGCCGGCCGCTGTCGGCCGCGTCGTTATCCATCGTGATCAGGTTGGTCTGTCCGGCAATCCGCCGCAAGTCGGGAGTCTGCTCTTGCGGATTGATGACGCTGACCGCAATCCCCTTGACGCCTTTCGCCACTAGCTCGTTCAAGATGTTGAGCTGCAGGCCTGCTTCGCCCTTGTCCGGCCGTCGGAAGTCCAGTTCAACTCCGTGCTTGTTGGCGGCGTCTTGAGCGCCTTTCTCGGCGATCGTCCAGAAGTCTTCCGGGTTGTTGGTCACGACCGCGATCTTGATCTTGCCGGAGTTGCTGCCGGAGTCCCGGTTGCATGACGAAAGCAGGACCGGGCACAGGCCGGCCGCGACGAGGAGCAGCGCACGGCGGGAGAGGGTCATCGGAAGGACTCGGTGGTGCGGGCGAGAATTGCGGACACGATACGTGAAACGCGGGCCGCGGCAAGCGCGAGTTCAACCGCGGCGATTCCCGCGCGGCCCGCGCGCCAGCTTCTCTAGTTCGTCGAGCTGTTCCCGCCGGCCGACGGCCACCAGGACAGCACCCGCTTCCAGCATCGTGTCTCCTTGCGGGTTAAAGACCATCTCCCCGTTGGGTAGCCGCATGGTGATGACAATAACCCCCACCTTTTCGCTCAATTCCGATTGCCGAAGGTTCTTGCCGCACAGCGGGCTCTGTTCTTCTACGACGGCCTCCTCAATGTGGAACTCGGTCGCGTGCAGCCGCGTCGCCTGGTCGATGAAGTGGCCGACCGTCGGCCGAAGGACGGCCTGGGCCACCCTGTGGCCGCCGATCACATAGGGCGCGACGATCTGATTGGCCCCGACGCGACGGAGCTTGGGCTCGGACGCCTCGTGTTCCGCCCGGGCGACGATGAAAATGTTCGGGTTCAGCACCCGCGCGGTCAGCGTCACGTACAAGTTGTCCGCGTCGGACGGCAGGACGGCGATCAGCACTTTGGCCCGCTCGACGCCGGCGCGCTGGAGCGTCTCGTCCTCGGTCGCGTCGCCGTGGACGGGAATCCCGGCATCGTGCGGTCGCTCCTCCAGAAGTTCCTCGTCCCGATCGATGATTACATACTGCACCTTGTGCTGATCGAACTCGTGGCAGATGAGGCGGCCCATGCGGCCGAGCCCGCACACCACGATGTGGTCGCGAATTTCCTCCAGTGCGTGTTTCACTCCCTCCCTCCCCAGGGCGGCCCGCAACTGGCCGCTCACGATGGCCCGGATCGACTCCGTGGCCGAATAGAAGAGCAAGAACACCCCGCCGAACAGGAAGACGATGGCGAACGCACGGCCTTCGCCGCTCAGCGGGTGAGTCTCCCCGTACCCGACCGTCGTGAGCGTGATCGCGCTCATGTAGAGCGCGTCAAACCACGTCCACTCGGGCCCGCCGGTCGCCTTGAATCCGGCCGTGCCGAATGCGAGCAGGAGGAACGGGACCGCGACGGCCACCCAGAGCCGGGTGGGCAGGTAGAACCGGTGGGCGCGCTTCATAACCGCCCCAGCGCCGCGGCGCAGTTCGCCAATAGCTGCTCCTTCCGCCGCGGGGTCGTAAACCGGCCTTCCGTTTCGATCCAGTGTTGAACCGCCTCGATTTCGCGGCGAAGCGCCGCGACTGCCTGCGGCGCACGCGGGAACGGTCTGCCGGCAACCTGGACAAACACCGGCGATGTGTGAGCAAATACGGGGATGTGGGGGTAGAGACTCGATTTCGTCGTTCCCCAGCACCGGGCCGCGACCCAACCGCCGTCGGGGAGAGGATGTTCGGCTTCGATGGTTGCCGACCACACGTCTGCCATCGGCGACTTGCCGACCGTCGGTTTCGTCGAGGCGATGACCGCACCGTTCACAATGAGTTCGAGCTTCTCGAACGGAACGATGGATGCGGCTTCGAAGTGAAGGCGAATCTGTTGCGGGGCCAACAGAGCGATTTCGCTAACGAATGGCAGGCCGCTGACACTCGACCCCAAGAACGGGCCATTGCTGACAACGGTGTGTCCCGATCGAACGGCTGCAACCCAGTCGGCGTATGTCCGCGATTCCGCCGCCGGAGTCAGAGTCCGGACACCCCCAAGAGCGATGCGATTGCTGTCCTTCCCGGTTCCGCCCATGAGCGGCAATTGCATTCCCGCGTTCAATAGCCGATACCAGAGGGGCAAGAACGAGGACGTGCGGTCGTGGGCGTCCATTTCAATCGCGTCGATCTTGCCGAGGATCGCATTGACCAGCGCCTCGCCGCCGGGAAGCCCGGCCTCGGGCCGGTACGCATCGCACCAGACGACGAGTCCCTCTTTCCGGTGACACTGGTCGGCCCAGTCGGCGAGTGACCAGTCGTCGGTGTCGTCCACATGCCCGAAAGTCAGCGGGTAGACGGCGCGGTGAGAGTGCAACAGTCCGAGACGGCCCAGCACGGGATGTACATTGAAGGTATTGACGTAGATGCCGTCCAGCGATGCTGTTTGTCCGCTGAATGCCGTGATGTTTGGGACGACGCGGTACATGTGACCGTCGGGTGACGGGTAGTCCTGAACCGTGGCAAGTAAGTTGACGAAATCGAGTCCCTCGGCGGCCGCTTCCAGCTTGGCCGCGTGCGGGGTCAAGAAATGGCAACGCGAATCAGCGGCGGTAAGCCTGGTCCACCGCTCGTCGGTCCAGCGGCGCATCGAATAGCGCAGAGTGAGCTGACCGGCGCCGAGAACGGTGGTTTCGTGAACCGGTAAGTACCCCGGTCCCTTCCAGATCTCAATGTCCAGCAGCACTCCGGTCGGCAGGGGGACCTCACATGTCCCGTCGATGTACGCGTAGCGCTTCTGGTTCAGGTAGACGTGTCCGCCGACATCCTCGTTTCGCCCGACCGGGAACTCGCCCGGCCGGCCGAGTGGAGGAAAGTACTCGCCGTTTGGCCCGGCGAAGCGGATGCGCACCGGCGTCGGGTGCCCGGTCTCGGCGTCGTTGACTCGGACGTGGACACTGAGCGTCTGGCTCACTGGTAGCGTCCGCCGGCTTTCTCGACGATGGACTTAAACGCTGCGACCGCGTTCGGAAATAACTCCGGCCCGGTGACGCCACCAGTCGGTCCGCCGCCGAGCAAGTGCGGCTCCAGCGTGGCAAAGCCCTTGTAGCCCATCTTCACGGCGTCCGCGATGATCGCTGGGATCTGCCCCTGTCCCTCGCCCGCGATGCTCCCGTGTTCTTCGCCCGCCTTCCAGTCCTTGATGTGAAAGTGGGCCGTGTGCGGCTTGCAGACCGTCCATCCCTTCATCACGTCGTAACCGCAAAAGACGAAATTCGCCGGGTCGAAGGCGGCTTTCAGCGCCGGGCTCTTGATCGTGTTGAACAGGTCGGCCAGCCGTTCCGGCGAGTCGCCGTAGATGCGGTGTTCGTTCTCGTGGAAGAGCTGGACCCGCTCCCGCTGCGCGATCTCGACCTTCTGCCGCACGCGATTCATTACCTCGTCGCGATATGGCGCCCAGTTCCCGTCGAACCCCTCGGGCGGATAATAGCTGAAGATGCGGATGTTCGGCGTACCGAACACCTTGCACAGGTGGATCGCCCGGCGGAACTTCTCCAGGTGTGGGCCGAACGGCTCATCGATGCGGATCTTGCCGATCGGCGAACCGATGGCGCTCAGTCGGAACCCAGCCCGGTCGAGTAGCGCTTTGAACTCGTTGATCTGCGCATCCGTCAGCGCGAGCACGTTGGTCTTGTGGATCGACCGGAATTCGATGTGTCGGATGCCGCAGTGCTTCAGAATGTCGATCTGCACCTGCGGATCCGGGGAAATCTCGTCGGCGAATGCGCTGAGGATGAACATGGATTCTCTCAGATGAATGGCGCCGGGACGATTCAGTTGGTATAGCCTACTTCTTCGAAATCACCTTGAGCCTGGCTTTTTCAGCGATGAACGTCTTCTCGCCGCCGACGGCGAACCGGATCTTGAGTTTTCGCAGCGCGCCGTAGCCGCTCACGTCCGTGACTGTGCCGATTCCATACTGCTCGTGCTGCACGAGCTGACCTTTTTCGTAGCCCTCGGCCGGCGGTCCGGTCGTGTTGCCGAACGGGATGGGCGGCGGGAGCGCCTTGTGGCCGATGTCGGACCAGGCGGCCGACGCGGCGCGCGGCCCGGCCCGCCACTGTTCCAGTGCGGGCGACCGGCCACCGTGCGCGCCCAGGTCCTCCTGTGCCACCTCGTCCGGCAGCTCCTCGAGGAACATGCTTGGAATGGCGTAGAGTGTCTGCCCGCGGAAATCCCTTAGGCGGGAGTGGCAGAGGTAGAGTTCCTTCATGGCCCGCGTGATGCCGACAAACGCCACTCGACGCTCTTCTTCCACCTCTTCTTCCTTCGCCAGACTACGGTCGCTGGGCAAAATGCCCTGTTCCATCGCCACCAGGTAGACGACGGGAAATTCGAGCCCTTTCGCCGCGTGCAGCGTCATGACAGACACGCAGTCCTGTCGGTCATCCCAGCCGTCCACGTCGCTGGCCAGCGTGATCTGTTCCAGGAAGTCGCGGAGGGTCCGCGCCCCGTCGTCGCCGGTGAATTGCTTGGCGGACGTGATGAGTTCCTCGACGTTCGCTAGCCGGTCCACGTCGTCCTCGTCCGCATTCGCCTTGAGCATGTCCCGGTAGCCGCTGCGGTCCAGTACGGTGCGGATCACATCTTCGGGGGGCAACTCGAGCATGCCGCGGAGTTCGTGGATGAGCCGGTGAAATTGGGCCAGGCCGTCGCGGGCCTTGCCCTTGATCGCGGCGATGTTCCGCACGTGTCCGCTGGCTTCGAGCAGACTGATCTTGTTCTCCTCGGCGAAGACCTGCAGGTGGTCGAGCGAGACCTTGCCGATGCCCCGCGCCGGTTCGTTGACCGCGCGCAGGAAGGAGATGTTGTCCGCCGGATTCACGAGCAGCCGAAGGTAGGCGAGAACGTCCTTGTTCTCCTTCCGCTCGAAGAAGGCGAGGCCCTTGACGATCTGGAACGGCACGCCGTGCTTGATGAACGCGGACTCCAGGTTCCGCGTCAGAGCGTTGATGCGGACGAAGACGGCAAAGTCGCGGTAGGTAAATCGGCCGGCCTTGACCGCTTCCCGGATGCGCTCGGCAACAATGTTCGCCTCGTCGAGCCCGGTGTCGAACGTCAGCACGCGGACCGGCGAGCCCTCCGGGTTGTCGGTTCGCAGGGTCTTCTTTTTCCGTTGTCGATTGTGATCGATCACGGCGCTGGCGGCGCGCAGAATTCCCGGGGTCGAGCGGTAGTTCTTGTCGAGTGTGATGACGCGGGCGTCCGGGAAGTCGCGCTCGAAGTCGAGGATGTTCCGGATATCGGAGCCACGCCATCGATAGATACTCTGGTCAGGGTCGCCAACGACACACAAGTTTCGGTGGTCCACCGAGAGCCGCCGGGCGATTTCGTACTGCGCCCCGTTCGTGTCCTGGTATTCATCGATCAGGAGGAACTTGAACCGCGAATCCAGCTCTTGGCGCAACTGTTCGTCCTGCCGCAACGTGAGTGCCGGAATGTAAAGCAAGTCGTCGAAGTCCAGCCCGTTCGCGTCGCGCAGCCTTTTCTGGTAGATCGCGTAAACTTTGGCGACCGTGTTGGTGAAGAAGTCGCTCCCGGTGGCCGCGTAGCGCTCGGGCGTGAGCAACTGGTTCTTTGCCTTGGAAATCGCCGCGCCGATCCGCTCCGGGGTGAACTTTACGTTGTCCAGTCCCGCCGCGTCGAGGGACTGCTTGACGACCTTGTTCCGGTCGTCCATGTCGTAGATGGTGAAGTTCCGGTCGAGGCCGATGCGCTCGCCGTACTGGCGCAGCAGGCGGGCGCCGAGGCTGTGAAAGGTGCTGATCCAGACGCGGTTGCCCGGCACGAGCGCGTCCACCCGCTGCTTCATCTCCCCTGCGGCCTTGTTGGTGAACGTGATCGCCAGGATGTTCCCCGGACGGACGCCCTGTTGAAGCAGCCACGCGACGCGCCGGGTGATGACGCGTGTCTTGCCGGACCCGGCCCCGGCCAGGATCAGCAGCGGGCCCTGGAAATGCGTGACCGCCTCCTGCTGGGCCCACGTGAGGTCGTTGAGCAGGTCAAACGGCGAGCCCTCTGGCATGTGCGGTCCTTGCGGCGGTTGCCCGTCACGGCGGAATGGGCCATGATGGATGGTGAATTCTACCGGCCGGGCATGGGGTCGCGTAGCTTGGAAGGGGACCGTCATGGACATCCTGGGCCTGGGGACGGAAATCGTGGAGTGCGCCCGCGTCCGGGCCATGATCGACGAGCACGGCGAGCGGTTCCTCAACCGCATCTACACCCCGGAGGAGGTTCGCTGGTGTCAGTCGCGAACGAACTCGACCGAGCACTTTGCCGCGCTGTGGGCGGCCAAGGAGGCCGTGTTCAAATCCCTTCGCCTCGTCGGCCGGGCGGGCTCCCTGTGGGGCCAAATCGAGGTCGAGTTCAAGGCCGACAGTCCGCGGGTCAAGCTCCGCGGCGCCTTGCGCGAGCGAATGACCGAGGCTGGAGTCGGCAACATTCTGCTCACTACCGCCTTCGCCCGGCATTACGCCACTGCTACCGCCGTCGCTTTGAAGGCCGGGGTGGGCTAAGAGTCGCCGGGCGTTTATTCCGCCGGCTTCGAAATGTCGATCACGATCTGCCGCGCCATCTTGTACGCGTGCTTGATCGACATCACGCGGGCTTCGATCTGCCCTTCATTAAAGGGCTTGCCTGGCTCGGCCCGCGGCAGCCCGGCCAGTTCCAGGGTGAGGGGTAACAGGGACATGAACTCCTTCATCTTGGCTTGCTGACGGTCGATATCGGCGGACATGGCGAGGCCTCTCAGGACAACGGCGGGAGATACGCCCATGGTAACCCCGCGGCTGGGCGGGGTAAAGCGGCCTGCGGTCCGACGTCTCCCGATGTTTCTGCAGACGCAAGCCGCCGGACCACGCGACCGGCTCCGGGATCTTTTTTCGGGTGCGACATTTTGCGACAAAATGCGACACTTCGTCGCGAGCCGGCTGAGGCCGCGAGTTTTTTTCGGGTGGGACATTCTGGGACATTTTTGGGACAGTCCGGTGGCCAATATCGCCACGCGCGCATGAACCCCCGCCGGGCTCAGTCAATTCGAGCCCTGCCCGGGCTCCCTCCGATCATCCAATTTAGACCATCGGGAAGTCAATGTCGGTAGCTGCCGCAGAAGCGCCGATCGCGCCTCGACAGCGCGCCCCCGTCGGCTTAGTCTTCCTTTTGGCAGCCCACCCGAACCCCCTTGCCGAGGTCTCCATGGCCGACACATTCCTCATCGACACCAGCTTGGGCGAGATCACGATTGAGCTGGATGCCCAGAAGGCGCCGCTGCACGTCGCCAACTTCGGCAAGTACGCCGACGACAAATTCTACGACGGACTCATCTTCCACCGCGTAATTCCCGGGTTCATGGTCCAGGGCGGCGGGCATACCGCGGACATGTCTCAGAAGCCCGCGACCGGCGGGCGGGTGAAGAACGAGTCGTTCAACGGGCTGAAAAACATGCGCGGCACGGTGGCCGCGGCCCGGCTGAGCGACCCGGACACCGCGACTTCGCAGTTCTTCATCAACCTGAAGGACAATGACTTCCTCGACGCGGGGGGCAACAAGGCCGGTTACACCGTGTTCGGTAGAGTCACGGCCGGAATGGATGTCGTGGACAAGATCGCGGCGGTGAAAACGGGGACCAAGGGGTCCTTCAGCGACGTGCCGGTGCAGGCGGTCGCAATCAAGTCAATTCGGCGGACGTAGGACAGGTTTCCAACCTGTCCGGACAGGTTCGGAAACCTGTCCTACAGGACGCCTTTGGTAGATGGCACGCCGCTGCCGCGAGGGTCCATTTCCGTCGCCTGGCGCAGCGCCCGCGCAGTCGCCTTGAAAATTGCTTCGATGACGTGGTGAGTGTTCCGGCCGTGGTGCAGGACCACGTGCAGGTTCAACGCCCCCGCCGAGGATGCCGCTCGCCAGAACTCCTCCGCGAGCGCCGACCGAAACGTGCCGAGCGTTTCATTGGCCACGTCCGCGTTCCAGACCAGGAATGGCCGGCCGCTCAGGTCCACGGCCGCGGTCACCAATGTCTCGTCCATTGGCACGCTAGCGGACCCGTAGCGGCGGATGCCGCTCTTGTCGCCTAAGGCCTGGGCGAGCGCCTTGCCGAAGCAGATGCCGACGTCTTCGACCGAGTGGTGGGCATCGACGTGCAGGTCGCCCTGGCACTTCACGGTCAGATCAAAGAGCCCGTGCCGGGCCACATGCGTGAGCATGTGGTCGAAGAACCCGATGCCAGTGGCGAGTTCGTGCCGGCCAGTGCCGTCCAAATTGAGCGACAGCTCGATTTTGGTCTCGGCGGTCTCGCGGCGGATGGTGGCGTTTCGGGGCATTTGATCGCAATTCGTAGGACAGGTTTTCCAACCTGTCCGGACAGGTTAGAAAACCTGTCCTACTTGGCCTCGCGAAGGATGCCAGTCAGTTCTCGGAGCAACGCATCAATTTCAGGATCGGAGCCGACGGAGATGCGTAACCCGTCCCCGTACTCCGGATAGCTCATGTATCGTACCAGGATTCTCCGAGCTTTGAGCGCCTCGTACAGCGGCTTGACCGGCTGGTTCGACCGCCGGGCCCAAACGAAGTTCGCCTGGCTGGGGGTCACGTCGAAGCCGAGTCCCCGGAGCGAATTCGTCAGCCGCTCACGCGTCGCAACGATCTTTCGCCGCGTCTCGGCTAGATACGCCTGGTCCCGAATAGCCGCCGACGCCGCGGTCAGGCTGAGTACGTCGCAGTTGTAGGAGTCCTTCACCTTCAC
>Ga0075428_100004101_pt1 | contig 16037 bp, 13 predicted proteins | sample RhiMetdeltSRZDD2_FD_75291 | JGI IMG/M metagenome (GOLD analysis project Ga0075428, IMG submission 75291) | Populus rhizosphere microbial communities from Tennessee, USA - Rhizosphere MetaG P. deltoides SRZDD2 | ecosystem: Host-associated > Plants > Roots > Rhizosphere > Soil | place: USA... | reverse complement strand
GTCGATGCGCTGCACCCATCCGAGCTCGCGCAGATCGCGCTGCACGTCCGCGATGTCGATCCGGAAGAGATTGCCGCCGACGTAGCGCTTCGTGATCTGATCGATCGCACCGCGCGGTGTGTGGACCGAGCCTTCCACTTCGATCGACTGCACGGCGAACCGCTCGTCCGATTGCGTGCGCCTGTACGCCCATCCGCCGCCGACGATGACCACAGCGACAATCGCCGCGCTGCGCAGAACGACGAGCAGCCGCTGGACCTGGATGCGCCGCTGATTGCGGCGCAGGCGGCTCACGTCGGCGGGTCGAAGGAATCGCGATGCGGTCGTATCGAAGTTCATGCCGCCCCTCCCCTCACCAGCTCTTCGGCAATCTCGTGCACGTCGCCCGCACCCATGGTGATGAAGATGTCGTTCGGCCGCAGGCGTCGCCGCATTTCGTTGACGATCTGCGAATTGCTGCGGTCGAGAAACTCGATGCCCGGCGCGGCGTCCACGATCACGCGCGCGGACACTCCATCGATCGGCTCCTCGCGCGCCGCGTAGATCGGCGCGACGATCGGCAGATCGGCAAGGCGCAGCGCCTCGCCGAACTCGCGCGCGAAGTCGGCCGTGCGCGAGTACAGATGCGGCTGGAACAGCGCGACCACGCGGCGCGTCGGATAGCCGCGGCGTGCCGCATCGAGCGTCGCGCGGATCTCGGTCGGGTGATGCGCGTAGTCGTCGACCACGATCGCGCCGAGGTAATCGCCGAGGATCTGGAAACGGCGATCGACGCCGAGGAACTTTGCCAGCGCGGCGACGATCGTCGAAGCATCGATGCCGAGCTCGCGCCCGACAGCAATCGCGGCGAGCGCATTGCGCACGTTGTGCTCGCCGGGCACGAACAGCTTGAAGAAGCCGACGCCCGGCACATCGAACGTGGAGCCGCGCTCGGAGAACTCGACATTCGTCGCGCGAATCTCCGCTTCGGCCGACAGCCCATACTTGACGACTCGTCGACTCGTCGACTCGTCGACTCCGATCAGCTTCGCAACGCTCGCGTCATCGATGCATGCGACGACCGTCTTCTGCACGCCTTCGAGAAAAACGCGGAACGATTCGACGATCGCGTCGAACGTTTTGTAGTACTCGAGATGATCGGGCTCGATGTTCGTGACGACCGCGATCTCCGGCCGCAAGCGGTGGAATGTGCGGTCGTATTCGTCCGCTTCGGCGACGAGGAACTCGCCGGCGCCGCGCTTCGCGTTCGTCTCGAAGTTGCGCACCATTCCGCCGACGAGGATCGTCGGATCGAGGCCCGCTTCTTCGAGGACGATCGCGACCATCGCCGAGGTCGTGGTCTTGCCGTGCGTTCCCGACACGGCGACGGAGCGCTTCGCGTTGACGATCTCGCCGAGGGCTTCCGCGCGTTTCATGATGCGCACGCCGCGGATGCGCGCCGCTTCCACCTCGGGATGCTCGCCGCGAACCGCCGACGTGACGATGACGAGATCCTGCCCGGCGACGTGCGCGGGATCGTGGCCGATCGCGACCGGGATGCCGCGGCTCATCAGAAGATCGGTCGCGGCGGAGCGCTTCAGATCGCATCCCGACACGGAGACGCCGGCGTCCGCGAGGACTTCCGCGATGCCACTCATGCCGATCCCGCCGATGCCGACGAAATGGATGTTCTTAATGTCATCAAAATTCATTAACGTTCGTGGCGTCTTAAATCGAAATTTTATGTTTGCGAACCGATAGAGGCAATTAATTTCTCTGAATTCGCTCGATCAAATCGACAATGTTTTTCGTAGCTTCCGGTACTGCCGTTCTCTTCGCCGCTTCTCCCATTCGCATCACCCGCTCGCGATCACCGATGACCTCGCTGATCGCCGCCGCGAGCTTCTCCGGCGTCAGCTCCTTTTCCGTGATCACGATGGCTGCACCGGCTCTCTCCATCACACGCGCGTTCAGCTCCTGATGGTTGTTCGTGGCCGCGGCGAACGGCACGAGGATGGACGCGCGTCCGACTGCCGCGAGCTCACCGATCGTCATCGCGCCCGCGCGGGAGACGACGAGATCCGCGGCCGCGATCTCGTCCGCCATCGGATCCAGATACGAAACGACGCGCGCCTTCGCGAACACGGACTGGCTGTACGCCTGCCGCACTTTCTGCAGCTCCGCCGGTCCGGTCTGATGCACGATGTCGAGCGTGTCTTTGAGCCGCGCCAGGAAAAGCAGCGCGCCGGACATGGTGTCGTTGAGGATGCGCGAGCCTTGCGAGCCGCCGAAAAGGAGGAGGCGTTGCTGGTTGTTGGTTGTTGGTTGTTTGTGGTGCGTCGCCAGATCGAAGAATTCTTTGCGAATGGGGTTTCCCGTGACGACACCATCCGTTCGTTTCAGGCGCGGAAGAGCATCCGCGAACGCAACCGCCACCGCCTTCGTGAATCTTGCGAGGATGCGGTTGGTTAGGCCGGGGAATGCGTTCTGTTCGTGGATGATCGTCGGGACGCCGCGCAGTTTCGCGGCGACGAGCACCGGTCCCGAGGAATAACCGCCCACGCCTAACACGACGTTCGGACGATGTTTGCCGACATGGCTCCACGCCTGCGCGAATCCGCGCGGGAGGCGGAAGAGATTGCGCAATAGATCGGCGCCGCCTTTTCCCTTCAGACCGCCGACGTCGATGAGCTCGAGCGGGAAGCCGGCCTTCGGGACGATCTGCGTCTCGAGTCCTTTTTGCGTTCCGACGAAGACGACTCTGCGCGACGCATCGCGCGCGACGTATTCGCGCGCGATCGCGATCGCGGGATAGATGTGGCCACCGGTGCCGCCGCCTGCGATGAGGAGGGTGGTCATGAGTACCTCCCGCCCAGTTGCGAGCTGCGAGTGGCGAGTAGCCCGTGGCCAGTTGCCCGTGCCTCATCGCTCGGGCGACAACGCACGGACAACGGGCCACCGGCCAATTCAGTCGCACTCGCAACTCGCAACTCGCAACCACCCTTCACTCCCATCACGTGCCTCATCATTGCGTTTGTTGTGAAAAATTCAGCAGCAGTCCCACGGCCATGAGACTCGCCAGAAGCGACGAGCCTCCGTAACTCACCAGCGGCAGCGGAAGTCCTTTCGTCGGCAGTAAGCACAGCGCGACGCTGATGTTGATCAGCGCCTGAATGGAGATCAGCAGCGTGCAGCCGAGCGCGGCGTAGAACGCGAAGCGATTGTCGGTGTTGCCGCGCGTGATCCGGAATCCGCGCCACGCGAGCAGCGCGAATGCGCCGAGGAGCAACACGGCGCCGATGAAGCCGAGCTCCTCCCCGATGATCGAGTAGATGAAATCCGTGTGCGGCTCGGGCAGGAAGAAGAGTTTCTGCCGGCCGTTGCCGATGCCGAGTCCCTGGAATCCGCCGGTGCCGAGCGCGATGAGCGACTGCATCGAGTGGAATCCTTTCCCCAACGGATCCGCCTCGGGATTCAAAAAGACGAGCAGGCGATCGCGCCGGTATGGCTCACTCAACGCGAAGTACGCGGCCGCGGGCACGAGCAGAATGCCGAGCGCCGCGACGTAGCGCCACGCGATGCCCGCGGCGAAGATCATCGCAGCTGCGACAAGGATCAACACCAGCGCGGTTCCGAGATCGCGTCCGAGAAGAATCAGCCCCGAGATCAACGCGAGGATGAAGCCGACCGGCAGCAGCGTCGTGGTGAGATCGTTGATCCGCTCTTCTCGTTTCGTCAGAAACGACGCGAGAAACAGAATCACCGCCGGCTTCGCGAGCTCCGAAGGCTGCAGGTGGAACCACGGCAACTGAATCCATCGATGCGTGCCGTTGATCGGCGACTGGAAGAGCGCAATGATCAACCCGAGAACGACGAGCGCGAGCGCGCCGTACACCACGCGCCGGTTGTGCAGCAGCGCGGGATTCAGGTGCATGAGAAAGAGCATCAGCATCGCGCCGGCGACGAGAAACGCGCCCTGGCGCGTGAGGAAGTAGTACGGCCCATGACCGAACCGCTGCGCCGCGATCATCGCCGACGCGCTGTAGATCATCACCATCCCCACGACGACGATGAGCGTCGCGGTGGAGAAGAGGACCATGTCGAAGGAGAGTTTCCTGCCGCTCATGATTGCACCGGTCGGCAACGCAACCACCATCGCCGTGGGCGGCTGGCGGCCTCCTGCCGACTGCCGACTGCCGACTGCCGACTATTCATAACGCCCTCACCAGTTCCTCGAAGTGCTCCCCGCGATGCTCGAAGTTCCGGTACTGGTCGAAGCTCGCGCAAGCGGGCGACAGCAACACCGTTTCGCCGGCCTTCGCGTTCTCGCGCGCCCACGTGACGGCATGTTGCATGTCGCCTAACGAGACGATCTCGGTCGTGTCTCGCAGCGCATCTTCGATCCGCGATGCGGCTTTGCCGATCGTGAGCACGGCTCGCGCTTTCGACTGTACGAGCGCGCGCATGCGCTCGAACTCGCCGGCTTTGTCTTTGCCGCCGAGGATGAGGATCACGCTCGAAGGATCGAATCCTTCGAGCGACTTCAACGTCGCATCGACGTTCGTCCCTTTCGAGTCGTTGATCCAGCGCACGCCGTCGAGCTCGCGCACCATGACCATGCGGTGCGGCAGTCCGGCGAACGTGCCGAACGCGATCTGCACGTCGACATCGCCGACTCCCACCGCACGTGCGGCGAGCCACGCCGCGAGCGCGTTCTCGACATTGGCCATGCCCTGGAGCTTGAGCGATGCGCGCGGAATGCGGCGCTCCTCGCCGCCGATCGAGATCACCATCTCTTCGCCGTCGAGCCACGCACCTTCGCGAACGTTCTCGCTCGCAGAGAATCTCCACGCGCGAGCGGGCGACGCAAGCTCGCGCGACTCCGACACGTTGACGATCGCGGTGTCGTTCGATTGCTGATTGCGGAAGATGCGGTACTTCGCCGCCGCGTACGCCTCGAGATTCGGATAACGATCCATGTGATCGGGCGTGATGTTCAGCAGCAGCGCGACGTTCGCGTGAAACGCGTCGACGGCTTCGAGCTGGAACGACGAGAGCTCGAGCACGTACGTGCGCGGCTTTTCTTGGTCGAGCGCGGCGATGAGCGGCTCGCCGATGTTGCCTGCGACGATCGGCTGCCGTCCCGCAACGGAAAGAATCTCGCCGATGAGCGCCGTCGTCGTCGATTTGCCGTTGGAGCCGGTAATCGCGATGACCGTGCCCTGCAGATGGCGGTACGCGAGCTCGATCTCGCCGATCACGCGAATCGCGCGCGCCGCCGCCTCTTGCAACAAGGGAATCGTCATCGGCACGCCCGGGCTGAGGACGATCTCGTCCACATCATCGAGCAACGCGGCATCGTCGCGCCCAAACGCGCGCACGACACGATCGTCGAGGGCGTACGGCATCGACGGATACGGATTCGCGTCCGCGAGCACGACGGAGTCTCCGCGCGCGGCGAGAAAATTCGCCGAGGCGACACCGCTTTTCGCAGCTCCGAGGACGAGGACTTTGCTCATGATTCAGTCGCCGAGTCGCCGAGTCGCCGAGTCGTCGAGTCGTCGAGAAACTCCTCGGCGACTTGAAGACTCGGAGACTTGGCGACTCGTTCTCATCGCAGTTTCAAAGTCGCCAGCGAGATCATCGCGAAGATGATGGCGATGATCCAGAAGCGGACGACGACCTTGGTCTCCTTCCAGCCCGAGAGCTCGAAGTGGTGATGCAGCGGCGACATCTTGAAGATGCGCCGGCCGGTGATCTTGAACGACGCGACCTGAAGGATGACCGACATCGCCTCGAGCACGAACAGGCCGCCGACGAGGATGAGCAGGATCTCCTGCTTGATCATCACCGCCAGACAACCGATCGCTCCGCCTAACGCGAGCGATCCGACGTCCCCCATGAAGATCTCCGCCGGATGCGCGTTGAACCAGAGAAATCCGAGCGATGCGCCGACCATCGCCCCGCAGAAGACGGCCAGCTCGCCGGTCTGCGGCACCCAGGCGATGCGGAGATAGTCCGCGATGCGCGCGTGTCCCGTCGCATACGTGAGCACGGTGTAGGTCACCGCGGCGATCAGCGTCGATCCGATCGCGAGCCCGTCGAGTCCGTCGGTGAGGTTCACCGCGTTCGATGCGCCGACGAGGATGATCATCACGAACGGGATGTAGAACCAGCCGAGGTTGAGGACGACTTCTTTCAAGAACGGGAACGTGATCGCCGTCGAGTAGTTGTTCTTGAGCATCGGCAGATACGCGATCGCCGCGCCTGCGAGAAACGCGACCGCGAACTGGGCGATGAATTTTTCTTTCGCCGTCAGACCGAGGTTGCGCTTCTTGACCAGCTTTCGATAGTCGTCGACGAATCCGATCGCGCCGTACGCCGCGGTGACGAAGAGGATGATCCAGATGTACGGATTGAAGATGTCCGCCCAGAGAATCGTCGGCACGAGGATGGAGATGTTGATCAGGATGCCGCCCATCGTCGGCGTGCCCGCCTTCACCTGGTGCGACTTCGGACCTTCCTCGCGGATGTACTGCCCGAGCTTGATGCGGCGCATGCGCTCGATCAGCCAAGGCCCGAGGATGAACGAGATGAGGAGCGCCGTCAGCGCGGCGAACGCCGTCCGGAACGTGATGTAGCGGAAGACGTTGAATCCGACGATGACATCCCGCAGACGAAAGAGGAGGTGATAGAGCATTACTGCGCGCCCTCCAGCATGGCCACTGCTTTGTCGAGGCCCACGCCTCGCGATCCTTTGATCAGGACGAGATCGCCCTTGCGAACTTCGCTCTTGAGAAACTCGCCGGCTTCCTGTGCATTCGCGAAGTGGTGCAACGCTTCGTTGGTGAACCCGCTCTCGCGCGCGCCTTCGAGCAAGGCCTGCGTTCGCTTGCCGACGCCCACGACCACATCGATCGATCGCGGGATTGCTTTTCCCGAGTCGCGATGGAACTGCAGCTCCTGTTCTCCGAGCTCGAGCATGTCGCCGATCACCGCAATGCGGCGCGCGGCATCGGCCTGCGTCATGAGCTCCAGCGCGCGCCCGAGCGCGTACGGATTCGAGTTGTAGCTGTCGTCGTAGATCGTCGCGCCACGCCACTCGAGAATCACGCCGCGGTGATACGCGGGCTTCACCTCGCGCACGCCGCGCTCGATGTTCTCCCACGCGATGCCCACGACGCGCGCGGTGGCGATTGCGGCGAGAAGATTCTCGAGGTTGTGGCGGCCAGGCAGCACGAGCTCGAGCTCCATCGAGCGGCGCTCCGCTTCGAGCGTGAACTGCGTGCCGAGCAGACCGCGCTCGCGGATGTTGGTCGCGCGGTATTCGGCGTCGTGCTCGATGCCGTACGTGACTCTGCGTCCCGCGAATCCCTCGCTGATGCGCATCACGTGCTCGTTGTCGGCGTTGATCACGATCGTGCCCGGCTCCGCGAGGTTCTCCAGCAATTCGCGTTTCGCTTCGGCGATCTTCTCGATCGTGCCGAAGAACTCGATGTGCACCGGTGCGATGTTCGTGTACACGCCGATGTTCGGCCGCAGCAGGCCGGCGATCTGCGCGATCTCGCCCTTGTGATTCATCCCCACTTCGCTGACGACGACCTCGGTGCCGTCAGGCATGTTGTCGAGGCAGAGCGGCGCGCCGATCTGATTGTTGAAGTTGCCCCACGACTTGTGCGTGCGGCGCTCCGTCGCGATCAGCGTCGCGATCATTTCCTTCGTCGTGGTTTTGCCGGCGGAGCCGGTGATGGCGATCAGCGTGAAGTCGTAGTGATCGCGGATCGAGCTCGCGAATTTCTGCAGCGCTGCGGTGGTGTCTTCGACCTTCACGATCGCCTTCGGGGTGTTCTGGGGCACCTGCGACACCACGGCACCGCGTGCGGTCGCGAGTGCCTGCGGAAGGAACTGATGTCCGTCGAGTCGTTCGCCCTTGATGGCGAAGAACACGGAGTCCGGCTTCACTTCACGCGAGTCGATGACGACGGAGGAGAGCTCGACGTCGCCACCCTGAATGAGCGTGCCACCGATCATCGTGGCGAGTCGCGAGAAAGTCAGCGCCGGCATGACCGACCTCCTCGTGGTGCGGCCCGCCGGGCCGCCGTCCCGCGGGCCGCTGGCCCGCGCGCGCCGGCAAGCTGCCGGCGCAACGGCCGGCAAGCTGCCGGCCCCACAGGCGATGCCGCCTTCCGGCTCCGCCGCGTTTCGTCGCCACTGCTCGTCCCCTTCCCCAGGAACTGCCTGGCGAACACCAACCGTCCACCCTCGCCGAAACCGACCGACGGAGCCGAAACGCGGCACCTGATCGAGCGGAAAGAATAGTAAAGCGTTGTCATAGTGAATATCAAGCTGATTTTTCGTATCTTTTTTTCAGAGCGAATTCGGCTTCCTCGCGGTCGTCGAAATGCAGCACCTGATCGCCGGCCACCTGGTACGTCTCGTGGCCCTTCCCTGCAATGACGATGATCGCGTCATCGCTCGCCTCATCGATGGCCCGCGCGATCGCCTCGCGCCGGTCGACGATGGCGCGGTAACGCGCGCCCGCCATCCCCTTGGTGATGTCGTCGATGATCGCCTTCGGCTCCTCGCTGCGCGGGTTGTCGCTGGTGACGATCACTTCGTCCGCGAGCCGCGCCGCGATCTCGCCCATCTGCGGACGCTTCCCGCGATCGCGATCACCGCCGCATCCGAACAGAATCCAGAGTGGTCGCTCGCCGCCGATCTCGCGTACCGCGTGCAGCAGTTTCTCGAGCGCATCGGGCTTGTGCGCGTAGTCGACGATCACCGTCGGACCCGCCTGCGAGGGCACGCGTTCGAAGCGGCCGCGCACCGATTGCAGACTGCGAATACCTGCCTCGATCTGCTGTGCCGGAATGCCGACGACGAGCGCGGCGCCGATCGCGCCGAGCCAGTTGTAGAGATTCGGCAGGCCGATGAGATTCGATTCGACGCGGATCTCGCCGTGCGGCGTGATCACGTTGCCGCGCAGGCCATCGACCGTCGGTACGAGGTCGCTCGCAGGATGAATGTCTGCGTTAGCATTTTGTCCAAATGTGAGAGCCGACGATCCGAGCTCATTCGCGAGGCGCCGGCCGTATTCGTCGTCGATGTTGACGACTGCAGTCTGTCGCGTGCGATCGATCTGATCGAAAAGGATTCGCTTCGCACGGAAGTAGTCTTCGAAGTCTTTGTGGAAGTCGAAGTGCTCGCGCGAGAGATTCGTGAAGACCGCTGCCGCGAATCGCACGCCGTGCGTGCGCTTGAGCGCGAGCGCGTGCGAGGAGACTTCCATCACCGCGTGCTTCACGCCGGCCTCGACCATCTTCGCGAACCACTCCTGCAACACGACTGCATCGGGCGTGGTGCGATCGGCGACGAGGCGTTCGTCGCCGGCGCGATACTCGATCGTGCCGATGAGTCCGACCGGCTCGGACCGTCCTTCAACAGGTGCATCGAAGATCGATTCGATCATCCGCGTCGTCGTCGTTTTGCCGGACGTGCCGGTGACCCCGACGAGCGAGAGTTTGTCCGCAGGGCGTCCGTAGAAGTTCGCGGCGATGGTCGCCAACGCAGCGCGCGGATCGTCGACGACGACGACGGGATGGAAGCTCGCCGGTCCATTCGTGACGAACGCCACCGCGCCTTTCTTGAGCGCATCCGGAAGATATTGCGCGCCGTCTTTCGCCGTTCCCGGAATGGCCACGAACACCGCGCCCGGTTTGACGAGACGCGAGTCGGCCGTGACGCTCGTGATCTCGACGTCTTCGCCGTCGACGACGCGCACCGGCACTCCGCGAATGACTTCCGACAATTTCATGACAGGTTCAGCCGGACCTTTCGATCGCGCGGCATGGCTCCACCGGGTTGTGGGTCTTGTGATGTCACGATTCCGCTGCCGATGGCCCGCACGGTGAGCCCGCTGGCGACGGCGCGCGCGATCGCGGCGCGCGCATCGAGACCGCGCAGATCGGGGACCACCGTGGCCGGTCCTGCGTCTTCGTCAGGCTGCGAAAACGCGGCCAGCATCGGCCGTCCGACGCTGATCGTTCGCGACGGAATCGACGGCGGCACTCCGAGATAGCGCAGCGTCGCTTCGGCGATCTCGCGAAACACCGGCGCCGCCACGGTGCCGCCGTAGTGCTCGGGACGAGGCTCGTCGATCACCGCGAGAATCACCAGCCGCGGTTGGTCCGCCGGAACGTATCCGGCGAACGATCCGACGAAGCGGTCTGCCGAATATCCGCCGCGAGCTGCCTTCTGCGCGGTTCCCGTTTTTCCGGCGACGACGTGCTCCGCGAGCACGGCCTTCGTTCCCGTTCCGCGCGCGACCGCCGATTTCAAAATCTCGTTCAACACCGCCGCCGTTTTCTCCGACATCACGCGTGCCGGCTCCGTGCGCTTCGGTTCCCACACGGTCTCGCCTTCGTCATCGACGACGCGGTCGACGATGCGCGGCTCGACGAGCAATCCGCCCGTCGATACCGACGCGACCGCGCGCACGATTTGCAGCGGCGTCACGCCGATTTCCTGGCCGATCGAAATGCTCGCCGGTGAAACCTCGGTCCATTTTTCGGTCTGTCGCACGAGTCCGCCCGACTCGCCCGGCAGCGGCAGTCCCGTGCGCGCGCCGAATCCGAAGCGCCGGATCCATCGATGGAAGCGCTGATCGCCGAGGGCGAGGCCGACGCGCGCGGCGCCGACGTTCGAGGAGTTGACGATCACATCTTCGAACGAGAGCAATCCGTAGCGATGGCCGTCGTGCTCGTGAATGGTGATGTTGGCGATGGTGATCTCGCCGTTCCCGCAATCGAGGATCTGCGAGGGCGTGACGAGCCGCTCTTCGAGTCCGGCCGCGGCGGTGACGATCTTGAACGTCGAGCCGGGCTCGTAGAGATCCTGCACGTTGCGATTGCGCCACGCGGCTGCGGAGAATTCGCGAAAGCGATTCGGATCGAACGTCGGCATCGATGCCATCGCGAGAATCGCGCCGTCGTTCGGATTCATCACGATCACCGATCCGCCGCTCGCGCGGTACTCGCGCACGGAACGCTCGAGCGCGCGCTCGGCGATGAACTGAATCACCGAGTCGATGGTGAGGACGACGTGATGTCCATTGCGCGCGGCGTTCGCGCCCTCGCCGCCGAGGAGATAAATGCCGCGGCGCGCGTCTTTGAGCAGCGTGACTTTCCCCGCCTTGCCGCGAACTTCTTCGTCGAACGAATGCTCGACGCCGGCGAGTCCCTCGCCGTCGACACCGACATAGCCGATCACGTTCGCGGCCAGCGTTGCGCGCGGATACGCGCGGCGATGCGCCTCGAGGAAGTAGATCCCGGGCAGCCCGAGCTTCCGCACCTCGGCCGCGACTTCGAGAGGAAGCTGCCGCGCGATCCACGCGAAGCTCCGGTCGACGCGCAGCTTCGTTTCGATCTCGCGCGCTGTTAGGCCGACACCTTTGACTCGCGCGAGCGCTTTCGCGACCGCACGCGGATCGCGGATCGCCTGCGGATCGGCGTAGATCGATTCCGCGGCGACGCTCTCCGCGAGCACGCGGCCCTTCGCATCGAGAATCGATCCGCGCACCGGATTGAGGTCGAGCGTTCGCTCGTGCTGCTTCTGCGCGCGCGTGACGTAGTGGTCATGCCGCACGAGCTGCACCTGCACCAGACGCGCGACGACGATCAGCGCCCATGCGGCGAGCACTGCGAAGAGTTGCAGGAGGCGGCGATGGGAGAGCGCCATCAGCGACCCCCGGGAGAGTCGGCGGTCGGCGGGAATTGGTCGGCGGTCGGCGGTCGGCGGTCGGCGGTGGAGGGCGAATCGGCGGCAGCCGTGGCCGGGCGGTGGTCTCTTGCCGACTGATTGACCATCACGATCGTCCCGGGATCGGTCGCTTCGAATCCGAGACCGCTCACCTGCGTCTCGACGGTGTCGAGAGACGTGAGCTTGTCGAGCTCGGCCTCGAGCGCTTTGTGTTGCGTCTCGATTTCTTTGAGCGACTTCTGCAGACGCGTCGCTTCGCGGCCGAGGCGGATCACCTCGAGGTTCTGCCAGGCGAACAGGAGCAGGAACGCACCGATCGGGAGGCCGAGGAAGAGGACGGCGAGAAGCTCACGATTTCGCTGGCGATCTTTCTCGCGAACGATGTGAGAGTTTTCGATCGGTTTCTTCTGTGTGTACATGACCGGGACACGCGCAATGCGCGAAATCGACGAACAAGGGTGAAGATCTGCCTACAAGCACGGTGCGACGAGCCATCCCCACACACCCACGCTCCACGCTCCACCCCTCCCGAGCTCCCCTACCGCACACACACCCGACCCTTCCCCAACCTTCACCCTTGCTCGACGCTTTCGAGCCGGTTGCGGGTTCCGAGTTGCGAGTTGCGCGAGCCTTTTCGCCTTGCCGCCCGCGCAACTCGCAACCCGCAACTCGCAACTCAGACCTTTTCCGCCACTCTCAACTTCGCACTTCTCGACCGCGGATTCCGTTTCTCTTCCTCTTCTGAAGCAGTCACCGGACGTCCCGTCAGGATCTTCACGATCTCCTTCGCGCCGCACCCGCAGACCGGCAAGCCGGGCGGGCAGGTGCACTCGCCTCCGAGTCTTCGAAACGCTCGCTTGACGATGCGATCCTCGAGCGAATGAAACGAGATGATCGCGATGCGCGCGCCGCTCTCGAGGACGCTCACCGCGTCATCGATGAATCGATCGAGCCCGGTCAGCTCCTCGTTCGCGGCGATGCGAAGCGCCTGGAACGTGAGCGTCGAGGGATCGATGTCGTTCGGCCGCGGGCGTTTGACGCTGCGAATGATCTCCGCGAGCCGCGACGTCGTTTCGATCGGCGCTTCGCTTCTCGCATCGACGATCGCGCGCGCGATTCTTCGCGCCATCGGCTCTTCGCCGTACTCGCGAAGGATCGATGCGAGCTCGCGCTCGTCGAGCGAATTCACGAGATCCGCGGCGCTCGTCCCTTCGCGGCCCATGCGCATGTCGAGCGGACCTTCGAATCGGAAGGAGAATCCGCGCGACGCGTCATCGAGCTGCATCGACGAGACGCCGAGATCGGCGAGCAGCCCGCTGATCGTTGCGACGTTCGACTGCTTCAGGATGTCAATGAGCGATTCATGCCGCCCGCGCACGAGCGTCACGCGGTCGCCGAAACGGCTCAGCCGCTCCTTCGACCGCTCGAGCGCCTCCGGATCGCGATCGATCCCGATGAGCCGCACATCCGGATGCCGCTCCAGCAGCGCTTCCGAATGACCGCCTAACCCGAGCGTCGCATCGACGAGAGCTCCATCGGCGCGATTCGGGATGAGGAACTCGAGGACTGGTTGTAAAAGAACAGGTTCGTGTTTCATGTCGTGAGTTCCGAGTTGCGAGTTGCGCGGGACGTTCCGTAAAACGGAAATGCACTCGCAACTCGCCACTCGCAACTACACACCGTGCAACTCCAACTCCTTCATGTCTTCCGCCGTCAGCGGCTGATCGGCCAGGCGCTTCTGAATCCGCTGCTCGTTCCAGACGATGAGATGGTCCTGGCTGCCGAGAACCACGACGTCGTCGCTGATGCCGGCGACTTCGCGTAAGACCTGCGGCACGAGAAGGCGTCCCTGTGCATCGAGCGCCGAGACCTGGCCGAAGTAGTTCACGCGCTCGAGCAGCTTCGCTTTCGAAAGCGAGGTCGACGGCACCTTCGCCAGGCGGGACTGGAACTCGAACCAGACCGGCAGCGGGTAAACCAGCGCGCGCTCGCCGTCCATCGAGGTGATGAAGCAGTCCGCGCCATATCGCTCTTCAATGATCTTGCGGAAACTCGCCGGCACCTTGAGGCGCCCCTTTTCGTCGATCTTCGCGGGGCTGTGCCCCATCAAGACATTTAGTTCCACGACGTGTAGAGCCCTTGTGACGACGATTTCCGTTGTTGAGGTGCCTGTTTGTACCACTCTCAACCACTCTTGTCCACAAAATTCCACCAACTTGCATGTAAAAAGACGCAGCCTAAATGGCTGCGTCTGCTTGTATTAGCCGCGTGGGGCGGGCCGCCGGCCCGCCGTACCCGCGCGCCGCTGGCGCGCCCGCCGGCTGGCAGCCGGCGTTACGGCCGGCCAGCGGCCGGCCCCACGAGACTATTTCTTCAGCTTCTCCGCCACGTCGTGTCCCACGAGCTTCTCGGCCGACGCGAGCACATTCTTTATGGTGGTGAGGACGTCCTCACCTCCGCTCCAGTGCTCGCGCAGGATCTGCGGATCGGTGTCGTTCAGGAGGCGGTTGAGGATGTACACGCCAATGACGAGGTCGTCGAGGAATCCGATCGGTCCGATGAATGCCTCGGGCATGAGGTCGAGCGGGAAGATGTAGTACGCGATCCCGCTGCCGAGAATCACCTTGTTCTTCGCATCGACGCGCGCGTCCTGCACGAGACGCCACAACAGCACGAACACATCGGGTGCGAGCATCAGGTAGTCGCCCGTAGTCGTCGCGGCCTTCCTCTTCTTGTCGAGAAAGCGCCGGATGCTGTCACGCATGCGGTCGTAGAAGCGCTCCGCGCGCTTGCGCGACACCGGGCCGGTCAGCTCCGCGCTCTCGCGCATCGGCTCGAATGCCTCGTCGTCGAAGATGTCAGGGTCGCGTCGCTGTTCCATTGGTTCCTCCGGGCGGGAGATCGGCCCCGCCTCTGCCGAGGGTAACAGCCAACCCGCCGTCGATGATCCAGATCTTCTGGATGTCCGCGCTGACGAAAGGTGGCAAAAATCGATCCAGTGAGACGACGAGTGTCGCCGGATCTTCGTAGCGCACGAGATCCTTCGGAAACTTGTCGCGCACGAGACCGACGAGAAGCGTCGGGATCGGAAGCGGCCCCGCCGAGATCCGCGCGAGCGGCACGCGCACCGTCGTCCCCTTCGCCTCGAAGCGCGTGATGTCGACGGAGAACGGAACGCTGATGAACTTCCGCACGGAGCCTTCGACGCGCAGCAATCCATTACTGAAGCGAAGGTCGATCCGCTCGATCATCGGGTCGTTCGCGACGATCTCGCGAGCCATCGCGCTGAGCTTTTCGCCATCGACGCGGACGTCGAGAGTGTCCCATTCGACGAAGTGACGCATGGTGTTGGTTGGCGGTTGGCGGTCGACGGTTGACGGTAGAAAAATCGGGCTCGATCTACCGCCAACCGACAACCGTCAACGGCCAACCGCTCTACGCTATCATGCGCCCGCGTGCCGAAACGGACAGACCTTCAGACGATTCTCATCATTGGCTCAGGACCCATCGTCATCGGGCAGGCGGTCGAGTTCGACTACTCCGGCACGCAGGCCTGCAAGGCTCTGAAGGACGAGGGATATCGCATCGTCCTGGTCAACTCGAACCCGGCCACGATCATGACCGATCCGGAGTTCGCCGATCGCACCTACATCGAGCCGCTCACGCCGGAAACACTCGAGCGCATCATCGCGCGAGAGAAGCCCGACGCGATCCTTCCGACCGTCGGGGGCCAGACCGGAATCAATCTCGCGATGGCGCTCTACGAGAACGGCGCGCTCGAGCGGCACGGCGTGGAATTGATCGGCGCGAATTACGACGCGATCAAGACCGCCGAGGATCGGCAGCTATTCAAAGAAAAGATGATGAGCATCGGCGTCGACGTGCCGCAATCGGCGTATGCCGCGAGCGTCGACGATGCCGAGCAGTTCGCGGGCCACATCGGATACCCGCTGGTCATCCGTCCCTCCTTCACGTTAGGCGGATCGGGCGGCGGCATCGCGTACAACGTCGAAGAGCTGCGCACGATCGTCGCGCGCGGACTCGAGCTCTCCCCCGTTCACCGCGTGCTCGTCGAAGAGTCGGTGATCGGCTGGAAAGAGTTCGAGCTCGAGGTGATGCGCGACAAAGCGGACAACGTGATCATCGTCTGCAGCATCGAGAACTTCGATGCCATGGGCGTGCACACCGGCGACTCGATCACCGTCGCGCCACAACAGACGCTGACCAACGACGAGTACCAGGCCATGCGCGACGAAGCGAAGCGCATCATTCGCGCGATCGGGGTGGAGACCGGCGGCTCG
>Ga0075428_100004099_pt1 | contig 16039 bp, 15 predicted proteins | sample RhiMetdeltSRZDD2_FD_75291 | JGI IMG/M metagenome (GOLD analysis project Ga0075428, IMG submission 75291) | Populus rhizosphere microbial communities from Tennessee, USA - Rhizosphere MetaG P. deltoides SRZDD2 | ecosystem: Host-associated > Plants > Roots > Rhizosphere > Soil | place: USA... | reverse complement strand
TAGAACTCTCCGACCCACTCTTTATAGGAGAAACCGCTGGTACCGGCGAGCAAACGCATCGAGCCACCTTTTTTCGCGAAGCGGGACGAGACGAGCTATGCTTGAGACGACCCAGGCCATTCGACCCTCTGCGCCTCGATGCTAGAGGCGCCCGTGGACAGCTCGCAACTGGCGTCTTGAGCGCAATCGAGAATGGAGCAGTACGCCCACATCCGAGACCAGCTCATCGCGAAGCAAACGGAGCTCGCGCGCCGGTTAGTGCGTCTCAAGGAAAACCTTACGGCGGGACGCAGCGCCGACTCGCAGGAGCAAGCGCAGGAGCTCGAGAACGCCGAGGTCGTCGACGCGCTCGGCAACGAGGCCCGCAGCGAGATCAGCAAGATCGCGAGGGCGCTCGACCAGATCAAGAACCACACCTACGGCATCTGCGTCGACTGCGGCGAAACGATCCCGATGGCGCGCCTCGAGGCGCATCCGTTCGCAGACCGCTGCATTCGCTGCGCGACGGCGCTCGAAGGCGCGCGCCGACCGCGCTAGCGGAATAAACCGACCCGTCGTGCGCGAGTGCCGCTACGCGGCGGTCGCTCTCGCTTGCACCTGTGCCGCGGCCGGCGCTACCCACCGCGCCCACAGCGCCTGCTCGGCTTCGCGCGCACGCGCCGCGGCCGCCGTCTTGACCGGCCCGTAGCCGCGCACCTGTTCCGGCAGCTTCGCGAGGTCGACGGCGAGCTCGAAGCGGGAGTCGTCGACCTCGTCCGCGATGCGATCGAGCAACGATTCGTAACGTGCGAGCAGCTCCCGCTCGAGACGCCGATCCGCACTCCTGCCGAACGGATCGAGCTTCGTGCCGCGCAGCCAGCGCAGCTTCGCGAGCACACGCAGGATCGGCAGCACCCACGGCCCGAGCTCGTACTTCTTCGGCCGCCCCGTCGCGGGATCGGGCCGCGCGAACAGCGGCGGAGAGAAGTGAAAGCTCATGCGCGCGCGTTCGCCGAAGCTGCGTTTGACGCTCTCGATGAAGCCGCTCTCCGTGTGCAGCCGCGCGACCTCGTACTCGTCTTTGTAGGCGAGCACGCTGAAGTAATTGCGCGCGACGGCGTCCTGCAGCGCGCTGCTGCCGGGACGCACGCGCTGCTCGACGGCGGCGATGCGCGCGAGCCGCGTGCGATAGCGCTCCGCGTAGGCGCGATCTTGGTAGCCGACGAGAAATTCCTCGCGCTTCGCGATGGCCTCGGGCAGCGACGCGGACACGGGCTGCACGCCCTCCATGGCGAGGCGTTCGACCTCGACGAGGCTCTCCGCTGCGAATCTGCCCCAATCGAACGCGAGCTTGTTCTCCTCGACGTTACGCCCGTACAGCTCGAGCGCTCGGTACAGGGCGTCGCCGGACACGGGCAAGAGCCCGCGCTGAAACGCGAACCCGAGCATCAGCACGTTCGCGCCGATGCTGTCGCCGAGCAGCGCCGCCGCGAGGCGCGTTGCGTCGAGCGTCGCGACGGCGCCCGAACGCCCGGCCGCTCGCAGCGCGGCGACGAGCCGCCTGACCGGAAACTTGAAGTCGCGGTCGCGAATGAAATCCGACGGCATCTCCTCGTGCGTGTTGACGATGACGGCCGAGCGCTGCGGCGACAGCATCGACAACGGCTCCTTGCCCGCGGCGACGATCAAATCGGCGCCGAGCAAGAGATCGACCTGACCCGCCGGGATCCGCATGCCGTGCAGGCTCTTAGGATCGGCCGCGATACGCACGTGCGACAGCACGCCGCCGTACTTTTGCGCGAGCCCCGTCTGGTCGAGCTGATGAACCGCTTTGCCTTCGAGATGCGCGGCGAGGCCTAGCAATCCGCTCGCCGTCACGACACCCGTGCCGCCGACGCCGGCAACCAACATGTTGTAGACCCCGTCCAGCGGGGCCTGCCGCGGCTCCGGCAAGCTCGGCAACGACGTCGAGGCGAGCGGCCGCGGTGGATTGCGCTCCGAGCCGCGCAGCGTCACGAAGCTCGGGCAAAACCCGTTCAAGCAGCTGAAGTCCTGATTGCACGAAGACTGATTGATGCGCCGCTTGCGCCCGAACTCGGTATCGAGCGCCATGACGGAAAGGCAATTCGACTGCACGTTGCAGTCGCCGCAACCTTCGCAGACGAGCTCGTTGATGACGACGCGCCGATCCGGCGTCGGCACCGTGCCGTGCTTGCGCTTGCGGTGCAGCTCGGCCGCACACGTCTGATCGTAAATGAGCGCTGACACGCCGCGAACCTCGCGCAGCTTGCGCTGCAAGCGGTCGAGCTCGCCGCGATGATGCACGGTCACGGACGGAGGCAAGCCGTTCTCGCCCCTGTATTTCTGCGGCGCGTCGGTGACGACGATGATCGGGCGCACGCCTTCGCCGACCAATTGCTGCGCGACGCCGGCCACCGTCAGATGCCCCTCGACGGGCTGGCCGCCCGTCATCGCGACGGCGTCGTTGAACAGGATCTTGTAGGTCATGTTGACGCCGGCCGCCACGGCGGCCCGGATCGCCAGCGTGCCGGAATGGGCGTAGGTGCCGTCGCCCAAGTTCTGGAACACGTGCGGCGTCTCCGTGAACGGCGCCTGGCCGATCCACGTGGCGCCCTCGCCGCCCATCTGCGTGAAAGTGACGGTGTCGCGGTCCATCCACGCAGCCATGTAATGGCAGCCGATGCCGCCCACGGCGCGGCTGCCCTCGGGCACACGCGTCGAAGTGTTGTGGGGACAACCCGAGCAGAAATGCGGCTGACGCTGCACGTCGTCGTCGACGGCGGCGAGACGGCGATCTTGCTGCTCGAGAAAACGCACGCGCTCCTCGATCTCAGTGCTCGAATGGAAGCGCCGCATGCGCTTCGCGAGCACGCGCGCGATGAGCGCCGGCGTGAGCTCGCCGGTTCCCGGCAGCAGCCATTCGCCGCGTTCGTCCTGCTTGCCGACGATCAGCGGGCGGCGCTTCGCTTGCCAGTTGTAGAGCTGCTCCTTGAGCTGGCTCTCGACGACGCCGCGTTTTTCCTCGACGACGATGATTTCCTCGAGCCCTTCGGCGAATTCGCGAATCGCCTCGGGCTCGAGCGGCCAACTCATGCCGACCTTGAACAGCTTGATGCCGACGTCGCCGGCGCGCGCGGCGTCCAGCCCAAGATCGTTCAGCGCCTGCAGCACGTCGAGGTGCGCTTTGCCCGTCGTGACGAGCCCAAGCCGCGGATAACGGCTGTCGATGATCGTGCGATTCAGCGCGTTGGCCCGCGCGAACGCGAGCGCCGCGGGCAGCTTGTAGCGATGCAGGCGGAGCTCTTGATCGTTCGGCGGGTCCGGCCAGCGAATGTTCAGACCGCCGGCCGGCAGCGCGAAATCCGGCGTCACGATCTCGAGAGCTTGCGGCAGCAACGCGAAGCTCTGCGTCGCGTCGGCGGTCTCTTGCGTGACCTTGAGCCCGACCCAGCAGCCACTGAAGCGCGAGAGCGCATAGCCGTAGAGCCCGAGAGATACGATCTCCTCGAGGTTCGCCGGGTTCAGCACCGGCATCGACGCGTCGATGAACGCGTACTCGCTCTGGTGCGGCAGCGACGAGGACTTGCACGTGTGATCGTCGCCCGCGACCGCGATGACGCCGCCGTAGCGCGAAGTGCCGGCGGCATTGCCGTGCTTGAACGGGTCGCCCGAGCGGTCGACGCCCGGCCCCTTGCCGTACCACATGCCGAACACGCCCTCGTGGCGGGCGCCCGTGAACAGGTTCGCTTGCTGCGTCCCCCAGATCGCGGTTGCGGCGAGATCCTCGTTCAATCCCGGTTGAAAACGGATGCTTGCGGCGTCGAGGTGCGGCCCAGCGCGCCACAACTCGCGGTCGAACCCACCGAGCGGCGAGCCGCGGTAGCCCGAGACGAAGCCCGCCGTGTTCCGGCCGGAGAGCCGGTCGCGGTAGCTCTGGGCGAGCAGGAGCCGAACGAGCGCTTGCAGACCGGTGATGAAAAGTGGACCGGTTTCGTCGAACCGATACCACCCGTCCAGCCGTGCGATCTGCCTGAGCTGCAATGCCTCTCCTGTTCCCCGATGCGCAGGGTGGCCGCCCGGCATTATGGGCTATTTCGTTCTACGGCGGGGGCGGTTCATCGAGCGTGCAGCACGTCCGCTAGCAGCTCGGCGTCCACGTTGCCGCCAGAGAGTACGACGGCGATTGCGGCACCAATCGGTCGCGGCTCGGCGAGCACGGCCGCAAGCGCCGCCGCTCCCGAAGGCTCAACGACGATCTTGAGGTGCTCTGCCGCGAGCGCCATGGCGGCGCGTATTTGCGTGTCGTCGACGGCGCGAGCGCCGGCGAGCTCGCGTTTCAGGATTGCGAAAGTGATCGCGCCGGTCGTCGGCGCGCGCAGCCCGTCGCACAACGTCGTCCCGCCGGGCGCGATGGTTCGCCGCTCACCGGCCGCGAGCGACGCGGCGAGGTCCTCGAACCCGCGCGGCTCTACGGCGTACACGTGGCAGCTCGGCCATTCGGCTTTGAGCGCAAGCGCGCAGCCGCTGGCGAGCCCGCCGCCGCTGCAAGGAGCGTAGAACGCGTCTATTTTCAGATGCCGCGCCCGCGCTGTGCGCGCGAGCTCGAGCGCGAGCGTGCCCTGCCCCGCGACGATGTGCGGGTGATCGAACGGCGGCACGACTGCCGCGCCGCGCCGCTCGGCGATCCCGGTCGCGATGGCCTCGCGGTCCTCGCGTTCGCGGTCGTACAGCACGATTTCCGCGCCGTGCTCGCGCGTCCGTTCGATTTTGATCTTCGGCGCGTCGGCCGGCATCACGATCGTGGCGGGCACCTTGAGCCAGCGGGCGGCGAGCGCGACGGCTTGAGCGTGATTCCCCGATGAGAACGCTACGACGCCGGCTGCGCGCTCGTCGGCGCTGAGCTGGAGCAGCCGATTCAGCGCGCCGCGAATCTTGAAGCTGCCCGTGTGCTGCAGGCACTCAGCCTTGAACAACACGCGCGCCCCGACGCGCGCGTTGATGGCTTCCGACTCGAGCACCGGCGTCTCGACGACCCAGCCACGCAAGCGCGCGTCCGCGTCGATGACATCGGCGACTGTGGGCAGAACGTTCGTCATAGATAGGCGTCGGCGCCTAGTCTACCGCCGCGAGGCGCAAGAGTGTCGGGCACCCTTGGCCGCCCCCCGCCGCTCGAATGCAGCGACGTGCCGCTATTCTTTGATCAGCGATTCGACCTCGTCGAGAACTTCGTCGTCGCTGACCGCGACCTCGATGCGCTGCGATGGGTCGGCACCCGGCAAGCGTTTCGTGTTGCCGGCCGCCAGCGTGGCGACATAGCCCGCGATCTCGTCCGGGGTTTTCTCACCGGGCGCGACGATGGCAATGGCGATCTGCACGACCTCGAGATCGGCCGTGTCGCCGTCGACGATGCCGATCATCGAGTTCGCGCCGGACGTTGTACCGCCGATCAGCCCGGAGACGATGGCCTTACCGGCACCCGTGATCGTGATGCTGAGCTTCGAAAACGCGATAGCGTCCACACCGAGGTGGGTGGCCAGCAGCCGCGCAGAGTCGCCGGCGTTGTAGATGCGCTCCGGGAGCTTCTTCGGGCGGTAGCGGCCGATCATCTCGTCGTACGCGCGCTTCGCGTCGACGACGTACTCCTGCAGCATGGGATCGGCGTTGATTCGATCCGAATCGACGATCTGCACCTCGTAGCCTTTGTCAGCGAGGATTTTCGCAACGTCGGCGTTGAACTGCGCACCGAACACGATGCTCTCGTCGATCAGGCCCTGCGTGTCGACGACCTTTGCCCTCGTGATCGCCGCCTCCGCGGGCAACAACGCGATCGACTGCGGCCGCGTGGCGCCGCTTACGAACTCGTCAGTGAACCCTCGCTCCGCAAACGCATTGGCGCTCGCAAGAGCCATCGCCAGCGTTACGACTGCTTGCATCTTGATGTTCATATCACTGCTCTACCTTCAGCATGGTGGTAAGAAGTCGGAGCCGACCCATCACGATCGCGCGATCGGGGGCCGACGGCGCCTGCTTGACGTACGTGAGATACGCCTCGGCCGCGTCGCGCGTACGCTTTTGCTGCTCGTAGACTTCGCCGAGGCCGCGGTACGCGGGGGCGAACGTCGCATCGGTGTCGATCACGCCCCGATAAGTTTCTTCGGCGCGTTGCAGGTTCGCGGCGTACGCGGCGCGACCTTCCTCGGTTTCGAGTGCCTCTGCCAAGCGCTGCGCGTGCGTCTTGCGAGCGTGATCGCGCAGGTTGTGGCGTTTGTCGGAGTTGGACAGCGCCTCGGCGTCGATCGAACCTTGCGCGCCCATACCCTGCCACGCGTCGCCGAGCAGGTTCCTGAGCTCGAGGTCGTTGGGATAACGCTCGACGAGCGATTCCGCAAGCGCGACCGCCGTGTGCGGAAAATCGTCCTGGACGTAGTCCTCGATCGTCATCGCGCGCATGGCCATGACGGCCGCCTCGAAGCCGTCGTGGTGGCGCTCGCGATGCGCGGCTCCGGCGACGAGCGCACGACTCGTCTCGGCGCGCGCCCGCACCTCGGGATGCGTGCTCCAAACGGTCGGGGTGCGCGGGCTCAAACCTTCGTAGTCGCGTCCGAGGATGTCGAGCACGTCCGGCAGCGCGTGTGGGTCGTAGCGGCTCGCGAGCAACACCTCGATCGCGCGGTCGTCCGCTTCCTGCTCGAGCTCGCGGCTGTAACCGTAGATCGACGTCTGCAGGCCGAGCGAGATCACGCCGCCCCACGGACCCAACCCGCCGAGCACCATGCCCGCGATCGTCTTCTTGCGCGTCGCGCGATGCTCGATGATGCCGTGGTGACCGGCGACGTGGTTGATCTCGTGCGCGAGCAGGGCGGCGATCTGATCCTCATCGGCCAACCGCGCCAGCATTCCGGTGTGAACGTAGACGTGGCCGTTCGGTAGCGCGAACGCATTAGGCGACGGGTCGCGCAGCACGAAGAACTCGTACTCGATGTAGTCGTCGGTCGGCTGCGGGCGAATCTCGTGGCCGACGCGCCTCACGAGCTCGAGCGTTTTCGGCTCCATGTAGAGCAGCGACTGCGCGCTGAAGTAGCCCTCGAGGTCCTTCGACTCCTCGATGAGGCGCCACTCGTCTTTATCGATCGGCACCTCTTCGTAGACGCCGCCGGCGGACGCTGCGCAGATATAGACGAGCCCGGCAATCCATTGCAGCGGTCGTCGCATTGGAGCGGGAGTCCTTTCCAGCACGAGGTGGCAAATCGTACAGCGCGCCCTTTGCGACCGCCGCGCTGGGGTCCCCGGACTGTGACGCAAGCCACAGACCAGGCGTGACGGAAGTCGGCCAACGGCCGTTCGGAGGCTCGTCCCCACTGGAGTACTTCCCAGGTAAACTCGCGCGGCTTCCGTCACCTCCGGCTAATGAAATTCGATGACTGCTGCGCCGCTCGTCACTCTCGATCATGTCGACGTCGATCTCGCTGGCACGCCCGTGTTGCGCGACGTCACGTGGCGGCTCGCACGCGGCGAGCATTGGGGCGTCATCGGCGCGAACGGCAGCGGCAAGAGCACGCTGCTCGGCTTGATCGCGGGCACGATCTGGCCGGCGCCCGGCGAACGCGGCACGCGCCGCTACGACTTCGGGTCCGGCGAGGAAACCGACGCCGTGCGCGCACGCGACGAGATCGTGCTCGTGGGCCACGAGCTGCAGGATCGCTACGCGCGCCGCGAGTGGAACTTCACTGCGCTCGACGTCGTGCTATCCGGCATCTACCGCACCGACGTCCCGCGCCGCAGCCCGGCCGCGGGGCAACGGGAGCGCGCGCTCAACGTGCTGCGGCGCCTTGGCGTCGCGGAGCTCGCGGCGCGGCGCTTCCTCGAGTTGTCGCGCGGCGAGCAACGACGCGTGCTGATCGCTCGCGGCGTCGCCTTCGAGCCTTCGGTGTTGCTGCTCGACGAGCCGGCGAGCGGGCTCGACGCACGCGCGCGAGTCGAGCTCGACGCCATGCTCGCGCTCGTCGCGCGCGAATGCACGCTCGTCTGCGCCGCGCATTTGCCGCACGACCTGCCCACGTTCATCGGGCGCTACCTTCGTATCGAAGGCGGGCGCGTCGCAGCAATCGAGCGGAGCTCGAGCGAGCGCGGCGCGGCGCCGCCCGACAGCGCGCCGAGCACGGCCGCGACGACGGGCGTCCCGGACGGAGCGGCCCCGGCTCGCGTGCCGCTGATCGCGCTCACGCATGCGGATGCCTGGCTCGCCGGCCGGCGCGTGCTGGACGACGTGACCTGGCAGCTCAACCCCGGCGAGCACTGGCTCGTGACCGGAGAGAACGGCTCGGGCAAGAGCAGCTTCCTGCGCATCTTGCACGGCCAGCTGCGACCCGCGCTCGGCGGCAGCGTGGCGTGGCCCGCGCTCGGCAACCCGCGTGACGTTTGGCAGCTGCGCAGGCAAGTCGCCTGGGTTTCGCCCGAGCTGCAGGCAGCGTACCGCTATCCGTCGACGGTGCGCGCGTGCATCGCCTCGGGCTTCACGTCGAGCGTCGGAGCGACGCGCCGTCCCACCGCCGCGGAAGCGCGGCGCGTCGACGAGTTGCTCGACGAGCTCGAGCTTCGCTCTCTCGCCGAACGGCTGCTCTCGACGCTGTCTTATGGCCAGGCGCGGCGTGCGCTGCTCGGCCGGTTGCTCGCGAACCGTCCACGCGTGTTGTTGCTCGACGAGCCGTGGGAAGGGCTCGACGCGCCGATGGCCGAGCTATTGAGCGCCACGCTCGAAAGAGTAGCCGCCGACGGAACGCAGCTCGTCTGCGCATCGCACCTCGCGACGCACCGCTCGCATTTCACGCACGAGCTCACACTCGCCGCAGGGCGCGTCGTCCGGGCGGGGCCGACGCGCGCGGCTCAGTGATGGTGCAAGCGGCGTACTTCGCGGAAGTTGCGCCAGTGTGCCGCCGCGAGCGCAACGCTGGCCGCGACGTTCACGACCACTTCGACGGACGGATCCCAAGCGCTGTGGCCCCAGAGCGCCGCCACGGCGAGCGTTACTATCGCAAGCGCGCCGAACGCCACGATCTCGAAACGCCGATGCACGCGATATCCAAGTCCGAACCCGAGGATGCTGGTCGGGACGACGAACCACAGCATCAGCGCGTGGAAATGCCCGTCGCCGCCTATTACGAGCGCAGTGACGGGCAATAGCGCGATGACGAACGGCATCGCCAGACAATGGACGATGCAGATCGTCGAGAGCGCGATCGCCACTCGGTCGACATACTTCGAAATCAGCATCGGGACGTCGAGGGGGATTCAACAAAACTCGGCCCGCGAGCATACCGTAGTTTCTTGGGATCCCGCCTCTTTTCTGGTGGCGTCGCACGCCCGGCGCTACTATCGCCTTCGTGTTTGCGAGTGGGTCGCTCGGGGTGACGCATGGAGCTTCGCGGCAAAACTGTTCTGATCACGGGCGCCGGCCGGGGGCTCGGCGCGGCAATGGCCAAGCGTCTGGCCGCGCGCGGCGCCGACCTCGCGTTGGTCGACCTCGACGAGCGCGGCCTCGTCGCGGTTCGCGACGCCGCCCAAGCGCTCGGCGTACGCGCCGAGACGTACTCCGCGAACGTCTCCGTCGAGCAGGAGGTCGTCGGCACGTTCGAGCGCGTCGTCGCCGACTTCGGTCGGCTCGACGGCTGCGTCGCGAACGCCGGCATCTTGCGCGACGGCCTGCTCGTCAAAACGAAGGACGGCGCGGTCACCGGCAAGCTGAGTCTCGAGCAATGGCAAGCCGTCATCGACGTCAACCTGACGGGCGTTTTCCTTTGCGGCCGCGAAGCGGCCGAACGAATGATTCGCTGCGGCAACGGCGGCTGCATCGTCAACATCTCGAGCCTGTCTCGCGCCGGCAATTTCGGTCAGAGCAACTACTCGGCGGCCAAAGCCGGCGTCGCGGCGCTGACCGTCGTGTGGGCCAAAGAGCTCGCGCGACATGAGATCCGCGTCAATGCCGTCGCGCCCGGTTTCATCAAGACTGAAATGGTCGCCAGCATGAAGCCCGAGATACTCGAGAAGATGGCCGCAGGGATCCCGGCCGGGCGGCTCGGAGAGCCCGACGAGATCGCAGCCACTGTGGAATTCATCTTCACGAACGACTACTTGAACGGACGCATCCTCGAGATCGACGGCGGTCAGCGGCTCTAGGCCAGCGGATCTAGGAGACAGTAGTGAGCGATGTCGCAGGCGCGGCGGACGACCGCACGGCCTATGCCGGTTTCTGGCGCCGGTTCGCGGCTTGGGCGATCGACTGGTCGTTGATACTGATCGGTGGCGCCGCGCTCCGTATCGTTTTGGAGCTCGTCGGCTTGGGCGAAACGCCGCAGGTGACGCTGCTCATCCTAGCCGGCTACCTGCTCTACTGCGCGCTGCTCGAGAGCTCGCCCTGGCAGGCCACGATTGGCAAGCGCGCGCTCGGGATCAAGGTGACGAACCGCCGCGGCGAACGCATCGGCTTCACGCGCGCCGCGGCGCGCTTCATCACGAAGTTGCTGTCCCTGCTGACGATGTTCCTCGGCTTCCTGTTGGTCGTCGTGACACGACGGCGGCAGGCGCTGCACGATCTGATCTCGGGGACACTAGTCCCATTCGACGGAACGCAGCGGCTATCGGCATGGGTCGTTGCGATGTTGGCTGCGGTCGGCTGCGTCCCGTTCGTCGCCGTGCTTGCGGCCGTTGCGCTGCCTGCCTACGAGGAAATGACGATTCGCGCGCAGGTCAACGATGGATTGGCCCTTGCTGCTCCGCACAAGGCCGCGATCGAATCCGCATGGCGCAATTCGCAGCGCGACTTCGCCCCCGTGAGCTCCGACTCGCTGGGCAGCAGCATCCAGCTACCCGTGCGCGGGCGCTACGTCGAATCGATCGAGATCGTGTCGGGAATGATCATGATCACGTACGGCAATGAGGCCAACTTCGTGCTGGCGGGCAGCGTGCTGACGCTCGTGCCCGCGGTCGACGCCGCGAACGGCGCGGTCGGCTGGGCGTGCGGCTACGGTCCCCCGCCGGCGGGATTCGAAGTCGCCTTCGAAAACCACGGCGGCTACACCACTATCGACGAGCACTGGATTCCACCCGAGTGCCGACGCACCGCTCCATGAAAAACCAAGCACTGTTCTATCGCCTCGGGTTTGCGCTGGCGGGCCTCCGAACGACGTGGCGCAGCGAGCACAGCTTCAAGACTCACGTGGTCGCGGCGGCGGCCGTAGTTCTCGTCTTGCTGTGGCTCAAACCCGCGCCGCTGTGGTGGGCGCTCGCTGCGCTGACGATCGGCTCGGTGCTCGCGGCGGAGCTGTTCAACACGGCCGTCGAAGGCCTCGCCGACCATCTGCATCCCGAGCAACACGCGGCCATCAAAGCCGTCAAAGACTGCGCCGCCGGCGCCGTGCTGATCGCGAGCATCGCGGCGCTCGGCGTCGCCGCCGCATTCATTTACGAGCTCGTGCAGCGCTAAGGGCGCAGGTCCACGACGTAGCCGACCGCGACGCCGCCCGGCAGCGGCGCGAACGTGAGGCGCCCGCGGTCGCCGCGCTCGCGTTGCTTCATGACGAACCGCGCCGTCGCGATACCTAGGCCCGCGCCCGCGACGGTGTCCGACAACCAGTGCGCGTCATGGTCCATTCGTGCGTAGGCGGTGCCCACGGCGAGGCCGTAGCCGAGCGTGCGGCGCAGCCAACGAAGTCGATCGTTGCCCGATTCCGCCATGACCGCCCCGATCGCGAACGCGGTGGCCGTGTGCATCGACGGGAACGAGTCGCCGTCCTCTCTCCACGCGCTCGCGTCGTCTGTCTCGAACGGCCGCTCTCGGCGCGCGATCTCTTTCAGCGCATAGCTCGCCACGCCGCTAAATGCCGCGGCTTCGAGCATCGCGCCCGCCTCGCGCCGGCCATCGTCCTCGTCGCCGATGACGGCCGCGAGCCAGGTGCCGCCGAGCGCGAGAACCGCGGGCGCCGCGTCGCTGCCATCCTTCGTGTCGGGCTCCGTGCCCGGCGCTGCGGTCACGGTCCCGAAATGCTCGCGGACGTCGTCGTCGTACTGATGAGCGAAGGCGATGGCGCCGAGCGTCGCGCCGAATAGCACCCATTGTTGACGGCCCGCGTGCAGCGGAGCCGTCACGTAGTCTTTGACATCGGACGCGACCATCGCGACCCGACCTTTTTGCTCGTCGCCGCGCTCGTCGTCTTGCGCCGCCGCCGACCAACCGCCGATCGTCGCCGCGAGCGCCGCGGCAGCGTATAGTTTCAGTCTCAAGAGATTCAAGCGCCGGTGTCGCCGCTCGCAGATGAGTGCTCGCAAAACATTGCTCCTCGTTACCATCGGCACCTGCTTTCTATCGGCGAGCATGGCCGCGACGCTGCGAAATGTCGACGTGTCGCGCGATCACGACCGCTATCGCGTCGTCGCCGACACGCACCTCGATGCCTCCCCGGAAGCCATCTATAAAGTGTTGCTCGACTTCGACAACGATCGCTATCAGCGCATCTCCGATATCTACAAGGAGAGCAGCTACCTGCCGCCCGACGGCGACGGCACCCCGCTCGTCTATACACGCGTGGAAGGGTGCCTGCTGCTCTACTGCAAGAGCATGCGCCGCGTCGAACGCCTCGAAGTCGTCACGCCGCAGTTCATTCGCTCGCGCACTGTACCTGAACGCAGCGACTTCAAGTACACGCTGTCCGAGTGGACGTTCGAGCCCGAGGGCGATGGAACGCGCGTCACCTACCTGATGGAGATGGAGCCGGACTTCTATGTGCCGCCATTCGTCGGGCCGTGGTTCTTGAAGCGAACGCTGCTCAAAGGCGCGCCCGCCGCAATCGATCAGATCGAGCTCCTCGCGCAGCAGGAGCAGAGCGCCGCGACGAGCCAGGCGGCGCGCTAGCCGCTAAATGGCGCGCAGCGCCGTCGCCACCGGCAATCGTGCCGCACGCACGGCCGGCAGCAGCCCGCCGATGAAGCCGACCGAGCACGCGAGCAGCACGCCGAGCACCACCAACGACGGCGTGATCTGCATGTCGAACACCATCGACCCCGTGCTGTCGCCCAACGTTACCGTGTTGCCGTTGAAGAGAATCCACGAGAGCGCGGCGCCGACGGCGGCGCCGATCAGTGCCAATATGAGCGCCTCGACGAGCACGGACACGATGACACCGCCGGCGCCGAAACCGATCGCGCGCAACGTCGCGATCTCGCGCGTCCGAACGGTGACGGCCGAGTACATCGAATTCAGCGCCGCGAAGATCGCTCCGAGACTCATGAATACGCCGACGGCGATGCCGATGATCCCAAAAATCTGGTTCGCGTCCTCGGACTGACGTCGATAGAAGTCCGTTTCGCGCTCGACGGAGACCGACAGCGTCGGGTTCGTCGTGAGCGCAGTCTTGAACGCATCGAACGCGCCCTCGGACTGGAGTCGAACGGTCACGCTGTTCACGGCAGTGCGCTGATACGCCGACAACAACGTCGCGGAATCGGTCATGAGGCTCGACTCGTTCGCATCGCGGCCGCTTTCGAACACGCCGACCACGGTCCAGCGCCCGTCGCGCAGCTGTACGCCGTCACCTACGCCCACGTCTTTGAATTCCTGGAGCGCGCTTCGGCCGACAATCAGCTCGCGAAGACCGGGCGCGAACAATCGGCCATCGACGATCTTGATCTCGGGGCGGACCGCCATGACGGCCGGGTCGACGCCGCGGACCGAGAGCCCTGCCCGCGCGCCGTCCTCCTTCCGAAAGAGATTCACGGCGGCGACAAAGTCGGCGGTCACGGCCGGCTTGCCGTCCTCACCGCGTGCGATGCCGGGCGCATCTTTGATCGTAGCGACCGCGTCGACGAGCAGCGTGCTCGAGAACTCGCCGGTGGCGCCGCTGCGCAGCACGATCGCTCGGTCGGGGCTGCCCGTCGCAAGCACGGCGTCGGACAAGCTCCGCGTCAGCGCGAAGACCGAAAGCAGGACCCCCACGACGCCCGCGATACCGACGACGATGACGCTCGAGCTGCCGATGCGCTGCGGCATGCTGCGCAGGTTCATGGCCGTAACCGAAGAGATCTGTCTGAACACGCTCACTCACGTCTCCTGGATGTGATCAACGCCCCGCGAGTGCGTCGACGATGCTGAGCCGTTGCGCGCGCAGCGCCGGCAGCGACGCGCTGACGATCGCGAATAGGATCGCCAGCCCCATGCCCACGGCGACGACGGCCACCGGCAGATTCAAGCCGCCGGCCCCGAACTGACGGTAAATCGGCGGCGAGATCACTGCCGCGATTCCGATCCCGAGCGCCGCGGCAACGCTGCAGAGGATCACCGACTCGGCCAACACGAGGCTCATCACGGCCGTGTTGCTGAAACCGTAGGTCTTCAACACCGCGAGCTCGGGGATCCGCGCGCGAACGGACTGCATCATCGTGTTGCCCGTCACGAAACACAGCGCAAACATCACCGCCAGGATGATGGCGTTGACGAAGAAGGCGATGTCGCCGATCTGGGCGATCTGCGCGCGCACCCAATCCTTCTCGCTCTGCGTCTGAGTCTCGTTCGTCGAGTTCGCGAACAGCGCATCGACTCGCTCTGAAATCGCGGCCGCGCTAGCCGAATCGTGGATCTTGAGGAAATAGAGCGTCACCGTGCCGTTCGCGGCGGCGCGTGCTTCATCGAAATAGTCGTAGTTGATCCAGAGCTCGCTCGTCGGCACCCTGCCCGACGGCGACCGATACGAGCCGACGATCTCGAAATCCCAGTTCTCCGCGCCGTCCTTGCGCGTCCACACGGCGGAGCCGAGCGGGAGCCGGTCGCCGACCTTCCAGCCCTGCTCCTTCGCGAGATCCTCACCGACTAATGCGCCGTTCCGCGTATGCAGCATCGCTTCGATGTATTGCGGCTCGATTTTGATGTCGGGATAGATCGCGTTGAAGCTCGCGATGTCGATCGCGCCGACCTGGATGCTATTGCGGCGATCCTGATAGTAGCCCGCGAAAAAATTGTAGTACGACACCTCGTCGACGCCGGGCACCATCTGCATGCGCGCACGATGAGCGAGCGGCAGCGGCTGCGTGATGTTGACGCGGCTCATGCTCCGGAGTCGCGTGTCGCTCATCGCGTCGATGATGCCGTCGAGCGCGGCCGAGAAGCCGTGCAGCAACCCGAACAGCGCGAACGCGAAGACGACGCATAGCATCGTCAGCACGGTGCTGACGCGCTTGCGCCAGAGTCCGGCCCAGATCAACGGCAGATACTTCATGCAGCGACTCCGAGCGGCGCGTTGGCCAGCGAGCCCTTGTCGACGTAGAGCCGCCGCGACGCGAAGTGCGCGGCGCGCGGATCGTGCGTCACCATGACGATGGTCTTGTGCTGGTGCTCGTTCAGCAGCTCGAGCAGCTTCAAGATCGATTCCGAGGTCTCGCGGTCGAGGTCACCCGTCGGCTCGTCGCAGACGAGCAGCGTCGGATCCGCAACGAGCGCCCGCGCGATCGCGACGCGTTGTTGCTGGCCGCCCGAGAGCTCGCCCGGCTTGTGCTTCGCGCGATCCGCGAGGCCGACTAGCTCGAGCGCTGCGGCGACGTTGCGCCTGCGCTCGGCCGCGGACAGCTTCGTGAGGAGCAGCGGCACCTCGACGTTGCGCTCGGCCGTGAGGACCGGCAGCAGGTTGTAGAACTGGAAGATGAAGCCGACGTTGCGCGCGCGCCATTTGGCGAGCTGCCCCGACGAGAGCTGGTCGAGGCGCTCGCCGGCGACGACGATCTCGCCGCGATCCGGCCGGTCGAGGCCGCCGATCAAGTTGAGCAAGGTCGTCTTGCCCGAGCCCGAGGGCCCCATGAGCGCAACGAACTCGCCGCGCTCGACCGTGAGATCGATCGAGTGCAGCACTTCGACGCGCTGCTTGCCGCGCGTGTAGCCCTTGACCACTTGCTTGATGGACACCAACGCCGTCATGACTGCTTCCTCGTTTGAGGCGCGCCGTGCGCGCTATTCCTCGACCGTGACCCTCGAACCGTCCGTCAGCGACGACAGGTCGCCGCG
>Ga0075428_100004098_pt1 | contig 16040 bp, 12 predicted proteins | sample RhiMetdeltSRZDD2_FD_75291 | JGI IMG/M metagenome (GOLD analysis project Ga0075428, IMG submission 75291) | Populus rhizosphere microbial communities from Tennessee, USA - Rhizosphere MetaG P. deltoides SRZDD2 | ecosystem: Host-associated > Plants > Roots > Rhizosphere > Soil | place: USA... | reverse complement strand
GCATCCGCGCGGCGGGCCTCCCCGTCCTGGCCGGAGTCGGCCTTCGCCTGCTGGGCCTCGCGAGCCGGCTGACCGGGGAGGTCGAGGCCTGCGCCGACCTCGTCCGCCGCGCAACGTCGTCCCGCGCCGCCCCAAGTGCCGGCCCCGGCGAGCTCGCGCGCGCGATCGAAGGGTTCATGGAGATGGGACGGCGGGTCGCCACCGCGCACATCGCGACGTCGGGTGCCTCGGCGGTGCGCCTCGTCCTCCTGGGACGGCTGCTCTCGCCCTCGACCGGGAGCGGGTCCTCCGCGCGCGTGAACCGGCTGCTCGCCGGCCTGGACGGGCTGGACAGCGCGGAGCCGGCGACGGCGCTCGAGGAGCTGGCGGCGGAGGCGGCGCGGCGGCCCGATTGGGCGGCGTGGCTCCGAAGGCCGCCCGAGCAGGCGGCGGCGGCGCTGCGCCGGGACGAGGTGCCGGCGGGCCTGGCGGCGCGGCTGCGGGACTTTCTGGAGCGGTTCGGCCACCGCGCCGTTTCGGAAGGGGAGCTCAGGGAGCCGGCATGGGAGGACGATCCCGCGCCGGTGCTGACGGCGTTGCAGGGAATGCTTGACATTCCTGGACCGGCCGGATTCGGCAGGAGAGCGGCTGCAGAGACGCGACGGATCGAGGAAGAGGCTTTGATGGGCCAGATCGGCTTTGCGCGCCGCGCGCTCGTCGGGTACGCACTGCGTGGCGCGCGGCGCGGGGTATGCACCCGCGAGAGGACCAAGTCGATGGCCATCGCCCTCGTCCACCACGGCCGCCGGCTGGTCCACCGCGCCGCCGCGGTCCTCGTCGAAAGCGGGCGGCTCGGCCGCCCCGACGACGTCTACTTCCTCACTCTCCAGGAGCTCCTCTCAGCCCTCGACGGCGGTGCGGTCCCGCGGGCGGCCCTCGAGCGGCGGCGCCGCGTCTACGAGCGGGAGCGCGGACAGGACGTGCCGCGCGACGTGGACCTGGCCGCCACCCGCGCGGACGGCCCCGCGGACGCGGAGCGCGACGGCACCCTGAAGGGCATCGGAGTGAGCGGGGGCATGGGAACGGGAGCGGCCCGCGTCCTGCGCGGCGCCCTTGGGGCACGGATCGAGCGGGGCGAGGTGCTGGTGGCGCCGGTCCTGGACGCGGCCTATGGCCCGCTGCTCGCCCTGGCCTCGGGCGCGGTGGCCGAGGTCGGCGGGCTGCTCTCGCACGGCTCGGTGGTGGCGCGCGAGCTGGGCGTGCCCTGCGTCGTGGACGTGGCGGGGGCCACGCGGCGGATCGCCACCGGCGACCGCGTGTCCGTGGACGGAGACTCGGGAAGGGTGACGCTCGTAACGGGCGCCGCGGCGGCTGCCGCGGAAGGAGAGCGGTTCCTCGATCAGGAAGCGGCCGACGAGGCCGGGCCGCACGCGCTCGAGGACCATGCCCTCGCCCGCGAGAGCGTCTACTTCAACGTCCAGGACCCCGCCTCCGGCCTGGTGGTCGTCTCGTCGCTCGGACGCCGGCCGCGCGGAATGGGTGAAGCCCTCCTGGCCATAGGCCTCCCCGACGGCCGCGTCCTGTTCGGCCTCGACCGTGGGGCGGAGCGGACGGATCGGGGTCTGTGCGTGGGCGGCCTCGAGGCCGCATGGCATCCGGTCGCGCTGCGCGCGCGCGGGAGACTGTCGCCTCACGAGGCGTCCGCGTTCCCCCCGCCGCCGGTGGCGCTGCTCCTGGCACCGCGCACCGCGGCCGTCGTCGTGGACCTGGCCTTCGCGCCGAGCACCCCGGCCGTCGATCTCTGCGCCGGCCTGCCCGAGGACGTGCTCGAGAGCCTGCGGCCGCTGGGGGCGCACCACGTCGAGCAGTCCGGGGAGTGGCGGGGCACGGTGACGGTGGATGGAGAGGTCTTCCCCGTCTCCGGAGGCGGCAGCCGCGACCATTCCTGGGGCCTGCGGGACTGGGACGCCGCGGACCACTGGCGCCTCTTCACCGTGCGCCTGGGCGAGGACCTGGCCGTCCACGCGCTCGCGGCGAGCGCGCGCGGGCGGCTCGTGGAAGGCGGGTTCGTGTGGCGGGACGGGCGGGTGGAGAGGGTCACGCGCGTTCGCTGCGCGGCGGAGCGGCGCGCAGACGCGCTCCGGTCCTTCGAGCTCGAGGTCGCCACGGCCGCCGGCCCGCCGCTGCGTCTCCTGGGCACGGTGTGGCGGTCCGTGACGGTGCCGGTGCAGGTGGAGCGGAGGCCGTGGCGCCATCTCGCCGGACGGCCGTACCGGCTGCTCCTCCAGGAGAACTTCACGCGTTACGAGGCCGCGGGACGGACGGGCCACGGCATGGCGGAGATCACCCGGCGTCCCTCTTGAGTCCCCTGCCCGTCTGGTTCCACGAGCTGGTGGTGGCTCCGTCCGCCTTCGCGCTGGCCTTCATCCACGCGCGGCGGGCGGTGGGCGCGCGGCGGGGCGCGGGCGAGCTGCTGGCGCTCGCGGCCTATGGCTACGCCCTCGAGGCCGTGGCCATCCACCTGTTCGGATCCCACACGTACGGCACCTCCTGGCTCGTGGCCCCGGGCGGCGTCCCGGTGGCGGTAGCGCTCGTCTGGTCCGCCCTCATTTCCTCCGCCATGGCCCTGGCCGCCCGCAGCGGCCGGCAGGGCGCCGCCGCGCGTGCCGCGGCCGCCGCGCTCATCGCCGTGACCCTCGATCTGCTGATGGAGCCGGTGGCGGTGCGCTCCGGCCTCTGGCGCTGGACGCCGCCCGGCCCCTGGCTCGGCGTCCCGATCGGCAATTTCGTGGGCTGGGGGGTGATCGTGGCGAGCTACGCCGCGGGGGCGGAGCGGTTCGCGGGCGGCGGAGCGGCGGCGCGGGAGGCCGCGGTCCGGCTCCTGGTGGCCGCGGCCTCCATCCTGGCCCTGGTCGTCGTCGGGATGGCGTGGCGGATGCTCGGCGTCGAGCGGCTCTTCGCCGGGGACAACGGATGGGTGGCCTGGGCCGCCCTCCTGTTCGCCGCCCTTGTCCTGCCGCGAGCCGCTCGCGGTATCGCGCAGGGCCAGGGTCTGGGGGCGCGGCTGGGCCGCGCACCGCTCGGACCGCCGGCCGCGGTGTTCCTCGGCGTGGCCTCCGTGTTCGCGCTCGACGCGGTACTGCTCCGCGACGCGCGCCTCGTCGTCGTGGCGCTGACCTCGCTCCTGGCCCTCGCCGGGATCAGCGGAAGAGCTTCTTCAGGCTCTTGAGGGCGGAGTCCCTCGGCGAGAGGGCCTCGAGCTCCTCGCGCGCCGCGCGGTGGCGCGGGTTCAGGCGCACCGCCGTCTGCATCTCGCCCAGGGCGCGGGCGCGCTGCCGCATCACCTTGTAGTACAGCCCGAACTGGTAGTGGATGTCCGGGTTGTCGGGCTCGAGCCGCAGCGCCTCCAGGAACTCGCGCTCCGCCTTCTTCGCGGTGCTGGGATAGCTGGCCATGGCGATGGCCAGGCGGACGTGGTAGCTGGGCACCTGCGGGGCCAGGTCCACGATCCGCGCGTACAGCTTGATCGCGTTCGCGTAGTCGGAGACCGTCATGCGTACGTCCGCCTCGAGGAGGAGGTGGTCGAGCTGCGCCGTGCTCTGGAAGCCTGCCGCCGACGGTGGGGCCGCGGGCGCGGCGGCCTTCGGCGCGGCGGGAGCAGGCGGGGGCGCCGCGGGGGGGACCGCCGCCGCGGGCGGTGGGGGCGGGGCAACGGGCGGCGGGGCGGCCGCCACCGGCGGCGGGGCCACGGCCCTGGGCGGCGGGGCGGCTTCGGCCGCGGCGGGCGGCGCCGGGCGCCCGGGCTGCGACTCCGGCGGCGGCTCTTGCCGTGCCGACGCGTCCGCCGTGAGGCGGGCCAGGCGCAGCATGGCCGAGGCCCGTCCCAGGATCACCTCGACGTCCGTCTTCAGTTTCTCGTCGTCGCCCACCGCCTCGAGGAGCATGTGGTAGCGCTCCATCTTGTCCTCGAGCGCCTTCACGAGCTCGTCCTTGGGCGCGGTGCGCGAGACCTTGAGCCAGCTCTCGCGGTCGAGGTGGGCGGAGCGCGCCAGCTCGCCGTCCACTTCCTCGAGGAGCGCCTCGCGGGCGGACGGGTCCGGCTTGTGTCGCAGCGCCGAGAGCAGGAACGTCCCCGTCTCCAGCTGGATGATCGGCGAGGCGGCCTCCTCCCCGGCGGCGGCGTCGACGGTGGTCAGCACGCCCGAGGCCAGGAGCGCGTAGACGGCGCGCAGACGCTCGAAGTCCACGCCGCCCGTGACCCAGCCCAGGCGCCGCAGGGTGACCCGCCGCTGCGCCAGCTCCAGGATCTCCACCTCCTCCTTCGGGCAGTCCTTGACGTGGAAGTCGAACGGCGGGACCGCGACCAGGGCGGCCCGGCGGTCCATGTCCCCCAGGCCAGCCTCCACGAGCTCCTGGCTCTTCATGCTGCGGATGCCGTCGTAGAGCATGTGGGGCACGGAGAGGCTGACCATGTATTCCAGGGGGATGGAGCAGCGCCGCTCGTCGAAGAACGCCGCGCCCTCCGAGAGCGAGAAGAGCGACAGCACGATGACCTTCACCTGGCGGGCCACGGAGTGGCCGAGCTCGTTCTTGTCCATGACGCCGGCCCGGACCAGCGCCTCGCCGAACCGGCGCCGGTGCGTCCCGTCGTCCATGAGGGCGGAGGCGCGCGTGAACTCCTCGTCGGTGATCCGCCCCAGCGCGATCAGCGCCTCCCCGAGGCGGTCTTTCTTGAGATTGCTGGCCGCGAAGACGATCCGGCCGTGGTCGAAGAACACCGTCTTCACGGTCTTCCCCGAGCGGACCTGCAGGTCGCCGCTCCTGCGGTCCTCGGACAGCCGCCTCAGGGTCTCTGAGATGGGGGTGACCGACAGGTCCGTGAGCATCGCCCCCGATGATACGACTATCAGTACACGGCGCGGGGCCGCCACGGCCCTGAGCGCGGAGACGGTCTGACCGCTGCAGTCCCCTCCCCCTCCGTGGGGAGGGATAGGGTGGGGGGTCGAGAAGGAGTCGCCGCCGCCCAGGACGGGGGTCCGGCCGCACCGTCCAGCACCACCAGCCGGATCCCGAGCGCTCCGGGCAGGCGACGGCCGTCCACCTCGCTCCGGCGCGAGCCCTCGAGCGGCTGCTCGGCGGGCAGCCGGTACTCGCCGTCGTGCATGAGGCGATAGACGCTCAGGAACGGCCACTGGCCGAGCGAGAGGCCGCGGTCGATCCCCGCCTCCTGCGGGGCCCCCAGGTCGCCGAAGACGACGGCCTCTCCGGCGGCGTCCCGCATCGTGAGGGCGACGCGCCCGTCTTTCAGCATGTCCGATCGGAAGGGGACGGCCCACCACTGCCGGATCTCCCTGGGGTCCCGGCGACCCCGCACGGTGGCCAGGCCGAAGGTGGGCATCGTCGGCCGCAGCTCGGACCCTTCGACGACGGCCCCGCCGTCGAACGCGAGCCGCAGACGATGGCCGCGCCCGTCGGGGATCAGGAGGTCCAGGAAGAGCCACGTCTCCTGCGCGGCCAGGCGCGCCAGCCCATCCGCGCCCGGCCCGATCTCGTGGCGGACGGTCCGTCCCAGCGGGACCCGCAGCTCGCGCGGGGACGGGTCTCCCCAGGCGGAGGCCACCGCGCAAGCGAGGAGGAGGCCTGCGGCCAGCGCGCCGGCCGCGCGGCCGGCGCGGCTATCGGCCCATCGCCGGTTCGCCAGGAGGAACGCCGTGGCCAGGCCCATTCCCATCAGCAGCGGCGGGAGGGCGCGCGCGGCGGCCACGGGCAGGCCACGCTGGACCAGATCGCCGGCCTCCGTGGCCGCGCCGACCGCCGCGAGGCCGAGCGCTAGGCCGATGGCCCCAACCCGCTGTTCAGCGAAGGCCAGACGATCCAGGGTCAGCGCCGCTCCCAGGAGGATGAAGGGCGTGGCCGGGACCGCGTACTTGTTGAAGACGTGGTAGAGCGGGTACGTCGCGGCCAGGATAGCCACGGGCACGAGCAACGGCGCGGCGCGGCGGGCGAGCGCCAGAGGGACGGCCAGGAGGAAGAGGACCACGAGCGCCCGGTGCCCGCGCACCTGCCAGTCGTACGGCAGGATCCAGTCGCGCCGGAAGGGATTGTCCGGCACCTCGAACAGCCGGTGGAGGTTCCGCAGGACGGTGCGCACCGACGGGGCGGCGTTCTCCGCCACGAACCGCGCGGTGTAGCCCGCCCGTCCGAGGCCTCCGCGCGCGCGGCCTTCGGCTTCGGCCCCGAGCAGCCCGCGCGCGTACCGCGTCTCGTCGATGCGCAGCGGCCCCTGCCATCCGTCGGTGTCGACGAAGAGCCAGAAGCCCAGGGGCACGCGGGCCGTGTAGGCCCAGAACCCATGACGCTCGTCGAGGACGTGGACGGCCGGGCGCGCCCACGCCTCGCCCACACCGGTCGCCAGCGCCACGGGCAGGAGGCCGCAGGCGAAGGCGGCCGACCACGCGCGCGCCGGCGCCCGGACGAGCGCGGGGGCCGCGACGAGGGCGACCAGGCCGAGGGCCGCCAGCAGGAACCAGAGGCCCTGCGGATGGAGGGCGAGGCCGGCGGCGAAGGCCAGGCCTGCCGCGGCGAACCGACGCGGGTTGTCCTCCTCGCGCGCCCGCAGGGTCTGGTCGAGGGCGAGCGTCCAGAGCAGCAGGATCACCGGCTCCGGCTGGACGATCCCGCAGACGACCGGGAAGGTGGGATAGAGGAGGGCGAGCGCGCCGGTGACCAGGGCCAGCCTCCGCCCTCCGATCCGCGCTGCCGCCCGGACGAGGAAGCCCACCGCCCCCGCCATGGCCACGGCGTGCGCGACGTAGAGCGTCGTCAGCGCGTCGCGGACGAGAAGGAGCGCGCCGTAGAGCAGGCCGGTCGTGGCCAGCCCTCCGTACGGCCGCAGCGCGTGGGCGGCATCGGCCACGTCCCGCGGGCCGCGCACCTCGGCCATCGCCGCGGCGAAGTGCCGGCCGATGTCGTGATACGCCGCGGGGTCCCCGATGACCAGGGGCTGGGGCAGCAGCAGGACCTGGGTCAGGCACGAGGCCAGGGCCAGCAGGCCGAAGAGGACGGCCAGCCGCGCCTCCGGCGTGGCCGCGACGACGCGGCCCCGGGGGAGCAGCCGTGGGAGCAGGAGGGCCCCGGCCAGGAGCGCGATCGTGAGGGCGGGCGCCAGACGGTCGAAGCCGACGGCCAGCGCCAGGCCGCCGAGCCGGCCACGAAGGACTGCGGCCGCGGCGGTGGTGGTGATCGCCACCGACAGCGCGACGGCCCACCCCGTCCGGAGGAAGGCCACCAACGCGCCCGCGGCCAGCGCCGCCGCCAGGAGCGCGATGAGCCGCACCCACGGCGGCCCGCCCAGCCGCGTCAGGACCACCTCGTGCAGGCGGACGGTGGCGTCGGCGGCGAGGTCCACGCGTCCGCCGCGCGGCACGTCGACCTCGACCGGCGTCGGCTGCGCCGTCAAGGAGGCGGTCTTCTCGCCGGACGCCGTCCGGACGCGGAGCGCGGCCGGGCCCGAGACGAGGAGCATCGCCCGGAGCGGCTCTTCCGGCAGTCGCAGGGCGGCGGGACCGCGGGCCACGACGAACCGTGCGTCCCAGCGTCCGGGCACGAACCCGTCCGCGACGCGCGCGGCGCCGCGATGGCCCGGGACCCGCAGCGAGGGCGTGACGAGCAGCGCCGCGGCCGCCACGCCGACGGCGAGCGCGGGGACGGCGCGCCAGGGTAAGGGCGGCCTCACAGGTCGCGGTACGCGATGAGCTGGATCCCCTCGCGCCGCAGCGTCTCCCGGACCGCGGGCGCGGTCAGGGCCGCCGCCTCCTCGTCCCACCGGAATCCCCAGCCGTAGGCGGACGCGATGGCCCCGTCGCCCGCGCCCGGGTGGCAGACGAGCTCGCTCGTCCCTTCGGGCAGCGCCACCACCACCGCCCGCAGCCGCGCCTCGTCGAGACGGCCGGTCTCCGCGAGCCCGACCAGGGTGTCCGGCGTGCGCACGCCCGCCGCGCGGAGACGACGCGAGCCGAGCTTGGAGACCAGCCCGATCAGCCCGGGGCGGAGGCCGCTCCCGGAGACGGACCGAGCCGCGGCGCGCACGGCCCCGATCCCGAACCTCCGGGCGACGCGCAGCACCGCGGGCAGCAGCGCGGGATGCAGGTGCACGTGCTGGTGGCTGTCCAGGTGGGTCACGCGCAGGCCGGCGTCGCGGGCCCTCGCCACCTGCGCCGTCATCTCCTCCTCGACCTCCGCCATGCGGACGCGGCGCAGGGTCAGGCGCAGGAAGAGGGCGCCGAAATGCGGCGGCAGCCGACCCTCGGGCGCGAGCGTGGGCAGCGAGCCCTTGGGAAGCAGCGGCGCCTCTCCCACCAGCGTGAGGTGCACGCCCACGTCCAGGTCGGGCGCGCCCCGCAGCGCGGCCACCGCGTCCTCGAAGGCGCCGCCGTTGGCGCACAGCGACGCGCTGGTCACGATGCCCTCCCGGTGGCAGCGCACGACGCCGGCGTTGATCCCGGGATGGAGGCCGAGGTCGTCGCCGCTGACGATCAGCCGTCTCACGGCCGGACCGCCTCGTACAGGACGTGGGGAGTCAGGTAGCCGCGGCCGAGCCCGGTCGCCACCGTTCCTTCGAACCCGGCCTGCCGCAGCAGCCCTTCCATCGACGCACGGTCCTCGAAAGCGAACGCCGCGCCGTGGGTGATGCCGAGGAGCCGGACGCTCATCGTCTCCTGCGCGACGCAGCGGTAGAACTTCCACCGCGGGCGCGGCTCCACCTCCTTCAGGAGCAGCCGCCCGCCGGGGCGCAGCCGCTCGCGCAGGCCGGACAGGAACGGCGGCCAGGCGGATCGCGGTACGAGGTAGAGGACGTCGATCACGGCCACGGCGTCGAAGCCCCGCTCGGCCACGCCGGCGAGGTCCCCTGCGCGGAAGCGGACGTTGCGTCGCGCGCCGACGGTGGCCTCCGCCCACCGGACCTTCCTGGCGTCGGGATCGACGCCCAGCACGTCCAGCCCGGGATGGGCCAGGGCCGCCGCGTTCGCGAAGAGACCGTGCCCGCACCCGACCTCGAGCAGGCGCCCGGCGGCGGGGACGCGCTCCACCACACGGCCGAGCGGGCAGGTCCAGCTGCGGATGCGCGTGTGCAGCCGCACCGGGGCGGGCAGGCCCCGGTACAGGGCGAGGGCCTCCACTACCGCAGCTCGCCCCGGAGCCGCGCCATCTCCCGCAGGATGGTGAGGATCACGCCCGGAGAGGAGAGGGTGGAGATCCCGCGCGAGCGCGGAAAGTAGTCGACGCCGATCTGGATGATGGAGGCCCCGGCCTTGCGCGCGCGGACCAGGAACTCGGCGTCGATGAAGCTGCCTTCGCTCTTGAGCTCGAACTTCTCCAGCAGCGACCGGTGGAAGAGCTTGAAGGAGAAGTTCACGTCCTTGACCGCCAGGCCGAACAGGGCGCGGATGAGGAGGTTGTAGGCGATCGAGTAGAGCGTGCGCACGAAGCCCTCCGACGTGCGGTCGAAGCGATAGGCGGCGAGCACGTCCGCCTCCTGGTACTCGAGGAGCCGGACCGCCCGTCCCAGTTCCTGGAGGTCGAAGGGCAGGTCGGCGTCGGTGTAGAGGACGAGGTCCTTGGTGGCCGCCGCGTAGCCCGCGCGCACGGAGCCGCCCAGCTTGCGGTTGCGCTCGTTGTGCACCACCTTGATCCGCGGGTCGGCGCGGGCCAGATCGTCGGCCAGGGCGCCCGTGCGGTCGGTGGAGGCGTCGTCCACGATGACGATCTCGTGGTCCGGCGCGATCTCCCGGAGCACTCCCGATGCCGCCCGGATGGCGCGGTGGATGTACGCCTCCTCGTTGTACATGGGGAACACGATGCTGATCGACCGCGGCATCGGCCAGAGCCTACCGCGAAAGCCGGACACCCGTTGCTGCTACACTCCGCGCACGGGAGGCGGCCATGGACGAGCTGGGACGGGTCGTCATCGAGGAGGTCCGGGGGCGCCTCGTCTCGGGGCTCCCCCAGCAGGCGCGGGCGTGCCTGGACGCCCTCAGCGACGAGCAGATCTGGTGGCGGCCCAACCCCGCCAGCAACTCGGTGGGCAATCTCGTCCTGCACCTGTGCGGGTCCACGCGACATTTCCTGGGCCGGGCGGTGGGAGGGACGGACTATCAGCGCGACCGCCCCGCAGAGTTCGCCGAGAAAGGGCCGATCCCGCGCGAGCGCTTGCGCGCGATCCTGGACGAGACGGTGGCGGAGACCGACCGGGTCCTGGCCTCGCTGACGCCGGAGCGCCTGCAGGAGGTGACGGACCGCGCGGGCGAGCCCTTCACCGTCCTGAACCTGCTCCTGCGCACCTCGCACCACTGGGCGGCCCACGTGGGACAGATGGTCTTCGCGGCCAAGTCCCTCCGGGAGGGTGTCTTCGTCGAGCTCTGGCGGAAGACGATGGTCACCCCGGCGCGGTGACGGTGGCGGGGCCCGGGACCGATCCATGAGGCGCGCCGTCATTGCCGGGAGCGGGTCGGCCATCCCGCCGCGGCGGGTCACCAACGACATGCTGGCCCGCATCATGGACACGAGCGACGCCTGGATCCGCGAGCGCAGCGGCGTGGAGGCGCGCCACTACGTGGAGCCGGGCACCGCCACCTCCGACCTCGGCGCGCAGGCGGCCCGCCAGGCCCTCGAGGCCGCGGGCGTCTCGGCACGCGACGTGGATCTGGTGGTCTTTGCCACCATGACGCCGGACCATTACTTCCCCGGCGCGGGTGCCCTGCTCCAGGCCAAGCTGGGCCTGCACGACGTTCCCTGCTTCGACATCCGGCAGCAATGCGTGGGCTTTCTCTACGGGCTCCAGCTCGCGGACGCGCATATCCGCTCCGGCATGGCCCGGACCGCCCTGCTGGTCGGCGCCGAAGTCCACACCGGTTTCATGCCCTACTCCGCCGCCAACTGGGAGCACCTCTACGACGCCTCGCGGTCCGGGCCCACGCCGGAGGAGTACGCCTGGAACACGCGCTTCCGGCACCTGACCGTGCTCTTCGGCGATGGCGGGGCGGCCGTGGTGTTGAAGGCCGCGGACGACGACGGAGGGCGGGGAGTCCTGGACCACGCCCTGCACACCGACGGGGCCGAGTACGACAAGCTCTACGTGCCCGGCACCGGCTTCAAGCATCGTCCCTATGTGGACGCCGCGCAGCTCCAGCGGGGCGACCACATCCCATCCATGGACGGCCGGGCCGTCTTCAAGATGGCCACTAGCCGGATGGTGGAGGTGGCGCGGGAGGTCCTGGAGCGCAATCGCGTGGCCGTGGGCGACCTGTCGATGGTGCTCATGCACCAGGCCAACAAGCGGATCAACGAGCACTGCCAGAAGGCCCTGGGCCTGCCCGACGAGAAGGTCCCCCACAACATCCACAAGTACGGGAACACCACCGCGGCCACCATCCCGCTGCTGTGGGACGAGTGCGTCCGCGAGCGGCGCATCCGCCCCGGCGACCTGGTGCTGCTCGTGGCCTTCGGCGCGGGGATGAGCTGGGGGGCCACGCTGCTGCGGGCCTGACACGCGTGGAGGTTCCGTCCGTCTTCCTGCCCTATGTTGCGGTGGGGCTGCTATTCCTGGTGCTCCTCGTCCTGGAAGGCCGGCGGCCGCTACGCCGCGTAGTGGAGCCGCGTCCGCGGCACGTGGCCCGCAACCTGGGGATCGCTGGCCTCGGCCTGGCCGTATTGAACCTGCTGCAGACGCCGCTCCTGGTCCCGGTCGCGGAGTGGGCGCGACGCGAGCACGTGGGGCTCCTGAACTGGGTCACGCTGCCGCGCGCGGCGGAGGTGGCAGCCGCCGTGTTGCTGCTCGATTACACCCTCTGGCACTGGCACTGGCTGACCCATCGGGTCCCCTTCCTGTGGCGGTTCCACCTGGTGCACCACGTGGACCTCGACCTGGACTCCTCCACGGCTCTCCGCTTCCACTTCGGCGAGATGATGCTGTCCGTGCCTTACCGCCTGGCGCAGGTAGTGGTCATCGGCGCCGATCCCGCGGCGGTGGCGCTGTGGCAGGTCCTGCTCGTGGCGTCGATCCTCTTCCACCATTCGAACCTGCGGCTGCCCGCCGGCCTGGAGCGCGTCCTGGTGCGCCTGGTCGTGACACCGCGCATGCACGGCATCCACCACTCCGACTACGAGAACGAGACCAACAGCAACTGGTCGAGCCTGCTCTCCGCCTGGGACTGGATCCACGGCACGCTGGTGCTGAGCGTGCCGCAACGCGAGGTCGCCATCGGGGTCCCGAGCTATCGCGACCCGCGCGAGGTCGCGCTGGGCCAGGCGCTGGCCCTTCCCTTCCGGAGGCAGCGCGCGGACTGGAGGGAGGCGGACGGCCGCCTGCGGCGCCGGGATCACGCGCGGCCGCTGACCCGTCTGGCCGAATAGAAAGCGGGATGAGCCCGGAGACGCTGTTCAGCATCGTGAGCGCTGCGGTCGTGCCGGGATGGCTCCTCCTCGTCGTGGCCCCCCGGGCGTGGATCACGAAGCGGACGATCCTTTCGGGCCTCTATCCGCTCGTCTTCGCGGCCGTGTACCTCGTGCTCATCGCGGTCTTCTACCCCGGCGCCGCCGGCGGCTTCGGGTCGCTCGCCGATGTGGACCAGCTGTTCCGCAACCCGTACCTCCTGCTGGCGGGATGGATTCACTACCTGGCCTTCGACCTCTTCGTCGGGGCCTGGGAGGTCCGCGACGCGGCGGGACGCGGAATCCCGCACCTGGCCCTCGTCCCCTGCCTCGTCCTGACCTTCCTCTTCGGCCCCATCGGCCTGCTCGCCTATCACGGCGTTCGCGCGCTCGTCGCGCGGCGCCAAGGAGCCCCTCCTCGTGCGGATGGTTGACCTCCTCCCGGAGCTGCGGCGGCGCGACCCCCTCCTCTTCGCGTGCGGGGCGCTGCACTTCGCGCTCCTCGTCGTCATGGGCGGCGCATGGCTTTTCGACGACCGCACGGTCCTGGGCCTGAGCCCCTGGGTGAAGCCCATGAAGTTCGCGGCCTCCATCGGCCTCTACCTGTGGACGGTGGCCTGGCTGCTCGGCGAGCTTCCCGCGCAGCGCCGGGGCCGCGCCGCGGTCCGCTGGGCGGTGGCGGCGGCCATGCTCGCGGAGATGGCGCTCATCGGGCTCCAGGCGGCACGGGGCACGACATCCCACTACAACTTCTCGACGCCCTTCGACGCCGCCGTCTTCAACTGGATGGGTCTCATGATCATCGTGAACACCCTGGCCGCGACCCTCCTCTTCGTGCTCTTCTGCCGCCCGCTGCCGGGCCTTCCCCGCGCCTACGCCTGGGGGATACGGCTGGGTCTGCTCGTCTTCGTGGCGGGGAGCCTGGAGGCCATCGTGATGATCGTCCGCGGGGCGCACACCGTCGGGCTGCCGGACGGCGGGCCCGGCCTGCCCATCGTGAACTGGAGCACGCGCGGCGGAGACCTGCGCATCGCCCACCTGCTCGGCCTTCACGCCCTGCAGGCCTTCCCACTCGTCGGGTTCCTGCTCGGTCGCCGCCAGCGCGAGGGCGGAGTGGCCGCGCTGACGGCTTTCGTCCTCGTCTACGTCGCGATCACGGCCTGGTTGTTCCGGCAGGCGATGCAGGGCCGGCCCCTGCTGGCGATCTGACGCGGCTCAGCGGTCGCTGCGCCGCTTGGCTTCCTCGATGAGACGGACGTTGCGCTCGAAGGAGTGCGCGCCGGCCGGCGCGTCGTCGATCGCCGGCGGATAGCGCCGGCCGCGGTAGACGGGATAGGCCTCCGTCCGCAGGTGGGCCAGCATGTGGTGGCCCTGGCGCGAGGCCCGCTCGTGGCGCAGGGCGGAGATGTCCACCGGCGCCACCACGATCCGCTCGCCGGGACCGGGCGAGGCCTGCGCCAGGAGGCGGCCGTCGAAGTCCACGACCTGGCTGCCGCCCGGCCAGGAGTACGGCGGGTAGCGCTTCAGGCTCGCGCCCTGGTTGGCCGCGACCACGTAGGCCATGTTCTCGAGGGCCCGGCAGCGGTTGACCACCGTCCACCAGTCCATGGGCTCGGTGGCGCCCCAGGGGTCCATGTAAGCGGACACGCGGATGAGGACCTCGGCGCCGTCCGCGGCGAGCTGGCGGAGCGCCTCCGGGAACAGCCAGTCGTAGCAGATCGCGCAGCCCAGGCGGCCGATCTCGGTGTCCGCGACAGGGAAGAGCGGCTCGTCATAGCCGGGAATGTCGTGGGGGCTCGCGTGGACCTCGTACGGTATCCACGGGTTCACCTTCCGGTACTTGTAGAGGATCCCCTGCGGGCCCACGAGGCAGGTGGTGTTGAAGACCACTCCGGGCCACCTGCCGTCCTGCTCGAGCATCGACCCCGTTTGTATATAGAGGCCGTGCTCCTTCGCCTTCGCGGCGATGCGGTCCGTGTGCTCGTTCGGCACCGGCACCGCCAGCTTCTCCAGCAGCTCCGCCACGGTGACGTAGACCGGGGCGGCGTGCGCGAACTCCGGGAACACCACGAGCCGTACCGGGAGGAAGGGCGCGGCGCCCGCCAGCGCGGAGTCGATCATGGACAGCATGCGGTCCGTGTTCGACCGCATCTGCGCCCGATCGAGCGGGTTGGGCAGGTCGGTCTGGCAGGCGGCCGCGGAATAGCGGATGTGGGTCATGGGCGGCGCTCCTCCGCGAGCGGCGGCTCGAGCCGCGCCATCGGCGCGCGGACCACGCGGGTGTTGTAGCGCTCGAGGTACGCGGCGCGCTCCGGCGTCAGCGGATACGCCGCCGGCGGGGCGTAGGGGTAGCCCGGCATCCCGTGGTAGGGCAGCGGCTCGAGCACGTCGGGGCTGGCGGAATGGATGTCCATCTCCTTGCTGAAGCCGTCGGCATGGAGCAGATAGGTGCGCGTCCAGCCCGCCGGCAGCGGCGGCAGCCCGCGCGCGTCGAAGGACACGGCCAGCTCGTCGCCGGGAGGGGAGATCACGTACATGTCGTCGGCCGCCGTGAGGAGCTCCCGCACGTCCCCGACACGCGTGTAGCGACCGGGCAGCACCTTCCACGGCGAGACCCGGGAGACGCGGTCGTAGTCATAGGAGAAAGGCTCGCGGCCGTCGGGAGAGACGGCGGCCGCGAAGCCGCGCTCGCGCAGGTCGCCCCGCGCCGGCTCCAGCCGCGCGGCCTCCTGCGCGAACGGGACGGACCGGCCCACGCGCGCCTGGTCCCAGTAGATGCGCATGTTGGTGACGATGCGGACCCGGCGGGCGGGGCCGCGCCAGCGGCCGGCCATCTGGACGGGAACCGTCTGCGGCCGGCCCACGGGGATCCCGATCTCCTCGACAACGGTGCGCCACCGACCGGGCGCCTCCTCGACGTCCAGGCGCGGCGGCGAGAGGGAGAGCCCCGCCTGGTGGGCGGCCACGTTGTCGCTGGAGAACGCGTAGTCCGTCCAGCCGGTCAGGAGCAGTACGGCGTCGTCGCCCGCCTCGGGGCCGAGGTCCAGCACGAGCGCGTGCTCCTCCGCGTAGCCGCGGATGCGGCGGAGCGGGAAGCCGCCGGCGAAGGAGTGGTCGAGCGCGCGCAGGGTGGGCAGCAGGTCGCGCCCGTTCTCGTCCACGGCAGCGCGCGGGGCGCGGGGGTCGCGCACGGCCAATAGGCGGAAGGCCGGCGGCGTGGACCGCATGCCCTCGTCGGGGAAGAGCTCCACGTCGGCCGGGTGCGGCACGGCCAGGAGCGAGAGACGGTCCAGGAACACCGCCTCCTCCAGCTCGTTGGTGACGCGCAGCTCGTAGCGGCCGTCGCGCGCCCGCAGCTGGTCCTCGCGGATACGGACGTACTCGTCGGGGTCCGGCGTGCTGTAGTGCCCCGGCCCGTGCCAGTAGCCCATCTCCCCGCCGCCCAGGAAGTCGGTCACGAACTCGAAGCGGCGGCCGTTCCACGCGTACAGGAAGGGACAGGACGAGGGCTTGCGGTCGAGCTCCTTGATGAGGAACGCGGCCACGACCGGCGGGGACGCGCTCGCCGGGGGACCGGTCATGAGCTCCGTCTGCAGCACGCCCGAGGGCCACAGCACGCGGACCGCGTCGGC
>Ga0075428_100004095_pt1 | contig 16048 bp, 17 predicted proteins | sample RhiMetdeltSRZDD2_FD_75291 | JGI IMG/M metagenome (GOLD analysis project Ga0075428, IMG submission 75291) | Populus rhizosphere microbial communities from Tennessee, USA - Rhizosphere MetaG P. deltoides SRZDD2 | ecosystem: Host-associated > Plants > Roots > Rhizosphere > Soil | place: USA... | reverse complement strand
GCGCGCGTGCTCGGCATGCGTTCCGGTCCGCATCCCGACTTCGGCTTTCCGGTGCACTGGATGTACCTCGGCGACACCGACGTGGTGCACATCGGGCCGAGCGCGAGGGCCGCGAGCGAGAACCAGAAGAAGTATCTCGGGAGGACTTCCCAGGACCAGGGCGTTGGCACCGGCGCAATCGACCACATCGCGTTCCGCGCTTCGGGCCTGAGGGCGATGCTCGAGCACCTGAAGCGGGAAAAGATCGACTTTACACGCCGGCGCGCGAGCGGCCAGGCGCTGTTCCAGCTCTTCTTCTACGACCCGAACGGCATCAAGATCGAGCTCAACTACGACGCCGCCGAGGCCGAAGGCGTCGAGGCCGAGCTCGTGGCGTCCGACTTTACTCGGACGTAAGGAGCAACGCCGCGAGGCCGGCTACGCCGGCGGGTAGCGCATAGCGTTCCAGCATGCCCGCCTGGCCGCGGGCGAGCACGCTCACCGGGATGTCGGTGCGCGCCATCACCCCCTGCGCGATCGACGGGTTGATCCAGCGCAGCCACTGCGGATGGCGGCCGACGCCCATCATGATCTCGTCGACCTGCTCGCGCGCGGCTACCGCGGCGATACGCTCGGCGGGACGGCCGACCTCGGCGAAAGCGCGCCAGCGAAGCCGGGTGTGCGACAGGGCCTCGATCGCCCTGGCCATGGCGAGCTGGCTGCGCTCCTGGCGCAAGAGCTCGCGCGCGCGCCGGCTGGTGAACTGCGCGACGTGGCGGTGAAACCGCGGCTGGACGTTGAGGAGCAGCACCTCGATCTCCACGCCCGAGCGGCCGAGGGCCTGCAGGTGCGCGATCGGAGCGAGCGCGACGGCGGAAGCATCTACCGGGACGAGTACCTTCATTGCATTGCCTCCTTTCGAGCGTCTTGCCGCGCGGCGGCGGCCTTGCGGTTGCGCAGCCAGGCGAGGCCGAGCACGCCGCCGATGATGACCACGAAGAGCAAAGTCCGCAGGCCCGAGCGCGCGTCGAGGAAGTCCTGCAGCAGCGGCTCGTCGGCGAGCATCTTGGCCGCGGTCCAGGCGAGCACGCCGCCGCCGATATAGAGCAGTCCGGGGAAGCGCTCCAGCCAGTTGAGGATCAGGGTCGAGCCCCAGACCACGATCGGGATGCTGATGACCAGGCCCGCGACGACCAGCAGCACGCTGCCGTGCGCAGCCCCGGCCACCGCGAGCACGTTGTCGAGGCCCATCACCGCGTCGGCGATCACGATGGTGCGCATCGCGCTCCAGAAGCCGCCCGCCGCGGCGAACTGGTGATCCTTGCCGCCGTCGTCCCCGGCAAGCAGGCGATAGGCGATCCACACGAGGAGCACGCCGCCTGCGCCCATCAGGCCGGGCACCTCGAGCAGCCACAGCACTGCCACCGTGAGGCTCGCGCGCACCACTACGGCGCCGACGGTGCCCCAGATGATCGCGCGGCGCTGCACCGCCTTGGGAAGGTTGCGCGCGGCGAGGGCGATGACGATGGCGTTGTCGCCCGCGAGCACCAGGTCGATGACCACGATCGCGGCGAGCGCGGACCAGAATTCTGGGGTGGCGAACATGCAGCCGATTCTGTCGGCCGCGGCTCAGAAAGAAAAATGACGTTGTGCGATGGGACCTATTGCGAATCGCAATGGAAATCCGGGGTCATGCGCCAAGAAATACCGACCAGCCCGCCCCTTGTGCCGTTCCGGTACTTCCCTTCCGAAAATCTTGCTATGATCGTCTTACCCGCAGGGGAGTAGCTTTCCGCGGGATGGCCGTCAATCCGGGAGAATATCCCCGGTCATCCCGGCAGCGCCCGCAGGTTCCAGGCTGGGCGCTGCAAGCGAGACCTCGGTTACCGAACAGGAGCCGAGATGTCCCGCGCACATCCGCGTCGATTTTTCCGTCATGGCCTGCTGCCGCAGCTTCTCGTCTTCGAGGCCGTCGCCCGCCTCGGCAGCGTCACGCGCGCGGCCGAGGAGCTGCACCTCGCCCAACCCACGGTGTCGCTTCAACTGAAGAAGCTCGCGTCGACGCTCGAGGTGACGCTCTTCGAGCAGCAGGGAAGGGGCCTGCGCCTCACCGGCGCGGGCCACACGCTGCTCGAGACCTGCGATGAGCTGGTCCATTGCCTTGCCCGCGCCGAGTCCAAGCTCGCGGCCTTCCGCCGCGCGAAGGTCGAGCGGCTGCTCCTCGCGGTCGAACCCGAGGTGCGCGCAGCCGCGGCGCGGCTCATCGCGGGCTTCTGCGCCCGCCATCCCGGCGTGCAGGCGAGCCTGCACGTGGGCGAGCGCGAGGAGCTCCTGGAGCGGCTCGCCGCCGGAGCCGACGACCTCTATCTCTTCGTGCTCGAGATCGAAGGACTGCCGGCCCACCGCCGCTGGAGCATCGCGCATCCCAAGGGCGCGCCGAGCGAGGTGAGCGCGCTCTTCCTGCGCGAGGCGGTGCTAGGCGCGGTGCCGGGGATCGAGCGCGTCGCGCAGGCCGTCGCCGAGCAGGTTGAAAGAAAGGAGCAACAGGAAGACTGCTAACCCGAAACGCATTGCGATGCGTTCAATGCTGTCATGCGTCGCTTCTCCGCAGGATTCCACGCCTTGCTCCTGATTATCGAGGCGGTCCTGCTGCTTGCGCTGAGGGACGCGAATCTTGCCTACCAATGTCGCTGGTGTGGCACGCCGCCGCAGCCGCCGATGCCGGTGCTGCCGATCGAGCTCTGGCACGAGCTCCTCGATTTCCTGGTCAACCCGGACGGGGCGATCTGCCCGCCTGCCTGGGGGCTCGCCATGGTGACCGTGCTGCTCGCAAGCGGCTTCGTCGTCCATCTTTTGCATGCGCTGCTCGGCGCGTTGCGGGCTACTTGTGCCTGGGGTCTAGCGCGTCGCGCAATCCATCGCCGAGCAGGTTGAAAGAAAGAACCAGCAGGAAGATGGATAGCCCCGGCCAGATCGCCATCCACGGCGCCTGGTCGACGTAGTTGCGGGCGGTGTTGAGCATGCTTCCCCAGCTCGGAGCCGGGGGTTGCTGTCCCAGCCCCAGAAAGGACAAGCTGGCCTCGGCGATGACGGCCGCGGCGATCGCGAGGGTCGCTTGGACGATAAGCGGCGCCACGATGTTGGGGAAGATGTGGCGCAGCGCGATGCGCAGGTGCGGGTTGCCGAGCGCGCGCGCGGCCTCGACGTAGTCTTCCGACTTGGCCGCCATCACCTGCGCGCGCGTCAGCCGGATGAACACCGGCGTGGCGGAGATGCCGATCGCGATCATCGCGTTGCTGAGGCTCGGGCCGAGGAAGGCGGCGAGCGCGATGGCGAGGATCAGGAACGGGCAGGCGAGCATGGCGTCGGTGATGCGCGAGATCAGCGCGTCGGTCCAGCGGCCGAGGTAACCGGCGGCCATGCCGATCGGCACGCCGAGCGCGAGCGAGATCGACACCGACACCAGGCCGGCGAGGATCGAGGCGCGCGCGCCCCAGACGATGCGCGAGAGCACGTCGCGGCCGAGCTCGTCGGAGCCGAAGAGGTGCGCGGCGCCCGGCGCGCCGCGCACCTCGCTCCAGCTCGTCGCCAGGGGATCGTACGGCGCGAGCCAGGGCGCGAGCACGGCGATCAGGACGAAGCACACGACCACCGCAAGCCCGAACATCGCGCCGCCCCGGCGGCGCAGGCGCTTCCAGGCTTTTCCTCCCGTCTTGGGTTCTACCTCTTGAAAAACCACCGCCGCCATCAGTGCCTCATCCGCGGGTTGACGAAGAAGTACGCGAGATCGGCCAGCAGGTTGAGCGTGATGTACACCGTCGCGGTGAACAGCACGACACCCTGCACCACGGAATAGTCGCGGTTGAACACCGCGTCGACGATCAGCTTGCCGAAGCCGGGAATGGTGAACACCTGCTCGGTGAGCACCGCGCCGGAGAGGAGGGTGCCGAACTCGAGCGCGCCCAGGGTGACGATCGGGATCAGGGCATTGCGCAGCGCGTGCTTCAGTACCACCACCCTTTCGTCCAATCCCTTCGCTCGGGCCGTCCTGACGTAATCCGAAGAGAGGACCTGCAGCATGGCGCTGCGCGTATGCCGCATCAGCACCGCTGCGATCGCGTTGCCCAGCACGAACGCCGGCATGATCATCGCCGCGAGGTTGCCCCGCAGGTCCTCGAACGGGCTGACATAGCCCGACGCCGGCAGCCAGCCGAGCTGCACCGCGAAGACCAGAATGAGCAGGATGCCGAGCCAGAAGTTCGGTGTCGACAGCCCCCACAGCGCGAACACGTTGGCCGCGTAGTCAAGCCAGGTGTCCCTCTTCACCGCGCTGATCACGCCCGCCGTAATTCCTATGGCGAGCGCGATCAGCATCGCCATCGTGGCGAGCTGGATCGTCACCGGCAGCTTCTCCAGGATCAGCTCGGTGACCGGCTTCTGGATGCGCACCGAGTCGCCGAGGTCGCCCTTCAGCACCCCCGAGGCCCAATACCAGTAGCGCACCGGCATGGGCTCGTCGAGATGGAATTTCTGCCTCAGATACCGGATGGCTTCCGGGTCGCGCTCTTCTCCGGCCAGCGCGGTCGCCGGATCGCCGGGCAGAAGCTGCTGCAGCCCGAAGATCAGGACCGAGACGAAGAACAGCGTCGGAATGATCGCCGCGAGGCGCTGCAGCAGGAACTTCAGCACGCTAGGGAAGGCCTGAAGATGTCGTCCCCGCGAAGGCGGGGACCTGGTCTAGAAACGTGGAAAGCGTGCACAAAAGGTATCCCCGCTCGCAGCCTGATCTTGCATCCGTGGCACCGTTGCCGTCTTTCTCTCACCGATGGCCTAACGGGGTCCCCGCCTTCGCGGGGACGACGAGTCGGCACTTTCCAAGTATTCCCTAATTCATTCTTAGACCCTGCACCCGGACCATGCCGTCGGGAACGGTGCGCAGCCCAGTGAGCTTGGCGTTGTGCGCCCACAGCCAGTTGCGGTGGAAGAGATAGATGATCGGCCGGTCCTTCGCCACGTTCTGCGCCACGGTCTCGTAGAGCTTGGCGCGCTGCGCCGGCTCGAGCGTGACGCGTGCTTTCTCGATCGCCTCGTCGGCCTCGGGCTTGCACCAGCCGGAGTTGTTCAGCGGCCCCTTGCAGGCGAGGAAGATGTGCAGGTTGCCGTCGGGGTCGGCGCGGCCGCTCCATGCCAGGAGGAACGCCTCGAACTGGCCCTGGTCGGCCAGCTTGAGCGCGGCCGCGAACTCGGTCGACTGAATCTTGACGTCGAAGCCCGCGTCCTTGGCCATTGCCTGGATCACCTGCGCCATGCGCTGCGCGTCGGAGGCGGTCGGCGTCATCAGGGTAAAGCTCGGATTCGGCACGCCGGCCTCCCTGAGGAGCTGCTTCGCGCGTTCGAGGTTGCGCTTGGGCACCGGCACGGACTTCGCGTAGTAGCGGTTGTTCGGCGCCACCCACTGGTTGCCGGGCTGCGCCTCGCCTTCCATCGCCACCCGCACCAGGGCATCGCGGTCGAGCGAAAGCTCGAAGGCCTCGCGCACGCGCGCGTCCTTGCCGAGCGGGTTCTTCTGCGCCTGGTCGCTCTTGCCGAGATTGATGGTGATGCCCTGGTAGCCGATCTCGACGATCTTGGCGATGCGGAAGCGGCGGTCGTTCTTCAGCTGCGGCACGTCCGAGGGCTGCAGGCGCTCGATGAAGTCGAGCTGTCCCGAGCGCAGGTTGGCGAGGCGCACCGTGGCGTCGGGAATCGGCTGGTAGACGATGCGATCGAAGTGGATCTCGCCCTTGTTCCAGTAGTTCGGGTAGCGCTCGAGCGTGATGCGGTCCTGGGCGATGCGCTCGACGAAGCGGAACGGGCCCGAGCACACCGGCTTGGCGCCGAACTTGTCGCCCGCGGCCTGCGCCGCCTTCGGCGACACCATCATCCCGGCGCGGTCGGTGAGCACCGCCAGGAGCGGCGCGAACGGCGCGGAGAGGTTGATGCGCACGGTCGAGGCGTCCACGGCGTCCACGCTCGACACCACGGAGAGCTCGCCCTTGCGGTTGGAGCCCGGCATGTCGCGGTGGCGCTCGAGGTTGAACTTGACCGCCTGGGCGTCCATCTTTTCGCCGTCGTGGAAGGTGACGCCGCTCCTCAGCTTGAGGGTGAGCGACTTGTTGTCGGCGGACCATTCGTAGGAGGTGGCGAGCTGCGGCACGACGTTCAGCTTCTCGTCGAGGTCGAACAGCTTGTCGCACAGGCCGGCGAAGACGATGCGGCCGACGAAGGTGCGCGCCATCGTCGGGTCGAGGATGTCGGGGTCCTCGGCGAGGCCGATGCGCAGCGTCTGGCCTTGTACGGTCGAAGCGAACAAAAGCAGGACGAACGCGTCGCGGATCCTCATCATTCCCTCCGGAAATGGGCCTGTAGCTTAGCAAGGCGCGGATTGGCCGGGGCGCCCGCGCGCGCGGATTCGTACGGGATTTCACCCCAGAAGTGGCACGCGGTCGCGTGTCCCTGCGCCTCGACGAGCGCCGGCTCTTGCGCGCGGCAGCGCTCGCGCGCATGCGGGCAGCGCGTATGGAAGCGGCAGCCCGCCGGCGGCGCATAAGCGCTCGGCACGTCGCCTTCCAGGAGCGCGCGGCTCTTGCGCCGGATGGCGGGATCGGGCACCGGCACCGAGGCGAGCAGCGCACGGCTGTAGGGGTGGCGCGGCTCGGAGAAGAGCGCGCGCGTCTCGGCGAGCTCGACGATCTTGCCGAGGTACATGACCGCGACGCGCGTCGCGATATGCCTCACCACCGCGAGGTCGTGGGCGATGAAGATATAGGCGAGGCCCAGGCGCCGCTGCAGGTCCTGCAGCAGGTTGATGACCTGCGCCTGCACCGAGACGTCGAGCGCGGATACCGGCTCGTCGCAGACGATGAGCCGCGGCTCGACCGCGAGCGCGCGGGCGATGCCGATGCGCTGGCGCTGCCCGCCGGAGAATTCATGCGGATAGCGGCTCGCATGCTCTGGCGCGAGCCCGACCATCGTGAGTAGTTCAACCACGCGCTCAGCCTCGTGACCGGAAGCAAGATGATGCAACTTCAACGGTTCTCGAAGCATCGCACCCACCGTCATGCGCGGATTCAGCGAGCTGTAGGGGTCCTGGAAGATCACCTGCATCTCCCGCCGCAGGGAGCGCAGCTCCCGCTCGCCGAGCGCCGAGAGCTCGCGGCCGTCGAACCACACCTTGCCCGAGGTCGGCTCGATCAGGCGCAGCACGAGGCGCCCGGTGGTCGACTTGCCGCAACCCGACTCGCCCACCAGGGCGAAGGTCTCCCCTGGATGGACCTCGAAGCTCACGTCGTCGACCGCCTGGATGCCGCCGCGGAAATGCTTCACCAGGCGCTCGGCGCGGAGCAGCGGCTTCACAGCGGCGCCCTCCAGCAGGCGGCGAAGTGGTTTTCCTTTATTTCAGCCAACGGGGGTATTTCCTTGAAACATCTTTCCACTGCGAACGGGCAGCGCGAGTGGAACCGGCAGCCCGCGGGCATCGCGGCGGCATCGGGCACCGTGCCTTCGATCGCCGAGAGGCGCCGCTGCTCGAGGTCGAGGCGCGGGATCGAGCCGAGGAGACCGATCGTATAGGGATGGTGCGGCTCGGCGAAGAGCGAGTCCACCGCGCAGCGCTCGACCACCTGCCCCGCGTACATCACGATGACGTCGTCGGCGAGCTCCGCGATCACGCCGAGGTCGTGGGTGATGAGGATGATCGCGGTGCCGAGCTCCGAGCGCAGCGCGCGCATGAGCTCGAGGATCTGCGCCTGGATGGTGACGTCGAGCGCGGTGGTGGGCTCGTCGGCGATCAGGAGCCGCGGGTTGCAGGCGAGCGCCATCGCGATCATCACGCGCTGGCGCATGCCGCCCGAGAGCCGGTGCGGATAGTCGCGCGCGCGGCGCTCCGGCGACGGGATGCGCACGCGGCGCAGCATTTCGATCGCCTGCGACTTCGCCTCCTTCCGGCTCGCGCTTGCATGCCGCAGCAGCGCCTCGGCGACCTGGTCGCCCACGGTGAACGCCGGGTTGAGCGAGGTCATCGGCTCCTGGAAGATCATCGAGAGCCGCGCGCCGCGCAGCTCGCGCAGCCGCGCCGGCGGCAGCTTCAGCAGGTCCTCGCCTTCGAAGCGCACCTCGCCGCCGACGATGCGCCCGGGCGGCCGCGGCACCAGCCCCATGATGCTGAGCGCGGTGACGCTCTTGCCGCAGCCCGACTCGCCGACGATCCCGAGCGTGCGGCCGCGCTCGAGGCTGAAGTCGACGCCGTCCACCGCCCGCACCTCGCCCGCGTCGGTGTCGAAGACGGTGGTGAGCCCCCGGACTTCAAGCAGATTTTTTGTAACGAGCAACCTCTTGTTCGATCGCGTCGCGGTCGAGCGTCCCCCACGGCCGCGCCTTGCTCGGGCCGCAGGCCATGAAGGGGATGAAGCGCTCGTGCGCCTTCTCGTACAGCCGGCGCAGCTCTGCGAGGGGCTCGGCGTGGTCGTCAACCCGCAGGCTGAGCTGTGGATACGCCTCGGTCGAATGGATCAGGAGCGCCGCCGACTGCTTCCCGCGCTTGTCCCCGCCCGCGGCCTCGCCCGCCTCGAGCGCGGCCAGCAGGCGCTCCGCGAACGGCAGTGAAGAATTTCTTTGATAGGTGTCCGCGGTATCCCGTATCACGGCAGGACCTGCAAGCATGTTTCCCGCAACTGAGAATGCCTCGCCCGCGATCGCGCCGCACCAGTCGATGCAGCTCTTCCCGGTGTGCTGGGCGACGCGGCCGGCGGCGTCGATGACGTGGAGCTGGCGCTGCTCGCGGCCTTCGTCGGGCGCGACCAAGCGTCGCACCACCCCTTCGGCGGGGAGGCCTTCGCGCAGCAGCTTCAGGCCCTGGGCCCCGTAGTGCGGGTTGACGAGTGCCTGGGTGGAAAGCGCGCCGACGCCGCTTTCGGCGTGCGGGCACAGCGCGCCGACGGCGAAGAAGCGCGTCGCGATCGCGACCCCGAACGCGCCGCTCGCAGGATCGCGCGCGATGATCGACCAGGTCATGGGCGGCGATGATAACCCGAGGGTTAGAATGTGCCGCCATGCTCGAGCTGCCGCGCGACTACAACGCCGCCGTCGATCTCGTCGGCCGCAACGCCGGCCGCGGCGCCAAGGTCGCGTACATCGACGACAGCGGGAGCTGCACCTACGCCGAGCTCGCCGAGCGCGTCGATCGGGCCGCGAACGCGCTGCTCGCGATGGAGCTGCGCCGCGAGGACCGCATCGGCATCGCGATGCTCGACAGCGCCGACTGGGTGGCGCTGTTCCTCGGCGCCATCAAGGCGGGGATCGTGCCGGTGGCGATGAACACGCTGCTCACGCCAAAGGACTACGAGTACCAGCTGCGCGACAGCCGCTCGCGGGCGGTCTTCGTCTCCGAGCCGCTGCTCAAGAGCTTCGAGGGCATCCACTGCCCCGATCTTCGCCACGTCGTCCCGCATTCACGCCTGAAAGAATTGCTTTCCTCGTCCGGAGGAAAGGCAGAAGCAGCTCCGACGACACGCGACGACATCTGCTTCTGGCTCTACTCGTCGGGCTCGACCGGGGCGCCGAAGGGCACGGTGCACCTGCACTCGCACCTCATCTACACCGCCGAGCTCTACGCCAAGCCGATCCTCGGCATTCGCGAATCCGACGTGGTGTTCTCGGCGGCGAAGCTTTTCTTCGCCTACGGCCTCGGCAACGCGCTCACCTTCCCGATGTCTGTGGGCGCCACGACCGTGCTGATGGCCGAGCGTCCGACGCCCGACGCGGTGTTCAAGCGGATGGTGGAAAAGGGCCCAACGATCTTCTACGGCGTGCCGACACTCTATGCCGCGCTTCTCGTCAGTCCTGCCTTCCCCAAGAAGGAGCAACTGAAGCTGCGGGTGTGCACCTCCGCCGGCGAAGCGCTGCCCGAGAACCTCGGCCGGCGCTGGACCGAGCGCACGGGCGTCGAGATCCTCGACGGCATCGGCTCCACCGAGATGCTGCACATCTTCATCTCCAACCGGCCCGGCGCGGTGCGCTACGGCACCACCGGGAAACCGGTGCCCGGCTACGAGGTGCGGCTCGTCGACGACCAGGGCAACGTCATCACCAAGCCGGGCGAGCTCGGCGAGCTGCAGATCAGCGGCCCGACCTCGGCGATCATGTACTGGAACCAGCGCGAGCGCACCAAGAACACCTTCCAGGGGCCGTGGACGCGTAGCGGGGACAAGTACAGCTTCGACTCGGAGGGCTACTACACCTATGGCGGGCGCTCCGACGACATGCTGAAGGTCAGCGGCATCTATGTCTCGCCGGTCGAGGTCGAGGCCGCGCTCGTGACCCACGAGGCCGTGCTCGAGGCGGCTGTCGTCGGCGTGGAGGACGAGCAGAAGCTGGTGAAGCCCAAGGCGTTCGTGGTTCTCAAACCCGGCCAGTCGCCCTCGGAGAGTTTGAAAAGCGCCTTGCAGCAGCACGTCAAGGACAGGCTTGCGCCGTACAAGTACCCGCGCTGGATCGAGTTCATGAGCGAGCTGCCGAAGACCGCGACCGGCAAGATCCAGCGCTTCAAGCTCCGGTCCTGAGGGCGCAGGGGTAAAATCGAGGCATGGCTACCAGAGACCAGACGACGAGCGACATCAAGGTCGACCCGAAGGCGCTCTACCTCGAGGAGGTCTTCACCGACCGGCGCATCGGCACGATCCGCAGGCTGACCCCCGTGACCAAGGACGGCACGCGCGACGCCGCGCGGCCGGTGCTCTACGCCGGCGAGACGCAGGTGCTCACGCCCGCCGGCGCGCTGCCGATCGGCTTCGAGATCGCCGCCGGCTCGCTCGAGGAAGCCGCCGAGAAGTTCGGCCAGCTCGCGAAGGAAGCGATCGAGCGCACGGTGAAAGAGCTGCAGGAGATGCGCCGCCAGGCTGCGTCGCAGATCGTGGTGCCGCAGGGGCCTTTGCCGCCCATGGGCGGCGCCGGCGGCGGCGGCAAGATCCAGATGCCCTGAAAAGGGGTCTGACCCCTTTTTCTTCTTCTAAGCCGCCAGCTTCGCGCGTTCGTAGTCGAAGGCGAGCGGCTGGATGTCGCCGCGGTAGATCGCCTGAACCCGCTCCTCGGAGAGCGGATAGCTGAACTGCGCGTTGCGCATGCGGATGCGCTGGCGCAGCTGCTCGACGATGAGCCTCTCCAGCAGGCTCCAGTCGTCCGCCGTGAGGCCCTCTTCGCCGATGCCGGCGATGCCCGAGAGCATGTGGCCGAACTCGTCGTCGTAGACCTTGCCGCAGGCGTCGGCGATCAGGCCGTCGATGCCGGGCCGGCCGGCGAGCTTCATGCCTTCCGAGAAGAGGGTGCAGTAGCCGCCTTCGGTGGTCCTGCACGCGCGCATGCCGAGCGCACCGTGCGCCTCGCGGTGCCGAAAGCGCAGCGCGGTGAGCGCCTTTTCCTCGGGCCATTCCTCGAGCATGCCGGGGTGGAGCTTGGGCGCGCCTTTCGGCCGCACCGCGTCGTAGACGTCGGCGAAGAAGGTGTAGTGGCTGAACTCGGCCTTGACGCCTTCGAGCGCGTCGAGGAATTCGTGGCGGTCCATCGAGCGGTCGATGTTCGCCGTCTCCTCGGTGAGGCGCTTCAGCGACCCCGGGATCAGGCCGCCCTTGTCGAACAAGGTGACGCCGGAGCCCCAGAACTCCTTGAAGCACTGGCGCTTGAGCCAGAGGAGATCGGTCTCGAGCGTTCGCGTGGGTGAGCTCCAGTAGGCGCGCACGAGCTCGGCCTCGCCGGCCCAGAGCGGCGCCGCGACTTCGATCACCCGGCGCAGACTAGAATTGATCATGGCCATGAAGAATACCGAGCGCGTGCGCGCCTGGGTAGAGGGGGCGCGCCGCGTCGTCGCGCTCACCGGCGCAGGCATCTCGACCGACTCCGGGATTCCGGACTTTCGCGGCCCCCAGGGGCTATGGACCCGCAATCCGGCGGCCGAGAAGATGTCCGACATCCGCTGCTACCTCGCCGACCCCGAGGTGCGCAAGGCGTCGTGGCAGAACCGGCTGTCCAGCCCGGCCTGGACCGCCAGGCCCAACCCCGGTCACCTCGCCCTGGCCGAGCTCGAAAAAAGGGGCAAGCTGCACGCGCTCATCACCCAGAACATCGACGAGCTGCACCAGGTTGCCGGCAACTCGCCCGAGCGGGTGATCGAGGTGCACGGCACCATGCGGCGGTTCATGTGCTTCGGCTGCGGCATGCGCGGCCCGATGCCGCTCGTGCTCGAGCGCGTACGCGCCGGCGAGGCCGATCCGCACTGCCGCGACTGCGGCGGCATCCTGAAGAGCGACACCATCTCGTTCGGGCAGGCGCTCGTGCCCGAGGTGATCGACCGGGCGATGCAGGCGGCGGCCGAGGCCGACCTCTTCATCGCCGTCGGCACGAGCCTGCAGGTCTACCCGGTGGCGGGCACCGTGGAGCTCGCGCGCAGCGCGGGCGCCAGGATCGTGATCGTGAACGCCGAGCCGACGCCGTTCGACCGGGTGGCCGATGCGGTGTTCAACGAGTCGATCAGCGCGGTGCTGCCGCAGATCATTTCAGACCGAGAAAGCGCCGCGCGTTCCCTGCACTGATGGCGGAGTGCGCGGCGCCGTCGAGGCCGAGGCGCTCGAGAGCTCCGATCGGGTCGGGATCGCCCATCACGAACGGGTAGTCGCTGCCGACCATGATCTGCGAGGTGCCGAAGCGCTCGATCAGGAGCCGCGTCGCGGCCGCGTCGAACACCAGGTGGTCGTAGAAAAACCGCCGCGCCGTGGCGGCCGGAGACTCCTTCAGCGCCTCCTTGGCCTTGGGCGTCATCTGCCAGGCGTGCACCAGCCGCGGCAGCAGCATCGCCATGGCGCCGCCGCCGTGGCTGAATGCGATGCGCAGCCCGGGGTGCCGGGCCGCTACGCCGCCGGTAATCATCGAGGCGCAGGCGAGCGCGATGTCGCCGGGAAAGCACACCGCCTGCTCCGAGAAGGGCCCGACGATGCGCTCCTGGCCCGCGGGGCGCAGCGCGTGCACGAAGATCGCCGCGCCCAGCGCTTCGGCCGCGGCAAAGAACGGCTCGAACTTCGGGTCGCCGATCGAGGTGCCGTTCACGTGGCTCGCGATCTCCACGCCGGCGAATTTCAAGCTTTTTACTACGTAGTCGAGTTCGTGAAGCGCGGCGTCGAGGTCCTGCAGCGGCACGGCGCCCAAGCCCACGAAGCGCTGGGGAGCGCGCTCCACCATGGCGGCGATCTGCTCGTTCAGGTACCGGATTAGAACCTTGGCGTCCTCGAGCGGCAGCCAGTAGGAAAGCAGCTCCGGCATCGGCGAGAGCGCCTGGCGCGCGACGCGCATGCCGGTCATGTCCTCGACGCGCCGCGGCACGCTCCAGCAGCCGTCGGACACCGTGCGATAGACCTTCCCCGAGATCATGACGTGCCGGTGGCACGCGTGCGCCTCGGCCATGGCGGGCCAGGGGACGTCGCGGCCGCGTCCCTTGTACGGCGGGAAATTCTCCGGGACGACGTGCGTATGAACGTCGATGCTCTCGCTCATCGCGTTGATTATAGAATCGCCGTCATGGCGCGCTTTTTGGTTTTGCTTCTATTTTCCATCTGGACAAGCGCTGCGCTGGCTCAGTCGTGGCCGGCCAAGCCGGTGAAGATCGTCGCGCCCTTCGCGCCCGGCGGCAGCGCCGACACGCTGGGGCGCATCGTGGCGCAGAAGCTCTCCGAGAGCCTGAAGGAGAACTTCGTGGTCGAGAACCGCCCGGGCGCGGGCGGCGTGATCGGCTCGGAGGCGGTGGCCAAGGCGGCGCCCGACGGCTATACCCTGGTCGTCTCGGGCGTCGCGTCGCACGCGGTCGCGCCGGCCCTGCCGCGCGGCACCCCGTACGACCCGGTGAAGGACTTCACCCACATCGCGCTCTTCGGCGGCCCGCCCGCGGTGCTGGTGGTGAATCCCGAGGTTCCGGCGCAGGACCTGAAGGCGTTCATCGCCCTGTTGAAGAAGGAGCCGGGCAAGTACTCGTACGGCTCGCCCGGCAACGGCACGCACGGGCAGCTCGTCGCCGAGCTCTTCAAGCACCTCGCGGGCGTCGAGATGCAGCACGTGCCCTACAAGGGCGCCTCGAACGCGATGGCCGACCTCATCGCGGGGCACATCCAGGCTGCCTCGACCACCCTCTCCACCGCGGCGGGCCAGATCCACGGCGGCAAGGCGCGCGCGCTGGCGATCAGCACGGCGAAGCGGCTGCCCGACTATCCCAACGTGCCCACGTACGCCGAGATGGGCTACAAGGACCTGGTGGCAACGATCTGGTTCTCGCTGTCGGGGCCCGCAGGCATGCCCGCCGAGATCGTCGAGCGCCTGAACGCCGAGGTGCGCAAGGCGCTCGACGCGCCCGACACGCGCGAGCGGCTGCGGCCGGAAGGCATCGAGCCGGGCCAGCTCACGGCCGCCGCGTTCTCCTCCTTCGTAGCCTCAGAGGTCAAGCGCTGGGCGCCTATCGTCAAGGCCTCCGGCGCCAAGAACGACTGAGCACGCTGCCGCAACCGGAGTTTCCACGCTTCTCGGACGCCGAGTATTCGAGGCGGCACCATGCGCTCGCCATGCTGATGCAGCAGCGCGAGGTCGATCACCTTCTGATCGTCACCGACCAGCGCAGCGGCAACGCGCCGCAGTGGGTCACCGGCTGGCCCGGGACGGTCGAGGCGTTCGCGGTGTTCAGGCCGGGCGAGCGGATGACGATGCACGTCGAGTGGTACAACCACCTGCCGCTCGCCAGGCGCCTCGCGCAAGGGGTGGACGTGCGCTGGGGCGAGCACCGCGGCATCGCGCTCACCGTCGAGGAGCTCGCGCGCCGCGGCGCTAAGCGGGTCGGGCTGATCGGGCCGCTCGCGAACCGCAAGCTGAAGGCGCTCGAAGCGCGCTTCGAGGTGGTGTCGCTCGACGCCGATTACATCCGGCTGCGCCTGGTGAAGTCCGAGGAGGAAATCGAATGGCTGCGGATCGGGGCGCGGCTGAGCGACGCGGGATTCGGCGCGCTGCTCAACGGCACCCGGCCAGGCCTCGCCGAATACGACCTCGCCAACCTGGTCGAGCGCGCCTACGTGGGGGAGGGCGGAACCACCTTCATCCACTACATCGGCGTCACCTCGATGGCCGAGCCGCGCCTGTGCGTGCCGCCGCAGTACGCCTCGTCGCGCCGGGTGCAGAAGGGCGACGTGGTCTTCTGCGAGCTGTCGGCCTACTGGTGGGACTACGCCGGGCAGGTGCTGCGCAGCTTCACCGTCGGCGCCGATCCCACGCCGCTTTATCAATCGCTGCACGACACCGCCGAAGCGGCGTTCGACGCCGTCACCGGCGTGATCCGCCACGGCACCACCATGGAGGAGATCGTCGCCGCCGCGGGCATCATCGAGGAGCGCGGCTTCACCATCTACGACGACCTCATGCACGGCTTCGGCGGCGGCTACCTGCCGCCGATCGTCGGCTCGCGCAGCCGCCCCGCCGGGCCGCTGCCGCAGCTGACGCTGGAAGAGAACATGACGGTGGTGGTGCAGCCGAACGTCATCACGCCGGACCAGAAGGCCGGCGTGCAGGTCGGCGAGCTGGTGCGCGTGACCCGCGACGGCTTCGAGCGGCTGCATGCGGCGCCACGGGGCTTCCTCCGCTCGCCGGAGCCGACTGGCCGGCTCGGCGTTCTCCCGGACGGGATCGTTTAAAGCATCGCGTAACAGAAAAAGGGGTCAGAGCAATGTTCCTGTAACAAGTTGCGCGTCCCCCCGCGAAGGCGGGGGCCATTTTGAGCTTTGAGAACATGGGTTCCCGCTTGCGCGGGAACGACGAATGCCGACAGTCAAGGTGTTACATGAAAATTGCTCTGACCCCTTTTCTTCACAGCATGGCGGAGCCGCCGTCGACCACGATGGTCTGGCCGGTGAGGAAGGCGGCATCCGCGCTTGCCAGGAAGCTCACCGTGCCGACGAGGTCCTCGGGCTTCTCGTCGCGCGGGATCGCGCGCGTCATCTTGGTGATCTCGCCCTGG
>Ga0075428_100004093_pt1 | contig 16049 bp, 11 predicted proteins | sample RhiMetdeltSRZDD2_FD_75291 | JGI IMG/M metagenome (GOLD analysis project Ga0075428, IMG submission 75291) | Populus rhizosphere microbial communities from Tennessee, USA - Rhizosphere MetaG P. deltoides SRZDD2 | ecosystem: Host-associated > Plants > Roots > Rhizosphere > Soil | place: USA... | reverse complement strand
CTTCGCGGCGGCTTCGGGGAGCCCGGGGACCGAGTTCTCGAAGATCCAGCCGTAGTATTCGTCCATCGTGATTGGCTGGCCGGGTCTCTTCGGCGACTCGAAGAACCTGCGGATGCCCAGCGATCCGTCGGGGTCGATCTTCCAGCTCAGGGCAACCCAGAACTCGCTCTCCTCCCACACCTCGCCGGGGTTCGCCTCGTGCGTGGCAGTGATCTGTTCACCGCGCTTTTCTCGCGCAACACGAAGAACAGGTTGCCGGAATCCCAGCCACTGGCCGGCATGGGTCTCCTGGCTCATCGTGTCGTGGCGTTCGGTGCCGAGGCCCATCGGCAGGATGTAGTCGGCGAACCATGCCGTCTCGCTCCAGGTCGGGGTGAGCGCGACGTGCAAGCCGATCTTCTCCTTGTCCTGCAGCACCTCCATCCACGAGAAGCCGTCGGGGTTCGTCCACAGCGGGTTGTAGACGCGTGTGAAGTACACGTCCAGCCGGCCTCGATGCTCTTTCAGCAGGTGCGGCAGCAGAAAGCTCATCTCGAAGAAAGCGAGCGGGAACTCCTTGGGAAAGAGCAGCTCGTTCCAGTACTCGGGCGGAGGCGGAGGATTCGGATGCTTCGGCACGAACTTGTTCGTGACGTGCATGTTCACGCCACCGACCGCGCCGAGCGATCCGGTCAGGACCACCAGGAGGTAGAGGCAGCGCGTGATCTGCCAACCCCAGAGATTGCCGGAGGCAGCGGCGCGCCAGTTGTGTGTCGCGAACCGCGTCCCGGCGCGAGCGATCGCTCGCGCGGCCCCGACGACCTTCGCCGCCGATACGCCCGCTTCTGCTTCGGCGAACTCGGGCGTGAACTGCGCATACAGGTCCCTCAGCGCGGAGATGAACGAGTCGAACGTCTCCGGAAGGTCAGGTCGTTCCGCGCGGAGGTACGCGCGCCAGTTGACCCACTTTCTGACGAAGTCGCGGTTGTAAAGCTCTTCATCGAGAAGGATGCGCGCGATCGCGAGGAGCACGGCGGCTTCGGTTCCCGAGTAGGCCGGCAGCCAGATGTCAGCCTTCGCCGACGTGTTCGAGAGCCGCGGGTCCATGACGATCAGCGTGCCGCCCTGCGACTTCGATTCGACGATCCGCTGAGCGTGCGGATTGAAGTAGTGGCCCGACTCGAGGTGCGACGACAGCAGCAGGATCGTCTGCGCGTTTGCATAGTCCGGAGAGGGCCGGTCGGCGCCGCACCAGAGAAAATGGCCCAATCGAGCAGACGACGAGCAGACGTTCGTGTGGCTGTTGTGCCCGTCGATCCCCCACGCCTGGAGCACGCGGTTGGCGTAGCCATCCTCGCCCGGTCGGCCGACGTGATACATGACCTCGTGCCGCCGCCCTTCGACGATCGCGCGGCGGATGCGTCCGCCGATATCGTCGAGCGCCTCGTTCCACGACACCTGCTCCCAACGGCCTTCGCCGCGTTCGCCTGTGCGCCGAAGCGGGTACATGATCCGGTCAGGATCTTCCAGCTGATTGGGTGTCACGACGCCCTTGGCGCAGGTGCGGCCCCGACTGCCCGGATGAACCGGATTGCCCTCAATCTTGCGGACCTCGAGAGTCTCTTTATCGACGTACGCAAGGATTCCGCAGGCCGACTCGCAGTTGAAACAGATGCTCGGGATGATCCAATACCGCCGGCGCTCTTTCTTGGGCCAGCTCGTGGACTCGTAATCGACGTAGTCATCCCACTCGGATGGATCGGGGTGGGAGCGGAATTCAGTCATTGAGTTACCTTGGCACTCCGACTCGGCGGTCGAGCCTACGAGAGGGGCACGCTCTGGCCCGCCTCGACCCAGATGTATTCCCACGCCGCGCCGCCGGCCAGCGCCAGCAGGGCGACGATGGATGTGAGCAGGGCGCTCGCAGACGCGCCGACAGTCAACAAGACGATCACCGGCAAAAGCCCCCCGCCTGCCACCGCGCCGCCCCAGAACAATCGCGCGTATGCGCCGCGCCGGATTGTCTCGGCGGCCAGCTCGTGATGGCGTGTCGGGCTGGGCGCAAGCAAATGCTCGAAGGCCAGTATCACCAGATGCGTGATCAACGACGCGGCGAGCACCGTTCCAAGAATGGGCACCGCGTCAGCCGCGCGACCACCCATCAATACTGCGATCAGCAGAAGGATGGCGCTGCCGGCGCTCAATGACTGCGCGATCAGATCGAATGCTGCTGATGGCCCCTGCCAGAGATCGCGCGCGAGCCCCTGCGCGAAAAGGAACCCGGTGTAGGAGGTCGCCAGTACTGCCACGATGGCGACCGGAACAATCAGCGCATCGAGGACAGCGTCCCAGCCGAACCACGCGGCGCCGAGCCAGACGAAGCTCAGAATGCCGTGCGCGGTCAGGAACCACGAGCCCCACACGAGCCACGATCGCCAGTTCGATCGCGTCAGGATGTAGTAGAAGCGCTCGGGCCTTTCGAGATCGACGATGAGCACCACGGCGGTCAGCGAGATGAAGATCAGCGAGATCGCGGCAGCGGCGAAGGTCGGCAGCGGGCCGTCGAAGCCCATCCACCACAAGAGCGCCGCCACGAGCATGGCGCCCGTCGACAGCGCCTTGAACAAGAGATAGAGCACCATGTCCGTGCCCCACGGTTTTCCATGCGGCACGTCATAGTCGACTCGCGGTGCACCGGGTTCGCCGGGGTCCGGCATCGGCGTCCCGATCGGCCGGAGGTGCACGGCCCCTTCCTTATATATCAGCGGCCGGACAGCCACCTCGGGCCGGATCGCGCTTTCCTCCGCGGCAATGTAGAAGACCTTCGGTCCGGTCCCTTTCTCCGGCTTGCGGACGGTGAACGCCTCCGTCCGTACGATCCTCGAGACCTCGCTCGTGGGATCGTCGAGATCGCCAAAGATGCGGCACTCGGTCGGGCACACGCTCACGCAGGCCGGCTCGAGCCGGTTCTCGACACGATTCGCGCAGAAGTTGCACTTTTCCGCCGTCCTGGTGTTCGGATCGATGAACAGCTGATCGTACGGGCAGGCTTCCATGCACGCCCGGCAGCCGATGCACGACTGCGAGTTGAGGTCGACGATACCGTCGCGGCGTTTGAAAAGGGCGTTGGTCGGACAGATACGCACACACGGTGCTTCGACGCACTGGTTGCACAGGACGGGAAAGAAGAACCGCCGGGTATCCGGAAACGTTCCCTTCTCGACGGTCTTTACCCAGCAGCGATTCACGCCGACCGGGATCTGATGTTCTGCTTTGCAGGCAATGGTGCACGCGTGACAGCCGATGCACTTTCGCAGATCTATGGCGAACCCGTAATTGGGCATCGATATGGTCCGACGCGGCCGGATTTGATGGGGCTAGCGTCATCCGGGCCGAGGCCGAAGGTCGAATATATCGCAAAAGGCTGTCAGGGAGGCGTCGCGATCCGTGCGATCGACCAGCGGAAATGTCTCGAGCACGTGTGCGAACTGGTCGAGGGTAAGGCCGTAGAGCGATGCGGCGTTCGCCTGGAGCCGGCTGAATGACGCCGGCTCGTGTCCCAACGACAGTCTGGCGGCGAGACGGGCGATATTCCTGGCACGGGGATCGCCCGCACGCGGCCGGGGAACCGGAAGCCGATCGATGATCGCCGCACTGACATGTGTATTGATGCGCAGGCGAACGAGGTAATTCGCGACGAAGCTGTTGAACACTCCGCACAGATAGTGTTGCTGCGGAAGAGGCAGGTCCTCTTTCAGGCAGAACACCGTGTGCGTCGTCAAGGTGTTGGCTGGAATGATTGCCGCAATCAGCGACACCCGGTTCGTCGCGGAAGCCACGTCTCGATATGCCAGCCTGTGGCGGCCAAACGTCCGATCGCGCGGGACGATGCGAACCGCTGTGGCCGCGGGCATGTGGAAGTCAACCGCCTCGAGGTGGGCTACGAATGGGGAGAGCTGCTTGCCTTCGAGCACGGGAAGTCCCTCTGCTCTGGCGCCCTTGCGAGCGAAATGCTGACGGTCTTCGGTCGCATTGAGCTCGCGTCCGAAATGGACGTTCCACCCATCCTGGTCGCCGAGCGCGTGAATGTCGAAGGCAATCTGGGTCAGGATCTGGAGATCCATCGCCGTCCGCACCTCTGGGATCGCGAGCGAGACGCCATCGAATCGCTCGACGACGGTCCGCGGCAGAATGACGGATTGGTGGTCCATGCCGGCGTCAGGAAGCTCGTCGAGCGCGGCAGGCGTTCGGATACCGAATCTGCACGGAAGGCGATGCGTAGGACCGGCTCTTGACGCCGACAACAACATGAACTTGAGCCCACGGTGGATGGGGAACACACCGTCGCGATTCTCGACCGAGACCAGCGCATCGACGGTCAACGCGTCGAACATTGCCCTCCGGAGCGGTGCGCTGCCAAGGTCGATCGCAAAGCCCCATGGAAGGACGAAGCCGAGCCGGCCGTCTGGACGGAGAAGCGTCATCGCGCGTTCCAGGAACAACTGATAGAGGTTGGCGTGTCCGTCGCCCTGCAGCCGATAGGTGCCGGATCCCCGCGCGAAAGCGGTCAGCTGCGTGCCGGCGCAACGCGCGGCCGCTCGCGCGCCGGCATCGCCATCGTCACCTCGAAGCATTTCCCATGGCGGGTTGCCGATGATGGCGTCGAAGCCGCGCTTGCTGAGTGGCCTGCCCGTGTTGTCGAAAAAGACCTCGGGGAACTCGAGCGTCCAGTGAAAGAACCGCGAGGCGGACGCAATGGCCTGCGCCTGTTCGCGGAGTTCGCGCGCCCGGTGCTGCGGCAGCGTGTCCTCGCCATGAAGAATGCCGTCAGCGAGTGCCCCGAACGCGGTCGCGAGAACCTCACTGGTTTCATTCGGTGCGAACCACGTGCTGCACCACAGGTCGGCAAGCTCCATCAGACGGGGGAGCGCTGATGTCGAGGTCAGCGCGTTCAGGGACTGCTCTTTCATCCTGACCTGTTCGAGGGTGTCGCCCGGACCATTCGCAATCTTCCAGCGAACGTCGACCGCCTGGCACAGCACGCTATCGAAGTGATCGTCTGTGAAGAGAGGAAGCGACAGGCGCGGTCGCTGGAGCCTGCGTTTCGACGGCGGCTGACGCGCGAGGTCCTCGAGAGACGCGCCAATCAGGCTGTTACCGGTACGAAGCCGATGGTCGAGGAATGTCAGTGGACGGTCGGTTGCGAGCGTCGTGAGCCAGAGCGACAGCCGGCCCACTTGAACGGCCATGGGATTGATGTCGACGCCGAACAGGCAGCGCTGGGCGACCGCGCGTCGAAATCCAGCCCGATCGGTGTCCTCGATGTCTTCGGACGTCAATCCGCCTTCACGCAACAGCGCGGATTCGTAGGCAGCGGCCAGATACCGGCAAGCCGACACGAGAAAGGCTCCGCTGCCCATCGCGGGGTCGAGGACGCGAAGTCCGAGGATCTGTTCGGGTGTCGCGTCACGCACCAGCGGAGCCAACGTTCGGCGAACCAGGTAGTCGGTGACCGAGCGCGGGGTGTAGAAGGCCCCGGTCGCTTTCCGCTTTCCGGATCGTACCAGTCTGGGCTGGCGTGCCGTCGTCGTCGCCAGCGACTCGAAATCGAGCAGGCGCTCGTAGATCCCTCCCAATTGTTCGACCCCGAGATCTCCGTATGCGATTGCGGTTCGCCCCTGGCGCAGCGGACGCGTCGTCAGCGCCAGCAGAGCCTCACGCACCTCGCGATCGTCGAGCGGTGTGTTATCGGGCAGCGGGGAATGAGCTGGTGAGAACAGGCGACCGTTGAACGGCGTTACGCGAAGCGAGCCGATGCGGCACCCACGGTGGGCCAGACGCGCGATCGCTTGCAATGTTTCCCATAGTCCGACAGGCCGCGGCAGAAGCTCGACTGGTTCACGAAGAGCTTCGATGGTGTAAGCATCCTTGAAGATCGGGTGCCACTGCGGAACCATCCCCCGCGCTTCAGCGAACAGCAGGAACAGAACGCGGTAGACGACGATGAGCGACGCGTCGAATGCCTCGGTCGCCGTGATTTGCCGCCTGCGCGTCTTGACGAATGCACCAACGAGGCGCTCCAGAGCCGCGTGCACGCCCTGTTGCAGCGAGGCTCGTAGCATCGAGCGATGCGCTTCCGAGAGTTCGATCGCCTGGTCCAGCAGCGATTGAGACTGCGCCGGACGTGTCTGCATCGCGTCCGATCGCAGGAGGCCCCAGAACACTCCGAACGCGCCATCGTCATCGATCGTTCGCTCGAGCGAGAACTCCACGAAGCGCCGCGAATACGTCCGTCGCGTGTCGACGACGCGAATCGCCGGTCCCGTGAGGCAGAAACACCAGGAAACGTCGGCGCCGATGCCGAGCCGGACGGCATCACGCCAGGCGCGTCCGGCGTCCTGACCCCATGCAGTGACGACGAGCGTTGCGACCGGATCACCGTGCGCCAGAAGCAAGGCGCGGTAGGTCCCGTCCGAGGGCGCCGCCGGAAGCACTCGATAGCCGAGTTGCGCCAAGAGTGGTGCACCCAGGCGATCGAAACAGGCGCGGGCCGACGTCGCGGGGCCGAGTTGTGCCCGCAGAGGTACGTGCCAGGCGCGAATCCTCGTCCGCGCGGCGCGCCGTTCGGATTCGCCCAGGCACCCGCCGAGCACTTCCGGCACTCGCCGTTCGAGGGCTTCGTGCGACAGGAGCGATCCTGAGAGCCCGGGGATCATCGCGGGGCGGGAGCGACGTGAAGGACGGCAGCGAGCCTGACGTCGACGCTGACGATCGGTGCATGGGCGAGCGTGTCGAGACGATTTTCAGACTCTTCTGCGAAGGCTCGATGCAGGTCTGTCTGCCGCGCAGCCTCGCGTGCTGCGCGTCCATCGAACAGGCCTGCTTGCACGAGCTGCCTCGATGCGCCGGTCTGCGAGTGCCTGAGCAACCGTTCCCGGTGCGCGAGACCCCTCGTCACAACAGCCAGATGATTCGCTGATGCATCGGCGGCCGCTGCCGAAGCGGCCGATAACGCTTCGACTGTCCGCGCATCCGTGAATCGGAACAGACGCGTTGCTATCGCGCGCAGGGCTGACGGTTTGATTCGCGCTAGTGCGCTCTGCAATGGATGACTCACCACGCAGGACTGGACGCTGATTGTCCGGCCGTCTCTCGCTGTCACGACGATGAGGAACACGGCGTACAGCCCGGGGCTGAGACTCGCGCGACCGTTGGTGATACTCGTTGCAACGGTCTGCCCGTGATGTGACTGTGTGTGGTTGCCAATGCACTTCATGAGTTCGCGCAAATCGAGAAGTCTGTGAGCTTCTTCGGCCGCTTCGTCTGCCAGGCTGTGACGCGGGGGTGACGTGGGCATGGGTCTTGACCGATTGAACGGACCTGTGTCGAGCGGCCGGGGGGGCGTCCAGGTGTCCCGACGCTCCATCATGATGAGCGCTGCCACGCGTGACTCGGTAAAGACGGTCGCGAGGCCTTCGGCAAATGCTGCGGTGTCTTGCGCCCGCGCCGCCCGCGCGGCCAGCGGCGCCAGGACGAGCCGTTCGGATGTGTCGTCGGCAACCAGGCCGATCTCGTGCACGCGCCGTGTCTGACCCAGCCGGTCAACCCTGCCCGTGCGCTGTTCCAGTCGCGCGAGACTCCAGGGCAGCTCGTAGTGAACGATGAACCGGCAGCGCGCGTGGAGGTTCAACCCTTCAGCCGCGGCATCGGTAGCCAGCAGCGTGCAGGGCGTGTCGTTGAACAAGCGACGGATGCGGCTGCGTTCAGCGAGGCTCAGGCCGCCGTGAAGGCTGACGGTTCGAATTCTCTGCGCCGCACAAGCCCGCTCCAGGCTTTGCAGCGTGTCGCGGTATTCCGTGAACACGATCGCCGGCTCTTTCACACGGCCAAGCAGCCGAACCAGATAACGGAACTTTGTTTCCGCCCGTGCGGCCTGCCGGGCGGCCTCTGCGAGGGCCCCAAGCCATCGCTGCTCGCGACGCGAGTCCGACATTCCCGGCGTTCCGAGTACCGCACCATCATCCGCATCGTTCAGCGGGTCCTCATCGATCAGCGGGGCCAGCGGCAACCGACGTTGCGCTTCGTCTGGCCGGCCGCGATCGAGCAGCATCTCCGCTCTCCTGCGAATGGAGCTCAGGAGCGATCCGGCACTTGAAAGCGCGCGCTTCCGCAGGACAATCGTGACCAGCTTTGCAGCCTCGTCGCCGCGGCTCGCAGATTCGCGCCAGATCTGACGCGTGTAGCGATCGAGCAGGTCGTGCAGCCGCCGTTCGGCTGCGGACGGCTGAACCAGGTGAAGCCGACTGCGGCGCCGCAGCCCGGCGCCCAGACTCTGGCGGGTCCTTCGAAAGACCAGCATCGACGGTTCGTGGTCTCCCAGTTCGCCGATTCGGCAAAGGGCATCGAACTGTGCGGGGTCGTCCGCGTGTGGGGTTGCCGTCAGTAGAACCACGCGACGCGATCGGCGGGCCAGAGCATCGGCTGCGGCCCGTCGATCCGTGTGCAGCGCCGCGGCGTGCGCCTCGTCCACGACGACGAGGTCCCAGGCAACCTCCTCGAGGGGCCGCAACACTTCCGGGCGTTTCACGAAGTCGTGCGAGGCCACGTATATGCCCGGTGCCGACCACGGGTTGAAGCTGGCGGGACGTTCCTGCACGACGCGAGTGAGCCATCCGGCATCGGCCCCGAGTGCCTCCAGCCGGAAGTGGCGCATCAATTCTTCAATCCATTGTTCGCGCAGACCGGCAGGTGCGAGTACCAGGATGCGGGCCATGACCGAATGCGCGCAGATTTCAGAGATCACCAGGCCCGCCTGCACGGTTTTTCCGAGGCCGACGGCGTCAGCAATGAGGACGCGGGTCGCACCGTGTCGCCATACGGCAAGAACCGGCTCGAGCTGCCACGGAAGCAATCGAACCCCGGAGGAGCCCGCCGTCGTCAGGCCGCCCAGCGGGCTCAGTGCGGCGAGGTGATGTCGAGCGGCCTTCAGCCAGGTTGACGGCGAGACCACACGGGCCATGCCGCGTGTCAGCGGCTGAAAGCGGTCGAATGGAGCGAGCAGCGTTCTGAATCTGAAGGGGCCCGGTTTGTCGGCCAGCAGGCTGACGGCCCGGCAGTCGGCGCCGCGCTCGACGGCGAAAATCGTCCAGCGCCGGCCGCGCACGATGACCGGCTGACCGTTTTCGACTGGCGGGGAGAGGCGCTCGTCGACAACCACGATAGACGCTCCGGTCGAGCGTCAGAGCAACCCGAGTGCCTCTTGCGGATGCTGGTTTCTGGGCGTGAAACAGATGACAGCGGGTCGAGACTTGCGTAATCCGCGCGCCCGACCGAGGGTCACGTTCGCAGAAACTGAGACGGCCGCCGGACGTGTTCAGCGTTCGGCGGGGCGTCTGGTCGAACGCGAGCTCCTGAGGGCGCGTCGCGACACGATCACGGGTTTCCGCTTGCCTCCCTCGGCCGGCGGTTGATCGATGGCACGGACGCGAACGCGGCGAATCCTGCAGCCTCGCGGATAGCTGATGTTGGCGACCGGCGCGGGAATCGTCAGGCGCGACATCATCTGCTGCAGCTCGTCGTGACCGTTCCCGTTCTCCTCCGGGGTCTTTTCGAAACGGCCGAAATTCTCCACCGGCATCAAGCGAAGGACGCCGTTCGTGTCGCTGTGGTCGGACCGGAATTCGGCGAATGGATCACCGGACGCAGCGGCGATCTCGCGCTGACGGTCCTCGGCTTCTCGGCGGATGCGTTCCTGCTCCTCGCGTCTGCGCTCTTCTTCCCGTCGGCGCTCGGCCAGCTCGGCGGCGACCTTTTCGCGCTCGCGGCGCTTCTGCTCTTCCTTCTTTCCGTGCTCCAGGCGCTTGCGCTCTTCTTCCTCGCGCTTGCGTGCCTCATCGGCTTCCACTTTGCGACGCTCTTCTTCCTCTGCGATCCGCTGGCGCTCGGCCTCCTCGGCTGCCAGGCGCTTGCGCTCTTCCTCTTCGCGCTTGCGGGTATCCTCTTCCTCGCGTCGTCGCCGCTCTTCTTCTTCACGCTTGCGGCGCGCTTCCGTCTCGGCCGCGACGCGTTTCCGCTCCGCTTCCTCGCGCGCCAGCCGCTCCTCCTCGCGCCGCCGCCGTTCTTCTTCGATGCGGCGCTGGCGTTCTTCTTCTTCGCGCTTGCGTCGGATGGCCGCTTCCGCTTCCAGACGTTTGCGTTCTTCTTCGGCGCGACGACGGCGTTCCTCTTCCTCGCGCCGGCGGCGTTCTTCCTCTTCGCGCTTGCGGCGCACGGCTGCTTCGGCTTCGATCCGGCGGCGTTCTTCTTCTTCACGCCGTCGCTTCTCTTCCTCTTCGCGCTTGCGCCGGCGTTCTTCCTCTTCGCGTTTGCGGCGTGCAGCCGCCTCAGCCTCGATTCGCCGGCGTTCTTCCTCTTCGCGCCGGCGGCGCTCTTCCTCTTCACGCTTGCGGCGGGCGGCCGCTTCGGCCTCGAGCCGGCGGCGCTCTTCTTCCTCACGGCGCTTGCGTTCTTCCTCTTCGCGTTTCCGTCGCGCCGCGGCTTCCGCTTCGGCCTTCTTCCGCGCGGCCGTCTCGATGCGCCGTTTCTCCTCTTCTTCACGACGGCGCCGCAGTTCTTCCTGTTCCGCCGCGCGTCGCGCTTCTTCAGCGGTACGGGCCGCGCGCTCTTCCTCTGCCTGGACTTGCCGGCGTTCGGCTTCTTGTTCCGCGAGGATTCGCTGGCGTTCTTCTTCGGCGCGCCGCGCCTGCTCCTCTTCGTGCTGTCTGACGCGCTCTTCTGCTGCCCGGCGCGCCAACTCCTCTTCGGCGCGGAGACGCTCCTCGCGAATCCGCTCCCGCTCTTCCTCTTTCTCACGCCGCAGGGCCTCTTCTTCGAGGCGCTGACGCTCGGCTTCGGCGTGCTGCCGTTCGGCTGCCTCTGCCGCGAGCCGTTGAAGCTCTGCTTCTTTCGCCGCGTGCTCCTCGTGCTGCTCCGCCTGCACGGCGAGTGGCACGTTCATGACGATAGGCACGGGCTGTGGGGCCGGGGTCTCGGGCGCATAGGCGCGGACCGGGCGATCACTTTTCCGCCACTCGAACGGTGAGGACCAGGCGGAGTCGGGGGCGGGAGGGGAGGAATCGGCCGGTTCGGCTGCTCCGGCGCCGGCCGTGTGCGTCGCAGCGTTGGCGCCCCGATCAGGCGCGAGTATCCGCAGCCGGCGGTCGGGCGTCGACGCGTATTCCGCCTTGTGCTCGCTGGCGCGCGCAACGAAGTCGCGGATCTCGCTCGCGAACAGATCGGGGTCGCACCCCGATACGATGGGTGGCGGCGGCTCTTTCTTCCGCAGGAATCCGAATAACCCGCCGGATCCGTTCGTTTCTTCGAGGTCCTCTGCGCTTGCGGACAGCTGCGGAATCGTATGCGTCTGAACGTGCTCGCCGCCCGCGAGCGATCGCAGGAATGTGATCAGTTCTTCTTCGTCGCGCGGGGACATCAGCGCGGTGACCAGGATGACGTCAGGAATCCGTGCGCGGATAGCGGCCATTGCCGCGTCGCGGGTGTCGACCTGGACGAATTCCGCGCGGACCTTGTCCCGGATGACGCGCTTGAGGATTGCGGCCTGACGGCTGTCAGGTTCAATCGCCAGGACGAGCGACAACTACGACCTCACCATGAACAGGAACAACACCACGCCGACGGTCGTGAAGACCAGCACCGGCGCGTTCTCGACGCTCTGATGCCGCACCGCGCTGACCAGCGCCGAGCCGAGGTCAGCCGCGCGATCACCCCACGGGGACAGCTGATCGCCGCCCGAGAGGAGGTTGCTGAACCGATCGCGTACTCGCACGTCGACCAACACGAGGCCCGCGAGCACGATCACGAAAACGATCAGGGACAGCATCGACTGGCGAACGCCTGATTTCACCTTCATAACGTCACCGATAAATCGCCTTCTAGCCGGGGGTTTCCGGGGATTACGGCGGCGTGAACGCGGAGAACGACCGGCCGCGCGTATGCCGTCGCGCGAGGCTTCGCAATGGTTGTGCCGAATACGAATTTGTCTAAGGCGCATGTCGCTAATTCTCACCAGACAAAGCGGTAATCGGGGTGTCCGTCCGGCCGGTGGAGGGGCGGTCACTCGATGATGCGCGGAAGCGCTCACCAATTTCGCGATGGACGTTACGAAAGTGATAAGCGCGCGTGCCTGTATCCGGCGAGATATACCCCGTCAGAACCCCCTCATCGCCCGCCCGCAAGCACAGGCCGTTGAGCAACTTCCGGTGAGCGTCCCACAGGGCAAGCTGGGCCGTGGCACAGCCGTTGCGATGGGCTCGGGCCGTGACGCGGCAAGCGCCGCGCATGTTGAGTCAACCGCGGCGCTGCCGCAAATTCGCACCGCATTCGGGCGGTGCACAACAACCTCGGGGGAGGATCACAATGTCGATGCTTCTTACCTACGTGAAGTCGTTCGCGCGCAATGAAGAGGGCCAGGACTTGCTCGAGTACGCCCTGCTCGTGGCGCTGATCGCGTTGATCGCGATTGGTGCGGTCGGCTTCGCCGGCCAGAGCGTGAACAGCATCTTCAACGACATCGCCACGCAGCTCGCAGCGGCGGCGTAGTCGCGTAACACGGGCATCACAGGGTCGGCCTTCGTGCCGGCCCTGTGTGTCTCAACGAGAACGGGAAGTGCCGCGATGGAACCCAGGGAGAGGAAGAGGACGAGGAGCAGACTCATGCAGTCGCCCGTTGCTGTTGCAGCGTTGAAACTGATTGCGAATACGCGCTTGCGCCAGTCCGAGGACGGTCAGGACTTGCTGGAGTACGGCCTGTTGTGTGCCCTGATCGCGCTCGTCGCGCTGGGCGCCGTGGGGACCGTCGGACAAACCGTCCACAACGTGTTCTGGCAGTCCATTGCCACCAATTTCTAGCGCGGCGTTCGCGGCGTTGTCGGTCGGCGTACTGGTCGCGACCATCATCGACATGCGGACCCGCCGCATCCCGAACGCGTTGACTGCCTCGATGGCAGGCGCCGGATTCGGGTTTGCGGCCACGGGACTGAGCGGTGTCTCGCTGACGGCTGCGGCGATCGGCTTCGTACTCGGCTTGGTGCTGATGCTGCCAGGCCACCTGCTCGGAGCCACCGGCGCCGGCGACGTCAAGTTGATGGCCGCGGTCGGGGCAATCGTGGGCCCGGCAATTGTGGTCAAAGCGTTTCTGTTCACGGCGATCGCGGGCGGCGTGCTCGCACTCATCGTCGCCGCGCACCGGAAGCGGCTCGGGACCACACTCGGCGGCACGGCGCGAATGATTGCGACACCGGTCGGCGCGCGTCAGGAGATTCAATCGGCGACCTCCGCGAGTCGGTTCGCCTACGGGCCGGCAATTGCCGTCGGCAGCGTCCTCGCGGCATTCGCCGGATGAGCGGGAGGACGGCCGGAACAACCCGGGTCACTGAAAAAGGTGCGAGATGCGCAAACGGATGACAAACGAACGCGGCGCGGCACTGCTCGAGACGGCGGTCACGCTGCCGCTTATCCTGTTTATCTGCGTAGGCGTTTTCGAGTTCGGCCGGGCCTTTCAGACGTGGCAGGTCATCACCAACGCCAGTCGTGAAGGTGCGCGGACGGCCGTCATCAACGGAAACAATGCGGACAAGGTCAAAGATGCGGTCATCGCCTACGCCAAGATCGGCGGCATCCCGCAGTGTCCGTCGGCCGCAGGTGTGACCTGTATCGACCCCACCCACATCACCGTCGACCAGAACGTCGACGTGAGCGGTCGTCCGTACTCGCGAATTGAAATTCAGCTGCCGTTCAACTTCATCGTGCTGAACGGCATCGCCAAGATGGTGGTGCGCGGGGCCACTACTGGTAGCGCGCTCACCATGACCGCCCGTTCGCTGATGCGAAACGAAGGAGCCTAGATAGGGGACGCCATGCGCAACCGACTGTTTGCAGTACTCGCCATCGCCGTGCTCGCCGGGGGCGGCCTGGCGTACGGAACCTACAACATGATGCAGAACCAACCGGTGAAGACGGTGGCGATGGCCACACAGCCGGTCGTGGTTGCGTCTGCAGATCTGGCCCTCGGATCGGAGCTGAAGGCCGAAGATCTGCAGGTGGTGTCGTTCCCATCGGGCCAGGTGCCTGAGGGTACGTTTGCAAAGCCGCAGGATGTGGTTGGCCGGGGCCTGATTGTCCCGGTCGTCAAGAGCGAGCCAATCCTGAACGCGAAGCTGGCTTCTAAGGAAGCCGGCGCCGGCCTGCCACCAGTCATTCCGGAAGGCATGCGCGCGGTCTCGGTCCGGGTCAACGAGGTCGTCGGCGTGGCCGGCTACGTGCTGCCCGGCACGCGCGTGGACGTCGTCTGCACGCAGAGCCCGTCGTCGAGCCCGGGGGACATGATGTCGAAAGTCGTCCTCGCGAACGTGCAGGTGCTGACGGCCGGCACCCGGCTCGAGCAGGACAAAGACGGCGGCAAGCCGATGCAGGTGACGGTCGTGACGCTGCTGGTGACGCCGGAGCAGTCCGAGCGTCTTGCGCTGGCGAGCACCGAAGGAAAAATCCAGCTCGCGCTGCGCAACCCGCTCGACCAGGGTTCTCCGCAGACGCCCGGGATCAAGCCGCCCACCCTCATGGGTGCGGTTAGGGCTCCCGCAGTCGCGACCACGCGCTCGGCGTCGTCGGGAAAAGCGAAGCCCGGACAGCCGGTGACGATGGAATCCGCGGCGCCTCCGGCGCCGGCCGTCGAGATGATTCGCGGCGACAAGCGGGCAACGGAAATCATCAAGTAGGGTGCCGCGCACGGGAGCGGCAGTATCGCGGCAACCAGGATCGTCTTCAACGGAAAGCGCTATGAGACAAGCATTCGGAGGAACCCACATGATCGCGGCATGCACGACTCAGTTCTGGCGATCGCGGCATCGAAGCCGCCGGCCGGCGGCCTTCTTTGCGGCGCTGGTCGTGTACATCATCGTGATCCTCGTTGCTGCGCCCTCTGCGCAGCAGCAACCGGCCTACGCGCCGGGCGGCGTCTCTTCGCCGCCACCGATCCGCGAGGCTGCGGATGGTTCAGAGATCGACCTGCTGGTCGGTCGCTCCACGCTGCTGAACGTGGGGGCCCCGATTGCGCGCGTGTCGCTGACTGTGCCTGACATCGCAGACGCGCTGGTGACGTCGCCATCGCAGTTGCTGATTCACGGCAAGCAGCCGGGAACGATCTCCTTGTTCATCTGGGACAAGGCAGGTGCGATCAAGACCTTCGAAGTGAAGGTTCGCCGCGACCTGAACGCGCTGAAAGAGCAGTTCCGACAGCTGTTCCCGGCCGAAGAGATCACCGTCATCGGCAGCGGCAAGGACGTCGTTATCTCCGGCACGGTCGCCAGCAAGTACGTCGTCGAGAAGGCTGCCGAGGTGGCGGGTGGCTACGTCGACAAGAAAGAGAACGTCGTCAACATGCTGAAGCAGCAGGAAGGCGTGGCCTCGAACCAGGTCATGCTGAAGGTGCGCTTCGCAGAGGTCAGCCGCAGCGCGATGCAGGAGTTGGGCGCGAGCTTCTTCGCCAACGGCTACAAGAGCGAGTGGTTCGGCCGCACCGCACCTCCGGGAGTTCCGGCGCCGACGTTCGACGAAGGCAAGCTGATCTTCAGCGACTTCCTGAACCTCTTCGTCTTCAACTCCAAGGAAGGCCTTGGCGGCGTCGTGCGCGCCCTCGAGAACAAGGGCCTCTTTCAGAGCCTGGCCGAGCCGAACCTGATTGCGACCAACGGCAAGGAAGCCAGTTTCCTCGCCGGCGGCGAGTATCCCTACCCAGTGGTTCAGCCCGGAGGCAGCGGCGCCGCCTCGGTCACGATCATGTTCAAGGAGTTCGGCGTGCGCCTGAACTTCACGCCCACCGTACTGGGCGGCGATCTGATCCATCTGAAGGTCAGGCCGGAAGTGAGCGCGCTCGACTTCGCCAACGCGATCGAGCTCGAGGGCTTCCGCATTCCGGCGCTGTCGACGCGCCGCACCGAGACCGAGATCGAGCTGCGCGACGGCCAGACGTTCGCCATCGCCGGTCTGATGAACAACACGCTGACCCAGTCGATGGG
>Ga0075428_100004092_pt1 | contig 16050 bp, 16 predicted proteins | sample RhiMetdeltSRZDD2_FD_75291 | JGI IMG/M metagenome (GOLD analysis project Ga0075428, IMG submission 75291) | Populus rhizosphere microbial communities from Tennessee, USA - Rhizosphere MetaG P. deltoides SRZDD2 | ecosystem: Host-associated > Plants > Roots > Rhizosphere > Soil | place: USA... | reverse complement strand
GGCGATGAGTGTGGCAACATAGAAGCACACGAACAACATCAAAGGTGCTACGAGCTCATCGAGTCCACGCGAGGAGATGCCATGCGTAACTTCGCCACCGACGTCGCGCTGTTGCTGCTGCGCGTCATCGCGGGTCTGATCTTTCTCCCCCACGGCTGGTCGAAGATCGCCGGCCAGGGCGGTCCCTCCGCCTTCGCCGCCGACATCGCCGCGAACTACGGCATCCCTTCGTTCCTCGGCTACATCGCCGCTTACGCCGAGTTCGCCGGGGCCGCGCTTCTCATCGCCGGACTGCTCACCCGTCTCGATGCGCTCCTCCTCACGGGGACGATGTTCGTCGCCACGTTCATCGTGCAACTCCCCGATGCGTTGTACGAGGTCCCGCCCGACGCAATCAAGCTTTTCGTGGCGCTGCGCGGGATCGAGACGCCGCTGGCGCTGTTCGCGATCTGCCTGGCGCTGGTGCTCATGGGCGGCGGACGCTTCTCGCTCGATCGCATCATCGGCCGGTTCGCGTCGCGTCAAAAAGAAAGCGGCGGCCCTGAGCAAAGTCGAAGGGCCGCCGCTCCGGATGAACCGATTTGATTCGCGCTACTGACCGATCGCGGCTGCCGCGCCGGATTGACTCGTCGGATCCTCGACGATGATGCCGATGTTTCTCGCGCCGCTGTTGCGGGCCAGATCGAGGAACTTCATCGTCGTCTCGTAATCGACGTCGCGCGCGCCGGCGAAGAAGACCATCTTCGATGAGTTCCCGCGAAGGATCTCGCGGATCCGGTTGGGGAACTGCTCCATCGTCATCTCTTCCTTGTTGATCAACACGCGCGGACCTGCTGCCAGGCGAAGGACGATCTGGTCCTGCACCGCGGACGGAGGAAGATTCGCGGGCGCCTTGGGCGGCACCTTGACGAGGTAGCCCATCTGGACGACCGGCGTGATGACCATGAAGATGATCAGGAGCACGAGAACAACGTCCACCAACGGTGTGACGTTGATGTCCGACCGCATCGAACCGCTGCCACCGACTTGCATCTGACTATGCCTCTCCCGGCCGTTTCCGCGGCTGCGAGACCAAACCGACGTCGTTGAATCCGACTTCGCGGCAGGCCTTCAGAACATCGAGAACGTCGCCGTATTTGACCTGACGGTCGCCTTTGACCGCGATCTCGCGATCGGGCGTCCGCTCCTGGATCTGTTTCAGCTGCTTCTCCACCTCGTCCTTACGGATGACGTTCGGGCCGAGGTAGACCGAGCCGTCCGCCTTCACCGAGATCTGGAGCTGCTTGTCGGTGTCCGGCGTCTTCTCCGGGTCTTCGGTGACCGGCAGATTCACCGGAACGCCCTTCTGCAGCATGGGCGTGACGACCATGAAGATGATCAGGAGAACGAGACAGACGTCGACCAGCGGAGTGACGTTGATGTCGGCGTTCAGCGCTGCGTGGCTGAGCTTTCCGAGCGAGCTAGCTCCCACTCTTTTCATTGCCGACACCCACTTCCTTCATGAAGTAGATGGCCATTTCCGAACCGGAGTTGGACATCTCGACGGTGAAACGATCGATGCGATTCTGAAAGTAGTTGTACGCCCAGACCGCGGGGATGGCCACGAGAAGACCGCCGGCGGTCGTGAACAGCGCTTCTGCGATACCGGCCGACACCGACGCGATACCGCCGCCGCCCTTGGCCATACCGGTGAAGGCATTGATGATGCCGACGACCGTGCCAAACAGTCCGACGAACGGCGCGGTGGCGCCGATGGTGGCGAGAACGCCGAGGTTCTCTTTCAGTTCCGCGACCGTGATCATTGCCGTGCGGTCCATGCCCTGGCGCGCCGCTTCGATCGCGAGCTCGGGATCGGTCACGCGCTTGTCGCGGCGCGACGCTTCGAACTCGAGCAGCCCGGCCGCGATGACCTTGGCCAGGTGGCTGTTCTTGTACTTCTTGGTGACCTCGATCGCCTGCGTGTAGTCACCCTTGGTCAGGAGATTCGAGAGCGCGCCGAGCAGCTTGAGCGACTGCGTCTTCGCCTTGTTGAAGGTGATGAAGCGCTCGACCATGACCCACAGTGAGTAAATCGACATCAGACCCATGACGGCGATCACGATGTAGCCGGCGACCGTCATCTCGCGAAACATGTGTGCCAAATCCATAACCTAATCCTCCTCTGCGCGCGCCGGCCAGCGGCACCGCCTTTTTTTAATTCAGTTTGAAGTTGACGGTGAGATTGAAGATGACGTCGACCGGCTGGCCGTTGAGCGTGCCGGGCCTGAATCTCCACTTCTGAACCGCGTCCGCAGCCGCCTGATCGAGACCGAACGGCAGCGGCTTGAGGACTTTGACGTCCTTCACCGTTCCGTTCTTGTCGATGATGCACTCGACGATGACGATGCCCGAGATGCGAGCCTTGCGCGCAACTTCGGGGTAGTGCGGCTCGACGCGGCTGATGACCACCGGCGCCTTGACGTCGCCGCCGACGCGCAGCGGAGCGGTCGGCGCAGGCGGTGCGGTATCGGTCACGATGCCGCCGACGACACCACCGACGACGCCGCCGAGCACACCGCCCTCGACACCACCTTCGACGCCGCCCTCGACACCCGTGTCGACGGACGCCTCGACCGCGACCGGCTTGACTGTGTCAGGCACAACGGTCGGCGCGAGATTCTGAAGGTCTTTCGGGATCTCCACCGGCTTGACCTCGACCGCCTTCACCGACGCAGCTTTCGGCGGCGGTGGAGGAGGTGGAGGCGGCGGTGGAGGCGCAGCGGCGACGGAATACTGCGCCACCTGCGCGGGCGAGTTGGTCGGGAAATCGACGCTCCAGAGACTGCCGAAGATGATGCCGACGATGACAATTGCGTGCAGCGCCAGCGATACCGGCAGCGTCAGATACTTTTGAATCCCGATTTTTTGCTTCCTGGACTCGACGACTGTGGTTTCGAACATGTGCTAGCTCTTTTTGCCTGCGGCGGCCGCGGCGGCCTCCGCCTTCTTCTTCTTCACGATCGCAATCGCGTCATTGCGAATGCGGTCGGCCTCTGCGAGGAGCTGTTGCTGCTTCGCGGGATCGGTCTCGATGGGAGCCTGCTGGCGGAGGAGAAGCTGGAGATAGACCATCGCTTCGAAGTACTCGTTGCGGAGCTGCGTGGCGCGCGTGAGCGCGCGCTTGCCCTTCTCGATGATGGCCAGCCGCTCTTTCATGTCCGCCGGCGGATTCTTGGCCACTTTCTCGTAGCAAACGACGCCATACACGTAGAACGACTCCGGGTTCCGCGAGTCGATGAGCGTGATCTTCTCGTACCAGCTGAGCGACTCGTTGAAGTTGCCTTCCTTCGCGTAGAGCGTCGCGATCGAGCGCACGGCTTCGAGATCGGCCGGGTGCGTCTTGAGCCAGTCCTTGAAGTAGTTGATCGCGTCGGTGATGCGGTCGGCGTTGAGGTAGAGGTTGATGAGCGCTTCGCGGGCGACCAGGTCGTCCGGCTTCTTCCTCAGATACTTCCGAAGCTCGACGATCGCCGCGTCCGCGTTCTTCACGTTCGCCGCGGACTTGTCCTCGGGAACATAAAGGCCGATCAGCGAGTAGCCGATCATGCGATCGAGATCAGGGAAGCTGTCTCCGTCGATGCGCCGCGCCTTCTCGTAGTGCTCGAGGGCCGCCGCATACTCTTCTTTCGAGTACGCGTCGTTCGCCTCTTTGATCTCGATGCGGGCCTTCACTTTGGTGCAACCGACGAGCGTCGATAGGGAAAGAGAAAGTGCCGCTAAAAGGCACAACTTCTTTTTCATTTGATTCCGAACTCCCTGATAGGTGATCGCAGAACTTTGCAGGGGGCGCTGTCAGGCTGCTTCCCGGCCCGCGTCAGGCAATGGTGAGCGAATATACAGATCGACCTATTCACCGTCAACCCAATTGGTAGTTTCTGAAACCGAAAGTTTTAGCCGAAAAAGCTCAACTCCAAAGAACATTCTTGAATGGTCATTTGCCGCGCTCAAACTCTCTCCCATCGGACATTCGACACGCAACTCTGATGAAAAGAAACCACGCCTACTCCACGATGCGAAAAGATCCGCTGAGATCCCACGATCGGTTCGCGATCTGATCTTTCACGGTTACCGTCAATGTGTAGCTTCCGAGGCGAAACGTCGAGAGCGGCAGTGACCGACCCACACCCCAATGGCCGGGCACGCCTTTCAGCTCCATCGCCTCGGCGATCGCAATTGGCGCACCCATCCGGATCGGCTTGCCCTCGCTCGACGTGCCGCTGACGCTCAATTTCACCGAGATTCGCGGCTGCATCGTCTGCGGATCGACCGCGGGATTGCGCACCTCGAAGAAGTACCAGAGCTCGTCAGTGTTCCTGAAGGCGCCATCCGATTTCGGAACCACGCGCAGGCCACCGAACGAAAATGGTGCGGTCGGTGTCTGCGCCTCGGGAAGCGTTTCGACGTGATTCGAGAGGATGAGCGGCGAGATTCCAGCCGCGTCTTTGTCGAGACCGGAGATCGTCATCGATGTCGATGCGACCGCGATCGGCTTCCCTTCTTTCGCGAGACCGAACACGCCGCGATAACTGCCCTCAGGCAGCGACAGCGAGCGCGCGTAGAATGCGCCGCCCTTCGTCGCCGTCAGCGCGACCGGCTCTTCGAACGTGACGACGCTCTCCCCGCCTTCGCTTTTCTCGATCGCGCCGAAGAATGTGGCATCCGAGCCGGTCGATCCGGGGACGTAGAGCTGGACGGGAACGAAGTGCTCACCGCTCGGCGTGATGAACTCACCGTACGAAAGAAAGAGATTCGTGGCGGCACTGCTGCCGCGACTCTTCTCGATCGCCGCGCGCAGCGATTCGCTCGTGAGCGCATGCGTCACCGCGACCGCCGCCGGATGCAGTTGCATCGGTGCGCTCGCCGCGGTCGCAGAAACGATGTAGCTCGCCGCGATCGATTCGAAGACCGCGATGTCGGACGTGCGCTCCATCTTCCAGTCGTTCGTCGCGTATTGATCGATGAACGCGACTCGGAGGATGGGCTGGCCTAACCGCAGCGTCGTCTTTCCCTGCTCGTACTCCCACATTTCCTTCGGACTGTATTGCTGCACGGGTGCAGCCGGCGAGTTCTCGATGTCGCCGCTAACCGGCGTCTGGACGGTCTTCGGAGGCTCTCCGCTGTCGCGGCGAATCCGTTGCGGCACGCCGAGAAGTACCCACACTTTGCCGCGATCGGATTGCGAGCCTGGGCCTTTCTTCGCGCCGAACCGCTCGTCGGCGATCCTCACGCGTTGCTCGAAGGCGGCGAGAAACTCATTCGTCGGCGTTCCCGGTGACGGATCGCGACGCGCCCAGAACTGATCGATGAAGGCTTTCGCCTGATCATCGGTCTTGATCGATCGCCATTGCTTTCGCTCTTCTTTCGTGAGCAGGAGATCGGCGGGTCCGTTTGCAAAGCCGGCGTACTGCGGCGACAACGCGGCGAACGACGCAGGAGCGAACAGAAGAAGGAGAACTGCCGCGATTGAAGTGCGCATGATCGAAGGTCTGTTCAGTACGTTGGCTTGAATTCGGCGGTGAGATCGCTGATCGCAGCCCACAGATCCGGGAAGAGCGGCTCGCGCGTGCCCGATTCGAGCTGCGCGGCCGGAACGCCTTTCAGCGAAAGCACGCGGTCGCCGATGATGCGAAATGCGAGCCGCATGTGTGTGAACCGCCATTTCAGGAAAGCTTCGTCGTAGTCCATCATCGATTGGACGAGCCGGAACAGGTCATAGTACTGCCGTGGTCCGCGCTCGATCTCGAGGATCGTGATCGACCGCCGCGCGAGCAGCGCCTGAAAGCGCGGCCACAGTTTCTTTCCGATCTCGAGGAGGCGATGAAATCCGGGCGACTCCTGCCCGCTGCCGCGTCCGAGCGATGCGATGCGCAGAACGTGGTAATCGGCCGGCGCCATCGTTTCGAGAATGATGATCTGCTCGCGCAGAAGATCGAGGATCATCCGGCAGCGATGCAGCAAATCCGCGGCGAGCTGCGGCTGATCCGCATCGATGTGCGCCGCCGCGCGATCGGTCTCGTAGTCGATGTGATGGAGCCACAGCTCCGCGCTCTGATGCGTGACCTGGAACAGCCGCTCTTCCGGACTGGCGAGCTTGTCGACCGGCTTCTGCAACTCGAGCAGCTCGGGAACGCGCACGTAGCGCTCGTAGTCGGTGTTGCCGCGGCCTTCGAGAATCGGACCCGTGTGTGGCATGCGCTCTCAGTCTATCCCGCGACGACCGAAGCGAAGAACGATGCTGCGGACGTCGCGCATGGGCAACTCTATCGCGGTGTAACCGGAGATCCCGCGTCTACGCGCGGGATAAACTGAGGGAACCGCTACACCAGCTCGAGAATGTGTCCCAGCTTTTTCTTCTTCGTCTCGAGATACTTCTTCGTCGTCTGCGACGGTGCGATCTCGAGGGGCACGCGCTCGACGATCTCGAGGCCGAAGCCTTCGATGGCCACGTACTTCGCGGGGTTGTTGGTCATCAAGCGAATCTTGCGGACGCCGAGGTCGCGAAGGATCTGGGAGCCGGTTCCGTAGTCGCGGATGTCGGGGGCGAAGCCGAGCTTCGCATTCGCTTCGATCGTGTCGTCGCCGCCGTCCTGCAGCTCGTACGCGCGGAGCTTGTTGATCAAGCCGATGCCGCGGCCTTCCTGCAGAAGATAGAGGATGATCCCCTTCCCTTCTTTCTCGATCAGCTCGAACGCGCGCTCGAGCTGTTCGCCGCAGTCGCATCGATTCGACTGGAAGACATCGCCGGTGAGACACGACGAGTGCACGCGCACGAGCACGTCATCGTTCTCCGCGATCTCGCCCTTCACCAGCGCGACATGCTCCTCGCCGGTGATGTCGCTCTTGTACGCGTACACGCGAAACTCGCCGTACTCGGTCGGAAGCTTCGGCGAGGCGAGGCAGTGCACGTGCTTTTCCGTCTGCATCCTGTACTTGATGATGTCGGCGACCGAGATGATCTTCAGACCGTGGCGCACCGCGAACTCGCGAAGATCGGGAAGACGCGCCATCGTGCCGTCTTCATTCATGATCTCGCAGATCACCGCCGCCGGCGTGATCCCGGCGATCTCCGCGAGATCCACCGAAGCCTCGGTCTGTCCGGCGCGCTTGAGCACTCCGCCCTTGCGCGCGCGCAGCGGAAACACGTGTCCCGGGCGCGCGAGATCGTAAGGCCGCGTCCTCGGATCGATCGCCACGCGCACGGTCTCCGCGCGATCGGCGGCGGAGATGCCCGTGGTCACGCGACCTTTCGCTTCGATGGAGACCGTGAACGCCGTGCCGAAGTTGGTCGTGTTGTTCTCGACCATCAGCGGCAGATCGAGCTCCTTGCAACGCTCTTCGGTGAGCGCGAGGCAGATCAATCCGCGGCCGTACTTGGCCATGAAGTTGATCGCAGCGGGCGTCACCCGCTCCGCGGCAATGCAGAGATCACCTTCGTTTTCGCGATCTTCGTCATCGACGATGATCACGAACTCTCCGCGGCGATAGAGCTCGGCAGCTTCCTGGACAGTGGCGAACGGCATAGTGGGATCAAGGATAACAGTTGGCGGTTGGCAGTTGGTGGTTGGCGGTGGACGACGGGCTCCCGCCAACTTCCAACCGCCAACCGCCAACCGATTTATTCGACGACCTTGAACTTCTCCGACATCGTGTACGACGTCTTCTTCACCGTGTCGATGACCTTCACGGTGAACGTGTAGTCGCCCGGCTTGAACGAGGTGAGAGGAATCGAGTTGCCCACACCGTAGTGGCCCGGGACACCCTTCATCGCGATCGCGGCAACTTCGGTCGGCGGCGCGGCCATCTTCTTTTTCGAGCCGTCGTTCAGCTTTCCCTCGACGTCGATCTTCACCTGAATCTTCGGCGTGCCCTCGGCAGTGGCCGGAGCGGTTCCATCCGCGGGCGCGGCCGGTTCGGCGATCCCGGGATTGCGAAGCTCGAAGAAGTACCAGAGCTCATCGCTCGTGCGGAACACCCTGTCCGCTTTCGGCACGACCTTCACGCCGCCGAACGAGAACGGATCGGTCGCTTCCTGCGCGGTCTCGAGCGGGAAGACGTTGTTCGACAGCATCAGTCCCGAGATCGCCGTCGCATCCTTGTCGAGCGAGCCGGCGAGACTCATGTCCGCCGCGGCGATCGACACCGGCTTGCCGTTCTCCGCGAGACCGAAGAAGCCGCGATGCTTTCCGGCCGTTAGACCGGTGAGCGTTTTGTCGACGAAGAGATCATCCTTCGATGCGACGAGCGTCGCCGGCTGTTCGAACGCGAGCACGTTCTTTCCGCTCTCGTCCTGCACGACGCCGAAGAACGTGAGGCTCTGCGACGATGTCAGGCCGGCCGACTTGGGGACGAAGAGCATCACCGGAACGAAGTACGTGCCAGCGGGCGTGACGAACTCGCCCCAGCTCGCGAAGGTCTGCTTCTCGTACGGACTCTTCGCCGCAGCCTTGAAGTCGTTCACCGCGGCCTTCAGCGACTCGGTGGTGAGCTCGGTCTGCATCGCCGGCGTCTGCGCGACCGGAGCCGCAGCCGGCATCGCCGGAGCCGCACTCGCCGGAGCCGCGCTCGCCGGAGCGGCGGTGAGATCCGGCTGCTTGATCGCCTTCACGATCGCGCGCTGCTGCGCCGCGTTGAGATCGACGCTGCCGCGCTCGATCTTGTACTCGCCGTTGCCAAGGCGATCGACGAAGCGAATCGTGGCGCGATTCGTGTTGAAGAAGTCCTTCATCTCCTCGCCGTCGTAGTGCCAGATGAGCGTCGGCGATTCGGCTTCGGTGCTCGAGGTCGCCGAATCGTCGAAGGAGCCCGGCTGCTGCTGGCGTGCGGCGGCGCGCTCCATCTTCTTCGGCTGGCCGTAGAGCACGAAGACTTTTCCGCGATCGGTGACCGAGCCGCGGATCTTCTTGTTCGTCGCCAGATTCTTGTCGGCGTAGTCGACGCGCGCGTCGAACTCTTCCTTGAATTCGTTGCGCGGCGTTCCCACGGTCGGATCACGGCGGGCCCAGAACAGATCGACGAACGCCTTCGCTTCTTCGTCAGTCTTGATCGACTTCCAGCGCGCGGCTTCCTCTTTGGTCATGAGGAACTGCGCCGGCCCTTCGCCCCACTGGGCGTATTCGGTCGACAGCGCGAAGGTGCTGCCCGCCAGGGCCAGAAGCGCCGTCATGAGGAAGATTCGAGATTTCATGGATTCTCCAGACGAGGAAATTTCGACGTCGAAACAGGATGAGGTGGGTGCTATTCCAAGGGAAGAAGGGCGCCGCCCGGCTACTGATTCTCGAAGTTTTCCATTTCGTCGTAGAGACGATCCATCTCCGCGTCGATCTCTTCCTGCTTGAGGATTCCTTTCCTCACGAGAAGCGTCGCCAGGCTGTGCAGCAGGATCCCGTTCTCGATGATCATCTGCTCGATCTGCTCGTCATCCTCGTCGTACTCGCCGTTGTTGCGCTCGATGTCGTCCATCGCACTTCCCTCCTTCGCGAACTGTTCCGCACGTGTACCACTGGCCACCACAAACACGCAACTCGTAAAATCCGCCCCCATGAAAAGAGCCGTGCTCGCCGTTGCCCTGTTCGCCGTTTTCGCGTGTCAGCCGCGCGAGACCGCGACGCCCACCGACACAACCTCCGCGCCTCCGCCGAAGGCATTCCGCGTCGGCCTGCTCACTCCGGGATCGATCAACGACGGCGGATGGAACGCCCTCGCGTGGGAAGGACTGCAGCGCATTCAGAAAGAGCTCGGCGCCGAAGTCTCGCATCAGGAAACGAAGACTCCCGCGGAAATGGTGGAAGGATTCCGCGCGTACGGCGCGAAAGGATTCGATCTCGCGTTCGGACACGGTTTCGAATATCAGGATCCCGCGAAGACCGCGGGCGCGCAGTATCCGAACACGATCTACGTCACGACGTCGGGAACGACGATCGCGAACAACGTCGCACCGATGCGATTCAAGATCGAGGAAGCGACGTATCTTCTCGGCGTGATCGCCGCGCGCGAATCGAAGACCGGCAAGGCCGGGCTCGTCGGCGGCATCAATCTTCCTTCGATCGCCTCGAGCTTCCTGGCGTTCAAAGCGGGCGCGCAGTCGGTGAATCCGAAGTTCGAGGTGAAGGAGATCTACACCGGCAACTTCGATGACCTCGGCGCCGCGAAGACGGCGACGCTGTCGCTCATCAACGCCGGCTGCGACTTCATCTTCCATCAGGCGAACGAAGCAGGACGCGGCGTGTTCCAGGCGTGCAGCGAGCGCAAGATCCGCTGCTTCGGCGCGAACGCCGATCAGAGCGAGCTCGCGCCCGACGTGATCGTCGCATCGGCGGTCGTCGATGTGCCGAGCGCGTACGTGCGGATGGCGAAGACGGTGAAGGAAGGCAAATTCAAACCGGAGGTCCAGAGCTTCGGCATGAACGAAGGCGCGATCTCGCTGATCTGGAATACGAAGCTCCAGGGCTCGGTCAGCGCGGACACGCTCGCCGCAGTGGATCGCCTGACGCAGGAGATCAAGAGCGGCGCGGTGAAACCGCCCGCCGGCTTCTGACGTGCTGCGCGCGACGCACGTCTCCAAATCTTTCGGCGCCACGCGCGCCGTCGACGAGGTGTCGATCGAGATCGCGAGAGGCGAGATTCTCGGCGTCGTGGGAGAGAACGGCGCGGGCAAGACCACGTTGATGCGCATCGCCGCGGGCGAGCTCCCAGCGGATTCGGGAACCGTCGAGCGCGAAGGCCGCGTAGATCTCGTGCATCAGCACTTCATGCTGGTCGGCGAGCTCACGATCGCGGAGAACCTCGCCCTCGTCGATCGCGCACGCTTTCGATTTTCGTCGCGCAAGACGATCGAGCGCGAGGCGATCGCGAAAATCGCGGAGAGCGGCATCGAGCTCGCGGACGTTTCACGCCGCGTCGCGGATCTGTCGGTCGGCGAGAAATCGAAGCTCGAGCTCATCAAAGCGATCTCGAAGAAACCCGCGACGCTCGTCCTCGACGAACCGACCTCGGTGCTCACGCCATTCGAAGTGGAGGAACTGTTTCGCGTGATGCGACGCCTGTCTTCTCGAGGCACCGCGGTGGTGTTCATCAGCCACAAATTGCCCGAGGTGCTCGCCATCGCGGAGAGGATCGTGGTGATGCGCGCGGGTCGGGTGGTGGAAGCGAATGCCACCACGGCAGAAGAGTTGGCGCAGGTGATGGTAGGACCTATAGGACCCATAGGACCTATAGGTCGTAGAGGTCCTATCGGTCCTATAGGTCCTATGGGCGTCCATTTCGGCGAGATCGTGGCGATCGTCGGCGTCGCCGGCAACGGCCAAACCGAGCTCGCCGCGAAATTGCGCGATCAACTCCGCGACGCCGGCCACATCCCCGAGGATCGCACGCGGGATGGCATTGTGGCGGAGATGACCATCGCGGAGAACCTCGCGTTGCGCGCGAAGCGCTGGCGCAAGCGCGAAGCCGCGGGGCATGCGCAGCAGATGATCGCGCTGTATTCCATTCGCGCAAATGGACCGCAGCAGCGCGCCGGCGATCTCTCCGGCGGCAATCAACAGAAAGTGATCCTCGCGCGCGAGCTCGATCGCAGACCGAACATCATCATCGCCGCGGAGCCGGCGCGCGGTCTGGACATCGAGGCGACGCGCTTCGTGCACGAGCAGCTTCGCGCCGCCGCGAGCGCGGGCGCGGCGATTCTCCTCATCACGTCCGATCTCGATGAAGCATTCGAGCTCGCCGATGCGATCCAGGTGATCTATCGCGGAACGCTCAGCGACCGCATGTCGCCGGGCGAGGCGCGGCCGCGCGTCGCGAATCTCATGGCGGGCATCGCATGAGACGGCTCGCCTACGGCGTCGTCGCTGCAATCATCGCCATCGCGCTAATCGCGCTCGCCGGCGCCGCGCTCGGACACTCGCCCCGCCAGCTGCTCTCGATCCTCGTCAACGGCTCGATCGGATCTTCCTTCGCGATCGAGGGAACGCTTCTCAAGTCGGTGCCGCTGCTCCTGACGGGACTCAGCGTCGCGATCGCATTTCGCGCGGGCGTGTGGAACATCGGCGGCGAAGGACAGTTCATCGTCGGCGCGCTCGCTGCGTTTCTCGCGTCCCGCTTCGGCGTCGTCGCATCGCTCGCGGCGGCGATGCTCGCCGGCGCGGCGTGGTCGTCGATCGCGACGGCGATGCGCATGTGGCGCAACGCACCCGAAGTGCTCACGACGATCCTTCTCAATTTCATCGCCATCCAGCTCCTCGGCTGGTGTGTGAACGGTCCGATGCAAGAGAGTGTCAGGCAGTATCCGCAGACCGATACCGCCGGCGCGGCGCTTCCGTCGTTAGGCGGGCTGCCGATCGCGATCGTCGCGTGCGTCGTCGCGTGGTGGATGCTCTATCGCACCGCGGAAGGCCTGCGCCTCCGCGCGACCGGCTTCAATCCATTCGCCGCGCGATGGGCGGGCGTGAACGTGAGCGCGCAGATCGCGCGGGCGATGGCGATCTCCGGCGCCGCCGCCGGACTCGCGGGCGGCATCGAGCTGTTAGGCGTGACGCATCGGTTGTTCGAGCGCTTCGCGGCGGGCTACGGCTACTCCGGAATCGCGGTCGCTCTGCTCGCGAATCTCCATCCGCTGGCGACGATCCTCTCCGGATTGTTCTTCGGCGCGCTCGTCACCGGCGCCGGCGAGCTGCAGCGCACCGCGAACATCTCCGCCGCGGTGGCGACACTCGCCCAGGCGATCGTGATCCTGATCCTCATCGTCTTTGGCGCGATCGAGAAGAGGCGCAGATGGCCGAGCTGATTCTCGAAGTGCTGCCGCTGGCGATCGTCGCATCGACGCCGCTGCTGCTCGCCGTGCAGGGCGAGCTCGTGGTGCAGCGCGGCGGGATGATCAACCTCGGACTCGAGGGCATGATGCTCGTCGCCGCGCTGACGTCGATTCTCTCCGCACGCGCGAGCGAGAGCGCGCTCCTCGGATTCGCGGGCGGAATCGCCGGCGCGGCGTTGATCGCGCTCGTCTTCGGCGTCTTCGCGATTCACCTGCACGCCGATCAGATCGTGACCGGCACAGCGATCAATCTCCTCGCCGTCGGCGCGACGAGCTTCGTCTATCGCGAGCTGCCGCCCTCGCTCGTCACGCAGCTCGTGGCGATCCAGGGCTCGACCGCGATCGTGCCGCTGGCGTGGCTCGTGTTCCCGATCGTGCTCGCGATCGTGCTCTGGCGCACTTCGTTCGGATTGCGATTGCGCGCATGCGGCGAGAATCCGAGCGCGGTCGTGGCGGCGGGACATTCCGTCGTCGCCCATCGCTGGCTGGCCCTGGGCATCGAGTCGATCGCCGCGGGACTCGCGGGCGGATATCTCTCCCTCGCCTACAGCGGGTTCGCGGAGAACATGACCACGGGCCGCGGATTCTTCGCGTTGTCGATCGTGATCTTCGGCCGCTGGAAACTGCGCGGTGCGCTCGCCGGTACGGCGCTCTTCGGCATCGCGGCCGCGCTGCAGTACGCACTGCAGGCGTCCGCGCGCGACGTGCCGTATCACCTCTTGCTGGCGATGCCGTATGTCGTCACGCTGCTCATCCTCTGCGGAGTCGCGGGAAAAGTGCGACCGCCGGAAAGCCTGGGGCGATGACTACTTCTTCACCTTCGGCAGCGGCGGCACGACTTTCGGGAATCGCACGCGCACTCCGCTGCCGGAAAGCGTGACCGACTTCGGCAGGACGATGCCGGCGGCATCCGCGACGCGTGCGGCCGCGATGAGACCGGACTGCAGCGCCCCTTCCATGTAGCCGAAGAACGGCATGGACACGTGCTCGCCGGCGAACCAGATGCGGCCCGCGATCGACTGCTGCAGCCAGAGCCCAATCGTGATCACCTGCTTCGGCGCGGGAATGGAGTAGCCCGTGTGGATGAAGTTCACGCCCGGCCAGTTCACAAACTGGGCATGGACCTTCGAGCTTTTGTAACCCGACAGGAGCTTGTCGATCTTCGGATCGAAGTGGTCTCGTGGAGGCGTCGATCCGATCGCTGCGAAGGGACCACCCGCGAACACCGTGAGATCGATCCCGCTGCCGCCCATCTGATTGTCCGTGCCTTCCCAGATCATGCCCATGTCATCGGCGGCGCCGCTCGGCGCATCGCCGTTCAGAATCCAGAACCGCCGCTCGGTCTCGGCGAGATATTTGACGGCGTCGCCCATCTGCATCTTCGGAATCGGAATGACGCTGCCGTTCAGTTGGATCGACGACCAGACGCTCGGCGGAACCGCGATGATGACGAAGTCGTGCACCGTCGTCCGCGGATCTCCCTTCTGCATCGTCTTGACCTCGACTTCTTTCCCCCTGATGTTGATCTCCGTGACTTGATGCCGCATGAGGAGATCTTTGCCGCGCGTCAATCCCGACATGCCGTCGAGAACGTCGTTGCCGTTTGCGCAGCGAAAGACCTCGGTGTCTTCCCAGTAGTGCTCGAGGCCGCCGCCGGCGATCTGTGTGAGCACCGCAAGCAGACTCTGATTCTTCGTCGGGGCGACGTTGTTGTTCGCGAACTCGAATTCGAGCGCGGCCTGGACGACCTTGTCCTTGGTCACGCCCTTGATCCACGACTCGAGCGTCGACTTGTCGAGAACGTCGGCGCCGGGTGTGATCCATGGGTTGTACGGATCGGTGATTGCTTTCGCACGAACGGTGAGATCTTCGAGCGCGCGCTCCATCACCCGGAAGAGGTCTTCGACCTCCTTCTGCGAAAGACGCTTGCCGAGGAATCGAATCGGAATCGAAAGACCAGCCGCGCCGAATTCGTCGTCTTCGGTGATAACGCTGAGTCCGAGGCCGAACACCCGCGCGAGATCGAGCCACACAGGATGATTCGAGCCGATCAGCTCGGCGCCTTCTTCGAGAATGCGACCGGAAATGAACGACTTCGTCGATCGCACGCGTCCCGCCAGCGTATCGCGTGCCTCGAACAGCATGACCCTGCAGTTGAGGTTGACGAGCACACGCGCGGCGGCGAGACCGGCGAATCCGCCGCCGACGATCGCGACGCGAATCGGCGGTTCCTTGCCGGCCGGCGCTTTCTGCGTCATCAGACCGAGCGGCAAAAACTCGCCGATCCTCGCGCGGTGCGCCTCAGCGCGCTCGACACGCTCCGCACCGGAGATGCGGCGACCGAAGCGCCGTTTCAGGCGGCGAAAGAGAGAACGACTCATTTCGATGCCGTTGCGGAGGTAAGGATATACGGTTTAGCGTCCCCACGGGCCGAGCTGTTCCCATACCGCAGCGATCTTCGATCCCTCGGACGCGACCTCGCGCTTTCGCGGCGACGACGCGATCGCGGCCGCGATCATGGGAACGATCTCCGGTAGGCGCAGCGCGAGCGTGTCTTCGTGCTGCTGGAGAAACCGCGTGCTGACGAGACCTTCGCGAAACGCGGGATGGGTAATGACGCGGCGCAGCCACGAGACGTTGGTCTTCGTCCCAAGAATCACGTAGTCGCGCAGCGCGCGCGCGAGCCGATCGATGCAGGCCTCGCGCGTCTCCGCGTAGCAGATCAGCTTCGAGAGCATCGGATCGAACTTCACCCCGATCTCGCTGCCGCGCATCACGCCGGCATCGACGCGCACGCCCGGCCCGGAAGGCTCGCGATATTGCGCGATCGTTCCGCTCTGCGGCAGAAATCGATCGTCCGGATCCTCCGCGTAGATGCGGACCTGCATCGCGTGGCCGCGCTGGGCGAGATCTTCCTGCTTCCACGGCAGCGGCTTTCCCGACGCGACCTCGATCTGCGCACGCACGAGATCGACTCCCGTGACGAGCTCCGTCACCGGATGCTCGACCTGCAGACGCGTGTTCATCTCGAGGAAATAGAACTCCCCTTCCGGCGTGACGATGAACTCGACTGTTCCGGCATTGCGATAGTCGACGCCGCGCGCCGCGGCGACTGCGGCTTTCGCCATGCGCTGCCGCAACTCGTCCGTGTATCGCGGCGCGGGCGTCTCTTCGACGACCTTCTGATGCCGCCGCTGGATCGAGCA
>Ga0075428_100004091_pt1 | contig 16050 bp, 19 predicted proteins | sample RhiMetdeltSRZDD2_FD_75291 | JGI IMG/M metagenome (GOLD analysis project Ga0075428, IMG submission 75291) | Populus rhizosphere microbial communities from Tennessee, USA - Rhizosphere MetaG P. deltoides SRZDD2 | ecosystem: Host-associated > Plants > Roots > Rhizosphere > Soil | place: USA... | reverse complement strand
AGGACGCCTCATTGCCTCGACCGGATGATCGACAGCCGCAATGCGAATCGGCGTAGCTCTATATCGGCTGTTCAACGGCCAGATGCTTAGGGTGTCAAAACTAACTTTCCAGCGTGGTGGTCTTGCCCGCGCCGTTGGGGCCTAGCAAGGCGACCACCTCTCCGCTGTGCGCGGTGAAGCTCACCCCATTGAGGATGTCGTTGGTGCCGTAACGCATGCGCAAATCGCGTACGTCGAGGGGGATCGCACTCATGCTGCGAACGATAGCATATATGCTACATTCCAGTGACCCCCACAAAAGCCCGCTCATATGGCGATATGCTGCCGAATGATGATTCACCAGATAGCCGCGGCCTTGACCGAGGCCGCCATGGCCGCCGGGTTCGCTCCGTCGGTGCACAACACGCAGCCCTGGAAGTGGCGAGTGCACCCGGAAAGGCTCGACCTGCGCGCGGCCCGTGAACGCCAGCTGCAGGTCGCCGACCCGGAGGGCAGGCTGCTCGTCATCAGCTGCGGCACCGCCCTGCACCACGCACAGGTGGCGCTGGCCGCCGAGGGCCGCGAGGCCCGGGTCTCCCGGCTGCCCGAACCCGGCGACCCCGACCTGCTGGCCCGCATCACCGTGGGCGAGCGCGGCGAGGCCAGCGCCGAGGCGATGCGCAGCTTCCAGACGCTCGGCCTGCGCCACACCGATCGCCGTCCGGTGGCCGCCACGCCCCCGGACGAGAAGGCCATCGACGCCGTGCGCTACGCGGGCACGCGCGCCGGCGTCAATGTGCACCGGCTCACCGAGGACCAGGTGACGGAGCTGGGCGCGGCCGCGGCCCGGGCCGACCAGATCGAGATCATGGATCCGGAGCAACGGGCCGAGATCGCCTATTGGGTCGGTGGTGACCGCCCCGACGGCGCGGGCGTGCCGATGGAGGCCATCCCGGACGCGGTGACGCCCAGCATCGTGCCCGGCCGCGACTTCGTCCGCGAGGGCCACCTGCACACCGGCGAGGGCAGCGATCGCGCCGCCGTCTATCTGATGCTCTTCGGCGACGGCGACGAGCCCGCCGATTGGCTGCGCGCCGGCGAGGCGCTGTCGGCGGCTTGGATTGAAGCGACCGAGCAAGGCCTGTCAGTGCTGCCATTCAGCACGGTCGTCGAGGTGCCCTCGACCCGGGAGACCATGCGTTCCATGCTTTCTTTTATCGGGTACCCGTACCTCGTGCTCAGAGTCGGCAACGCCAACGCCGAGGACCACGAGTTCCCGCCCCTGACTCCGCGGCTGCCGGCCGAGCAGACGATCGAGGGACCGGGTTAGCATCGCTCTTTGTGAGCGATCAGCAGTGGGCGTCCCTGGGACTGAGCCCTCTCTCGCGGGTGCGCCTCGATGAGCTGTTGCAGGAGTTGCTCGACCGCGTGGCGGAGGTGATGGCCAGCCGGGAGCGCCTGCGCAGCCTGCTCGACGCCGTGGTGGGCATAGGCCTCGACCTCGACCTGCGCTCGACGCTGGAGCGCATCGTCGTGTCCGCCTGCCACCTGGCCGGGGCGAAGTACGGCGCCCTCGGGGTGATCGGCGCCGACCGAAAGCTGGTGGAGTTCATCACGCACGGCATGGATCCGCGCATCCACGCCGCCATCGGCCACCTGCCGACCGGCCGGGGCGTGCTGGGGCTGCTGATCGCCGACCCGCGCCCGGTGCGGTTGCCCGACATCACCAAACATCCACAGTCGGCCGGGTTCCCGCCCAACCACCCGCCGATGCACAGCTTCCTGGGCGTGCCGGTGCGCATCCGCGACCAGATCTTCGGCAACCTGTACCTGTCGGAGAAGCAGGGCGGCGACGAGTTCACCGACGACGACGAGGAGATCGTGGTGGCGCTGGCCGCGGCGGCCGGCGCGGCGATCGAGAACGCGCGGCTCTACGAGCTAGCGCAGCGCAGGCAGCGCTGGCTCGCGGCGACCGCCGAGATCACCAGTGTGCTCGCCGGGGAGGTGTCGCGGGACGAGGCGCTGACGTTGGTGGCGACGCGGGCCCGCGAGATCGCCGGGGCGCCGCTGGTGGCGATCCTGCTGCGGGACGAGTCGCAGGCGACGCTGAGCGTGGAGACGCTGGAGTCCACCGAGCCGATCGACGGCCTGCTGGGCCAGGTGCTGGCGGTGGAGGGCACGGCCTTCGAGGCGGTGCTCGGCCTGCATCAGCCGATCTCTCTTGACCATCTGGGCAAGGCGGCCTTGTGGCCGGTACCCATGCCGGAGCTGCGGGCGGTGGTGGCCCCGTTCGCCGGGGCGCAGGGCGTGCTGATCGTCGCGCACGAGGGCGACGCGCGCGCCGACGATGAGCTGTTGCTGCTCAACGCTTTCGCCGCCCAGGCGGGTTTGGCGCTGGAGCGCGCCCGGGCGCGGGAGGACCGCGAGCAGCTGCTGGTGCTCTCCGACCGGGAACGGATCGCCCGCGACCTGCACGACGTGGTGATCCAGCGGTTGTTCGCCACCGGCCTGCAGCTGCAAACCGTGGTCGGCATGGCCGCCCGGCCCGAGGTGGCCGAGCGGGTCAACGCCGCCGTCGACGAGCTCGACAGCACCATCCGCGACATCCGCGGCGCCATCTTCCGCCTGCGCCAGGTCTCCGACCGGTCGCTGCGGGCGGAGGTGCGCGAGCTGGTCGAGGCGGCGGTCCAGCCGCTGGGGTTCCGCCCGCTGCTGCACCTTGACGGGCCGGTCGACAGCGTCGTGCCCGACGATGTCCGCGCGGACCTGCTGGCGGTGGTGCGGGAGGCACTGTCCAATGTGGTACGTCACGCCGGCGCCAGCAAGACGGAGGTGCGGCTGACCGTGCGGGCCGACCGGGTGGTGCTCAATGTCGTCGACAACGGCCGCGGTGGGGCTGTCGAAAGCGGTGGCCTGCGCAACCTGCGTGGCCGGGCCGAACGCCTCCACGGTGAATGCAAGGTGGTCGATGTCGCGTCCAGCGGCACGAGCCTCACCTGGAGCGTTCCGATCTAGGCCTCGCCCTCAAGATCGTCAGCTCTTCTCGTGGAGCTTGACGGCGAGGATCGCCGCCTGGGTGCGCCGCTCCAGGCCCAGCTTGTTGAGCAGGCTCGAGACGTAGTTCTTCACCGTCTTCTCCGCCAGGAACATCTGCGCGGCGATCTGCCGGTTGGTCAGCCCGTCGGCGACATACCCAAGAATCTTGCGCTCCTGCTCGGTCAGGCCCTTGAGCTGCTCGGGCAGGTGCTGGGGGTTGCGGATGCGCTCCAGCACCCGCTGGGTGACCGCCGGGTCGAGCAGCGACTGCCCGGCCGCGACCCGCCGCACCCCCTCGACCAGATCGGTGCCCTTGATCTGCTTGAGCACATACCCCGAGGCGCCGGCCATGATCGCGGCGAACAGCGCCTCGTCGTCCTCGTACGACGTCAGGATCAGGCCGTGGATGGAGGGATCAACCGAGCGGACATCCCGGCAGACATCGATGCCACTGCCGTCGGGCAGCCGGGCGTCGAGGACCGCGACGTGGGGCCGCAACGCCGGGATCCTGGCGGTCGCCTCCTGCGCCGAGCCGGACTCGCCCACCACCTCGATGTCCCCCTCGCTCTCCAGCAACTCGCGCAGGCCACGGCGGACCACCTCGTGGTCGTCGAGCAGGAAGACTCTGATCACGCTATCAAGTCTGCCTGGTGCGCGCGCCCGCGTAAAAGGGACCTATGGCCCTGGCGGCACAGCCCTGCGGCACTGATGAAATGCGTCACACCGGCGCACCGTGTAGGAATGACTGCTCCATTGGATGCGGAACGTGTGATGCGGCACGTGGCCGCGACGGCCGCCCTGGCGCCGTCGATCTTCAACACCCAGCCGTGGCGCTGGCAGGTCGGTCGCAGGCTGCTTCGCCTGTGGACCGACCGCGACCGGCAGTTGCTGATCGCCGATCCCGAGGGCCGGATGCTCACCATCAGCTGCGGCGTGGGCCTGCACCACGCCCGGGTCGCTCTGGCCGCGACGGGGCACGAAGCCGCCGTCTACCGCCTGCCCGATCCGATGGACCCCGACCTGCTCGCCACCATCGACCTCGACGGGCCGCACGAGCCGCAGCCGCAGGAGCTGAAGCTCTACGAGGCGATCCCCCGGCGGCGCACCGACCGGCGCGGCTTCGGCCTCGAACCGGTGCCGGAAGACGTTGCGGCGCAACTGGTTTCGGCCGCGGAGGCGCAGGGCGCCCGGATGCATCTGGTCAACCGGGATCAGATCGCCCAACTGGCGCTGGCCGCGGCGCAGGCGGCGGCGACGCAGCTGGCCGATCCGGAGTACCGCCGCGAGCTGATCAGGTGGACGCACCGTCCCGTCTGGAGCGGCGATGGGGTACCCACAACGACCGCCGTGGCATCGTCACCGCGCCAGGTGCCGGTGCGCGAGTTCGCGCCGTTCGGAGGTGCGCCGGTGATGGATCCCGGGCCCAACACGGATCTGCGCGCCCTGTACGCCATCATATTCACCGACGACGATCTCCCGATCGACTGGCTGCGCGCCGGTGAAGCCCTGTCCGCGGTGCTGCTGACCGCCACCGGGGAGGGCCTGGGTACCGCGCCGATCAGCGACGTCACCGAGCTGAGCATCACCCGCGACAAGCTGCGCGACCTGCTCCCCGAGCTGGGCGTGCCGCAGCTGGCCGCCCGGATCGGGCACGCGCCCAAAACGCCACCCCCGGGCGCTCCCCGCCGCTCCGCCGACGAAGTGATCTACCCCTGATCGGAAGAGGTCTCGAGCGCAGGCCCCACTTCACACCTTCTGCCCCATCGCCATCCTCCACTGAGCGATGTCCCCCACGGAAATCAATGGGAGGTCGTGCTTTTCGGCGAGCCGCACCAGGTCGTCGTAGCGCGCCATGCCGTAGTCCTCAAGCACCACCTCGCAGATCGCGGTGACCCCGGACAACCCCGCCAGCCGCGACAGATCCACGCCCGCCTCGGTGTGGCCGTCGCGCTGCAACGTGCCGCCGGCGACCGCGCGGATCGGGAAGATGTGGCCGGGCCGGGCCAGATCGTCCGGCTTGGTGGCCGGATCCGCAAGGGCGCGAACGGTTATAGCCCTTTCGGCGGCGGAGATTCCGGTGGTACCCGTAACGTGGTCGACCGAGACCGTGAACGCCGTATCGTGCAGGCCGGTGTTCGGCTCCATCATCGGACTGAGCCGAAGGGCGTCGACCCGCTCGGGCGGCATCGCCACGCATACGACACCGCAGGTGTGCTCCAGCAGGAAGCGCATCGCGGCGACGGTGGTGTGCTCGGCGGCGATCATCAGGTCGCCCTCGTTCTCCCGCGACTCGGCGTCGAAGACGATGACAAACTCGCCGCGGGCGAACCTTTCGATGGCCAGTTCGACTGACATATCTTTCAATCCCCAATCGTGTAGAGCCACGATTCCGGGGGGAACGCGAAGGCACGCGTGTGGATCTCACGCGCATGCCAACGGTCGCGTACCGCCTCCCATCCGGACTTTCACCGTCGGTGCCGGAGTTTCACCGGCTCCACCGGCCACTGGCAGTGACCGGGTCGCGGACTGTAACCGCCGGTTCGGAATTCCACCGACCCCGGAGTACGCAAGCTGTTGACTCCCTCGCAGTGTCGCACGCCGTACTGGAGAACGGCCGTGAGAGAACCCTCACAGCGCAACCGGTGTGCCGCCAACTACGTCTCAAGCGCATGAAGTTGACACCGGCCCTCCTGCTGCCGCTGATGATCGCCGCCTGCACCGGGCCGGTTCCGCCGGCCGAAGCTCCGCGTGTGCCTCTCGCCTCGGCCACCCCGGGCTTCGTCCCGCCGTCGACCGCGGCCGGGGAGACCGACTGCGGCACCTTCGTTCTCCAACAGGGGAAAGGGCTTGCGGAGGAGGCGATGCGCTGCTTCATCGACGCGGCCGCCCAGGGGCGGCCGGCCCGGCTCATGGAGTCGAGGCTCACCGTCGAGGGCGATCCCATCATTTCCTTGTACCGGGTGAAGGCCGGCGGCGGCATAGAGGTCATCCGCGACACCACCAGGGACCGCTACGGCAATCACGGCATCGTCACCGAAACGTGCACCGGCCCGGTCGCGGACCGCGGCTTCCTCATGTTCGCCCACTGCGACCGGTGAGCAGCGGCAGAAACACCTCGTCCACGATCTCGACGAGCACGCCGTCGGGCACCGTCGTGGTGCCCCGGGTCACGTACTCGTTGCGCAGCAACACGATCGCGAGGGTGGCCACGCGCGGGTGCAGGGACTCGGGCGGCACCTCGCCCCGCGCCACGGCCCGGCCCAGCACGGTCAGCCACAGGCCGGACCCGGCGTCGATGACGCTGTCGCGCAGCTGAGCCATCAACTCGGGGTCGCCAGCCGCCGCGCCCAGCAGGCCCCGCACCACGCTGCCGGTGGTGGGATCGGACAGATGGCCGTTGGCGCCGCGCAGCGTACCCGTGTCCGGCGGGTCGCGATCCGCCCCGCACCGCCCGGACGGCGATCCTCGCGACGATCTCGACCTGGCCAGCTATGGCATCGTGAAGGTCCTCGAGAACGGCCGCACCGAGCCGAAGGCCGCTTTCGCCGCGCTCGCGAGCCACTATCGGCCGGTATGACATTTGGTGCGGCGCGATCCGGGCCATGGTTGGCGATGGCAGACTCAGGTTCATGAGCGGACGCAGGCAATGCGTGACGTAGGAAGGCATCAGCATGAGCTCTAACTTCGATGTCGTGGTCCTCGGGGCCGGTCCCGGCGGCTACACCGCGGCGGTGCGCGCCGCGCAACTGGGCAAGTCGGTGGCGGTCGTGGAGGCGAAGTACTGGGGCGGGGTGTGCCTCAACGTCGGCTGCATCCCCTCCAAAGCGTTGCTGCGCAACGCCGAGCTCGTGCAGATCTTCACCACCGAGGCGGAAAAGTTCGGCATCGCGGTCGACGGCAAGGTCACGGTGGACTACCGGGCGGCCTTCAGCCGCAGCCGGGAGGTGGCCGAGGGCCGGGTCAAGGGCGTGCACTACCTGATGAAGAAGAACAAGATTCAGGAGATCAACGGGGTCGGGCACTTCACCGACGCCCACACCTTGCGCGTGGGCGACCAGACCGTCACCTTCGACCACTGCATCATCGCGGCGGGCACCACGACCCGGCTGCTGCCCGGGACCTCGGTTTCGGCGCGGGTCGTCACCTATGAGGAGCAGATCCTCTCCCCGGACCTGCCGCGCAGCATCATCATCGCCGGGGCGGGAGCGATCGGTGTCGAGTTCGCCTACGTGCTTCGCGGCTACGGTGTGGACGTCACCATCGTCGAGTTCCTGGACCGGCTGGTCCCGCTGGAGGACGCCGAGGTCTCGGCGGAGCTTGCCCGCCGGTACAAGAGAATGGGTATCAACGTCCACACCTCGACGCGGGTCGAATCCATCGACGACTCCGGGGAGCTGGTCCGGGTGGCCGTCGCGGGCGCTGACGGCACTGCCGGCCCCAGGACGCTGGAGGCCGAAAAGGTGTTGCAGGCCATAGGTTTCGCGCCGCGCATCACCGGCTACGGCTTGGAGACCACCGGGGTCAAGCTCACCGACCACGGCGCCATCGACGTGGACGGCCGGTGCCGCACCAGCGTGCCGCACATCTACGCCATCGGCGATGTCACCGCCAAGCTGATGCTCGCGCACGCCGCCGAGGCGATGGGCATCATCGCCGCCGAGACCATCGCCGGCGCCGAGACGATGGAGCTCGACTACGTGATGATCCCGCGGGCGACCTACTGCCAGCCGCAGATCGCCAGCTTCGGCTGGACCGAGGCGCAGGCCCGGGAGAAGGGCTTCGACGTGCGGGTGGCCAAGTTCCCGTTCACCGCCAGCGGAAAGGCGCACGGGCTGGGCGACACCGTAGGCTTCGTCAAGATCATCGCCGATGGCGGGCACATGGAGCTGCTGGGCGCCCACCTGATCGGCCCCGAGGTGACCGAGCTGCTGCCCGAGCTGACCCTGGCGCAGCTGTGGGACCTGACCGCGCACGAGGTGGCGCGCAATGTGCACGCCCACCCGACGCTCGGCGAGGCGGTCAAGGAGGCGATCCACAGCCTGGCCGGACACATGATCAACATGTAGACCCGGGACTTTAGGCCCGTGGTCGAGGACCGCCGGGCCCTGGGTGCGGCCGTGCCCGGTGCGGGAAGCTGGATACGGCACACCCCAGGTGCCACCCCCAACAGCCTGCCGGGCCCGCGCCGATTAGCACCCCCGAGGGCCCGGCTAGGCCATCCTTAGCGCGTCAGGATCACATCGCGGTTGGTGACCTGCTGGATGTCGCCGGCCGCCGTGACCAGCAGCCGGTGACCCAGGTCGTTGAGCGCCCGCGCGACCGCCAGCTCGTCACCGATCTCGGGAACGTCGCGGTCTTCCGGGTGCAGGCGCGCCTCGCCCTGACCGGTGAGCCGATCGCCCACCTCGGTCAGCAGGATTGCCTCGGCATAGGTGCGGCCATCCGCCTCGCCGATGAGCACATCGACGGTCCAGCGTTTCGTCTCGCTCATAACCCCCACCCCCGCGTATCCAATACCCCAACCGCCGGGTGACATCACTACGCCACGTTGACATTCGCCTGCGCGGTGACGCCGGATTCGGCTGGAATGTAAACCATGGAGGCCACGGGGCCGCTCGCGCGAAGGCTTGAGGGCCGGGTCGCGCTCATCACCGGCGCGGCGAGCGCGATAGGCGCGGCGACCGCGCTTCGGCTGGCCGATGAGGGCGCCGGGCTGGTGCTGACGGATGTGCGGCAGCAGGCGGGTGAGGCGCTGGCCGCCTGGATCCGCGACCGTCGCGGCGGGGCACTCCTGCTCCCCCAGGAGGTGGACGACGAGGCGGGCTGGGTGATCGCGGTTGCCACCGCGCTCAGCGAGTTCGGGCGGCTCGACGTGCTGGTGAACAGCGCCGGGCTGGTCTCACCGCACCGGACCGGCATGCTGACAGGCATGAGGGTCGCGGCCGACGCGCTGAAGTCCTCCGGCCACGGCTCCGTGATCGACATCAGGTACCCCATCGGCTACCCCTTCGGGCCCTTCGGCGAGCTGGAAGTACCACCGTTGTGGAATCCCGCGAAGGCCCGGCCCTGGGTGCCCGAGGGCGTGCGGGTCAACTGCGTGCATCCGGGCTTCCTCGACACGCCGATGCTGGCCCCGATGAAACGCCCTGGGGCTCGGCCGCCGCGCCGGCTGTTGGAGCTCGCCGCGTGCGTGGCGTTCCTCGCCAGCGACGACGCCTCCTTCATCACCGGGTTGGAGCTTTACGTCGAGGGCTGAGGGTTTCCCCGCGCTAAGGGGTGACCAGCGCGTAGTGGCCGTCCTGGCGGCGGTAGAGCACGTTGCCGCGGCCGGTGTCGGCGTTGGCGAAGAACAGGAACGCCGAACTGCCGGCGTTGAGGGCGTCGGCCGCCTCCTGGAGGGTGAGGCGGGGCGCTTTGCCCGGGTCGACCGGGACCGGGACCGAGGCGTTGGTGGGGGCCGCGTTGCCATCTAAACGGCTTATGCGGTACCCGGAAAAGCCGTCCCGATAAATAACACTGTCCACACCGGACAGTGCATCGACGAACAGCCGGAAGTCATAGTCCATCAGATCCATGTCCAGGATCGCCTGCTCCGCGCCGGACCCCCGGTGGCGGCCGAGCCGGCGGAGCTTGCGGCGCAAGCGATCCTGGGCGACATCGACGCCCTCGCGCACGGTCTGGGCGGCCACCTGCACCCGCACCAGCCGCCCGGCGGCCTCCAGGCGCGCCTCGACCACCACTCCCTCGAAGGTCCGGGAGAGCATCACCCGCGCCGCGGTGATCGCCTGTGGGGCGTGCCGCACCAACTCCATGATCTTGCTCAGGGCATACTCCCTGGCGCGGAAGGGTAATCGGCCGCGCATGATCACCTCGAGGCGGCCGGCGGCGACGGTTGCGGTCATAACATAATGCTCGCCGTACCGGGCGCCGCCGGTAGTGCAAAAAGTAACAGTGGTGCTGGGATCTAAGTCACACCTGTCGATGCGAATCAGGTGCTCGTCGGATCGAGGAACACGTAACGAATAGCCGGAAACCGCTGCGACAACCGCCGCTCCGCCTCATCGGCGGCGGCGGTTATCGCTTGCGCGGTGGCGGCGTCGGTAAACTTCACCCGCGCCGCCACCACCACGTCGGCCATGCCGATGACGCTGGTGAAAAGCTGTTCCACCCGGACAGCATCGCCGCCGAGCCGCTGAGCAGACCGGTGATCGCCTTGGCCGCCGCCACGGCGAGGTTGGCCAGGCCGGCCACGACGACCGTGCGCAGGCTCCCCCCACCCGGGGAACTCATGGGTCAGCCGGCGATTTGCCGCCACTGGAAACGATCACGCCAGGGTGCCCGGGCGGCGTGCTCACACAACGCCTCGATGACGGCGGCGGCATCGGCCACCTCCGTCTGGAACAGCCCTTCATCCTTGTATTCCATCAGGTGCGTACCGTTTGAGCGCGCGACTTGGACGAAGTGCTCATCGCCGTCGTTGAGCACGATGAACCAGTTCTGCTCGGTCAGATCGCGCACCGCCGCCGCCAGGTGCCGCGGCGAAGGATCATCGATGGAATGGCCGACGCAGAAGGTGAGCTCGAACGCCTCGGCCCGGCGCAGCAACGGTGGGTTGAGCACCGCCTGCCGCCGCGGTTCGTAGCACACCAACCGGTGTTTGGCCGCCAGGTAACGGATCGACGGCACCGCACTGTCCTTTATGGACAGCACGACGTGCGACGTCCGGTCGCCGCCGGTGACCGACCCCTCGACCTCGGCGGCGAACGCCTCCACGGCCGGATGAGCCTGATACAGGGTCTTGGCCGCCGCCTCGTCGTGGCTGATCCGCTCCGGCTCGTGCCACACAATCAATTCCACTAGTCGTGATCTCCCCGTAGGTGTAGCCGGATGACGGTGCCGCCCGGGCCGCTGCGAATCTGTACCAGATCGCACAGCTGGTTGACCAGCCACAGGCCGCGCCCGCGGCGCTGCTCCATCGGCGGGAAGGTGCGGCCCAGCAGCGGCGACCCCGTGATCAGCCCGGCGTCGCTCACCTCGCAGACCACCGAGCCGTCCTGGGTCCACAGCCGCAGGAGGCCCCGACCACCGCCGTGGCGCTGGCTGTTGGTGGCGATCTCATTGACCGCCACGGTCAGGCTGTCGACGCCGAGCCGGCTCAGGCCGGCGCGCACCGCATATTGCCACACGATGCCGCGCACGATGCCCAGCTCGCCGGGCTCGGAGGCGAAGGTGAACTCCTTGGCGTGGCTGGGCGGAGGCGGCAGCGGCTGATCCCGGCGGTCCGGCGACGGATGCTCGTGCAGGTAGGTGTCGCTGGGCGACTCCCCGCCGCCGGGCGCCACCACGATCGGGTGGCTGCGCCGCGCCTCGGCCACCACCTCCGGCGGCAGGGCGCCCACATCATAGGGGCACCACAGCTTCAGCCCGGGTGTGGCGTCGAAGGCCACGTTGAGCAGCGTCTCATGTGCCTGCGCCTCGACCAGCTCGGCCGGGCTGCGGTCCGGGTAGATCGGCTCTCCCACGCCCCGGATGACGCCAAGGCTCGGCCGCGAGTCGATGAACCGCCGCCACGCCGGGATCAGCCGGGCCGGGTTGCGGCCGAGGCTGGTCATGTCGGCGAAGCTCACCCGCCCGGCATCCGAGCCCAGCTCGCCTTGCAGCGCCTCGATTTTCGCCGGAGCGACCACGACAAGGACCTGCTCCCGCGCCTCCAACCCCTCGCGGATGAACGGGACGATGCTGTCGACGAACTGGCCGATCCCGTCGTAGAGGAGCGCCTCGTGCTGGAAAGGGGGGACCTGCACGGTCTTGGTCACCCCGCCACCTCCTTGCTCACACCCGCGGCGGGTTCCAAGCCCACCTGCGACAGGTTCTCGTCGAGCTCGAAGATCGCCCAGCAGCGCCGCAGCATCGGGCTCGCGTCCTGGATCACCATGGTCCGGGAGCGCTGGGCCTGGCCGACCTCCGACAGCGCCCTGATCCCGGCGGCCGAGACGAACCTCAGCGCGCCGCAGCGCAGCCGCCGCACCGGACCGTTGGCCAGCGTGGCGGTCAGAGCCCGCCCGAACAAGTCCACATTGGACTCATCCACCTCCCCCGCGATCTCCCATGTCCCCCGGTCGAGGTTCCAGATCCGGAAACCGGGATCGGCGGCCGGCATCCCGCTGGTGAGCGGGTGCACCGCCACCACCTCGGCCAGGTCGCGGCGAGCGTGGTTGCTTTCGCCATAGACGCAGACCACCGTGGCGCCCAGCTCGGCCACGACCTCATCGAGCCGCAGCTCGAACGCGGCCAGCTGGGACAGCAGCGCGGGAAACGCGAGCGTCCAGCGCATGTCGGCCAAGACGCGCATGCCCGTGAAGCCCTCCTCGCGGGCCTTTGCCGCCTCGTGACGGTACATCGCGAAAATGTTCTCCACGGTCAGCGTCTTAGACCCGTTGAAGGGCAAGCCCGCCGGGTCGATGATCGTCACCTCGCGGGCCGGCTGCGCCGGCAGCGCGTGGGTCCGGGAAACCACCCGAAAGAGCTTCTGACCGGCGAGAGCGCCCTCGTGCAGGCAGCGCTGCGCCCACATCTCGAACTGGTCGCTGGAACCGACCACACAGCACACATGCGCTCCTGGACCCAGCCCGCACGGCTCGGCAAGCTCACCCACATGGCGCTTAGCGCTATCCACGGACCAAACATAACCGCACTCCCGTTCGATCTGCACGGGCCCGTCAGGTCATTGAGCAGCGTCGATCAGTCGTTGGCCCAGAGCACGGGCGGCGGCCCGAAGCTCCGGACAGCGCACGATCCGGTAGGGCGCCGGGATCACGGCGAGCTGCTCCGCGTACCACACCGGATTGCCCGTGCTGCCGGACAGGCGGCAGCTAGCGTCATCGATCGCCTCGAGCCGGCCCAGCGCGCGCGACACGCACCGCCCCACCGTCTCCAGGGGCCCGGCGATGACGACCTCGACCTCGTACTTCCATCCGACGGCCAGATGCGCCTCCAGGACGGCGACCGGGTCGAGATCGGCGGGCGGGTCGAAGCGGCCGTCAAGAACATCGACGGAAACCACCCGATCGATGCGATAGGCGCGCCGATCCGCCCGGTCGTGGGACCAGCAGAGCAGGTACCAGCGGCCGTGCCGGACGACGACCGCCCACGGGTCGACCTCGGTGACCCACTGCGACTCGGCCTCGGAGCGGTAGCCGATGCGGACCGGGCGGCGCTGGGCGCACGCCTGCACGAGCGTCATCGTGGTCGCCGGGTCGGGCCGGGCCGCGCTCCGATCCGGCGCGGGCGCCGTGGTCCGGCGGACCGCCTCGACCTGCGCCGCCACCGGCTCGGGCAGTGCCCGCACGATCTTGCCGAGGGCGCCGCCGACCGGACCGTTGGCGTCGCTCACGTCGTGATGGCCGTCGAGCACGGCCATGACCAGGCCCAGCGCCTCGGAGGCACTGAACATCAGGGGCGGCAGCCGCACGCCACGGCCCACCCGATAGCCGCCGAAGGGCCCGCGGACCGACTCGATCGGGATGCCCGCCTCGCGCAGGATCTCCACATAGCGCCGGGCCGCCCGCTCGGAGACACCGAGCTTGCCCGCGAGGCGCTCGGCGGTGATGCCCGGGCTGTCCTGGAGCAGCTCAAGGGCGAGCAACGCGCGCGCGGTCGGGCTCGCGTCGCCCCTCACACCGCACCCCCAAGAATCCGGCAGCAGAACGTCCGGTACCCAACCTAACATTCGGGTCATGACCTCCGACGCCGCTGAGTTCACCGCCGACCAAGTGAAGATCGTCCCTGCCAACGAGGCGTCCTGGGACGACATCAGGGAGATCTTCGGTACCGCGGACGCGGGTCACTGCCATTGCCAGCGGTTCAAGGTGATCGGCTGGATCTGGCGCGACTCGACGCAGCCGCAGCGGACCGCCGCACTGCGGGCGCAGACGGCTTGCGACATCCCGGATGCCCCGCAGACCAGCGGACTGGTGGCCTACGTGGACGGCGAACCGGCGGGCTGGGCGGCGGTGGAACCGCGCACCGCCTATCCCAAGCTGCGCACCACCCGGATCCCGTGGACCGGCCGGGATGAGGACAAGGACGACCACGACGTGTGGGTGGTGACATGTTTCGTGGTGCGCAAGGGTTTCCGCCGCCGCGGCCTGACCTATCACCTGGCCCGGGCCACCGTCGACTTCGCCCGCGAACGCGGCGCCCGCGCCATCGAGGCTTATCCGATGATCACCGAGGCGGGCAAGGTGATCACCTGGGGTGAGGTGCATGTCGGCGCCCGCCAGGTCTTTCAGGAGGCGGGCTTCGAGGAGGTCACCCACCCGACCAAGCGACGAGTCGTGATGCGCATCGACTTCTAGATCCATGTGACGCTCACAGCGCGGAGAAGGTGTTGGATCACCGTGAGTGCCACATGGATCGTGCGGTTGCGTCTAGTTGGTCGTGGCGAGCGCGAACGGAAGCACCGCCGGCGCGCCGGCGGCCACCAGTTCGCGGGCGGCGATCGCCATGGTCCAGCCGGAGTCCACGAGGTCGTCGACGAGCAGCACCGGACCTTCACACGAGGCGAGACCCGCCAGCAGGCCGGGTGTCATCGTGAACGAGCCATGCAGCCCCCGCACCCGGTGCGCGCTGTTGGCCCGCGCCGACTCGGACATGGGCGCGGCCGTGCCGATCGTCCCGAGAAGCGGCAGCCGCCCCACCCGGGCGATGTGCTCGGCGACGCTGCCGATCAGGACCGGGCGGGTGAACGAGCCGATCGCCACCACGCCGGTGGGTCGTCGTGCCCAGCGATCGTCGCCGGAAGCCCACTGCCGCAACACATTCACCACCGCGCCGAGCAGCTCCGCCGGGGCGCCGCCGTCGGGCGAGCCCGACGCCAGCAGCTCACGCAGCCGCGCGCCCCAGCCCAGGTCGGTCAGGCGCCCGACGGCCCGGCCCGCCAGCGCCTGCTGCTCAGCCGGTATCTTGCCCGAGACGCCAAGCTCCTTGAGCCCGGTGGGCCACATCCGGCGAGGCTCCACGGAGATCCCGGCCCGGCCCAGAAACGCTTGCGCCGCAAGGAGTGACGGCGTCGAGACGGCGGCGGCGAAGCGCGGCGGGGCACAGCGATCGCACCGGCCGCACGCGACGGCTGCTGGGTCATCAAGGCAGCGGCGCAGAAACTCCATCCGGCAGCCTTTTTCTCTTTGGTACCCGCGGATCATCCCCTGCTCGGCCAGGCGAGCCTCGGCGATGCGTTGATAGCGCTGCGAATCATAGGCCCAGGGCACCCCGGTCGCCTCCCAGCCGCCGCGCACCCGCCGCACCGCACCGTCGACGTCGAGCACCTTGAGCATCAGCTCCAGCCGCGCCCGGCGCAGATCCACCAGACCCTCCAGCGCGGGCGTCGAGATTGGACGGTCGGAGGCGTCGAGGGCGGCGAGCACCCGCCGCACCTGCTCCTGCGGCGGGAACGCCAAGGAGGCGAAGTAGCGCCAGATCGCCTCGTCCTCGACCCCGGGCAGAAGCACGACGTCGGCACTGTCGACGGCCCGGCCCGCCCGGCCGACCTGCTGGTAATAGGCGATCGGTGAGGAGGGCGCCCCGAGGTGGACCACGAAGCCGAGATCGGGCTTGTCGAAACCCATGCCCAGGGCGGAGGTGGCGACCAGGGCCTTGAGCTTGTTGTCGAGCAGGTCCTGCTCGGCGCCGCGGCGGTCGGCGTCCTCGCTCTGCCCGGTGTAGGCGGCGACGGCGTAGCCCCGCGAGCGCAGGAACTCGGTGGTCTCGTGGGCGGCGGCCACGGTCAGCGTGTAGATGATTCCAGAACCGTCGAAGCGATCGAGGTGATCGGCGAGCCAGGCCAGCCGGTGCGCGGGGCTCGGAAGGTCAAGCACCGCAAGGCGAAGCGACTCCCGGTCAAGCGAACCCCGCAGCACCAGCACCTCACCCGGCACCGTCTCACCGGCCCGCGTCTCACCGAGCCGAGCATCACCGAGCCGAGCATCACCGAGCCGAGCATCACCGAGCCGAGCATCACCGAGCCGAGCATCACCG
>Ga0075428_100004090_pt1 | contig 16051 bp, 16 predicted proteins | sample RhiMetdeltSRZDD2_FD_75291 | JGI IMG/M metagenome (GOLD analysis project Ga0075428, IMG submission 75291) | Populus rhizosphere microbial communities from Tennessee, USA - Rhizosphere MetaG P. deltoides SRZDD2 | ecosystem: Host-associated > Plants > Roots > Rhizosphere > Soil | place: USA... | reverse complement strand
GGGATGAAAACCGCGACGACAGCCAGGGCAGCGCCGACGGCCACCCCGACCAGCGTCATCTGGATGATCGAGCGCTTTCGCACGTAGCAAGCAGGGTCTCGCGGCCCGCGAGAACCCTAACGCAACCGTATCCATGCTTGAGGCTCGACCGTTCTCCTCCTGAACCCCGAAGGAGGCAATTCGAACCATGGGTATCGGCGCAAGCATCTTCCTCGTCGCCGTCGGCGCAATCCTTGCCTTCGCCGTGACCGCGGAAGTTCAGGGCATCGACATCGCAACCGTCGGCTGGATCCTCATGATCGTAGGCATCGTCGGCTTCCTGCTCTCGCTCCTCTTCTGGTCGACCTGGGGCGGCGTCGGAGGTTGGCGGCGCGAGACGACGGTCGTCCAACAGGATCCGTACAACAGGCCGCCCTACTAGAGGCCGCCTCGCTTCCTCCTCCCCGGCCGAGGGGCGGGCGTCTCGGGTCCGCCCCTCGGCGCTCCGGCAACGAAAACGGGCACCTGCAGGTGCCCGTCTCGCTGGACCATGAAAAAGGGCGCCGCGCGCTCTTGTGCGAGGCGCGGCGCCCGGCTCCCGTTCCTAGAAGATCAGGATCAGGATGATGATTACGAGAATCAGTGCGAGAAGACCGCCACCGATGTACATGCTCTCCTCCTAGTTGGTTCGCGCTCTTAACGGAGGAGGCCCGCGAAGAGTTGCGGGCTCGAGCCGAACGGCACTAGTCGTGCAGGACGCGGCCTTCCATGCCGCCCGCCACGACGATCACCTGGCCGGTGACGTGACCGGAGAGCTCGTCGGAGGCGAGGACGACGATCTGGCGCGCGACGTCGTCCGGCTGGGCCACCTTCCGCAGGGCCATCGTTCGCGTCACGCGGTCGATCAGGCCCGGGTCGTCGAGGGTGGAGCGCGTCATCGGTGAGACCGTCCAGCCCGGACAGACGACGTTCACCCGCCCGAGCGGGGCCACCCGCACGATCTCGTTCTTGAGGCTGAGGAGGAGGCCACGGACGATCGCCGACTTGGCCGAGGCATAGTCGGCGTGGCCGGCCTCGCCGTAGATGCCCGCCGTGGAGCCCACGAGCACCAGGCTCCCGCTGCCCGAGGCCTCGACCTCGCGCAGGAAGCCGCGGGCGGTGAGGAACGTGGCGGTGAGGTTCGCGGCAAGCGTCTCCTGCCAGCGGTCGAGGGAGAGGTGCCAGAGCGGAACGTCCTCCTCGGGCCAGACGCCGGCAACCGCGGCGCAGACGTCGAGCCCACCGAGCGCCTCCCTGGCCTCGGCGAACAACCTGTCGGCTTCGTCCTCGCGGCGGAGGTCGGCCTGGAGGAGCACCGAGCCCTCGCAGTCGGCCGCGACCACCTCGGCCCGTTCGAGCCCCTGGTGGTAGTGGATGCCGACGAGCGCGCCCTCGGCCGCGAAGGCCCGCGCGCAGGCAGCGCCGATCCCACCGGACGCACCGGTCACGAGCACGCGCTTGCCTGCCAGCCCCGTCTCCACCCAGGGGGAATGCTGACACCTCGGGCGGGAAATCTCGACCCGGGTGCGTCAGGAGCTGTCGGAAAGGGGTTCCGCGCCGCGGCTCGGCCCACGGGAATCGGGCGAGGACACCGCGGGTCGAGCCGTGGCGCGGCCCGGTGAGGCTACGAGCGCCGCCACTCGAGACGCTTGCGCTCGTCGATGCGGGAGTCCACACCGTAGAAGAGCGCAAGAGGCCCGACTAGCAGGAGAAAGAGTGCGATGAGGGCGACTTCCATACCCTCAGCATCGGCCTGTTGGTCGATAAGCACAAGTCAAGTTATGATTCATGTTGATCATGCGATCTGATGGATGGCTCGGGGTGGAGCTTCGGCATCTGGCCGCCCTCCAGGCGGTCGCCGAGGAGGGCTCGTTCGGGCGCGCCGCGGAGCGCCTCGGGTACACGCAGTCCGCCGTCAGCCAGCAGATCCAGGCGCTCGAGCGCGTGGTCGGGCAGCGGCTCGTCGAGCGGCCCGGCGGACCGCGCCGCGTCTCCCTGACGGAGGCGGGCGAGCTCCTCCTGCGCCACGCAGCCGGCATCGTCGCGCGCCTCCAGGCGGCGCAGGCCGATCTCGCGGCCTTCACCGAAGGGTCGGTCGGCACCCTGCGCGTCGGCACGTTCCAGAGCGTCGGCGCCCGCGTCCTGCCGCGACTGCTGCGGACGTTCACGGAGACGTGGCCTGATGTGGCGGTCCAGCTCACCGAGGCCGCCGACGACGGCGCGCTGCTCGACGCGGTCGAGCGGGGCGAGCTCGACTTCACGTTCGTCATGCTCCCGGCCGAGGAAGGGCCGTTCGAGAGCATCGAGCTCATGCGCGACCCCTACGTGGTCGTCCTGCCCACCGACTCCCCGCTCGCCGGGCGCCCCAAGCCGCCCTCGCTGCGCGAGGTGGCCGCGATGCCGCTGATCGGCAACCGGCAGTGCAGGAGCGTCCACCAGATCGAGAACCGCTTCCACGACGCCGGCCTCGAGCCGCGCATCGTCTTCCGCTCGGACGACAACGGCACCATCCAGGAGCTCGTCGCCGCCGGCGTCGGGGCCGCGCTCGTCCCGCTGCTCACGGTCGATCCCAACCATGACGGCACCGTGGTCATCGGGCTCGAGAGCGTCCCGCCGCGCCGCATCGGCCTCGCCTGGCACCGCGACCGGTACCGCTCGCCGGCCGCCCGCGCCTTCGTCGACCTCGCCGCAGAAGTGTGCGCCCGCGTCGAGACCGACCTCATGGGCGAAGCGGCCGCGGCCGCCTAGTCCCGCTCGAGCGACTCCGCGATCTCGATCGCCCGCGCGCGGTCGATCTGGCCCTCGATGCGGAGGAGCGTGCCCTCATGTTCCAGGAGGAGCGTGTTGCCCGCGAGGCGGCCCACGTCCTCGCCGATGTCGCCCGACTCCGTCCGGAAGACGACGAAGTGCGGGCCCCCCTCGAGCCAGAGCGCGCGGTTCCCGCCGATGGTGAGTTGCTCGACGGACGTGTCGGCGTCGACCATCTTGTCGAGGTAGCGCGTGTCGATCGCGCCGTCGAACTCGGTCACGAGGATCCCGACGCCCGTGTACTCCGAGCGCGGCACGCCGTCCCCCGGCCCGTAGACGAGCGTGAGGCGCAGGCCGTAGTCCTCCTCGGCGGCGTAGGCCGCGTCGGGCCTGCCGAGCGCAGCCGGCACGAGCAGCCGTTCGTCCTCGACGGGCAGCGGTTCGCCGAGCAGGAGCTCGGAGCCGGGCGCGGGCTCCGTCGGCACGGTCGGGAGCGACTCCACGCGCTGGACGGTCGCGCCCCGGAGCCCGAAGAAGTCAAGGATGGCCGTGCGCGCGGGCGGGACGGCCATGGCCGCGCCGATCGCGAGGGCCACGACGGCGAAGGAAAGCACGAGCGTGCGCCGGCGCGGGCGGCGGCGCTCGGGCCGCAGGCCCTCGAGGCGGCGCTGTACCGCCTCCGAGACGTCGGGCGCCTCGGGGAAGGCCACGGCGTCGCCGAGCAGCCGAAGCGAGCGCTCGAGCTCGGTCATCGCTCCACCTCCATCCGCTCGCGCAGGCGGTCGAGCGTCCTGGACGTCCGCGACTTCACGGTGCCGCGACGCCAGCCCAGCGTCGCGGCCGTCTCCTCCTCGGAGAGCCCGAGGAAGTAGCGGCACGCGATCGCGAGGCGATCGTCCTCACGGAGGTCGTTCACGGCCGCCAGGAGCTCCTCCCGCAGCTCGGCGTCGAGAAGGGCCGCCTCGGGGGACGGGACCGCGCCCCCCGAGAGCGGATCCTCGGCCACGCGCAGCGCAAGCCGTTCGCGCCGACCGGCCGATCTGCGGCGATTGCGCGCCTCGTTGGCGACGATGGAGAGAAGCCAGGGGCGAAACGGCGCTCCCTGGCGGAAGCGGCCGAGTGCGCGGTAGGCCTTGACGAAGGCCTCCTGCACGGCGTCCTCGGCATCGGCTGCGGAGCCGGTGATGAGGTACGCGGTGCGAAACGCGATCGACTGGTGCTCTTCCACGAGCGTGCCGTACGCACGCGTGTCTCCTTGCTTCGCCAGCGCAACTCGGTCGTCCTCTGCCAGTGGCCGGTCCCCCACTGCACCCGTTCTACACCGAACGGTGGCCGGGGGTTCCGGGGCTCAGCGCCGCGGGACGAGCTGGTAGATCGTCCCGCGCGCGGAGAGGAGGTAGAGCTCGCCGTCGAGGTCCTCGGCGAACGAGGTCAGGTCGGGCACCTCGAACGGATGCCCGCGGCGCGCAACCCTCCGGCCTTCCTGCGCGAGGCTCCAGATGGTCCCGGAGCAGTAGTCCCCGTAGAAGTAGCGAGCCCAGGCCTGCCGCCGGATGAGCGTGCCGCGGTAGACGAAGCCGCCGGTGATGGAGCAGCCCTCCTCGTGCGTGTACTCCGAGATCGGCTCCACGACCGCGCCCGTCGGCGTCAGCTGCTTGTCCTCGAACGGCTCGGAGCCCTCGAAGACGTCCCAGCCGAAGTTGTGCACGTCGTCAACCTGACCGGCGGGCACGAAGTCGACCTCCTCGATCGCGCTCTGGCCGACGTCGCCGATCCAGAGGTCCCCGGTCAGCCGGTCGAACGAGAACCGCCACGGATTCCGCAGGCCGAGGCCGACCATCTCCCACTCCGCTCCCGGCGTGTCGACGTCCAGGCGCAGAAGCTTGCCGAGCCGGGAGGAGAGATCCTGGGCGCGGTTCTCGGGATCGCCCCCGGCGCCGCCGTCGCCCATCCCGACGTAGAGCAGCCCGTCCGGTCCGAAGGCGAGCTGGCCGCCGTTGTGGTTCTCGTACGGCTGGGGGACGATGAGCACCAGGCGCGTCGGGACGGGCTGCGGCCCGTCGGCCCGGTACTCCCGCACCCGCGTGTCGCCCTGGGGGCCGGTGAAGTTGACGTAGAAGAGGTGGTTGGTCTCGTACTCGGGATGGAAGGCGATCGAGAGCAGGCCCTGCTCGCCGCCGTAGGCGATCTCGCCGACGAGATCGAGGAACGGCGCGGGCAGCAGCCGGCCCTTCTCGACGATGCGGACGCGGCCGATCTGCTCGACGACGTACAACCGGTCCGGCTCGCCCGGCGCGGCGGCCGCGTGCACGGGAGCCTCGAGGCCCGTGACGAACCGGCGGAGCGACAACCGGCCGCCGCGGCCCGGCGGGGCGGTGTCCTCGTCGCCCTCCCCCACGGTGGCGGTCGGAGCGGTGCTCGTCGACTCCTCCGCGCCGGAGGACGTCGGCGGCGCACTCTCGGGGACGTCGTCGGAACCGCCGCTGCAGCCGGCGAGCAGCAGAAAGGCGAGCACGACAAGAAGAAGGCGACCCCCCACCATCCCGCCAGGTTACGGATGCGCCCCGAAGGGCGCGGCAGTCAGGCGCCGGCTGCGGCGGGGAAGAGCGGCTCGCAGGCCGCCACGCTCTGCCGCAGGGCGGAGAGCATCTCGGGGACGCCGGTCGATGAGCCCTCACCGGCCCGCAAAGCAGCGTGCACGCGGCGCTTGGGGCCGAACGCAATCGGCCTGACGGCCACGCCGGGGTTCAGGCGCGTGAGGCCCATGTCCGGTGCGAACGCGACGCCCGCCCCGGAGGCGACGAGGCTCTGCATGGCGGCGTAGTCGTCGAACTCGAAGCGGATGCGCGGGTCGAAGCCGGCGGCGCGGCAGGCGCGCTCGGTGAACGGGTGGCATGACGACCGCGGCGTGCTGCAGATCCAGGTGTCCTCCGCGAGGTCGAGCAGGCGCACCGCCCGCTGGCGCGCGACCGGATGCCCCGCGGGGAGCACGATGCGCATCGGCTCCTCGAGGAGCGTCTCGATCGCGATGCGCGGGTCGTGGGGCAGCGGCACGTGGTCGTACTCGAAGACGATCGCGAGATCGAGCTCCCGTGCGCACAGGCGCGCGAGCGAGATGAGCGGGTCCGACTCGGCAACGGCCACCTCGACGTCGGGGCGCACTGCCGTGAAGCGGGTGAGCGCGCCCGGGACGATGGTCACCGCGGCGGTCGTGTTCGCGCCGACGCGAAGCACCGGCGTGGAGCCAGCAAGGTCGCGCAGCTCCGTCTCGGCGGCGGCCAGCCGCTCGAGGATCGCCTCGGCGTGCTCGACGAGCCGCCAGCCGGCCGGGGTCAGGCTGACGCTCCTCGGCCCACGCTCGACGAGCGCCACGCCCGCCTCGCGCTCGAGCTTGGCGACCTGCTGCGAGACGGCGGACGGCGTGAAGCGGAGCGACTCCGCCGCCCCCGCGATCGACCCGCGGAGCGCCACTTCGCGGAGCACCCTGAGACGCCTGACATCGAGCATAAGCAAAGCTTAACCAACGACGTAGCAACATGACTGGTCGAGGCGTGCGGCTGCTGGCAGCGTTCATGGAGTGAGAGCACTGCGCACGCTCGCCTATCCGCTCAAGCTGGCGTCGGTCCGCATCGCCAGACGGGCGCCGACGGCGCTCCTCGCGGCCGCGGGCGTGGCCGCAGGCGCGGCGATGATCGCCACCGTCCTCGCCGGCACCGTCGTGGCCAAGGACGAGAGCGTCGGCAGGGCGATCGAGGAGATTCCCGCGGCGCAGCGGGCGTTGCGTGCCGGCTGGTTCGGGATCCCGGCCCAGACCGAGGGGTACTCGACGCTCGACGAGAGCGCGCGGAGCTCGCTCTCGGGCGTGACCGCCGCGGAGCCCTCCGCACTCGTCCTCTACCGGGAGAGCACGATCGCCGGCCGCTACATCGGCCTCGGCGCCGTCGACGGCCTCGACCGCTGGGTGACGCTCCGCTCGGGGCGCCTCCCGCGCACCTGCGAGCCCGAGCGCTGCGAGGTGGTGCGCCTGCGAGGCGCCGGGTCGCTCCCCAGCGTGGAGGGCCTACGGCTCGTCCAGGTCGGCACGGCCGCCGTCCGCTCGCCGGTGCTCTTCGGCGACTTCGTCGCGCCCGCCGAGACCGAGCGCGCCCGGGCGGCGCTCAGCCCTTTCTACCGCGACGCCATCGACTATCACCGGCCCGCGCCGCCGCCCCTCGTGCTCGCCGAGGGCGTCGAAGGGCTCGTCGGATCGCCCGAGCTCGAGAACGTGTACCGCAGCTACGCCTGGGTCGTCCCGCTCGGGCCCGGTGACGTGCGCGCGTGGAACATCGACGGCTTCGCCGAGGACGTGGCGCAGGCTCGCTCATCCTTCCAGAACACGTCCTTCGCGGCCGATCTGACCGCGCCCCTCGCCGATCTCCAGACGGCATCCGAGTCGAGCGAGGTGGCCGGACGGAGACTCCTCCTCGTCGGCGGCGAGTCGGCGGCGCTTCTCTTCGCGTTCGCGATCCTGGCCGCGGTCAGCATGCGCCGCGACACCGAGGCGGCGCGGCGGCGGCTGACCTGGTTCGGCGCCAGGCGCTGGCAGCTCTCCCTCTTCACAGGCACCGAGGCGGCGGCAGTCGCCGTGGTCGGCACGGCCGTCGGCTGGGCTCTCGGAACCGCGGCGGGCGCGGTCGTGGCCTCGCGCGCGGACGCGCCGGTGGGCGAGGTGCTCGCGCACTCGACCCTCTCGAGCACCGGACTGCTCGTCGCGGCGGCCGTCGCCGGCGCGCTCGCCCTCGTGCTCGTGGCGGCGCTGCGGGCCAAGCCCATCGGCTTCGGCCGGCGCTCGTTCTCGGCCCTGGACGCGGCTGCGCTGGGCGCGGTCGCGGTCATCGCCGTCACGTTGCTCCGCGGCGACCTCGACCAGGAGACACTGGCCCAGGAGTCGGGCACGGCGGCCGCGCTCGTCCTCCTGCCCGGGCTCGTCACCTTCGTCGCCGCGGTGATCTGCGCGCGCCTTCTGCGCCCGGGCCTCCTCCTGCTCGAGCGCGCCTCCCGCGGACGATCGGTCGGCCTGCGCCTCGCCGCGCTCTCGCTCGCGCGCCACCCGGGCCACGCGGCCGTCGCAGCTGCGTTCCTCGTCGTCAGCGTGGGCCTCGCAGTCTTCGCCGAGAGCTACCGCTCGACGCTCGCGCGCGGTCAGGAGGAGCAGGCGGCCTACGCCGTCCCGCTCGATTTCACGCTGCAAGAGGACCTGACCCGGCTGATCCAGGTCAGCGACGCCGCCCCGCCCGAGCGCCTCGCCGAGCTGGGAGGAGACGTGCGCGTCGAGCCGGTGCTGCGCCTCTCGGGCAACGTCAACCGCGCCGGCGGCCGAACGGGAATCACCATCCTCGGGCTCGACCCCGAGGCGATCCCGGTGCTCCGCGGCTGGCGCGACGACTTCAGCGCGCTCTCGCCCGCGACGCTCGCGAGCCGCGTCGAGACGGCCGGCGACACGGCGCTCCGAGGGCCCACGATTCCCCAGGACGCCTCGCGGCTCGAGGTCGACGCCCGCGGCGAGGGCGTGAGCCTCACTGCCAGCGTGCAGACGCCGGCCGGCGGCTACGAGCACCTCGTCCTGGGCGAGGCCGAGCGGGACGGCTCGACCCTGCGCGTCGCCGTGCCGCCCGAGGCAAAGGGCGGACGCATCGTCGCGGTCACGCTCAACCCGCCGGTCAGGGTCCAGGAGCGCGGCGGCGAGGGCAGGCCGCGAGAGCTGGAGCTCACGGTCGGCCCCCTCAGGGCGCAGACCCCCGGCGGCCCCGTCGTGGTCGACCGCTACGAGGACTGGATCGGCGTCAACGGCATCGAGCCGGTTCCCGAGGGCGCCGAGGTGAAGCTCACGGGGACGCTCAGCGAGCAGGCCGCGACGAGATTCCGCCCCACGCAGGTGACCGACGAGGAGCCCGTGCTCGCGATCGCCTCGCCCGACGTCGCGGCAGCGGCCTCGCCCGGCGGAGAGCTCGTGCTGCGGATCGCCGGCGAGCAGGTCACCGTCCAGGTCGCGGCCGTGGCGGAGCGGTTCCCCGGCACGCGCGACGACTTCGTGGTCGCCGACCGCAGGATGCTCTCGACCGCCCTCAACGCCACGCGCCCGGGCGCAGCGGTCTCGAACGAGGTCTGGCTCGGGGCTGACACCGAGCCGGCGCGCGACGCGCTTGCCGCCGAGCTCGCCCGCCGGCCGTTCAACGTGCTCGCCGTGGACTCCCGCACGGCGCTCGAGCGCTCGCTGCGCTACGACCCGCTCGCACGCGGGACGCTCCTGACCCTGCTCGCCGCAGCGATCGTGGCGCTCGGGCTCGCACTCGTGGGCGTGCTGCTCGGGGTCGTCTCCGACGTGCGCGACGAGCGCGGCGACCTCGACGACCTGGAGGAGCAGGGCGCCAGGCCCGCCCTCCTGCGCCGCGTCGTCCGCCTGCGCAGCCTGGTCGTCGTCGGCGTGGGTCTCGTGGGAGGGCTCGTTACGGCCGCGATCCTGGGCGTCCTCGTCGTCGACCTCGTCGCCGTCACGGCCGACGCGCGCGCGACCGACCTTCCCCTCCACGCGACCGTCACGTGGCCCGTGCTCGCGGTCGCCCTGGGCGGCGGCGCGCTGGCTGCCGCGACCCTGGTCACCGCCGCCTCCCGACGAATATGAGCGCCGCCGTCGACATCCGCGACCTCTTCCGCGTCTACCCGGCGCCGGAGGGAGGCGTCGTCGCCCTCCAGGGGTTGACGCTCGAGGTTCAGGAAGGCGAGATCTGCGTCGTCCTCGGACCGAGCGGCTCCGGCAAGTCGACGCTCCTCCGCATGCTCGCCGCGCTCGACCAGCCCACGGCCGGGAGCGTGCGGGTGCACGGACGCGACCTCGCGCGGCTCGGACGGCGCGGCCGGGCCCGTTACCGGTCGGAGTTGCTCGGCTACGCCGACCAGCACTACTGGCGTGCACTCGCGGCCGAGCTCGAGATCCGCGAGCTCGTGTCCATCCAGCTCGGCCTCGACGGCGCCACCGCAGTCGAGCGCCGGAAGCGCGCCGACGAGCTCCTCGAGCGCGTCGGGCTCCTCGACCGGCGCCACGCGCACCCCCGCGAGCTCTCGGGAGGCGAGCAGCAGCGGGTCGCGGTCTGCGCGGCGCTCGCCCACAAGCCCCGGCTCTTCCTCGCAGACGAGCCGACCGGCGAGCTCGACGCCGCGAGCGCGCGGCTCGTCTACACCGCGATCTCCGAGCTCGCCAAGGATGGGGGGACGACGACGGTGCTCGTGAGCCACGACCCGGAGTCGGCGGCCATCGCCGACCGGATCGTGCGCGTGCGGGACGGGCGCGTGAGCGAGGAGGCGGCGCTCGCCGACGGCCGCGACGAGGCGATCGTCGTCGGCCGCGGCGGCTGGCTGCGCCTCTCGGAGGAGCTGCTGCGCCGCACCGGCATCCGCTCGCACGCGACCGCGCGGCTCCACGAGGAGGGCATCGTCCTCGAAGCCGTGCCAGGCGACGACGCCGTCCAAGCCGCCGAGGAGGAGCCGGCGATCCTCCGGCCGGCGGGCGAGGGCGACGTCGTCGCCGAGGCGCGCGGCCTCTCGCGCACGTACGGGAAGGGAGCGGCCGCCGCATCCGCGCTCCTGGAGCTGGACGCGGCGTTCGTGGGTGGCCGCCTGACCGCGGTCACGGGCCCGTCAGGCTCTGGGAAGACGACGCTGCTGCGCCTCCTCGCCGGGACGGATGTGCCCACGTCGGGCGAGGTCCACGTGCTCGGCGAGGAGCTCTCGGCGCTCGACCGCGACGGGCGCGCCCGCTTCCGCGCGGAGCGCATCGCCCTGGTGAGCCAGGAAGCCGGCCTCGTGCCGTTCCTGACCGCTGCGGAGAACGTCGAGCTCGGCCTCGCCCTGCGGCGCATCGACGCCGCGGAAGCGAGAGCGCGAGCCGCCGAGGCGCTCGCGGCCGTCGGGCTCGCCGCGGAGGCCTCGCGCCGGGTCGAGGATCTCTCCAGCGGCCAGCGGGAACGGGTCGCGGTCGCACGCGCTGTTGCCGCACGACCCAGCCTGCTCCTCGCCGACGAGCCGACCGCGCGGCTCGACCAGGCGAACGCCCTGGCCGTTGCCAGGCTGCTCCTCGACCTCGCGCGGGACACCGGGGCCGCCGTCGTCTGCGGCACGCACGACCCGCTCCTGATCGAGCACGCAGACGAGCGCCTCGACCTCGGCGCGCGCAGCCGCGCGGCCTTCAGGGCCTCGGCAACGTCCTAGGCTTCGGCGACGAGCTTCGTCTCGACCGCGAGGAGCGTCCTGGCTCCGCCGGCGGCCTTGGCCCGGTAGGCGGCGAGGTCGGCCGCGCGGAAGACGTCCTCCGCGGACGACTGGGCCGGCGTCACCCGCGCGATGCCGCCCGAGAAGCTGTAGTGGCCGCGCCCGATCTCGGCGAGCATCTCCTGAGCCCGCTCGGCCACGTGGACGGCGTCCTCGGCAGTGGAGCCGGGAAGCACGATGGCGAACTCGTCGCCCCCGATGCGGCAGGCGACGTCGGTCGAGCGGATCGAGGCGCGCAGCGCGTCGGAGAGCGTTCGGAGCGCGGTGTCCCCGGCCACGTGGCCGCTGACGTCGTTGATCCGCTTGAGACCGTCGAGGTCGACCACCAGGAGCGTCAGGTCCTCCCTTGACCGGAGGCTGCGGGCGACCGCCGCGTCGAACTGCTCCTCGAAGAGCCGGCGGTTGTAGAGGCCGGTGAGGTTGTCCCTCGCCGCCGTCTCCTGGAGCTCGGCGAAGAGGACGGCGTTGCGCACGGCGATGGCGACGATGTCGCAAAGGGCTCGGCAGAACTCGACGTCGTCGTCGCTCCACACGCGGTCGTTCACGTCCACGATCTCCATCAGGCCGATCGTCTCGCCGCGCGCGACGAGCGGGAGCATCAGGAGCGACTTCTGGCCCTGGTGCTCGAGCAGCGCGCGCTCGGCGGGGTCGTGGGTCGGGTCGGAGACACGTATCTGGACGGCCTCCTGCGTCTCGAGCGCGTGGCGGGTCGCCGGGTAGTCGACCAGGTGGTAGACCTGGCCCCCCGTCGTCGTGATCTCGTCCACGCCCTCCCGGTACTCGACGAGCATCACGAGCGCACCCTTGGCCGGGTCGTAGTGTGAGAGCTCCGCCGCAGTCGCGCCGGTCAGCTCGGCAGCGCGTGTCGCGAACTCGCGCAGGATGTCTCGGAGCTCGAGGCTCGAGGAGAGGCTCCTGGACACGTCCAGGAGCGCCTGAAGGCGGTTGGCTTGGGCCATTTCGCCTAAAGAATCGGCTTCGCAGCCGTCGCGCTTGAGAAGGAGAGCGCTCAGACTTCGCGCAGGCGCTCGTCCGGCTTGAGGACGAGGTTCAGGATTAGGTTCACGATCGAGACGATCACCGCGCCGCCGAGCGTGGCCCAGAAGCTCCCCGTCTCGAAGCTGGGGACGATCCAGTCGGTCATGTAGAGCATGAGCATGTTGATCAGGATGAGCGCCAGGCCGAGGGTCAGGATGACCGCGGGCAGGGCGAGAAGGATCACGAGCGGCCGGATGAAGACGTTCACGATCGTGAAGACGAGCGCCGCGATGAAGAGGACCCAGAAGTCGTCGCCGTAGTCGATCGGCCCGATGATCCACGCGGCGGCGAAAAGCGCGACGACGTTCGACAGCCAGGCGAAGATCAGCCTCGGGAGCACGGCGCGCATCGTGTCAGATCACGTGGGGGGCTGCGGGTCGACCCGGCCCTTGTTCGCCGGCCCGGGCGGGTGTCATGATCACCTTCTGGAGGACTGGGGTTGAGGCCCTCGCACCGGCTACTCCCTGCGGCCGTGCTCGCGGCAGGGCTCGCCGCGGCCGGGGCTGCGGCCGGGTCGACTGTCGCGTACACGAGCCTCGGGTCGTCCACCTCCCACGTCTGGGTCATGGAGGGGGACGGGTCCGGGAAGGACCAGTTGACGTCGGGCTCGGTGAACGACTTCAGCCCCGTCGTCTCTCCGAACGGCGCGCGGCTCGTCTTCGTGCGCCGGCGCACGGCCCGGCACGACGACCTCTGGCGGCTCGACGTGGACGGGACCAGCCTGCGCCGCCTGTCGTCGACGGACGCGACCGAGATGGGCCCGGTCTGGGCGCCCGACGGAGAGCTGATCGCGTTCGAGTTCCAGATCGGCGCGGGCAGGACCGAGCTCGCGGTCATCGAGCCGGACGCGACGGGGAGGCGCCGGCTCACGAACAACACGATCGACGACGTCGACCCGACCTGGTCGCCGGACTCGAGCCGCATCGCTTTCACCCGCTATGTCTCGCGGACGAACGCGGAGATCCACACCATCGCCGCGGCGGGCGGAGGCCTGACCCGGCTCACCAACCACCGCGCGGCCGACCACAGCCCGGACTTCTCCACGACCGGGTGGATCGCGTGGGTGCGGTCGCACTCGGGCGGGAGCCAGATCCGGCTGGTACGCGCCGACGGGAGCGGGCGACGCCTGCTCTTCTCCACGCCGCGCGCGGTGACATCGCCGACCTGGTCGCCGAACGGCGCCCTGCTCGCGTTCGAGCTCTGGGATGGGGAGGACACGGAGCTGTACGTGATCCGGTTCGACGGGACCGGCGTGCGGCGGCTGACGAACAACGACGTCCCGGACTTCGGGCCGGTTTGGGGCCCCGGCAGCGGCCGCATCGCCTTCACGCGCTACACGACGACGAGCAACGACGTCTGGTCCATGCGGCCGAACGGCACGGACAAGCTGCGGCTGACAACCGCGATCACGCACGAGTCCGTCGCCAGCTGGGGCGCCGATCCGTGAGACTGGCCGTGTGGCGACCTACGTCCTGATCCACGGCGGCGGCAGCAGCGGCTGGGACTGGCACCTCGTCGCACCGGAGCTCGAGTCGCGGGGACACGAGGTGATCGCGCCCGACCTCCCCAGCGAAGACGAGAGCGCGGGGCCATGGGAGAACGCGGACGCCGTCGTCGAGGCGGTCGGCAACCGGCGCGACCTCGTCGTCGTGGGTCACTCGCTCGGCGGCTTCACGGCGCCGCTCGTCTGCGCGCGGGTCCCGGCCGACCTGCTCGTGCTCGTGAACGCGATGATCCCGGCACCCGGCGAGGCGGGGAACGAGTGGTGGTCGAACACCGGCTACGAGAGCTCCGGTGAGGAGGACGTCTTCTACCACGACGTCTCGCCCGAGCTGGAGGCGGAGGCGAAGCGCCACGAGCGCGGCCAGTCGAACCGGTCGATGGATGAACCGTGGCCGCTCGACGCCTGGCCGGACGTGCCCACGCGCGTCCTCCTGTGCCGCGACGACCGCATGTTCCCGCCGGACTTCCAGCGCCGGGTCGCCCGCGAGCGCCTCGGCACCGCCCCGGACGAGATGGACGGCGGGCACTACATCGCGCTGAGCCGCCCGCGCGAGCTGGCGGAGCGCCTGCTGGAGTACCGGGCTGAGCTCTCGGAGAAAACCGCGAAAGCCCCATAGAATTCGGCGAGATGACCGCCGAGCAGGACATCGCGAGCGTCGCGAGCCAGCTGGCCTCGCTGACGCACACCGTCGAGGAGATGGCGGGCGAGCTCCAAGAGGTTCGCGAGCGGGCCGAGAGCGACCGCGAGCGCACGGACGTGCAGCAAGAACGCATAGACCTGGCGGCACGCGAGCTGGCCGATGTCAGCGAACGCCTGCAAGCCGCGGCGAACGCGCTCCGAGAGTCGATCTAGTTGCCCTACGTCGGGTAACGCCGACGGCTCTGAAGCAAGGCGTGGTTGAGCAGCGCTTCGTCGTCGTCCTCGTGCGCGACTACTACGACCTTGTTCCAGACGCCTCGATAGATGATCCGCTCGCTGTACATCTGAGTTCGGAAGCCCTCGCGGTACACGGCGGGAAGGGCGTCGGCGGCGCCGTACATACGTCGTCCCCCGTCGCTCCCACGAATGACTGCGACGAGCTCGTGCGTCTCCTCGTAGTCGTCGGTTGCGACGAACTCGGCCAGCGGCTGTTGCGGGGATCCGCTGCTCAGGAAGGCGACGACGTACTTTCGGTCGCGTCCCCACTTGTTCCTGCGAATTGTCTCGCCAAGTCCGATGTGGACAGCGCCCTCGGAGCGCGTCGTGCCTATGAAGACTCGGTAGCGGGCGTAGAGGTCGCGCTCTTCCGGCCACTGATACGACTCGCCCTCCCGTTCTCGCACGAGTCGCCAGCCCTCTGCGAGATCCGCCCCCTGCCCACCCGCGGGGATGGCCCCGTCGTCGGGTGCTCGGTCGGCATCGACGGGCTCGATGATCGGATTGCGGAACCCCGCCTGCGCGAGCTGGGTCAAGAGCGGGCCGAGCTCGCGATCAGGAACGCCTTGCAGGGTGACCGAGAATGGACTCACGTTCGCTCCTATGAGATAATTACGTAAACCAACGTAAGCTTGTAAAGTCACGTTGTCAAGAAGTCTGCTAGAGTAGTTGACACGTAAGGCCCCGCACATAGAAGCCGTCGAGGCTCCGACTCTCTTCCTCTTCGCCTGTCACACGGGCCCAAAATGCAGTCCAAGGACAGCTCGCACACGAGCTTTCCCCCTCAGTACGAGAGTTAGGAGCATCGAATGCATGTCACCATGAGGCGCTACGAAGGTGTCGATCAGAATCGCACCGACGAGCTCACCAAGAAGGTCGGCGAGACCCTCCTTCCCCGCCTGAGCAACCTGCCCGGGTTCAACGGCTACTACCTCATCGAGGCCGGCAACGGCGTCATGAGCTCCATCGGCTTCTTCGAGACTTCGGCCCAGGCCGAGGAGTCGACTCGTGTCGCAGCCACCTGGGTGCGCGACGAGAAGCTCGACGAGATCCTCAAGAATCCGCCGAAGGTGACGGACGGCGAGGTCATCGCCCACAAGTCGAACGGAGCCGTCAAGGCGTAACTGCCCCGGCTCGATGCAGGGAAGGCCCGCGTCTTGCGGGCCTTCCTTTTGCACACGAAAGGCATCTGATGAAAACGATCACGACGACCACACCCGTTCGGCGAGCGGACCCGGCTCTTGACCCTACGCTCAACCCGGTCGCGCTCGCGTCCGGGGAGATCGTCTCCTGGGCCGCCGCGTTCCCGAGACCCGGGTCAACGGCGAGCCCCGTCCTCGCCGGACTCCCGTACAGGCGCCTCTACGACCGTTCCGTGGAGGCTCCCGGACCGCGCTAGATTGATTCGTACGACATGGCTGGTGACGAGATCCGGCACCTGCGCGTTCTGATTGCGAACGAGAGGCGCGAGCGGCTCGAGCTGCTCGCCCAGGTCGTGGCCGGGCTCGGGCACGAGGTGATCGC
>Ga0075428_100004086_pt1 | contig 16055 bp, 12 predicted proteins | sample RhiMetdeltSRZDD2_FD_75291 | JGI IMG/M metagenome (GOLD analysis project Ga0075428, IMG submission 75291) | Populus rhizosphere microbial communities from Tennessee, USA - Rhizosphere MetaG P. deltoides SRZDD2 | ecosystem: Host-associated > Plants > Roots > Rhizosphere > Soil | place: USA... | reverse complement strand
GTGTGGAGGACGCGCTCCACGAGCTCGGTGCGGTCGTACACCGTCGTCACCTCGACGCCCAGAGGTAGGCTCTTGCGGATCTCCTCGAGCCGGAGACGCAGGCGCTGGGCGATCTCATGGCTGTTCTCGCCCATGAGCATGAAGCCGAGGCCGAGGACGACTTCGCCCTTGCCGTCCGCGGTCACGGCACCGCGGCGGATCTCCCGTCCCTCGACCACCTGGCCGAGGTCGTGGATGTGGATGGGAACGCCCTGTCGCGCCGCCACCACGATCTGCGCCACTTCCTCCGGGTGGGTGACGATACCGACGCCCTGGATGAGGCTCGACTCTCCCGCCTGGTCGAGGGTCCCGCCGCCGACATTGGCATTGTTCCCCTCCAGCGCTTCGATCACCTCGGAAAAGCTGAGGTCGTGCTTCTGCAGCTGCAGCGGATCGAGGCGCACCTGGATCTGCCGCTCGTCGCCGCCCCAGGTGTTCACCTCCGCCACCCCGGGCACGGAGCGCAGCTGCGGCTTGATGACCCAGTCTTGGATGGCTCGCAGCTCGGCGAGAGAGTGGTCCTTGCTCGTGACGAGGTAATGGAAGATCTCGCCGAGGCCGGTGGCGACGGGCCCGAGCTGAGGCTTGTCGATGCCTGGGGCCAGCGCCACCGTCTGCAGGCGCTCCATCACCACCTGGCGGGCGAGATAGATATCGGTGCCGTCCTCGAAGATCACCGTCACCTGCGAGAGGCCGAACTTGGAGAGCGACCGCACGTCGTGCAAGTGCGGCAGGCCGGAGATCGCCTGCTCGAGGGGGAAAGTGATCTGTCGTTCGATCTCCAGGGGGGAGAGCGATGGAGCCACGGTATTGATCTGCACCTGCACCGGTGTCGTGTCCGGGAAGGCGTCGAGCGGCAGGCGCCGGAAAGCATCGAGGCCGGCGACGACGAGGATCGCCCACGCCACGAGCACCACGAGCCGATGCTGGAGCGACCAGGTGATGATCCGATTCAGCATCGTTTACTTCTTCACCTCGACCTCGCAGCAGCCGGCACCGATGCTTCCCTTCAGTGTTTCCGTCTTCAGGAGGAAGCTGCCTACGGTGACGACGGGTTCCCCTGGCCGGACGCCCTGGACGATCTCGATGCCCGCGTCGCCGGTCATGCCGAGACGGACGCGGCGCGTCTCGTACAGGTCTTCGGCGAGGCGCACGAAGACCACGGGGACACCTTTGGCGCGTTGCACCGCGGCGCGGGGCACGACGACCGAGGTGCGAAGATCACCGACGGCGATGCGCGCCCGCCCGTACATGTTCGCCCGCAGCAGTCCGTCCGGATTGGCGAGGCGGACGCGGGCCACGGTGGTGCGGGTCCTCGCATCCACAGAGGGCGCGACGTAGTCGATCTTTCCGGCGAACTCGCGCGCGCCGAGAGCGTCGAAACCCAAGCGCACCGGCTGGCCCACCTGGACCGAGGGCAGGACCGCTTCGGGGACGTCGATCTCCGCCCACATCCAGGATGGATCGACGATCTCGAAGAGACTTTCCTCCAAGTCGACCAGCGCGCCGATGCTGCCGCTGCGTTGGGTGACGATGCCGCCGAGGGGCGCCAGGAGCGTGTACGCCGATTCCCCGCCCGGCGTCCCCACGATGCGGAGCGCCCGGACCGCCGCCGCTTCCTCGGCCTTGGCCGCCTCCCACTCCTGCTGCGCGAGCTGCGCTTCCGTGGCCGGGACGATGCCCTTGTCCAGGAGATCCTTGGCGCGCTGGTAGGCCGCCTCCGTGACCTGGACGCGGACGCGCGCCGCCTGCAGCTTGGCCTGGTCGGCGCCCACCTCGGCGCTCTCGATCTCCGCCAGCGCCGCGCCGCGACGCACCTTGCTCCCCACATCCACGTGGATGGTGCGGATCACGCCCGGAGCGCGGGCGTTCACCCGCGCCACGCGCGTCGCGTCGTAGACGAGCCGCGCCACCGCCGCTACGCCGTCCTGGGTCGGGGCCTCTGTCGCGGTCGCGATCTCGATCCCGGCCAGGCGCGCGGTCTCCTTGGTCTTGAAGCGGATCTTCGTGCCGTCGGCAGGCGCCTCTTCCAGGGACACCTCGGCGGCGGGCTTGCCGCCGCGCTCCGGATGGCAAAGCGGGCAGAACGACTCGGGGAAACCGTGCTCGGCGCACCAATCCCCCTTGGCCTGGAAGACCGGGACGAGCGCCGGATTGCACTTCGTGCACACCGCTTCGAGAACACCGTGCTCGCGGCAAAAACCGGCCTCGACGGTGCTCGCCTGCGGCGCACCCACGCCTGCCTGTTCCCGAGGCGCTTCTTCCTTGCCACAGGCCACGGCGGCCAACAATGCGCCGGCGGCGAGAATCTCCCTCCAGCGCATGCTCAGCCCCCCGTCCGCTTGGCCGGGCGCTCGAGTCTCAAGTCGGGATTGCACTGGCGGCACTGCGACTCGGGCAACCCGTGCTCCGCGCACCAGTCTCCCGTCGCCTTGAACGCCGCGACCAGGGTCGGATTGCACCGCGTGCACAGGGATTCCGGAACCTGGTGCTCCTCGCACCAGTCCGCGTGGGAGCCGGCTACGGCCCCGGAATCGGCGTGAGAGCGCCCGTCTCCAGAGTCGGTGTTTGCGGTCGCTTCGCCAGGGCTCTCCGCCGGCTTCGGTGCCTCCGCTTGCCTTTCCCCGCTGGTGCTCGAGCTGCGATCACCACAACCCGGCAGCGCCAGGGATAGAAGTGTGGCCAGGAGCGCGTGTCTCCACATGGTCGTCCTTTCGAGTCAGCTCTGGATGCCCGCGAATGGTGGCGGCGCGACACGGCACGGCCTCGAAGGCCGGATGGGCCGCAGCGCGCTTGCCTGCGCCAGCGTCTGCCGGGCCTACCCGATCAAGGCGGGCAGGACTTCCCGGCCACTTCGAGAGCTAGGCGCGGGTCCGCAACCCAGACTCGGATCGCTCAACCGAGATGCATGGGGCCGGATGGTTTCGGGACGTGGAGGATCTCACGCGGGTGGATCGAGGCGAAGGATGCGACCGTGCTCGGGGGGAGCGGATCGCGCGACAGATCCGCCGGCAGGTCGAGCCCCTGCTCTTGCAAGAAGCCCTGGGAGGAGTGGCAGCACGGACAGAGCGCACAAGGGGTTCCGGACGCTGCCTCTTCGTCCGCGCAGGTCGCGACGCAATCTTCCGTGCCTGCGAGGCCGAAAGTGCCGGTGACCAGACCGGTGAAGACGGTGGCGAGAACGATCAACAGTGCCTTCGTCATCATCCCTCGCCTCCTAGCGAGGCGCGCGAACCGGTGCGCTCGAACCGAAGCATAGCATGACCGCCCCCCCTTGCGCCTCGTTCAGCTCGACCTTAAGGTATTCCTTGAAGCCTGTACGACAAGGAGGGCCTTTTTTCGGGAGCGTTCACAATGTGTAAATGGCGCGCGTCCGTGGCCTGTCTCGCACTGATACTGGCTCTGCCAGGCTGCGGCGACGAAGATAGCCCGATTGGCATCAGTACAGGCTCGGTCGAGGGAGTGCTCACGGAGATCGAGAGCGACGCGCCGGTGCCCGATGCACGCGTGTCGCTCTGGGAACCGGCAACGCTGCGCGCCGGCCCTCTCTCCACGCCGACCGGCGCGACGGGGAGTTACCGGGTCGACCTGGTGGCTCCCGGCGATTACGTCCCTGTCATCTACCACAAGAACATGGTCATCTTCGGACGGACCGGTTCGCTCTTGCATGTCCGCGCCGGGCAGGTCGTTCGGCACGACCTGCGACTGCAGGCGAGCGGGCTCTGGACCGGAGAGGGCGCGAGGATCAACGGAACGGTTCTGGATGCGAATACTGGGGAGCCTGTCCCGGGCGCTCACGTCGGGGTCACGAGCTGGGCATTGGGAGGCGTGGACGTCGAAGTACCGTTCTTCGGCACCACGATACCCGAGTTGGGTGTCACCGACGAACTCGGCCGCTTCACGCTCATCACTCTGCCAAGCGAAGGCACGGGAGCCCTCTATTTTCCACCGTTCAGCGTGACGAAGTCCGGTTACAAGCCGTACACGATGGTCGGCCGAGGGCCAGCGTACGTGCCCGGATTGCCGGAGTTCGGCACCATGATCCCAGCGCCGCTGGATTCGGTCCTGAATGTCGAGATCCGACTCCATCCCGACCCGCTGGGCACCGGGCTCGGTGTCGTGCGCGGCCGAGTGATGTTCGCGGGCCAGCCGGTCCCGGGCGTACCCGTCGGACTGTCTCTCGCTGCCGTCGCCGCACCGGACACCTTTTCGCCCACGGTGCGGAAGGCAGGAAGGGACGGGATCGAAACGCCTCTCCCTGATCACACCGCCCTCTCGGATCCGTCCGGGGCCTTCGAGATCGACGCGATCCCGTTCGGAACCTACGTCGTCATCAGCGCCTATCTGGCCAACGACGGCTACAGCGTCTTGTTTCGAGACGCGGACCGACCCATCGTCACACTGACGTCTTCCACACCTGTCGACGTGGGCGACTTGCACCTCGCCAAGGCACTGCAACCGCTGAACCCGCCCGACGGCTCGCTCAGCGCCGAGCCTAGTCCCGAGATCCGCTGGGAGCCTTTGACCGGCCTGCCCGAGGGCTACACGCTGGTCGATTACCAATTGATCATCGATGACGACTACACGCTGGATATCATGGTCCACACGCAGGAACCCCGCTGGCAGGTTCCGGTGCGCATCCGCCCCAACGCCCACATGCGCTGGCTTGTTCAGGCACGTGTCGTTCAATCCGGTTCTGCGGACACACTGAGTATGGGGGTGACCGAACGGGCGGCGACCTTCACGGTGGGGTCCCCCGTGACCGTCACGGTCAGCCCGGGGACGAGCCCCACCTTTTCCTGGACGCCCTCCGAAGCCGGCTCCTGGCTCTCTGTGGAAGCCGTGGAGGATGGTGCCGATCAATGGGTCATCACCACGGATAGCACGAATGCCATCGTGCCACCGGTTCGCTACGGCATCGTGCCCGAGGGAGCGAGGGAACTTCGGGCCCCGGTCGCGCTCACGCGGGGCACGACGTACCTCTTGCTGCTGGTGCGGAATGCGGATGCGGGTGGATTCGAATACCTCGCCATCCACCGGTTCACGCCCTGACCATTCGTCGTCCCTCGCGTCCCAAAACGTGTTCGGCGGCCTTGGTGCGAGATCGTCACTCTTCTGATGAATGGAGCGCCCCATGCCAGATGAATCGCAGCAGCCAGGCGTGTCGGGTAGGGGAGGATCTGTCTCGATCCCGCTGGGGATCGCGTTCGGTGTGGTAGCAGGGGTCATCGGTGGGGCGACGACCGGCAAGTGGGGCGTTTGGCTCCCCATCGGGATCGCAGTGGGTCTGGCCCTCGGTGTCGCCGTGGCCCGGCGCACAATGGGCAAGCGGCCACCCGGGGAGCCGCTGCGCTGAAGACCCATCCTTAGGCTTCTCGCTCCACTCATTCGTTCGGCACGGTCGATGCGCCGTTCGATCGTGAACTTCGTTTACAGTGTCCGTCACCAGCATTGACAGTCCCGCACGCTTCGACCTTCATAACTCGAGGTTTTCCACCGACTCGCTCCTCGGCACGGTTCTTCCTTCGAGAGGAATCGACATGTCACCATCGACTCAGGCGCTGCGTTGGCATCAAAACCACTTCCGGTGTGAGCCGGGTGACCCCGTGAGGCGCCTGGCGGCTGGATCCCTCACCGTTCACCAAGGTGCGAGGTTTGGTGGGCGAGCCACCGAGACCGCTCTCTTTTCTCCAAGGAGTCGGCCGTTTGCGTAGCGAGCCATCGGGACCTCTCATCGTTCTCCAAAGTGCTGACCTTTCGTTGGCCGAGCGACCGGGACCGCTCACTTTTCTCCAAGGAGTCGGCAGTTTGGGTAGCGAGCCATCGGGACCTCTTATCGTTCTCCAAAGTGGTGACGTGTTCGGTGGCCGAGCGACTGGGACCTCTCATCGTTCTCCAAGGGGGTGACAGGTTCGGTGGCCGAGGACCGGGACCCCTGATCAGGGCAGGACCGACGCGAGCCGACTTGCGTTCTCCATCACGCCGCGCATCTTTGCGTCATACCCGGCCCTTCCAGGCACGACCCGGGAAGGCGGCGCGCGGGAATGCACCGGGGGGCTTCCCGGTAGTAGGGGCGCGCAGGCCACAGGCCCGGCTGGGTCCACCCGGCGGCCTGGCCTGATACAAGTCCACCTCATGACCGGGAGGAGCCCCATGTGCGCCACCCTCGGGCGCGGGGCGAAGCGATCGGCCGCAGCGCCGTCGCATCTGCACCAGCCCAAGACTGAGCCCCCACCCAGCGTCCCGTCGCGGATCCTGCGTTCGTCCAGGATGCCCCGACTTTCTCGCCTTCTGGCCGCCCTCGCCCTCTTGCCTGTGGCGATTTGGGCGCAGCCCCCGGCGCCCCAAGAGCGCCCAGGGCAGCCACAACAAGCCCCCGAAGGAGAGCAGAAGATCCGCACCGATGCGGAAGCGCCGGTCTTCCCGCTGCGGCACACCGATGTGCGAGTCGAGATCTCCGGCAGCATCGCCCGCGTGCTCGTCGAGCAGATCTTCCAGAATCCCTACGACCGTCCCATCGAGGCGGTGTACGTGTTCCCGCTCCCGAACCGCGCCGCGGTGGACGAGATGGAGATCCGCATCGGCGACCGGGTGGTGCGCGGCGAGATCCGCAAGCGCGACGAGGCCCGGCAGATCTACGAGCAGGCGCGGCGCGAGGGCCGCGTCGCCGCCCTCCTCGATCAGGAGCGCCCCAACATCTTCACCCAGCAGGTGGCGCACATCCTACCGGGGCACGAGATCCGCGTTCGCATCCGTTACGTCGAGACGCTGCCCTACGAAAACGACGCCTACGAGATGGTCTTCCCCACCGTCGTTGGGCCGCGATTCATCCCCGGCGTCCCCCTCGGAGCTCCTCGCGTGGAGCCTGCCTCCGCCGGCGGTGCGGGGAATCACGGCCCCGGCGGACCCGGCGACACGGGAGAGTCCGGAACCGCGGACATCTCGCTACCTGGTGGTCACCGACAGACCGGCAGCGGCTGGGCACCGGACACGGACCGCGTCCCCGATGCATCGCGCATCACGCCTCCTGTCGTCCCGCCTGGCCAGCGCAGCGGCCACGACATCGACATCCGCGTCGATCTCGATGCCGGCGTGCCGCTCGCGGCGATCGAAGTGCCGAGCCACGCCGTGGACATCGAGAGGCAGGGGCGGAACCGGGGGCGGATCGTGCTCCGCCCGACCGACACGCTCCCCAACAAGGATTTCGTTCTGCGCTACCGCGTCGCCGGCACGGTCCCGGAGTTCGGTTTCCTCGCCCACCGCGACGGCGACGGGGAGCCGGGCTACTTCGCCCTGCACCTCGTGCCCGAGCTCGAGGTGAGCGCCCGCGAGGCGCGCCCGAAGGAAATGATCTTCCTTCTCGACACCTCCGGCTCCATGCGCGGCGAGCCGCTCGCCCGCTCCAAGGCCGCCATGCGCTGGGCCATGCAGCACCTGGGACCCGACGACACCTTCCAGATCATCCGCTTCTCGGAAGCAGCCTCGTCCTTCGCCGCCGGACCGGTGGCGAACACACCCGAGCAGGTGCAGCGGGGGCTCGTCTATGTCGAGCAGCTCGAGGGCGAAGGCGGCACACACATGCTGGCAGGCATCCTGGCGGCGCTTCGCATTCCGCCCGATCCGGCGCGACTGCGCGTCGTCTGCCTGCTCACCGACGGCTACATCGGCAACGAGACGGAAATCCTCGCCGCCGTGCGCCAGGAACTCGGTGAGGCCCGTCTGTTCTCCTTCGGCATCGGTTCGAGCGTGAATCACTACCTCCTGGACGAGCTCGCCCTGGAGGGCCGGGGCGCGGTGGACTACATCGCCCTCGACGGTGACACGCGGCCGCTGGTGGAGCGCTTCTATGCGCGCATTGCCCGCCCCCATCTCACCGACCTCAGTCTCGACTGGGGCGATCTGCAGGTCGAAGGCATGGTCCCCGAACGGCTGCCCGACCTCTTCGCCGGGCAGACGCTCGTGGTTTCAGGACGCTACCGCGCTGCCGGCAGGGGCGAGATCCTCCTCCGCGGCAAAATCGGGCGGCGCCATTTCGAACGCCGGCTGGCCGTGGTCCTTCCCGCCAAAGAGAGCCAAAACGGCGCCCTCGGCACGCTCTGGGCCCGGCGGCGCATCGAGGCCCTGACGCGCCTCATGGTGCGAGGGGAGCAGGAGCCCTACGTCCGCGAGCTGACCGAGACGGCGCTCGCCTTCCACCTGGTGAGCCGCTACACCTCCTTCGTCGCCGCAGACAACCAGGTCGTTTCCAAAGACGGCGAGCCCATGCTCGTCCCGCAGCCCGTGGACATGCCGGAGGGTGTGAGCCACGAGGGCGTCTTCGGTGTGCAGACGCAGGGGATTTCGGGCATGACCGGTGCGGCACTGAACACAGGCACCGTGGTCCAGAGTGGCGAGCTGCACGTGCGCGGCGGGCGGTCGGGCATAGTGACTACACGTATCCAGCCGAATCTACCGCCCACTGTGGCGGCTCCTGCGCCCACTTCGGCACCTGGCATCGGTACGTTGGCGTCGGCGCTCGAGAAGAGCGAGGAGAGCTCCCGGGTCGACACGGTCGAGCGCCGTCTCGCTCCCGGAACGCTCGAAGTACAGATGACCATCGACCGGCAGAGGTTGCTGGTCGGCGAACGCGGCCACCTTCGTCTCACGGTGCGGAACCGGAGCGCGGCTGGCGTCCAGGTTCCCGAGGTAGTCACCTGGAACGACGTGCAGGTACGCATCACCCACAACGGCAAGTCGGTGACGGCGGCACCTTCGGGCCACGGGCGCGGGAGCGGCAGTGTTCTGCTCGCACCGGGCGAGACGCGCACCTATGAGCTCGTCCTGGACGAAGCACCGGGTCACACATTCGCCGCCGCGGGGCGCTTCGAGATCGAGATGGTGGAAATTGGTTCCCTGCTGCTTCCCGAGCCGCACCCACGCGCCACAGTGCGCATCGAGTAGGCGCGAGCGCCCCGAAGCTCGATCGGGTGTTCATGATTCACATGAGGGCGCCTCAAAGGGGCGCCCTCATGCCTGCAAGCCGGAGAGCGCGCCGCCTGGCTCGATGTCCACTGGTTCCCTGCAGTGCACGAAGACCCGCGCCGACTTGGTGCCGAGCAGGGTCCACGCGGCTCCCTCGACCCTGAGAATGCTGCCTTCGCGCAGAGCGAGAACGGGAAGACCCGGATTGCAAGCGATGAACTCGAGGAGCCGCTCGGCACGGGTCTCGCCAGCATGCTCCGGGATCTGCGCATCGGTGTAATGCGGGTTGATCTGGAAGGGTATGAGGCCGAGGGCGCGCAAGCTCGGCGGCTCGACGACGGGCATGTCGTTCGTCGTCCGCACTGTGGGGCAGGCCACGTTGGCGCCGGCACTCCAGCCGATGTACGGCATCCCGGCCAGGCCCCGCTCGCGGATGGGCTCGAGCAAGCGCCGCTGGTACAGCTCCTCCAGCAGTCGGAAGGTGTTGCCGCCACCGACCGCGATGGCTGCAGCAGAGCGCACCGCGGCCTCGGCATTCGCGACTGTATGAATGGAACGCACGCGATAACCCAAGGGGGCGAGACCCGCCTCGACGCGCGCGGCGAAAGCATCGTAGGGGAAGCGCACCGCCGCGAAGGGGACGAAGAGCACCTCCCGCACCTCGCGGCCCAGGAACGTCTCGATGCTGCCGGTGGCATGCTGCAAGAAGCCGCCGCCGAAGTTGGTGGAGTTGCTGAGCAAGAGCAAGCGGGGGGCGGTCATGGGGTCATCCTAGGGTATTCCGTTCGTGAGCTCGACCGTGCCAAGCTCGGCGACAAGCCGCGGGTGGCAAACGCACGAACCAGTGCCTGCCGGCCATGGACGCCGCGGGCGCCCGGTTCCACCGCGGGCGCCCGCTGACGTTCGATTCCTTGTTCCACCGCCCAGCGAGCTCCGACTCGGCGCGGCGATCACCCTGCCACCGTCACTTCTTGGCCAAGGACATCTTCACCGGTTCCCAGATCGCCTTCAGGCCGGCGACCTGATCGGACTTGAGGCCGACTTCGCTGGCTGCCGCGGTCAGGCTCGAGCCGACGGCGTCGACCCCCGCCGCATCCAGCTTCTTGTCCTTCAAGGCACCCTGGAGATCCGTGCCCTTCTCGAAAGCGTAGCCGCCCGTCTTGGCGATGCTGTTGTAGAGACCCATCTTCGTTTGCTTGATGCCTTCGCTCCCGAGAGCTTGGCTGAGCATGGAATTGGCACTCATGTTCCTACCGAAGCTGTCGATGAGCTTCGACACGCCGGTGACACCTCCGAGCGTGCCCCACAGCCCACCGCCGACGTCTTTGGACCCGGCGCAGGAGAGGACGCAAGACAGGGCGAGAACGATGGGCAACGCGAATCTCTTCGAACGCATGATATGCGGACCTCCCGTGAGTTGGGGGCTCCTCGAGGCACAAGAGATGCCGCATTGTCCAGCCCGACCCCGCGCCTGTCAACCCGGCAGGCAGGAGATCAGAACGCCAGTTCCTCCCCCGGGATGAAGCGCCGTCGCGGATCCGGAAGTTGCAGCCAAGCGTCGTCCCACTCCTTGATCACTTCGATGCGCTCGAAACGCAGTCGTCCATCGAAAACGCCATCCATGAACATCTCGATGTCTGCCGGCACCTGCACGGCCCCGGCCTTCTCGAAGCCGTGGTACACGAACTTCCGCACCACGTCTTTCTTCGTGCCCATCCCCTCGGCCTCGGTGCCGGGAAACTCGAGGGCCACGAGACGGCCATTGTCCTTGGCGAGGGAGAGAACGGCCTTACCACGCCCGTCACGCACCTCCACCCGCCACACCGCGGCACCGGCCTCCTCCCCTTCGCCTGCAACGACGGGATCGAGCGACAGCGCCTGCAGCAGGAAGGGCAGTCGGTGCGCGGCGCGTTCACGATTCTCGTCCAGGGGGATGTCGTCCCAGGTGGAGCGCGAACGGCGTTTGCACATCGTGCCGTCGTACATCGTCACCGTGGTCCTGGTGCTCCCGCGAAACTCGAAAGCGACCTCGGTCCGGAGGGCGCCGTCGGCGCGCTCGTAATAGACCGCATCCATGGCCCGACCCACGAGCCGCCCGCCACCTTCATAAGTGCCGCTTGCCTTCCAATGCGGCATCGCCTGCAAGGCGGCGCGTCCGCCGTGGAAGGCGATGGCTTTTTCGAGCAAAGCGCGCGCCTCCGACGCCTCCGCCCGGAGGGGAACGGCGCCCAGGAACAGGAGCGCCAAGCACGCCGTCGGTGTGGTGAGCCTCGCCGCCACTCGGCGGCTCTGGATGTTCCGGTGGTTCACTGGCCGCCCTCCTTCTTCTCGCTGTTCGGCTTGCCGTGCGGTGCCACGCTCCCGTCCGCCGGCGCTGCATCCGGTGTCGGGGCCTCCGGACTCGCCGACTGCGCGCCGGTGTTCCCCGCTGCTCCTGCCTTCGCCGCGGCACCGGCGGCGGCGTCGGCGCCTGCAGAGGTTCCCTGCGCCGCACTCGCGTCCGCGGCTCGCGCTTCCGGCGTGACCACGGGCTTCGTTTCCCGCTTGGGTGCGATCGCCTTCCACGCTCCTGCCGGCACGTCGAGCGGCGCCGGCGTCGAGCGCCCGGACGCCACCTCGGCGCTCACGAGGAAAGCGAGACGCGCTGCCTTCTCCACCTTTCCCGGCAGCACCTTGTCGGCGGTGTCGCCGGGCTCGTGGTAGTCCTCGTGGGTGCCGGAAAAGAGGGACGCCGTCGGGATGCCACCCAACCAGAGGTTGCCGTTGTCGCTGCGGCTCGCCCCGGCGCCGGCATCGTCGTTCAGGGCGAAGCCGACCTCGGAGGCGAAGCGATCGAAGAGGGCGGTCAATTCGGGCGTCTCCGTCCGGCCCACGACAGACATTTCGCCCTCCTTGTTGCGACCCAGCATGTCGAGGTTGATCCCCGCCACGATCTTGTCGAGGGGCACGGCGGGCTTGCGCACGAAGTAGGCGCTGCCGAGGAGACCTTTCTCCTCCGCGCCCCAGCCGACGAAGAGAAGGCTACGAGCCGGTGCCGGCGACAGCGAGGCGAAGGCCTCGGCGATCGCCACCACCGCCGCCGTGCCCGAGGCGTTGTCATCGGCACCAGGGTGAATCTCCGCGGTGCGGCGGTCCTTGCCGACGTGGTCGTAGTGCCCGCCGACGAGGACGTATTCCTTCGCGAGCTCCGGATCGGAGCCCGGGAGGATGGCGAGGACGTTGCTCGTCGGCTGCCGCTCCATCTCGACCGCATGGACGAAGCGCACCGTGACCGCGGGCACCGCGAAGGCTTTCGATCTGCGCCCCGCGTCGAGATCCCGTTGCAGGGCCTTCCAGTCCCGCCCCGCATCGAGCCAGCGCAGCAGCTCCTGCGAAGCGTGCGCCGCCAGGACGCCGAGGGGCTGGTTCAACCCGTCGACGCTCGCGGTGCCGCGCGGCCGGGCGGGATCGTCCTTCGGCAGCTTGCGTTCCTCCGCGGTCAAGTAGGTCCAGCCACCCAAGGAGTTCGAAGGATTGGACTGCACCTCGTGGAGCAGCGGATCGTCCACCACGAGGAGCGCCACGGCGCCGCGCGCGGCGGCGACACGCGCCTTCTGCCGCAGCGAAGCATGCAGTGTCATCTCCCGGCCCTCGAAGAACTTGCTGCCTGACTTGCCGTCTTCGTCGGGCTCGTGCCGCAAGACGACCACCACTTTGCCCTTGGCGCCGTTGGCGCCGAGGGCGGCGTAATCGTCCCATTTGTATTCCGGCGCGACGATGCCGTAGCCGGCGAACACGACCGGCGCTTCGACGCTGCCGATCTCGGAGAACGAGAGCGGCACCCAGTCCGTGCGCAGCGCCAAGGGGCGTGAGGAGGTGGCGCTCCCGCTGCGGCGCGTGAGCGTCAGCTCCTCTTCCGGCGCCAAGGTGCGCCGGACGAGATCAAAGCGTTGCAGGTAGCCGTCCTTCGACCCGGCGCGGAGACCCGCGGCCTGGAAACGGGAGACGAGGTAGTCCGCCGCCACCTCGGCGCCGCGTTCGCCGGCGTCGCGCCCTTCGAGGCGCGGCGAAGCCAGGAAGCGGATGGTGGCGATGATCTCGTCCGCATGGATGCGTTGACATGCCGCCTTCACCTCGGCGGGAAGCTCGACCGCTGCCGGCTTGACCTCGCCGGCCGGCGGGGCTGGGGGTCGCGCCGACGACGGGGCGGGGCGCGGGGACGGCTGGGCCGCGACGGTGAACGGTGTCACGGCGAGAGTGAGCGTCGCTACCCCGGCGATGCAGGCGGCGGCAACATGCGATTGGAGCGTTTTCGTGGGCATACACACCCCTTGTGGAGAACGATCGCCTCCTCAGAGTACCCGAAATCGCTGCTGACCGGGAGCACTCGTCTCGCTGCTGGCTGCCGCGGAATCTGACCGTGGTATGCTGACTTTTCGCCTCGCTTTGTCGTTCCCCCTTCGAGTCATGCGGCGCTCGGCGCCCTGCACCTGGTGTGCACTTACCAATTCGAAGCGGCCGGACCGGACTCCACCCGCCTCACCTTCTCGGCGCATGCGACTGGCGAATTCGAAGACGGCTGGCCAGCCGCGGTGGACGGCGTCTGGCGGCATTTCCTCTTCGAGCGTTTCAAACCCTACGTCGAGAGGGGCGAGCACCTGAAGGCAGGGAAGACGAAGCAGGACTGAAGAGGAACGCGCCGTTGACGGTCAAAACGAGCAGGTGTTGGCGGGACCGGTGGCGACGGTTGCAGTCAGGACATCTCCGTCCGGATTACCGTCATTCCCCAGGACGCCTGGCGTCGCCACCTGGAGGGGAACATCCTCGTCCCGCTTCTCATTGTAAAACGAAGGTTGCGGGATGAGCGCTGCTCTTTCCGCTGCTGTCGTCGAGATTCCTCGCAGACCCTCGTCGGGGTGGAAGGTGGAGACTCCCCAACCTTGCCAGCGACCTCGATTGCGCCAGGCCACCCAGTGATGACCGGCCAGGCCGGCTTGCGCCGGTCCGAGGCAGGCGCGATCATGGGAACAGGGAACCACGAGGGGTTGGGCCGCTCGAACCGGGCTTAGGGGAACCCATGCACCGACAGGAAGAGCGAAGGCGGGGCCTGACGTTGCACCCGTCCCTCGATCGTCGCTACGAGCACGCCGATCTCACCTCGCACCGGCACAAGAACCGGCGGCGCCGGCGTTTGACCTTCCTGGCCGAGAAGTCCGTGCAGGCGATGGTGGCGCACTACGCGCGGGAGCTCGAGGCGGAACCGGCGGAGTTCGAGGCCTTCGCTGCCGAGGTGGGACGGCGCCTGCGTCTCGAGCTGCAGCCGGAGTGGACGCTCGACCTGGCCGAGACTCGCGCTCTGGCTCTGGCGGAGGCGCTGTTCGTCGAGCTGGAAGTAGAGTCTGAAACGCCGCGCCCGGAGGACGACCCGGACGAACCGGGACGCGCTCCGGGCACGGGGTCCACCTGAAGCTCAGGGCGCGATGGTGATCGCCACGCTCCCTTGCGGCGGCGCATCGGGTTCCACGGCGCTCTGCGCCTGGATGCGGGCCGGATCACCGATCACGAGCGACCCGAGTTGCTGCACGAGCGTCTGCGACAATGCATTCGCCACCTCGAAGCTGCGTGCCGTCGCCTTCACCTGGATCGGCTGCTGCGTGCGCGGTGACTGATTGATCCAGCTCGCCGCCTCGAGGACGATGGGAGCCGGTGCTGTACCCGGCCGGTTCGCCGCCGGGCCTCCGAGCCGCTCGCCGGCAAAGAGGAGCACCAGCGCCTGCGGCGTCTCGCGCCGATAGGAAGGCAGCTGGAAACCGTCGCCGACGAAGTTACGCTTGTTGCCCGCCCGGTCGAAGGCCTCGAAAACGTAAGAGTAGGTCAGGCCCGGCTGGCAGGGCTTGCCCGTCGCATTGAGACCGTTCCATTCGATCTCCTTGGGGGGCGAGCCGGTGCCTTTGAACTCCACGACCTGTTCGCCCCGCGAGTCCACCACCGCCAGCCGCCAGCGCTCCACCCCGGTCACCGCCGGATGGAAACGCGCCACCGGCCCGGTGGTCATCTCGTCGAGCCAGGGCCGCCCCTGGTAGGGTGTGCGCACCAGCGCCGAGGTCTGCAGATACGGCCTCACCAGCTCCGGCTTCTCGCGGTCGAGGATCTCTTGCGAATCCCCGAGTTCCAACCCGGGGCTCTGGCGCGGGTCGAGCTGGAGATCGAGCGGCGGGCGCTCGAACTCGATGCGGATGCGATCCTCCCCTTCCACCGTGAGGCTGCCGAACGCAGTGCCTTCCTGACCGGCGGGTAGGGTCATCTTCGGCTTCGCTGCGCTCTTGCCGGGATTCGGGGGCGCCGGTGTGGTGTCTTCGGCCTTGGGCGCCGCGGCGGTCTTGGCCGGCGACGCTTTCGCCTTGGCCTTGGTCGCCGGTGCCGCAGGCTTGGAGTCGGTACTCTTGGCCGTCTGGCTCACCGACTTGGACGGTGCACTCGACGACGCTGCCGTCGTGGCCTTCGCCGTGGGTGCCGCCGCCTTGGCCTGGCTCGTGGTGCTGTCGCTCTTGGCGAGCTTCGCGTCCAGCGCGACCGGCGTGAGCCAGAGCGTGGCGGTCATGGCCGCAGCGATCCATGGAACTCGTTGCACCGTCATCTCCCATCACCTCGCAGGTCTCGACCGGTGGGCTCGGCCTGTGGCGACCGGCGTGCGGTCATGGTCTGGTCCGGCGCTCGGCCGGCTCGCTTCGCGGCCGATCTCAACCGGAGCTCAACCGGTAATGGAACGTGATCCGTCCCCACTGCTCACCGGTGGAGCCGGGACCCAACGCTTCGAAGCGCCAGCCGCGCAATGCGGTCACGGCATTGGCGTCGAAGTCTTCGAAGCCCGACGTCTTCTCCACCAAGATGTTCTCCTTGATGTGACCGTCGGGTCGGACCACGAAGTAGAGACTCACGGTCGCCTCGACACCTTGCACCTCGGCCCAGTCCGGATAGGCCGGCGTCTGCTGCTGCAGGATGTTGCGATCCGCGATCGGACCGAGGAGCGAGGCGCCGGCGAGCTTCCGCACCTTGGCGTTGTCCACGTCCTGGGG
>Ga0075428_100004085_pt1 | contig 16055 bp, 9 predicted proteins | sample RhiMetdeltSRZDD2_FD_75291 | JGI IMG/M metagenome (GOLD analysis project Ga0075428, IMG submission 75291) | Populus rhizosphere microbial communities from Tennessee, USA - Rhizosphere MetaG P. deltoides SRZDD2 | ecosystem: Host-associated > Plants > Roots > Rhizosphere > Soil | place: USA... | reverse complement strand
GAGGATCTTCTCCAGGTCCTTCATCCCGAGCTTCGCGATCGCCTCGCGATCGCCCGAGAGCACGGTCTTGAACGGCTCGACCTTCGCGAGCTCGGGCTTGCGCTTCACCACCGCGCCGACGCGGTCGAGGCAGTAGACCACCTGCGAGTACATCGGGTGCTCGACCCAGAGCGTCCCGTCCTGGTCGAAGGTCGCGATGCGCTCGGCCGGCGGCACGAACTTCGGGCTCCCCGGCTCCGTGGTCTCCTTCACGAACGCGACGATCGCCCGCTTCGCGGCGCCGTCGTTCCAGGACGCCAGCGCGTCGGCCTGGGCATGGGCCCGCGTCGCCGGGGCGAGCAGGGCGCCGAGCGCGATCAATGCGAGCCTCGAGAACGCGGACCGGGACCTCATGCGCGGCTCCCCATCGAGGATTCGAAGCGAACGACCCTCGCGCCCTCGGGCGCGAAGCGCGGTCGAGATTACCGGAAAAGGCGCGGCGGCGTCCCGACCGCGGACGCGTGTCCGACCCGCCGCACCGGGCCGGCGCGTGGGGAAACCCCCCGCGTCAGGAGATCACGCGGTCTGCGCGCAGCGCCGCGATCCGCGCGGGCTCGAGTCCGAGCTCGCGCAGCACCTCCTCGCCGTGCTCGCCGAGGCCCGGCGCGGGCCGCGCGATCGCTGCCGGCGTGGCCTCGAAGCGCACCGGCGGGCGCGGCTCGCGCAGGCGCCCGAGCGCGGGGTGGTGCGTCTCGAGCAGCGCCTGCGACGCGACGACCTGCTCGAAGCGCGGCACGTCCTCGAGGCGCAGGATCGGGGCGCAGGGCACGTCCTGCGCCGCGAGCCGCACGAGCATCTCGTCGCAGCCGAGGCCGCGCGCGCCCGCCTCGAGCTCGCTCGCGAGCTCGGCGAGGTGGGCGAGGCGAGCGCCGACCGTCGCGAAGCGCGGGTCGCCGCGCAGCGCGCCGAGCCCGGTCGCGCGCAGCACGCCCTCCCACTGCGCGTCGGTGATCACCGCCAGCGCGACGAAGCCGTCGCGCAGCTCGAGCGCGCGATAGGTGTGCGCGAGTGACGGCAGCTTCGTCACGCCTTCGGACTCGAGCAGGCAGTGGTTCGCGTAGCCGTCGGGCCAGAGGAAGGCCAGCGACGCGTCGAGCATCGAGAGGCGCAGGTGCTGCCCGCCGCGCCCGCGCTCGCGCGCGAGCAGCGCCGCCGTGATCGCCTGTGCCGCGACCAGCGCGGTCACCTTGTCGCACCAGGCCATGCGCACGTACTCGGGGCGGCCGCCGGCCTCGCCGCCCTGCACGTAGGGCGCGCCGGTGAGCGCCTGGAGGATGTGGTCGTAGGCGGGGCGCCGGGCGTAGGGCCCGTCGCTGCCGAAGGCCGAGAGCGAGACGTAGACGAGGCCGGGATGGCGCGCGCGCAGCACCGGCTCCGCGAGGCCGAGCCGCTCGATCACGCCCGGGCGGAAGTTCTGGACGAAGACGTCCGCGCGCGCGGCGAGGTCGCGCACGAGCGCGCGCCCGGTCTCCTCGCGCAGGTTCACGACGATCGAGCGCTTGGAGCGGTTGCAGGCGGCGAAGAGCGTCGAGACGCCGCCGCGCTGCGTGCCGAGATGGCGCATCACGTCGCCGCCGCCGGGAGGCTCGACCTTCACGATCTCGGCGCCCTGGTCGCCGAGGATCATCGTCGCGAGCGGGCCCGTGATCATCGCCGTCAGGTCGACGATGCGGTAGCCGTCGAGCGGGCCGGACATGGCGGGGCTGTAGCCCATTCCGCCTCGGATGCACGCGCTGGGTCGATCCGGAGCGGCTCGTCGAGGCGCGGCGCGGGCGGCCCGGGGTCGCGTCAGCCCTCGCCGTCGAATCGCGCCGGGAGGACCGGCGGGCGCTCGCGGCTCCAGCCCAGGAGCTCGCGAAGCGGGCGCATCGCCCCGAGGAGATCGCTGTACTCGTCGGTCCAGAGTCGCGTCGTCGCGAGCTTTTCGCGGGACGGTCCGCCCACCCGGATCGCCTCGGGGGGCAGGCCGAGCTCGCTGCGACGGCGCGCCGCGAGCTCCGTCAGCGAGCGGAGGCGCTCCTCGCTGCGAGCGAGGAACACCCAGGTCGCCGGAGCGCTCAGCTGGCCTCGGATCGCGACCGTATCGATGGCGACGACGCGGAGCCCCGCGTCGTCGGCCAGCCGGGCCAGCACGGGCAGCAGATCGAAGCTGCGATTCGAGACGTGGAACGCGAGAAGTCCGTCCTGTTTCAGCGCCTCCAGGTAGAGCGCGAGCGACTCGCGGGTCAGGAGGTGCAGCGGGATCGCATCGCTGCTGAACGCATCGACGATCAGGAAGTCGAAGCTGGGCAGCTCCCCGCGCGCGCGCTCCGAGGCGAGCGAGATGCGCGCGTCCCCTTCGATCACCTCGACCGCTGCGCGGCTGCCCGACAGATAGGCGAAGTAGCGCTCGTTGCGGGCGATGCGGACCACCGCGGGATCGATCTCGTAGAAGCGGACGCGGTCGCCGGGACGGCCGTATGCCGCGAGCGTCCCGATGCCGAGGCCGATCACCCCGATCACGACCGGGCCCGGCGCGCGCGCGCCGAGCGCGAGACCGATGCCCGTCTGGACCCCGAAGTACGAGGTCGGCTGGCCCGGGTGGCTCGGAAACTGGACGCCGTGCAGCGTGCTGCCGTTCCAGAGCTGGCGCTGCTCCGCCGGCCCCGTCCCGTGCCGCCACACGCGCAGCACGCCGAAGAAGGTGCGCTCGTGGTGGATCACGCCGTCGACCTCCTGCAGCCGCGCAGCGATCGAGTACGGCACGACGATCGCCGTCAGTGCCACGGCGAGGGCCCAACGCCAGCGCGGCGACGCCCGGGAAAGCCACCCCTCCGCGTCGTGCCAGCAGGCCGCGAGCAGGAGCCCCCACCCCAGCACGAGGCCGAGCGCGAGCTCGTGGTAGTCGTCGAAGAGGCGCGGCGCGAGCGCGGCGACGAAGATTCCGCCGAGCGCGCCGCCGGCGGACAGGCAGAGGTAGAACGCCGTGAGCGAGCGCGCGGGAGGTCGCAGCCGGTAGAGCTCGCCGTGCAGCAGCATGCAGGCGCCGAAGAGCAGGAGGACGTGACCGACGATCTGCGCCTGGAGCGAGCTCGCGACCGCGAGGAGCGCCCCGGCGCTCCAGAGCGCCGGGAGCGAGAGCAGCCACTGCGCGAGAAGGGGCGCCCCCGCGACGAGGAGCCAGGGGAGGCGCCGACGTGCCCTTCCGGAGCCGAAGCACAGCACGAAGCTCGCGAGATAGACGCCGAGCGGAAGCATCCAGAGGAAGGGCACGCTCGCGACGTCGAGGGTCAGGGCGTTGGTCACACCCATCAGGATCACGACGGCGCAACCCGGGAGCAGGAGCCACAGCGCAACGCGCAGCGGCCGCGGCCGGTCGAGTGCACCCGCCGCGGGCGACGGCTCGCCCGCGGCCTCGCCCCGCGCGAGTCCGGCGCACGCGAGCACGCCCGCGGCGGTCGCGACGAAGGCGAGCGCCCACAGGTCGCCGGCGCGCGCGAGCGGCAGCCTGGGCTCGATGAGGAAGGGGTACCCGACCAGCGCGAGGAAGGAGCCGAGGTTCGAGACGGCATAGAGTGGATAGGGGGATCGCAACGGATGGCGACGCGCGAACCACGCCTGGACCAGAGGGCCGGTCGCCGCCAGCGCGACGAAGGGCATTCCGACGTGGACGCCCAGCATCGCGAGGATCGCCCCGCCGGGCTCCACCGCTCCCACCGGCTTCCAGCTCTCCCCGGGGAGCACCGGGAGTGCTGAGAACGCGGCGGCGAGCACGAGGCCATGCACGAAGACCTGGCGAGCGGGGCGCACGAAGCGGACCAGGCAGTGGGCGTAGGCGTAGCCCGCGAAGAGCGCGGTCTGGTAGAAGGCGAGGCAGAGGATCCAGACCGACGGGACGCCGCCGAACCAGGGCAGGATCCGCTTCGCGACCATCGGCTGCACTGCGAAGATCAGGACGGCCGACGCGAACGCGGAGCCCGCGAAGAGCATCGAATCGAGGCGGCCCGGCGGCGCAGCCGCATCCCGCTCCCCGCGCTCGGGCAGCCCCATGTCGGTTCTCCTGGCCGGTCGCCCCGAGTCTCATCGAGGCGTGGGCGCGCCGTCAAATCCGGCCGTCGCGCGCTCCGTCGCATGATAAGCTCCGAGTGCGGAGGGATCGCGCGTGGCGGACGCCGCGAAGGCGGATCGCTGAGGCAGAAGGCGAGATCTCCGCTGCTCGGTGCGCCCGACGGGACGTGGCACCGGACGGCTTGGTGCACGGGTCTCGCGCTCCTGCTCCTGGCCTTCGCCTACCGGGCGCTCCTCGTCGCCGCGCTGCGCCCCGCGAGCTCCGAGTTCGAGCAGTGGTTCTTCACGCCCGAGCAGCAGAGCCCGCTCCTCCCGATCGCAATTGCGATCTGGCTGCTCGCGCGCCGTACCCCGCGGCTGCTCGCGCTCCCGGATCGGATCGCACCGGCGCTGGTCGGCGCGCTGCTCGCCGCGGGCGTGGGGCTCTTCACCTGGGCGTGTCTCGCGGGCGAACGCTCGCTGCTCCTGCCTTCGCTCGCCGCGAACCTTCTCGCCTTCGCGGCAGCGATCCGCGGCCGCGCCGGCTGCCGGGCCGTGTTGCTTCCCGCCCTGGTGCTGCTGCTCGGGGTCCCGATCCCGGCCCCCCTGCGCGGCGAGATCGTGTGGCGACTCCAGGTCTGGAGCGCGCAGGGCGCGACCTGGCTGCTGCGGGCCGCGGGCGCCGAGGTCGTCCAGGGAGGTGTCCAGATCCACCACGGCGACTACGCGTTCACCGTGATCGAGACGTGCAGCGGGCTGCGCGGAATCGAGATCCTGACGCTCATCGCACTGGCGATCCGCGAGCTCTTCGCCGCCTCCGGGTCGCGCTCCTGGATCGTCGTCGGGATCGCGCCGTGGCTGGGATTCGCGCTGAACGTCCTGCGCATCGTCGCAGTGGTCGCCTTCGCCGAGCGCGCCGGCGCGGATGGAAACGCACTGGAGAGCTGGGACCACACGCCGCAGGGGATCGCGTTGCTCCTCGCGGGCACGGCCTCGCTCTACGCCCTCGGTCGCCGGCTCGCCGGCTCGGCGGAAAGGTCGGGCGCTGGCCCTCGCGCCGACGCCGACACGAAGAGCCCGAGGGCGCCGCGACGCTCGGTGCAGGCCGCGGCGCTCGGCGCGCTCGCGGGGCTCGCGCTCCTCTCGCTCAGCGTCTCGCCGCTGCCGCGGGTCGCCCTGCCCCCGCCGATCGAGCTCCCGCTCGAGCACGCCGGCTGGAGGGGCGAGGACCTGATGCTCGATCGCCTCGTCGTCGGACAGTTCCAGCCCGGGCAGGTGCTCCACCGCCGCTACCAGAGGCGGGGCCGCGGCCCTGCTTCCCCGCAGATCGTCGATCTCCTCGTCGGCTACGAGGACGCCGAGAACCCGTCGAGCCGGCTGTTCTCGCCCAAGCTGCTGGTCCCCGATCACGACTGGTCGCTCGTCGAGGCCCGCCCGGCGCGGCTCTGGCTGCTCGGTCTCGACGCCCGCGCGGCCGTCGCATCGCGCGACTCCGAGCTCGTGCTCGCCTACCTGTGGCGGCTGCGGGACGACGGACTCTGGAGGGAGACGTGGCGGGCGGCCTGGGCGCTCGACGTCGGCCCCTGGCGGCGCGAGCGGCGGCGCGCCGTGGTGCGGCTCACGACGCCCCTCGCGCACGCGGGGCCCGCGGCGCGCGATCGCGCGAAGCAGGTCCTCGATCGCTTCGTCGGCGACTTCCGGAGCGAGCTGGCGCGCCTGTGACCGTCGTCGGTGCTAGTTCTTCGGCCCCAGCCCTCCGCAGCGAGCTGGCCCGCCTGTGAGCCGTCGTCGGGGTTAGTTCTTCGGCCCCAGCCACTGGACGCGCAGGCCGACCCCGACGCGGTAAGTCCACGCGCCGAACTCGGCGTCCCAGCGCGCCGACACCGCCTGGTTGGCGAGGGGCAGGCCGTCGTTCGGATACACCTGGGTGGTCGTGATCACGATCTTGCGATCGCCGAGCGTCCGGTAGGCGCGGCCTCCCAGGAAGATCGAGGTGCCGAGCGGCCCGTAGCGGCCGGTATCCACCTCGACGTCGAGGCCGGGGCCGATCGCGTTGAACCGCCGGGTGTCGCTGCCGCTGAGGTTCGTCTCGCGCAGCGAGCCCGGCAGGATCGGGCCGTTCGGGGCGTCCGGCTGGAAGGGGGTGCATGAACTGGTCGGATTGCAGGTCGCGTCGACCACCCGGCCGCTGACCTCGACCTCGTAGTTGAGCCACCCGAAGGAGGGCTTGATCCGCACGCGGCGATCCCCCGCCTCGACGGGGAAGGCGACGCCGAGGTTCGCGCCGAAGCTCAGCGTGTCGTAGGTCGTCGTCACCACGCTGCCCTGGCCGTTCGCGGCGTTCTGGCCGTACGGGGTGTCGCGCGGGGGCAGCAGTACCTCCTCGCTCGCGCAGACATCCAGGGGCTCGGGGCCCTTCACGCAGCCGGGAGCCCCTTCGCCGGCGAGGCTGCGGTCGTCCGCGAAGGTCGGAAGGATCTCGCCGGCGAGGAAGATCCTCGGGCGCGTCGGGATCGGGAGCGCGGGCGCCATCAGCTCGAGGTTCGCGCCGACGAAGGCGGCGATGGCGAGATCGTCGCCGCTGCTCGACGGCCGCAGCGGCGTGGAGCCAGGCGCCGGACACGCGCCCGTCGCGTCGGCGGGGTTCGCGAAGAGACAGGCGTCCACCGAGCCGTCCTGATGCTGGAGCAGGACGCCGCTGGTCACCGCGAGCGAGGGAACCCAGCGGTCGTCGGGCTCGGCAGGCTCGGGCGCCGCCGGGCGCGGCGGCTCCTGCGCCCCCGCAGCGACCGGGAGCGAGGCCGCGAGAGCCGCCAGGGCGATCCAGGCGAGAAGAGCGTTGACCGCCGGGCGCACCGCGGGCGATAGTACTCCACAGGGTCGCGCGAGTGCACGGTCGAAATGCATAACAGCGACCATCGATCGGCGGCGCAGGCCCGGCTCCGACGCCCGTGCCGACGGGCCGCCGTCGGGTGGCTCTCCGGCCTGGGAATCCTCTCCTTCGCCGCGCTCGCCGCAGCCGAAGATCCCGCCCAGGTCGCGCAGGCGGGCGAGCCCGAGGTCGTGGAGAAGGCCCCGGCCGGGAAGGCTCCGGCCGAGGCCGAGCCGAAGCCGCCGACGCCCGCCGCTCCGGGGATCGAGGAGATCGTCATCCGCGGCTCGGAGTCGGAGGCGACGAGCGACTACGACTCCGCCGATTCGGTGACGGGCTTCAGCTCCGAGGACATCGCGGCGCTCGGCGTGCAGGACATCGCGGGCCTCGCGGAGTTCACGCCCAACCTGGAGATCGTGACGTCGGGCTCGACGACGCCGACGTTCTTCATCCGCGGCGTCGGTCTCAACGACTTCAACGCCAACTCGACCGGCGCCGTCGCGATCTACCAGGACGACGTCGCGATCAACGCGCCGGCGCTCCAGCTCGGAACGCTCTTCGACGTCGAGGCCGTGAACGTGCTGCGCGGGCCCCAGGGCACCGGTCTCGCGCGCAACGCGTCGGCCGGGGCGATCAAGATCTACTCGCGCAAGCCCACCGGCGAGCTCGGCTCCTTCCTACGCTCCGAGCTCGGCGACTACAACTTCCGCGACTTCGAGGGCGCCATCGAGGCACCGATCAAGGAGGACCTGCTGGCTGCGCGCCTGGCGTTCCGCTTCTCCGAGCGCGACGGTTGGATGGAGAATCGCTGCGGCGGCGCGCCGCCCCTGGACGAGCGCGTCGCGGCCCCCACCAACGCGCAGCTCACCGTGATCGGGGGGAGGCTGACCGACGCTCCGTGGTCGATCTGCGGCGAGCCGGTGGGGCCCTCGCGCGCTCCCACCCCCATTAACCCGAACCCGCCTCCCGCGTTCTCGGACATCCCCGTGGGTCTGCCGCGCTGGGTGAACGACCTCGGCAACTGGGCCGCGCGCGGGACGCTGCTCTTCCAGCCGACTCTCGACACGAGCTTCGTGCTGAACGGGCACGGCGGCCGCCGCGACGAGCTGAGCCGCCTCGGCGTGTCCTACGGGACGAACGGGTTCTTCTTCCCGGACGGCCTGCAGTCGCTCAACGACCCGGACAGGGTCGACGGGGTGCTGGGCGCAGGGCAGAACACCTCGGGGCTCTATCAGCCGCGCGAGGTGGTCCAGCGCCTGCGCCATCTGGCCCCCTGCCTGACGCCCGAGCCCGGATTCCGAGACGGAACCTGCAACAGGGGGAGCGCGGCGCAGCGCCTGATCAATGCGAACCTGGTGAACGACGCGAAGATCACGGTCGCGAACGAGCTGGCCGACCATCTCGACTCGGAGCCCTTTGCCGCCGACTACAACCGCGTCGGACCGACGACGAACGACACCTGGGGAACGATGCTCCGGGGCGAGATCGCGCTGCCCTGGGGCATGCAGCTCACCTCGGTCGCGGGCTACGACGGCTACGACCGTCTGATCGACCTCGACCTCGACTTCTCGCCGGAGACGCTCTTCCAGATCATTACCGACGACGAGGGCTGGCAGGCGGTGCAGGACCTCCAGCTCGAGGGCCAGGTGGTCGACACGATCCCGCTGCGCTGGGAGGTCGGCGGCTGGCTCCTGCGCGAGCACCTCGACGTGACGGTGATCAACGACCTGGGAGCCCAGGCCAACTTCGGCGCCGGACGCCGCGACTACACGCAGGACCTCTGGAGCACGGCGGCCTACGCGTCGCTCTCCTTCGACTTCTGGGACGACTTCACGCTCGACGGCGGCGGCCGCTACAACTGGGAGCAGAAGGAGATGGACTTTCTGCTCACCAACACCGCCGGGATCTTCCCCGCCGACCCGCACGAGACCTGGAGCCAGCCGACGGGGACCGTGCGCCTCACCTACCGCTTCCGCGAGGACACGCACGTCTACTGGAAGTACACTCGCGGCTGGAAGCCCGGGACCTTCAACGCCACCAGCTCCCTGGTGCAGGACCCCGTGACCAATGTCTCGCAAGCCAACGTCTCGATCGCGGACCCCGAGACGATCGACGCCTACGAGACCGGCGTGCGCGGCGGCTGGCTCGAGGGGCGCCTGGGCCTCGACCTCTCGGTCTTCTACTACAACTACCACGACTACCAGATCTTCACGGCGCAGCAGTTCGCCGGGGGCCAGCCCGAGTTCGTGATCCTCAACGCGGACCGGGCCGAGGTGTACGGCGCCGAGCTCGACGCGGTGCTCCGACCCTGGCTGGGCGCGTTCCTCAACGTGCGCTTCGGCTGGCTCGAGAGCCAGTTCCTCGACTTCGTGCAGCTGCAGCAGGACATCATCGTCGTGGGCAACGAGCAGGTCACCGTGAACCGGGAGCTGAACAACACCGGGAACCCGCTGCTGAACTCGCCGAAATTCAAGCTGAGCCTCACCGCAGAGCAGACTCTCCCGCTCGGGCGCTGGGGCTCGCTGACCGCCCGCTACGACGGGGTCTGGACGGACACCACCTACTACGACGCGACGCAAGGCGTCGGCATCCCGAACGACCAGAACATCCACTTCCTGCCCGACACCACCATCGCCCAGCCCGCCTACTGGCTGCACAACCTGAGGCTCTCCTACCGCCCGCCGGGCACCCGGATCGAGATCGCGGGCTGGGTGCGCAACCTCACGAACGAGGCCTACAAGACCTTCGCCTTCGACGGGAGCACCTTCAACGAGACGACGATCTACTTCATCGGCGAGCCGCGAACCATCGGCGGCAGCTTCGTCGTCACCTTCTGAGCCGCGTGCCCGGGGATCCGGTGGACCGCGGGCGGATCACTCGACGACGTAGCCGATCGCGCGAAGCAGGTTGAGCTCGAGCTCCCCGATCTCGCGCTTCGGCGGCTCGCCCCAGACCGGCGGCTCCGCCAGGTAGCGGTCGGCCACCGCGGAGAGCCGCGCCAGCGTCTCCGGGTCGTCGACGGCGCGATCGCGAAGCTCGCGCGGGTCGTCCCGGCGGTCGAAGAGCTGCTCGATCGCGCCGCCCGGCTGGTCGACGCGGACGTAGCGGTAGGTGTCCTCCACCACCGCGACGGTCGGCTGGGGCTCGCGGCTGCGCTGGCCCCAGGTCTGGTCCAGATGCGCGATCGCGATCTCCGGGTCGCCGTCGGAGGTCTCCCCCTTCGCGCTCGCCAGGATCTCCGGGAGCCGCGAGCGGCCGTCGATGCCCTCCGGCGGCGCGAGGCCCAGGAGGTCGAGGACCGTCGGCCAGATGTCGACGTTGCGCGTGCGCGCGCTCACCACGACGCCCGGGTCGAGGCGGAAGGGCAGCGACAGCAGTAGCGGTACCTCCGTCGACTCCCGGTAGACCTTGCGCCCATGCCCCTCGAAGCCCCGCTCGAGGAAGTCCTCGCCGTGGTCCGACGCGACGACGATCAGCGTGTTCTCGAGGTAGCCCTGCTCGGAGAGAAGCTCGAGGAAGCTCTCGAGCAGGCCGTCGATCCAGCGAATCGAGTTGTCGTAGCTGTCCGAGTAGCTGGAGCCGAAGAGCGCCGACTGCTCGTCGTAGAGGTACTCGTGCAGGTCCATCAGGTGCAGGTAGAGGAACCAGCGCCGCCGGCCGTCGACCCGCAGGAACTCCGCGGCCGCCTCGAACCCACCCTCGTCGGTGCCCTTCTGGCCGAGCGTCGGATTCTGGACCCGCACGTCTTCGGGCAGCGGCGCGGAGCCGGGATGCTGGTACACCTCGAAGCCCTGGTCGAAGCCGAAGGTCGGAGCGACCCAGCCGTTGCGATAGACCCCGATGGTCTGGAAGCCGGCCTGCCGCAGGATCTCCGCCGGCATGCGCGCGGCGTCGGGGATCACGTCGTCGTAGCGCGTGATGCCGGTCCGCGCGGGATAGAGCCCCGTCCAGAGCGAGGCCATCGAGCCCTTGGTCCACGAGGACTGGGCGAGCTGGCGCTCGAAGCGGACGCCGGAGCGCGCGAGCCGGTCGAGCGTCGGGCTCGTGTCGCGCTCGTAGCCGTAGCTGCCGAGGCGGTCGGCGCGCAGCGTGTCGATCAGGATGAAGAGCACGTTGAGGTCGCCGCGCTCCCGGAGCCGCAGGAGGTCCTCGATGGAGCCCCTCGGCCGCCGGTCCCAGTGGCCGGGAAGCCGGACCTCCACGACCGTCGACAGGAAGGCGAGGACGATCGCGCCCGCGGCGACGACCCAGGGCCAGCGCTTCTCGAGCAGGGGCTTCGACACGGCGATGCGACGAGGTAGCGAATCCGCTTCGCGCCCGCCTGCCGGGCATCGTGCACGCCTGCGGCGTCTATACTGCGCCGATGCCCTGCGTCTGCCGGCCTCCGCCGCGCTTCGCCCGCGCGCTCTCGCGGCTCGCCGGCCGGGTCGCCTGCATCGCGCTGCTCGGCTGCGCGCCCGCCGACCCGCTCGCCGCGATCCGCCAGCAGCAGGCGTCGGGCGATCTCGCGGGATCCATCGAGCCGCTCCGCGAGCTCTTGTCCGAGCGCCCGGACGATCCCGAGGCCAACTTCCTCTACGGACGCGCGCTCGCGCTCACCCAGCAGCCCGGTCTCGCGACCTGGTCGCTGCGCAAGGCGATGGCGCATCCCGAGTGGCTCGTCCCGGCCGGGACGCAGCTCGCCATGGCGGCGCTCGGCGCGCGCGACTTCAACGAGGTGGTCGAGGTCACGGGGCTCATCCTCGAGAAGGACCCCGCGAACGTCCCCGCCCTGCTGATGCGCGCCAACGCACAGGCCTACTGGAAGAAGGCTCCCGAGCAGGCGCTCGCCGACGCGGATCGCGTGCTCGCGCTCGACCCGAGCCGGCTCGAGGCCTACGAGCCGCGCATCCTCGCGCTCGTCGATCTCGGCCGACGCAAGGAAGCCGAGGAGGCGCTCGCGGAGGCCGGTCGCCGGCTCGCCGACGAGCCGCGGGCCGAAGGGGCGCTGGCGTGGCACTGCGTCACGACCGGGGTCTTCGAGCAGGAGGCCCGCGAGATCGCGCGGGCGCGCGCGACCTTTGACCGCTGTCTCGACGAGCACCCCGACAGCATGGACGCGGTGCAGACCGCCGTGAGATTCCACGACTCGATCGGGGAGCCGAACCGCTCGCTCGAGATCCTGCGCTCGGCGCTCGCGCGGGACCCGAGCGCCCGCGCGCTTCGGATCTCGCTGGCGGAGCGGCTGCGCGTCCAGGGAGACGCGGCCGGGGCCGAGGCGGTGCTGCGCGAGGCGGCGCGAGCCGACGACCCCGGGGCCGCCAACGCCTGGGTCGACCTCGCGAAGCTCCGCCAGGCCCTGGGCGAGCACGCCGCCGCTGCGGAGGCGTTGGAGCGGGCCGTCGAGCTCTCGCGAGCGGCGGGCTCCGTCCCACCGCAGCTCGAGTTCGCGTACGCGGACGCGCTCGTGCTGGCGGGGCGCCTCGACGACGCGCTCCGGGTCGCGGAAGGACTGAGCGTGCCGGCACAGCGCGGGCTGATCCGCGCGCGCGTCGCGCAGAGCCGGCACGACCCTGCCCGGGCGCTCGAGGAGTTCGGCGAGGCGCTGCGTCTCTGGCCGGACAACCCCTGGGCTCGCTACTACGCGGCGCTCGCAGCCGAAGAGCTCGGCGACTTCGAGCGCGCGATCGAGGAGTACCGCTACTCGATCCGCATCTCGCCGGGCGCCACCGACGTCCGCACGCGCGCCGCGGCGCTGCTGCTCGCAGAAGGCAGGCCCCTGCTGGCGATCCAGCTCGTCGGTGTGAAGGCCGACGAGGAGCCTCTCGACCGGGAGGGGCAGCTGCTCCTGGTGCGGCTCGCGAGCCTGCTGGGCGATCAGGCCCGCCTGCGCGCCTCGCTCCAGCGGCTGCGGAAGATCCATCCCGCGTGGGTCGGACCCGCCGTGGCCGAGGCCGCGGAGGGCGCCGCAGGGCGCGCCGGGCCGCGCGCCGCTCTGGCCCTGCTCGAGGCCGCTCCGGGAATCGACCTCGCCGCTCCGCGCGACGCGATCGCCCTGCGAGCGCTCGTGCGTTTCGCCCACGAGGCGGGAGAGCTCGCCGTCGCCGAAGCCGCGCTGAATGCGGCGATCGAGGCCCAGCCGCACTCGGGCGCGGTCCAGGAGATCCGTGGCCTCCATCTCGAGCTCTCCGGAGCGCCGCGCGAGGCGGTGCGCTCCGCCTACGAGCAGGCGCTCGCGCTCGATCCGGGCAACGTCCGCGCGCTGACGGCGCTCGGACGCCTAACACTTGGAGACGACCCCGCGCAGGCGCTCGTCTGGTTCGATCGCGCGGCAGCCGCGGACGCCTCCGACGCCGAAGCCCTGCTCGGCGCCGCGAGCGCGCTCGTCGCCAGCGGTCGGACCGATGCGGCCGTCGAGCGGCTCGACGCGCTGCTCTTGCGGCATCCCTTCGAGGCGCGGGCCGCCGCCGAGCTCGTGCGGCTGGATCTCGCCCGAGGCGTCGCGACGCCGCGGACGCTCGAGCGGGCCCGGCGGGCCGCGCGCTTCGGCGGTGGAGCCGAGGCGTACGACCTGCTGAGCCAGGTGCACGCGCAGCGCGGGGAGCCCGAGGATGCGGCCCGCGCGTCGCAGCGCGCGAAAGGCTTGCGCGGAGCGCCTCCCCCCGACGGGGAGGCCCCCCGCGGGTAAAGGGCGCGGACGACGTGCGCCTGCGGCGCACCCACAATCCGCCGAATTTCTTTGATCTCTCGAGGGGCGTGTGCTGTGATCGAGCCAGCTGGAGCTTGTTCCCGTCGGGGATCTGCCTCGAGCGCCCCGGGGCCTAGCACTAGGAGTGTCATCACAAGAGGAGTGTGGACATGCTCCCCAGGAATCGATGGCTCGCTGCGTCGTTGATGCTGAGCTTGGGTCTGGCCGGAACGAGCCACGCCCAGGCCTATCCGCTGGCTGGAGGCAGCGGCCTGCAGTACCAGATCGGCGGCGGCCTCCCGCTTCCGATCCAGGCGGTGAATCCAACCGCGACCGGCACCGTGTTCCCGAACCTCCTCGTTCCTCCGCTCGGCGGCACCGTGACGCCCACGGGCTTCCTGCTCCAGGGCCCCGGGGCCGACCCGAAGGACATCACGATCATCTATCCGCTGCTCGAGAAGAAGGCCTCCTATGCGAAGCTCGGCCAGGCCGGGCAGAACCCGAACCTCTACATGGTCGCGACCAACCTGAGCGTCCGGTTCCCCGCGACCAGCCAGACCGTGATGTTCCAGCTGGCGACGTCGCTGGATCCCACGACGCTGGGTCGAACGGGACTGACGACGACGACCTTCTTTACGGGCATCGCCGGGAACAACATTCGGTACTCGAATGCGCTGGCCCAGCGTTTCGGCGGGCCGGGAAATTTCTTCGTCGGAAACCCGGGCACGCAACCCGCGGGAGCCCTCTACAAGGGCGTCAACGCGACGCTGTGGGCGATCGCGGTGAAGGGGCCGGGAAATCCGCCCTGCGTCCACCCGTTTTTCGGCGGCGTGAATGCGGCATGCGTCGGGGCCCTCGCGCAGGCGGTGCCGGGCAGCGGGCTGGGAGGCCCCGCCGGCTGGGGCGCCCCCGTAGGGTTCACGGTCACGACGGCCGGCGGAACGCCGATGGCGCTCGCGACGAGCCTCGGCAAGCCCAAAAAGGGCCCGGAGCCGGGTGTCCAGCTGTTGTCCGTGAACGCGATGGGGACCGTCCTGCAGAGCCACTTCACGAATACGATGGTGCCCACGGCGATGACCGGCTTCACCAACATGGCGTCGAGCACCGGCTATCCGTGGACGACGGGCATGATCACCGTCTCGGCCCCGCTGGCCGCGGGCGTCGGCGAGAAGTTCACGATCACGGGCATGGACAGCCGGGTGAACGGCGTCGGCACCATCCAGCTCGTGACGGGGACGCTGAGCCGGCGGACCACCTCCGGTCCGAACGCGAATCGCGCCTGGCTGCGGCTGAACGTGCCCGAGCCTTCCGCGGCGCTGGCTTCGGGGGCGGGGCTCCTGATGCTCGCGCTCTGCCACGGCCTGGCGCGCCGACGCTCGCGCTAGTTGGCTTCGGCTCGATCGAGCCGGGGCGGGTCGAGACACCTCGACCCGCCCCGGCTTGTCTGCTTTCGAGGGCGGGCGTGGTGCGGGGGATCGCGATCGGCGCTGCGGCGCTGCTGGTCCTCGGCTGCGCCTCGGACCACCGCGAGCCGCACCCCGATCTCGCGCGCGTCTGGCACGACTATCTCACGCTTCCGGCGGAGCGCGCGCTGGCGATCGCCGGGGACCCACGGCGGGATCGCTGGGTGACCGGCTCTTCGGGCGGGGACTCGTCGCGCGACGAGGCGGAGGAGCGCGCGCTGGCCGAGTGCAAGCGGCGCCGCGCACAGCGCAGGCTGCAGGACGCCTGCCAGATCTACGCGATCGGGGACGAGATCGTCTGGGCCGGCCCGGAGTAGGCCCGGCGGGGCCCCTTGCGTCAGCCCTGCGCGGCCTTCCGGGCGCCGCCCGCGCTCTCGGGGTTTCGCACCTTCTCGCGGGCGGCCTCGGAGAGCGGCGACTTCTCGAGCCATGCCTCCGCCGCGGTCGGGTCCGACTCGCGCCACCTGCGCGCGATCCTGATCAGCGTGACCTCGCGCTCCCGCTCCCGCTCGATGCGCTGCGCCCACTCGACCGCCTCGGCGGGCGATCCCTCGGCGAGCAGGACCGCGTAGACGGGCAGCGCCGGCTTCAGCCACGCAGCGAGCCCCCCCGCGTCGGCGTGGTTCGCCATGAAGGCCAGCGCCGCCTCGCGCTCCAGGCTCCCCCAGGTGGCGAAGCTCGCGCGGATCGCGAGGTCCTTCTCGTGACCGTCGGGCGCCGTCGACAGCCACTCGAGGGCCGCTGCTCCATCGCTCGCCACCCAGCGCCCGGCGAGGATGTTGCGCAGGTTGTTGCCGAAGGGTCCGTCGCAGTGGGCCTCGCACCAGCGCATGGCCGCGGGCTGATCGAAGAGCGGCAGCGCCGAGGCGACCTGGCGGTACACCGCGAGCTTGTACGCCGGGTTCTCCTCGGGGACCGACTCGGCCCAGCGCATCACGGGCGCCGCTCCCTCCTTCGCGATGGCGGCGCGAAGATAGGTGGCGAGGGC
>Ga0075428_100004084_pt1 | contig 16056 bp, 13 predicted proteins | sample RhiMetdeltSRZDD2_FD_75291 | JGI IMG/M metagenome (GOLD analysis project Ga0075428, IMG submission 75291) | Populus rhizosphere microbial communities from Tennessee, USA - Rhizosphere MetaG P. deltoides SRZDD2 | ecosystem: Host-associated > Plants > Roots > Rhizosphere > Soil | place: USA... | reverse complement strand
GAAGCGACCGCCGCCAGGAGCATGTATGGCCACCTGTCCGGAATGTGATGCCGAAATCGAAGTCGACGAGTTCGATGTCGACAAGGGCGATCTAATCAGCTGCCCCGACTGCGGATCCAACCTCGAAGTAACCGGTACCTCCCCCGTGGAACTCGAATCGGTCGAGGAAGAAGACGACGACGACGAGGAAGACGACGACACCAACGGTGACGACGACGACTTCGATGAGGATGGCGACGATCTCGACGACGAGGATGACACGGAGCGGGAGGACTTCGACTAACGGTAACGTGAGGGAAGCGACATCAATGCCTCTTCTCGCCGCCTCCCTCGAACGGAAAGAGGCGGCGCTCGATCTGGTCCTGCGTGAGCTGCCATCGCTCATCGTCGCCTACAGCGGCGGCGTCGACAGTGCCTATCTCGCCTACGCCGCTCACCGGGCCCCCGGCTCGAGCGTGCTGTGCGTGACTGCTGATAGTCCCAGTTACCCGGAACGCCATCGCCAGATTGCGCGCCGTGTCGCCGAGCAGTTTGGATTCCAGCACCTCGTCATTCAGACCGAGGAGATGGCCCGTCCGGAGTACCGTGCCAATCCCGCGAACAGGTGCTATTTCTGTAAGCACGAGCTCTACACGCATCTCTCGTCAATCGCCCGCGAGCGCGGAATCCCGGTCATTGCCGATGGCAGTAACGCCGACGATCACGGCGACTACCGTCCCGGTCGTCAGGCGGCGCGGGAGTTCGGCGTTCGCAGCCCGCTCGAAGAGGCGGGCCTGACGAAAGACGACATCCGCGAGCTGTCGCGCCGCGCGGGTCTGCCAACCTGGGACGAGCCGGCGTCGGCGTGTCTGTCGTCGCGCATCCCGTACTTCAGTGAAGTCACGGACGAGAAACTTCGGATGATCGAACGCGCCGAGGCCGTGTTGCACGATCTCGGATTCCGCATCTGCCGCGTCCGTCATCACGACACCATCGCGCGACTCGAGCTTGGGCGCGACGAAATCGCGCGCGCGCTGGAGCCCGACATCGCAGAGGCGATCGACACGCAACTGCGCGCCCTCGGCTACGCGCATGTGACGGTCGATCTGCGCGGTTACCGCCTCGGAAGTCTCAACGAGGCGCTTCGTCTTCGGCAGGTCTGATTTCACGCTCTTGCGAAAAGCCATTGCGGCGCTCGCGGTGGTCTTCCTGGCGGCTCACCTTGCCTTTCTGCCGCCATCGCTCGAAGACATCGATTCGATCAACTTCGCTTTAGGTGTCGCCGACTTCGACGTCGCGAAACATCAACCCCATCCCCCTGGGTATCCGGTATTCATCGGATTGTCGAAGGCATCCACGTCGGTGCTGCGGTCGATGCATGTCCCGCATCCGGAGATACAGGGGCTCGCCATCTGGAGTGCGATTTGCGGCGCCGCGCTCGCATTCTTCCTTTTTGACTTGTTCCGCGCCCTCACCAGCGTCACGCCGGGGCTGTCGAGTCGATGGATGCCTTTCTGCGCCACGCTTGTCGTGGTGATGTCTCCCCTCTACTGGTTCACCGCTCTTCGCCCGCTCAGCGACACGACCGGGCTCGCGGCGGCGATCGCGGCGCAGTCGCTGATCGTGTCTGTGCTCACCGGATCGGGCGGCCCTTCGGTTCTGCTTGGCGGAGCCTTCTTGTCGGGGGTGGGCATCGGCGTTCGATCCCAGACCGGGCTTCTGACGCTGCCGCTTTTGGGACTCGCGCTTCTGCTGCCACGAAGTGGGCTGCGGTCGCACAATCGACTCGCTGCTGTCGGTGCCGCGGCACTTGGTGTTCTCGTCTGGGCGCTACCGCTTGTCGTCGCGAGCGGAGGTCTCTCCGAATATGCGCGAGCACTCGGCTCGCAAGCCGGTGAAGATTTCTCGGGCGTCGTCATGCTGTGGACGACGAGAACGAAGGCGGCAGCGCTCGACGCGGCGATGTATTCGTTCCTGTGGCCGTGGGGGCATCCAGTGGCCGGAGCGATTGTGATCGTCCTGGGGTTTGCCGGCATCCTGCGGACGCTTGGAGTGATGCCGCGCGCGCTCGGGTTGTTGATCGTCGGCTATGCACCGTACGCCGTGTTCCATCTCCTGTTTCAAGAAACAATCACCGTCCGCTATGCCCTGCCGCTCGTCGTACCGGTCGCGTTTCTTGCCGTCTGCGCGGTCGACTGGGGGCGCGGGACCTTGACAGTCCTCGGCACGACAGCCTTCGTCGCCTGGTCGGTGGCCCTGGCGTTTCCCGCGACGTACGCGTACGGAACGCGGAGCAGTCCGGCCTTTCGCGCGCTGATCGAAGCGGCGCGTGCCGACGGTGGTCCGGCGACGCAACCGCGGATTATCGGCCTGCACGCGGTCGCGCGGCGCGCCGTCGACTGGCTGCAGGTGAGAGGTGCGGCCAGTGGTGTGGAATTCTCGCCGCAGCGCGTCCTGAGAGCGGCGCATGGGCAGGAGTGGCTCACGCTCGTCGAGCACTGGCGTGCGGAACCGGCGAGCCAGATTATGTTCGTCGCCGATCCGCGCCGCACGGACCTGGCGCTTATCGATCCGGTCTCGAGACGCCGTCCACTCGAGTTCCGGTGGGGGTTCCTGGAACCGCCGTTCGTCGGCGGTACCCGACCAGGAGATTCGGATCTCTACTCGCTGCAACCGCCTGGATGGATGCTCGACCGCGGTTGGGCGGTGACGGCGGAGGTTGCCGGTGTCACCGCGCGCGATGGCTTCGGTCCTCATCGCAAACCCAGCGTGGCGTGGATCCGAGCACGGTCCGAAGAGGCCACGCTGCTGATTGGCGGGCGGCATCTCGGTGCCGCCACCGATCCGCCGGTTCAGATTGACGTGTCTTTGGGAGGTCAGCCCCTCGAAGCGTTCGAGGCCAAGCCGGGGTTCTTTTCCCGGCGAATCGCTCTACGGCCAGGCTTGCTGGCCGGCACAGCCTACCTGCCGCTGGACGTGTCGTCGCACTCGGCAAACGGAGCGAAGCCGGCGATCCCGGTCGGCCTCGAGCAGTTCGACGTCCAGAGCCCAGGTATGCCGATGATCGCAGTGGATGAAGGCTGGTACGAGCCGGAGTACAACCCCCGCACCACGCGCGCATGGCGATGGACATCCGAGAAGGCGGTCCTCTGGGTACGTCCGATCGGTCGAAATGTGACGTTGACCATCTCCGGCGAATCACCGCTCAAATACTTCGATACCGCTCCCGCTGTCGTCATCTCAGCAGGCGAGCGCGAGGTCGCTCGTTTGAACCCGTCCTCTGATTTCACCCAATCGATAGTCCTTCCCGCTGATGCGCTTGCCGCCGCGGATGGCCGGGTAGTGATTACCAGCGATAAGTTCTTCGTCCCGGCGGAACGCGAGCGATCGCAGGATCAGCGGCATCTCGCACTGCGGATCTACTCGTACTCGGTGAGATGACTTGCCGGGATGCGGGATCCGGTGTCCGGGATCCGATAACTGACGCTGGAATTTTCAGGGTCTTTGCGCCAGCGCCATGATCGAGCTGCCGAAAGGCATGTTCACGAATCGAAGCAGTCCCGCTTCGAGTGCGAGCGCGCCGGTGAGCGCTGCATTGACCGGCGCAGGAGGTATCGAAATCTCCTGATTCGACTCTTCATGTCCTGAGACGCGCTGAAGAAGGCGTACCGCTGCGACGACCGGCATGATCGTCGCGTTGGTATAGGACATCCGCCGAATCCCAAACCCTGCTCGCACCAGTCGTTCCGTCAGGCTGGAGCGGCTGTAACGCCGGACTTCATTCGCCAGTACCGAATGATTCCCCTTCAACAAATCCATTGCCGCGGCGTTCAGCACCAGGAATCCTCCCGGGCGAAGCACTCGGAACATTTCAGCGATCGCCGCGGACTCCACCTGGTCGTCGAGAGAATAGATCACGTCAAATGAGGTGACGAGATCGAACGTCCGATCGGGAAATGGCAGGTTCGCGGCGGTCGCTTGCGCGATTGTGTTGTTGCCACGGGTCTTCGCGAAGCTCAGACCCGTCCAGTTCAGATCGATTCCGACCACCGCTCCGAAATCTCCCAGCCAGGCGAGGTTGTGTCCGGTGCCGCAGCCACAGTCGAGAATTCTCGACCCCGTTCGACCGCGGACAGCCTCCGCCACCAGCGGGGTCATGAAGCGGCGGAACCCTCTGAACCAGAAATGATCGCGTTCGGCTCGTGCTGTGGCCTGTAGTAATCGGTCCATTTTGCCGAAACGATCGTTGACAGCGTGGGGAAGGGCCGGTAAGCTCCGGTCCGTTCAATTCTATGTGGATCGGCTCGCGGCGAGCGAGCCGATGGGAGAGATTAGTTGATGATTCGCAGATCCGAATTATGCGCCACCCTCGTTCTGATAGCCGCGTTGAGTGGCACTGCTTGTCACGGCAATCCCAAACCGCAGCCGCCACCTCCGGCGCCCGCACCACCACCAGCGCCGCCGCCAGCAACGACACCACCACCGCCACCGCCACCACCTGCGCCGACGCCGGCACCGGCGGCGCCGCCCAGCGAGGAGGAGGCCTTCCGTACCAAGACGCTCGAGCAGCTCAATAGCGAGAAGCCGCTTGGCGATGTGTTCTTTGCCCTCGACGAAAGCGATCTGACCGAAGCGAGCCGGGGCACTCTTGGCAAAGACGTCGAGTGGTTAAAGAAATGGACCTCCACCAAGGTCATGGTCGAGGGGCATGCGGATTCGCGCGGAACGAACGAATACAATCTGGCGCTCGGCGAGCGCCGCGCTGACGCCGTCCGCGATTACCTGGTGAGCCTTGGCGTGCCGACCGACCGGATCACCATTGTCAGTAAGGGGGAGGAGCAGCCGTTCTGCTCGGAAGAGAGCGAGTCCTGCTGGCAACAGAACCGTCGAGGGCACTTCATCGTTACGGCGAAGTAGAATTGCTGATTTCTGATTGCTGATTGTTGATTTCTGAGAACGCAGAGATCAAACAATCAGCAATCAACCATCGAAAATCAGCAATTCTTTATCATCTCCTCCGCCGCCGCTCGCGGGTCTGGCGCCGCAATAATCGGCCGTCCAACAACGATATAGCTGGCACCCGCCGCGATCGCTTCGCGAGCGCTCATGGTGCGTTCCTGATCGTCTTTGCCCGCGTCACCACCGCGAATGCCGGGCGTCACAATTGAAAACCGGGAGCCGCAGCTTCGCCGGAGGATTGCCGTCTCCTGCGCCGATGCCACGACACCGTCGAGTCCGGAAGCCTCGGCCAGCCGCGCGAGGCGGACAACCTGATCGAGAACACCAGCAGTGCCGCCATTTTTTTGCCCGGCTGCGGCGTAGCCGGTTTCCTCGAGGGCCGGCGCATTCATGCTGGTCAGGACCGTTACGGCGATGACCAGTGGGGGCGGCAGTCCTGCACCGGTCGCCGCCTCCTTCGCCGCGTCGCGCGCCGCTTCCATCATTTTTCTGCCACCCGACGCGTGCACGTTCAGCATCCAGACACCGAGCGATGCGGCCGCGGACACAGCCTGAGCAACGGTGTTCGGAATGTCGTGGAATTTGAGATCGAGGAACACGCGATCGCGCTTCTCGACCAGGGCGCGAACGATCGTCGGTCCTTCCGAGGTAAACAGGCGGCTGCCGATCTTGAATCCGCCGGCGATGCCGCGAAGCGAATCGGCGAGCGCGATGGCCTTCGCGGCGCTCTCGACGTCCAGCGCGACTAGGAGCTGATCCACGCCGTTGCCTGGCGGGAGGTGTCGAGGCTGCCCGTCAATGACGCAAGATTCTCAATTCGGTGCGCGGCCATGTAGCTTCGAATGCCATCCAGGACCTTGCGCCACAGAAATGGATCGACGAAATTCGCGGTGCCGATCTGAACGGCGGTCGCACCGGCGATCAGGAATTCCAGCACGTCTTCGGCCGTCGCGATTCCACCCATGCCAATGATCGGCAGCGTCACTGCTTGCCGGCACTCGTAGACCATTCGGACTGCAATCGGACGGATGGCCGGACCACTGAGGCCGCCGACAATATTTGTGAGCTTCGGCCGTCGCGTATGGACGTCGATCGCCATGGCGAGGAACGTATTCACGAGGGACACTGCGTCGGCGCCGGCGTCCTGCGCGGCACGGGCGAACGAGGCCACGTCGGTGACGTTAGGCGTCAGCTTGGGGATGACTGGCAGCGTCGTCACCTTTCGAACGGCGCTGACGACATCGTGGGTCCCGGTCAGGCTGCACCCGAATGTGATGCCGCCCTGCTTGATGTTCGGACAGGAGATGTTCAACTCAATCGCGGCCACCCCTTCGTGATCGGAAAGGATGCGCGCGATTTCGCAGTACTCGTCGATCGTGGTCCCGCAAATGTTGACGAACACGACGGCGCGTCGATCGCGCAGCTCTGGCAGTTTCTCGCGGACGAACCGATGAACGCCAATCCCCTGGAGTCCGATCGCGTTCAGCATCCCGGCCGGCGTTTCGACGATTCGTGGCGGGGGATGTCCTTCGCGTTCGCTCAGGAACAGACCTTTGACGGCAACACCGCCGAGCGTCGACAGATCGACGACGTCAGCGTACTCGACGCCGTAACCAAAGCATCCGCTGGCGGCGATGAGCGGGTTGGCCAGCGTGAGCGAACCGAGTGAAACGGAAAGATTCATGTTCAATGTGCGAGGGCGTCCCACAAAATCCGAGTGGCGTCGAATACCGGGCCATCAAGGCACGACCGGACGAAGTGCGGAGGGCCCGACGACGTTCGCGTCAGGACCACGCAGCTGTAACAGCCACCAAGCCCACACCCCATGACCTGTTCCAACGAGACGTCACAGCGCCGCCCGTAGGTGGCAGCCAGCTTTGCCACCGCGCGCATCATGGGTGTCGGGCCGCACGCATACACGCGCACCTCGGTCGATCGCGGTGTGGTGCTCAGTGCCGTTTCAAGTGGACCAGTCACGAAACCGCGCGCCCCACGACTGCCGTCTTCGGTGGCCAGAACAGGTTCGACGTTCAATCGCTGGAACAGCTCGACATGCGTGAGATCGGAAGCGGTTCGTGCACCGTAAAACAGGCGGGCCTTCGTGGCCGTGAGACGCAGTGCTTCGGCGAGCGTGACAAACGGCGCCAGTCCGACGCCCCCTGCGACCATCCACGCCTCTGCCGGCGGTGTCACCGGTTCGAAGGGCCGCCCGAGCGGACCAAGGCAGCCGACATGGCTGCCGGGCGGCGCGTCATACAAGAGCGACGTTCCGGCGCCGATTCGCTTGTTCAGCAGTGAGACGCCGGTGGGTGTTCCGCCGGGGTCGCGCAGAATCTCGAAGATTGAAAACGGCCGCCGCAACAGAGGATCAACACCGGCGGTTGGTTTGATCATGACGAATTGACCGGGTTCGGCGAGCGAGGCAATCTCCGGCGCGGCGAGTCCGAGCACGCTGTAGTCGTGCGAGAGCCTTGTATTCGAGACGATCTCGGCGTCGATGTCGATTGGCATCGTGTGACGAGTATACCGTTCGCCGAGGCGAAAGCCTCGGCGCTACACTTTCCTTATGCGATTTCTGCGGATGCTCACCAATTCGCTGCTGGCCGGCGCGTTGGGGGCAGCGTACCTCACGATTCTGATTCTCCAGCTGAATCCGCATGTGCCGCTGACGTCGAGCACGACGTGGCGCTGGTTTGCGACGATGGCGTTTTCGTACGGGCTCCATCTCGCCGTCATTTTCTACCTCGTCATGGTGCTCCGCGAGTTCTTCGCGCTGAGAGTCTTGTCGCCGGGCTGGGCGAGCGTGCGCGTGCTCGCCTGGATGGGTGCGGCGTCGGCCGCGGTCGCGTCGACCCTGATGTGGTTGAACGTCCGCGGATTCTCCCTGTCGCTGACTGAAGACGCGACGCGGCGAATGACGGCGGGAGCCCTCGCCACGACCGCGTCGGCAGCCGTGCTGCTGGTCATTGCGATCGCGCATTACTCGTTCGGCCGTCGCGGCAGCCGCGTCGGAGCGTCACTGTTTGTGCTGGCAACGTTTGCTTCGCTGGCGTTGCCGCTCGCCGCGCGCGGAGAAGGAGTCAGTCTGCCTCCGCCAATTCCGTTGACCGCGCCGCACCAGCCGCCGCAGTCCGGTTCGACGGGGCAGCCGCGAGTCACAATGATTCTGCTGGATGGCGCGTCGCTGGAGTATGTGCTACCGCGGGTGGCCGAGGGTCGGCTCCCGGCGTTCGCGCGGCTCAACGAAAAAGGGGCGGTGATGGATCTCGCAACCCTCAGACCGACGCAGCCCGATCCGGTGTGGGCGGCCGTCGCGACCGGGATGTATCCATCCAAGAACGGCGTGCGGTCGGCGGCGTCGTACTTTGCGAGAGGGGACGATCGCATGGTCGATCTCCTGCCGGATCACTGTTTGTCCCACGCGCTCGTCCATCTTGGGTTCATCCGCGATGAGCCGAATGCCTCCAACACGTGGCGCGCGCGCCCGATTTGGTCGATCGCTTCCAACGCCGGCGTCCGCGTCGGCGTTGTTCGATGGCCCCTCACGTATCCAGCCGAAGAAGTCGACGGATTCATCGTCAGCGACCGATTTCATCAGCTGGTCGGATCGATCGCGGAATTCGATCGGGCGGCGACCCCCCGCGATGCGCTCCCCTGGCTGGAAGCCTCTTTCACTCAGCCATCGGCGGGTCCCGAGGTGCAGCCGGCACAGCTTGGCGCCGCCGTGAGTGGAACACCGGAAGAATCCGCGTTGCGGCGCGATCGCGGCTACAGCACCGTGATGCGGAATCTCGCCGGAGAAATGGCTCCGCGACTCACGGCACTCCGGTACGAGGGCCTCGATACCGTCGGCCATTACTACCTTCGCTACACGCAGCCGCCAGTCTTTCGCGACGTGCCGGAAGAAGAACGCCGCCGGTTCTCCCAGGCGATTGACAGGTACTACAGCTACATCGATGCCGAGATCGGGTCATCGCTCGATGCGATGTCGCCGGGAGATCTCCTCGTCGTGGTTTCAGGGTTTGGGATGCAACCGTTGAATCCGATGAAACAGGCGATCGGCCGCATGCTCGGCAATCCCGATTTCACTGGAACGCACGAGCGAGCGCCGGACGGGTTTCTGATCGGCTATGGCAGCTCTATCGCGCCCGGTCGTCGTCCGCGAGGATCGATTGTCGACGTGACACCCACGGTGCTCTATTTTCTCGGCTTGCCGGTCGCGCGTGACATGGACGGCTTTGCCCGTGCCGATCTTTTCAGCCGCGCCTTCACCGCGGACAGGCCGATTGTGTTTATTCCGAGCTATAGCCGGTAAAACTGACAGCTGAGAGCTTTGTGATACCATCAAGCGAACTCTTTAACGCGGCCCTGTGAGGCCGCCAAGAGGTGATGACGTGCTCGATCCTGCCTGGACTCTGCTGCGGCGACCGCTGCGGCCTCAATTTCCGCGAATGTTGTTGTCGTTTCGGAGTGCTCGATGGCGCTCGTGATGGATGCCGATCGGATGGCGCGCGCGCTGACACGAATGGCTCACGAGATCCTCGAGCGCAATCGCGGCCTGGATGAAATTGCGCTCGTCGGCATCCGCACGCGAGGGGTGCCGCTGGCGCGACGCATCTCCCGATCGCTTCATGAAATCAACGGCGACGACGTGCCGACCGGCGCCCTGGATATCACACTCTATCGCGACGACCTGATGCGGCATCCCGTCGGGCCGCAGCCGGTGGTCCGCAGAACCGAGATCCCGTTCTCGATTGACTCACGGAAGATCCTGCTGGTCGACGACGTGCTCTACACGGGGCGAACGATTCGGGCCGCGCTTGACGCCCTGATCGACTTCGGTCGCCCGCAAGCCATTCAGCTCGTCGTGCTGGTGGATCGCGGTCATCGAGAGCTGCCAATCAAGGCGGACTACGTCGGGAAGAACCTGCCAACCTCGTTGAAACAGAGCGTGCAGGTGCACTTGCAGGAAATCGATGGAAAAGACGAAGTGCTCATCGAGGGGGAAGCATGACGACGAGCGCGGAGACACCAACGGCTGCCGCCACGTTGAAGTCGCGGCACCTGCTCGGAATCGACGGCCTCGAGGCCGATGAAATCAGTCTGATCCTCGACACCGCTGAAGCGATGAAGGAGATTGGCGGCCGCGCGATCAAGAAGGTGCCGACGTTGCGGGGGCGGACGGTCGTCAACCTGTTCTTCGAGCCGAGCACGCGCACCCGCACGTCGTTCGAGATCGCGGAGAAGCGGCTCAGCGCCGACACGCTGAGCATTGCGACTGCGACCTCGAGCGTCACCAAGGGGGAGTCGCTGCTCGACACGGTGCGAAATATCGAGGCCATGTCTCCCGACATGATCGTCATGCGCCACTCGTCATCCGGTGCGCCGCACCTGCTGGCGCGGATGTGTCGCTCGACCATCATCAACGCCGGGGACGGCATGCACGAGCATCCAACCCAGGCGCTGCTCGATGCCTTTACCATCCGCGAGCACAAGCGCCGGCTGGCGGGCCTGAAGATCGCAATTGTTGGCGACCTGATGCACAGCCGTGTTCTCCGGTCGAACGTCGCCTTGCTGAATACGATGCGCGCCAACGTCTGGGCGTGCGCACCGGCGACGCTCATGCCGTCACATATCGCCGAGTTCGGTGTCCACGCGACGACGTCGGTCGACGAGGCGGTGGAAGGGGCCGACGTCGTGATGATGCTCCGGATCCAGCATGAACGGATGCACGGCCACTACATTCCGTCGGTGCGTGAGTACTTCACCTTGTTCGGACTGACACCCGAGCGCATGAGGCGAGCGGCGGCGGATGCGATCGTCATGCACCCGGGCCCGATGAATCGCGGCGTCGAGATTGATTCGGCGGTTGCCGACGGTCCGTTCTCGGTGATTCTGGAGCAGGTCTCGAATGGTGTCGCCGTCCGAATGGCCGTGTTGTATCTACTGTCGGGCCGGGATTCAATGGATCCGCTGGATGTGCATTAAGCGATGAAACTCATTGTTAAGGGCGGCCGAGTGATCGACCCCGCCAACGGTCGCGACGGCGATTTTGACATCCTGATCGACAACGGCGTCGTGGCGCGTATCGGTAAAGACTTGCCGGTCGAGGGTGCGAGCGTCTTTGAAATCAAGCGCGGCTGGATCGTGTCGCCCGGACTGATCGACATCCATGTCCATTTGCGAGAGCCGGGACAGGAACATAAAGAGACGATCGCGACGGGTACGGCGTCGGCGATCGCGGGCGGCTTCACGGCGGTTGCGTGTATGCCCAACACCGAGCCGGTCAATGACCACGCGGGCATCACCGAGTTCATTCTGAAGAAGGCCACCGAGGCGGGGCGCGCTCGAGTGTATCCGATCGGCGCGGTCTCGATTGGCTCGAAAGGGGAGCAGCTCGCCGAGCTGGGTGAACAAAAGCATGCAGGATGCGTGGCGTTCACCGACGACGGCCGCCCGGTCGCCACGGCGCTTCTGATGCGGAGAGCGCTCGAGTACGCGGAAATGCTTGGCGTCCCGATCGTGAACCACTGCGAAGATCCGTCGCTCAAAGGGGATGGTGTCGCACACGAGGGATACGTGGCGGCGCGCCTCGGTCTTCGGGGAATCCCGGGCGAAGCCGAATCGATCATGGTCGAGCGCGATATCTCGCTCGCCGAGCTTGCCGGCGCGCACGTGCACATCGCGCATATGAGCGCGCAACAGTCGCTCCGCGCTGTGCGTGCCGGAAAAGATCGCGGCGTCAAGGTCACCTGCGAAGTGGCTCCGCATCATTTCACCCTGACGGATGACTCACTCGACGGGCCGGTCAAGTACGACACCAATTTCAAAATGAATCCGCCGCTCCGCGCGACCGCCGATCGTAATGCCATGCTCGAGGGCATCGCGGACGGGAGCGTCGACGTGATCGCGACCGACCACGCGCCGCATCACATTGACGAGAAGATGGTCGAATTCGATCACGCGCCGTTTGGCATTGTCGGCCTCGAGACCGCCGTGCCGATCGTTTTCGATCGGCTGGTGCATCCCGGTCGGATTTCGCTCACCCGGATGATCGAACTGCTGTCGGTGAATCCGGCCCGCGTGCTGCACCTGCCCGGCGGACGACTCGACGACGGGGCGCCAGCCGACCTGACCGTGCTCGCGCCGGATCTGCCGACGACGATCGATGCCGGGAAGCTCGTTTCGAAGTCGAAGAACACGCCGTTCGACCGGTGGCAGATGGTCGGCGGTGTCATCGCCACCATCGTTGGAGGAAAGGTCGTCTATCGCAATGCCGCTATTGACTGAGAAGAGGCCATTCGACGTGACACGCCAGAACGATGTGCGCCGTCAGGCGCTGAAGACGCTGCAGGATCTCGAAGTACTGATGCGCGACGGACACTTCGACTATGGAAATGGCTTTCACGGTCGCGTCTATCTGAACCCGCATCAGCTCTTTCTCCACCCGTCGACGATCTGGCGGCTGGCGCAGGACCTCCTCGACGTCCTGCCAGCCGAAATCATCGCGCAGACAGATGTCGTTGCAGGCCCCGCAACCGGTGGCGCGCTGCTCGCGCACACGCTCGCCGGGCTGATCGATGGTCGTCGGCCGCTCTTACATCCACCGTGCAGTTTTGCTCCGCTCCCGAACGCTGCGGAGGCATCGGTCTTGCGAAGTTTCTACCGCAAGCAGCTTGCGGGAAAGCGCGTGCTGCTGGCCGACGACGTGCGCAACACCGGGAAGACATTCGAGCGCAGCGCCGCGCTGATCACTGAAGCAGGCGGGAACGTGATTGCGACCGTTGAGATATTCGATCGCATGGAAGCGATCGTCGATCTTGGGGTGCCGAACTACTCGCTCGCGGACTATGCCGCGCCCGAGAACCACCCGGCGGAGGCGTGTCCGATGTGCCGCGAGGGCATGCCGATCACGACCTTCTGATTGACGAAGAGCCAAAGCGAAAGTCGCTGAGAAAAATGCCGGCGGCGGCCGTGTGTCCTGGATGCGGCAGCCCAAAGGCTCCTGCCCGGTGCGCTTTTGTCTCCGTCCTCAAGTACCTCTGCGGGAACGGTGGTCCCGACAAGTTTGGGCACTCGCTACCTGGCACGCTAACTTGCTCTAAGGTCAAGAGTTACTGACATCATCGAAACGTCTTCAATGCCCACCTCGACGGTATAAGGCTTGCGCGCGGCGCGCGCATGAGACAACGCCTGTTCGTCGTGGCCGTCCTCACCGCGCTCGTATCTGTTACCGACATCCGGGCCCAGCGCCCTGCGCCGGCAGCGACGCGAGCGGGCTCACCACCATCGGTCATCAAGTTGGATCGATTCGATCGATCTCCAAGGCTGCGCGACCTGCCGCCAGGAACGCCTGTCATTGGCGAAATGGTGAAGGAACGCGAGCCGCGATGGCGGCGCGCGTCGCGACATCCCTCGGGTCTGCTCTCTGACCCGGTTGTCCAGGCGTCTCCCGAGGTTCCGACGATTCCGGGAACCTCACGCAACGTCGAAGGCATTGGCAACGTGAACGCAGTATTGCCGCCCGACACCAGCGGCGACGTCGGCCCGAATCACTTTGTCCAGTGGGTCAACCTCTCATTTGCGGTCTACAGCAAAGGGACTGCAACGACACCGCCGGCCTTGCTGTATGGTCCCGCAGCGGCGAACACGTTGTGGAACGGGTTCGGCGGACCGTGCGAAACGCGCAACGACGGCGATCCGATCGTTCGCTACGATCACCTCGCCGATCGCTGGGTGATGAGCCAGCTCGCGATTCCAAACAACTTTTTCGGCATTCTCCTGTTCGGTCCTTTCTACGAATGCATCGCGGTGTCGGCGACGCCTGATCCTCTCGGCGCCTACTATCGCTACCAGTATTCATTCGACAAGTTGAACGACTACCCCAAGCTTGCGGTCTGGCCGGACGGTTATTACATGTCGATCAACCAATACACGGCGATCTCGCTGCAATATGCGGGGCAGGGCGTCGTGGCATTCGATCGCGCGAAGATGCTCGCCGGCCAGCCAGCCGCAGCGATCTATTACGACCTGGCGTCAACCGATATGAATCTCGGCGGCATGCTCCCTGCCGATCTCGATGGACCGGCGCCGCCAACGGGCGCGCCGGCGTACTTTGTCGAGATGGACGACGATGCCTGGGGCTACGCGCCTTCGGATCAGCTCCAGCTCTGGCAGTTCCACTCCGACTGGACGACGCCGTCGCAATCGTCGTTCACGCGTACTGCGGTGCTGCCTACGGCTCCTTTCGACTCTGACATGTGTGGCAACGCGCGAAACTGCCTGCCGCAGCCCGGCACGACAACGATGGTCGACGCCCTGTCCGATCGTCTGCTGTATCGACTGCAGTATCGAAATTTCGGCGACCATGAATCGATGGTCGTGACTCACACGGTGGATGTCGACGGCACCGATCACGCGGGCTTGCGCTGGTACGAAATCAGGAATCCGGGTTCGTCGCCGTCGATTTATCAGCAGGGCACGTACGCACCGGACGCGAATCATCGCTGGATGGGCAGCGTCGCGATGGATTCAACGGGCAACCTTGCGCTCGGCTTCAGCGTGACCGGCCCTTCCACGTTCCCATCGATTCGCTACACCGGCCGTCTCGCGACCGATCCCCCGAACTCGATGACGCTTGGTGAAAGCGATCTGATGGTTGGCACTGGTTCTCAGACGAACACGAGCGGACGATGGGGTGACTACAGTTCGATGGTGGTCGATCCCGTCGACGACTGCACCTTCTGGTATACGCAGCAGTATTACGCGGTCACGAGCGATGCTGGTTGGCAGACGCGTATCGGCGCGTTTTCGCTGCCGAACTGCAGCTCGTCGACACCGCCGTCGAACGCGCCGGCCGTGACGGTGACCGCATCGACGGCAACGGCGACAGAAGCTGGTACGGTCGCCGGCGCATTTACGTTCGCTCGAACCGGCGACACGACGTCGGCGCTGACGGTTTATTACACCGTTGGCGGCACCGCGACGCCGGGCACCGACTACAACGCGCTCTCCGGAATCGTCACCCTTGATCCAGGGTCGGCAATGGCAGTCGTACCGGTGATCCCGATTGACGATCTGGCAGTGGAGTCGAATGAAAGTGTGACCGTGAGCCTCGCGTCGGATCCAGCGTATCTCATCGGATCTGCCGGCGCCGTCGTCACTATCGTCAGCAACGATTCTCCCTCGGACCTTGTGATAACGACTCTGACCGGGCCGACAACGTCTGGCGCTGGCGCATCGATAACTGTGAACGACACGACCAAGAACCAGGGAGCCGGCGCATCGGATACGTCAGTGACCGCGTTCTACTTGTCAACCAATACTGCGATCGATGCCGCAGACACTTCTCTAGGCACGCGCGCCATTGGATCACTCGCACCCGGAGCCACGGAGTCGGCTCCCAGCACGTTTACCGTTCCATCCCTTCCCGTCGGCAACTACTACCTGCTCGCCAAGGCTGATGCCAACCTCACCGTTTCGGAATCGAACGAGAACAACAACGTGAAGATCGGGTCGATCATTCCGATCGGACCAGACCTGGCGGTCGCGACGTTGACGGTCCCGGCTACTGCCGCGGCAGGTGGCTCGATCAGCGTCGGCGACGCGACGAAGAATCAGGGCGGCGGTGGCGCAGCCGCGTCGTCGACAACGTTCTACCTGTCAGCAAACGTTCTACTCGACGGTACAGACACTCTGCTGACCAGCCGGTCCGTCGGCGCGCTTGCCGCGGGACTGAGTGAGTCAGGATCGACGATGGTCGCCATTCCGTCGGACACCGTTGCCGGCACCTACTACATCGTCGCGAAAGCTGACGGTCCGGGAGTGGTGACTGAGACTTCGGAAACGAACAACGTCAAGTTCAGCACGGCGATCAAGATTGGCCCCGATCTCGTCGAATCGGCCACGTCCGTTCCGACGGTCGCGGGCGCAGGGTTTCCGCTGACGGTGAACGACACGGTGAAGAACCAGGGCAGCAACACGGCGGGAAACACGACGACGTCGTTCTATCTGTCAGTGAACTTCTCGCTGGATTCTGGCGACAAATTCCTGGGCAGCCGAAACGTGCCGGCGCTGCAACCCGGGCAGACCAGCTCGGGAAGTACCACGCTGACTATT
>Ga0075428_100004083_pt1 | contig 16056 bp, 8 predicted proteins | sample RhiMetdeltSRZDD2_FD_75291 | JGI IMG/M metagenome (GOLD analysis project Ga0075428, IMG submission 75291) | Populus rhizosphere microbial communities from Tennessee, USA - Rhizosphere MetaG P. deltoides SRZDD2 | ecosystem: Host-associated > Plants > Roots > Rhizosphere > Soil | place: USA... | reverse complement strand
AAGTCGCCGATCTTCACGTTCTGGCTCCGGGCGAGGAAGACGTTGCGGAGCTTGAGGTCGCGGTGGATGACTCCCTGCTGATGGGCGTGAGCGAGGCCGTCCGCGATCTGCCGCATCCAACGGAGCCGCTGCGGCAAGCCCACGGTTTCCCGCGCGAGGACGGTATCCAGGTCACCACCCTCGACGAACTCCATGACGATGTAGTGGACCGGGGCGCCTCGGATCTGTTCCTGGCCGATGTAGTAGATCGGAATGATGTGGGGATGGTCGAGCCCCGCATTCATGCGGGCCTCGTTGTAGAATCCCGCGGCGGCGTTCCGATCGCGCGCCGCGACCTCGGGCAGGATGGTCTTGATGGCGACCCGCCGACCCAAGTTCACCTCGTCAGCGAGGTACACCACGCCGAAGCCGCCGGCTCCCAGTTCACGCACGACGCGGTAGGCGCCGTTGTTGAGAGTGTCACCCGGCTGCAGCATGGCCCCGCGGAGCTTACCGCTTCCGGCGCTGCCGGCCCTTCGTCTCTCGCGGCTCTTCCCCGGCGGCCGGCTCGGTGCCCTCGCCTTCGGTCTCGCCGCCGTCTCCGTGCTCGGGGCTCGACGCGTCCTCCGCGTGACTTGGTTCGGCCGAGACGGTGGCTCCGGCCGTCGCGGTTGCCTCGGCACCGGGTTTCGCGGTATTCGGTTCGGTGGTCGTCGACGTCGGGGACGCCATGATCACCGGCGGCGACGGCGACTCCGCGGGCGCTGTCGCCGACGCCGCAACAGCCGGTACTGGTGCGCGGGCGGGTTCGGGCTTTCGCTCCGCGCGTGCCGCCTCGCGCTTTGGCGTCTCCCACGTTGCGGACGCCGGAACCGCCGTGCTCGCGAGCGCCATCAGCGGAGCGATCAGTGCATCCAGGCGGTCGCCAACCTTCTGCAACCCCTGGCTAATCGACTTTAGCTCCTCGCTCGTATAGTGTTCCTGGTCCCGCAGCTTTACCACTTCGACCGCCCGTTTGAAGACAACCTGCGCCGATTGGTGGTCGTACCGACGCTGAAGGACGTGCAGGACACTCTCTCGTGCTATCGCTTGCGCCATTACTGCCTCCTTGCTGTCGGCTGGACTTCGGCCTCGAGCCTCCCGGTGCGCGTGGGGAGGTCGCCGCGGGAAATATACTACGTTGCGTCCTCGGGTGCCCTGCTTGAACCGGCACCCTGTCGATCTGTCCTTACAGGGCGACCGATGGCGACTGCACCATCGTGTATGCCCGACCTCGATGTGCCAATCGACGACGGCCAGGCGAGCCTCGTTCTACAAAGCTTCACCGGCTTCACTAACATGGTGGCTCACATCGTCAGGCCGGGCGAGTGATCTCGCAAAGATCGCAGTGGCGACACAAGACCCCGTCAACGTCGTTCTCGACTCGGCGTCGTTGACCGGCGCTTGCGACGCGCCAGGATAATCGGTAGGATTACGCGGCTCGGCAGCGCGACGTTTCGTGTCGGCCTCGCGGCCTTCACGAGGGCCTGCGATACGCTCCGGCCGTGAGATGGCCGGAAGGAAAAGCGATGGCGACGCCCCCTGTCTTGGTTCCCGACTTCGCGGTGACGATCAACGGCGTCGATCTCGAGACCAAGGACGAGACGAAAGTCTTCGAGGTCGTCTTCAACGATCGGGTCGACGCCGCGGACTTCTTCTCCATCCAGCTGGGGCTCGTCGACGGCGCCGTCGCACGACCCGATTGGATCGATGATCCGCTCTTCCGCGAAGGGGGGAAAGCGCAGATCAAGCTGGGCTACGCGGGAGACGCGCTCAAGACGATGATCGACGGGGAGATCACCGCGGTCCATCCTCACTTCACGTCGCGAGGCCCGACGACGCTCGTTCTGCAGGGCTTCGATCGCCTCCACCGGCTCCGGCGGGGACGGAAGAGTCGGACGTTTCTGAACATGTCCGATAGAGAGATCGCCCAGAAGATCGCCGACGAGAACGGTCTGCAGCTGCAGTGCGCCGATCCACCAAACATCAAGCACGAGCACGTGTATCAGCACAACCAAAGTGACCTCGACTTCCTGGTGCGACTGGCAACGCGGATCGGCTACGAGGTGAAGGTCGAGGAAAAGACGCTTCATTTCCGACGCTCGAAAGAGTCCCGCGCGAAGGTGACGACACTCCAATGGAGTGAGCCGGGCGACACGGAGCTCTCGAGTCTGGTGCTGCGTCTCAGCACCGCTGATCAGGTCAGCGAAGTGACGGTGCAGGGTTGGAACCCGAAGGAGAAGCGGCAGATCGTGGGTCGCGCGCGGACCGGTGACGAGTCCACACGCATGGCGGGATCCCACACGGCCGGTGAGGTGGCGACGGCGGCGTTCGGTCGCGCGCAGCGTGTCGTGGTCGACCATCCGATCGCCACCGTCGAGGAAGCCGAGGCGTTGGCCCGCGCGAAATTCAACGAGCTTTCACTGGGGTTCATCGTCGGCGAGGGGCTCTCTCTGGGGAACCCCGATATCCGAGCCGGTGCCGTGATCGAGCTCAAGGGCCTGGGCCAGCTCCTGAGCGGCCTCTACTACGTCGTCGCCTCCAACCACACGTGCGGCCGCGACACGCACGGCTACATCACCGAGTTCACGGTGACGCGCAATGCCTCGACCGGCGGTCCCGCCGACGGGGCGACCACCGCGGGCGCCTCGGCGGCGCCATCCGGCGGTGCCGGATCGGCCGCCGCCAGGAGCGGCGTGGGCGCCGGAGGCGCCGCGGCAGCCGCCGACGGGACGGCGACGAAGAAGACCGACTGGATCGAGATCAAGCTGGTCGATCAGGAAGGCAAGCCCGTTCCCGGCGAGAAGTACCGCGTCGAGCTGCCAGACGGCTCGACCCGCCAGGGCGTCCTGAATTCTCAGGGCGTGGCGTGGGAGGGGAACCTGGACCCGGGAACGTGCAAGATCACCTTCCCAGACCTCGACGGCACGGAATGGCGGCGCGCGTAGAACCCGGATCGGACGCCCTTACTCTGTCACCAGGTCCCTGATCTCGAGCGTGTACTGAATCACGTAGTCACGGAGGCTCGGGTCCTCCACCAGAACCATCTGATCACCCACCGCGCGCGCGAAGGCGGCCGTCCTACGCACCGGTGTGTCCTTGAGGTTGCTCTGGATCACCATGGGGTTGCTCTGGGGCGAGGTCCCCCGTCTGGATGGCTCGGGATCGATCAGGCCCAAGGGCGAGTTCTCAAAGCCCAACGCCATTTTGCCCACGCCCTCCGTGGTGTCGGTCATCACCTTCAGGACATGCTGGAAGACCATCTCCCGACGATTCTGCCTGGCGTCTGGAGGCGGGTTCACGATCTCCCGCCACGGCACCTGGACTCCGTTGAGCGTGATGATTCGGTTCGCGCGCGACGAATGCATCATGTCGCCGACCGGATCGAACTCGCTGCCGTGGGTAGCGAACAACAGCAGGTCCCCCCGCGCAAGATGAAGATTGAAGGTGAGCCGGTCCCGGACCAGCTCGAACTTCTCCTCGCGCAGCTCGACCGGCGAGCTACCCACGCCATCGAAGTACACGGTCTTCCAAAGCCCATTGACGCCGATCCGCAGCAGCCATTCCTCCTTTTCGAGCGGCAGCAGCTTGATCAACCCCTTGATGAACTCGTCGAACGCCGCGGCGATCATGTCCTCGACCAGCTTTCCGAAGACGGGCACGTCGCGGATGCGGACCACGATGTTCCCGAACGGCGTGGGGATGTCGAGGATCTTGATGTCGCCCACGCGCCGCTTGATCTCGTCGCGGAGGGCGTTCTTCTCTTTCTCGAAAACGTCCAGCAGCTTCTTGGCCGGCGAGTCGCGGATCTGCAATCGGCCGCTGAAGCCGTCGACAGTCACCTTGCAAATCTTCACGGTACGCGCCTGCTCGAGGTTCGGGTCATGCCACCCGAGGGAGAGGATGAAGCCGGCGGCATCGGCCCCATTGAGCGCGCTGCGCGGCACCCTCACCTTCACCTGGGTCGGAGGCTTCGTGGCGTCCTCGGGCCGGATGGGCTCGACGATCGGTTCGAGCTTCGCCACGCCGGCCTCGGGCAGCGGTCTGACGTCTTTGAGCAGCCGGGGACGTACGACGATCGTGCTGTGCGGGAACTCTGGCGTGTGACCGATCGGAAACGGGTGCAGCGGCATCTCGACAGGCGGAAGGTCAACGACGAATTCGTAGTCGGTATCATCGATCGCCTTGTGGGCGATGTATCCGCCATGCCGGGACGCGAAGAACAGAAACTGAATCGCCGGCACCGAAGTGGTGTTTCCTTGAAGTCGTGGGCCTGCCAGCGTGCGGTGGCGACCGCTCGCGGGCCTCGTGCATCTCCTCGGGCTTGAAGCGGTCCTCGTCGTCCTGCGAGAGAAGCATCACCGGGTTGAACTCGCCGCACCCATCACGTCGCCGTTCAGCCCCGGCAACCGTCCCTCGAACTGCCTCGCCTTGTCCTTGTTGCGGGCGATGAAGTCGGTGGGCTCGAGCTTGAAGGGCGCGCCGGCGTTGTCGTGGCAGATGGCATTCATGTACTCCAGGAACAGGCGCTCGCGCGTCTTCTCGCCGGGGAATCCCGTCGGTGGTCTGGCGATGTTGCGCGCTTCTTGATAGCGCGAGATCGCGTCCGTCGTCTCCGGGGTTTTCTTGCCGTCGATGGGGCCGGTGTAGAACGGCGGGCTGGGTGGCGCGTCCGGGGCGGCGTTGGCGTCCCGCAGCGGAATCGAGAGCATCACCTGGATCGACTTCAGGCCCCACTTGTCGTTGCCGTGGGGGTTGTTGAAGAGCACGTCCCAGATCTTGGTGTTGCGTGTCAGCAGCGCGTAGACGGCCAGCGCGCGCCGCCCCGAGAGGACCTTGTTGTAGTCCGGGCGGCCGGTCGGGTCGGCGTGGCCGAACACCGCACACGGTGCGAAGCGCTTGGGGTCCTGATTGTCTTGCTGCTGCAGTGCGAGCATGAGCTGGGCGAACTTCCGGAGGCGGTTCTCGGCCTGGGGACTCACCACCGAAGAGTCGAACTCGAAGCCCGGCTTGCCCGGGATCATCATGCAGCCGATGGCCACCAGGGGAGGACGGAGGGTGTTCAGCTTCTGGGCCTTGTCCTCCTCGGGAACCGGCGCCACCAGAACGGGCAGCTCGGCCCGTCGCGGATGGACCGCCACGACCCCATCGGGGCCGATGTCGATGACGAAGAGCGCTTCGGCCATGGCGCCTCAGATCCCGTGCGACTTGCGTAGTGCCTCTTGCGTCGCCGTGTCCTGGACTCCGGTGTTCTCGCTCGGATTCGTCGATTCCGCCTTGATGACCGGCGTCTTGCTTGGCGGCACCGGCTTCTGGCCCATGTGGTCACACTGAAACTCCTCGAGGGCCCAGCGGAGCTGTTCGTGGTCGTCGACGGTGAACCTGGCGAAGTAGCCGAGGTTGTTCAGACGAGCCTGCTGGCCGGACAGCATGGTCTCGGGATTCAGCCCGCCAATCTTCAAATCGAACTTCAGCGTCTCTTCGCGCGGCGGCTCACCCGCCTTGAGCGGCGGGAGCGTGTGCGTCACCGTCAACTCGCCGTTCTTCACGAGCCGGCCGATCGCGTGGGGAACGATGACGCCCGCGCCGTCCGTGGCCTTCGCGTCGGGCGCCTCCGGCGACTCGACGCGGAGCTCGTAGGCCGCGTTGGCGATTGGCTTGTTGCCGACATCGCGCAGGCGGAGTCGCAGGAACAGCGGCGATGCGGTGACCGCGAAGGTGTGGGTGCTGGTCGTCGCGCCCGGCTCGATCTTGTCGATGCGGTCGGGAATGAACACCTGGTCGCCGGGGATCAGGACATGCGGATCGCGCCGCGCCTTCAGCTCGGCGTTCTGCGGGTGATCCAGGATCGTGTGAAAGTCGCCGAAGCCGTGCTGCGCCGCGATTCCCGACAGATGCTCGCCGTCTTTCACCACGTGGGTCTTCGACATGGCCTATCTCCGGCGCTACAGGGCCTTCAACTCCGGGTAGATCGCCTCGTACTTCTCGTCCAAGATCGTCTCGCCCCGGCCGAGGAACTTGAATTGCTTTTCATTGACGAGAGAGCCCTCGAACATCTTGCCGCTCTGGTCGATGACGAGCGCGGGGCGGCCGGTGGCGATCGACTTTCCGCCGAAGAGCGTTCCGTTGGTGCACGCGTACTCGACGGCCACCCAGTCGCCCTTCTTCGGGAGCTGGCGGTTGTAGATCTGCTTCATCAGCTCGCGGGCCAGCTGCGCGCGCTGCCCCGCCGGGGCTTTCTTCAACACCTCGCGCGCTTCGCGGTACATGACGAACCCTTTGTCCGGCTTGAGGAGCGGGACCACGTCGGTACCCAGCTCGGGGGCGGCCCTAAGGACCTTGAGGGTGTGCTCCTCGATCTTCGACTTGAGCAGCGCCTCCTCGAACGTCTCTTCGATGACGTGACCGGGGGTGAGCTCGTAACGGATCACGTACATCCACTTGCCGCCGACCTTGCGGGCCGTGTAGTGGAACACGTGCTGGCCGCCCCACTGGTCGATGTTGAGCACGCTGGCCGTCAGCTCTCGATCGAGCGCCTTGGCGTGGCCCATCAGCTTGGCGAGGTCGGCGGTCGACGCGACGCGGCTGGTGGCCTCGAAGCCAGGAATGGCACTCACAGTCGGATGGAAATGCTCCTTCGGGATCCACTCCTCGCCGAGACCGCCGACGTGAGCTTCACTGCCCTTGACGATCGCGTACTCGCCGGACTTCGCGTGCTGGTACAAGCCGATCTCGACCTTGCGGCCCGTTTCCTCGATCGCTCGCGCATAGCGAAGCCTGGCGCCAGATTCCAGCGTCTCGTAGCCCAGGATGTTCTTCACGATGTTCGGGTCGGTCGGCCGGAACCGGCCGAGCTTGCGGAACTTGAGGAAGTCCGCCGCGACGAGTGCGGCGTTGACGAATGCCTCGATGGCGTGACCGATGGCCGCGGTCACCTTGGCGTCGATCTGGGCCTGGGCGACGAGATCGGTGCCGGGCAGGACGGTCGCCTTTGAGAGACCGGTCAGCTCCTGGGCCGAACCGTATTCGGCGGCGGCTTTGATGGCGGGGGCTCCGACAGCGACGGCGGCACCGACGATGCCCACGAGGAGTGGACCGACCCCGCCGGTCGCCAGGCTCACCGCGATGAGCGCGCCCTGGGTAGCGGCCTGAAACCCGAGCTCCTGCCACCAGTCCTCGTTCTGGCGACCCTGGACCGCGTCGGTCGCTGCCCAGTTGCGGAAGCTCTCACCTTTTTGCGGTAGCCCCCACTGCCGCCCAGACAGCGCGGGGCCTCCGGCCAGCAACACATCGCGGATCGGCATCAGGTCGTACCAATCGACCTTGCCGGTACGCACCTTGAGATCGGCGGCATGCGCGCGGTCGTACAGTCGCTCGAGCTCTTCCCGCATCTGCGCGAGCGCTTCGTTCGGATCCTTGATGTCGGTGATCGCCCCGAGTCGCGCCTGACTGTCCTTGTCCTTGAGCGTTCCGAGGATCCAGACGTAGTCCTTGGTTTTCTTCGCGATCTCCTCGGACGCTCGGTCGTACTGGCCCTGGATCTCCAGGAACGTCGCACCCATATTCTCGTCGTAGGCGTGCTCGGCCTTCTGAGGGTCCGGCGGCCTTCCCGGAGCGAACCGGACCTCGGCCACGTTGCCCAAGAACCCGTGCACGTCCTTCCAACCGACGACGATGTTGCCCATCCGTTCCTGCTGGGTCCGGAGTCGGATCACCTCCTTGCCGATTTCCTGGACCGCCGCGACGTACACACGCTTCTGATCGTCGGTCATCCGCTGGAGCTTCTTCTGCTCGTCCTCCAGGTACTTCTTGTTCTCCTGAAGGTTCTTCACGGCAATCGAGCGGATGTCGGTCTTGAACTCTTCCTGGGTGCTCACCACCCACGGGAGCTCCTTCAGACCGCTGTAGGCCTCGACCGCGGACTCCCAGTCCGGGAGGTGGGCCGACGCCACGTCGATCGGATTCGGGAAGCTCGACCAGATCCGGCGTAGCGATCGACGGTCGTCGAGTCCGAGGATGAGGCCGTAGTGCTCGACGACGATGTGCGCAAGATCCAACCGCTCTTCCAGGCTCGCGGGCGTGAAATCCTCGATCTCGTCGACGTCGTCGGCATCCCAGGACTTGAGCGCGATGTCGATCTTCTCGCGTTCGCTGAGCTTCGCGTCGGCGACCTTCGGATCGGCGCCCTCATCGCGCTTCTGGAGGCTCGCTCCGGCGGGGCCAGTCGCCGTCGCCGTCTTCACGATTGCGTCGGCCATCTGACGACCCCACGCGCGCGCCGCCGCCTCGTCACTCGTCTCGACCAGGGTCACGGCGAAATCGAGCGTGACCGTCTCGAGTGGCGCCGCCGCGAGCGCCGCCGCGTCCGGGCGAGCGCCCAGGATCTCCTCGCACACGCTCAGCGCGAGGGCGGCGATTCGTTCCAACCGCGCGCGTTCCGCCTTGCTGGTCGCGCGGTTCGGCAGGTAGGTGCAGGTGTACTTCTCGACGGTGAGCCGATCGCTTCGGAAGCCGTCGGGGCTGGCGAGCACCGCCCGGCGCACGGCCTCGGCCTCGCCCTCGAGCGTCGCTTCGCCGACGCCGTCCCCGAAGCCCTGTGGGCGCGGTCGCGGCACGCCCTTTTGCTGCAGCACATGCGTCAGCTCGTGGGCGAGCAGTCCGCGCCCTTCGCTGCGTGTCGGGTCGAATTTTCCGTCGCCAAAGTAGACGTCGCGCCCGACCGTGAAGGCTTCGGCCCCGAGATCACTGGCCAGATCGGCCGCCCGCGCGTCGGCGTGCACACGCACGTCGCCGAGGTCGGTGCCGAAGAGCCGGGCCATCTGTCGCCCCGTGGCCGCGTCGAGCGGCTGCCCGGCGCCGGGGGCGTCGAGTCGGGCGGCCAGCTCGGCCCCGGCCGGCGCTTCGCGCCTCGGTGGCGCCAGTCGCTTGAACAGCGGCGTGAAGCTCGTCGCGCTCGGCGGGCGGGACGCGCCCGTGCCGGCGGCGGCGAGGGGTTTCGGCGCCGGCGCGTGGATGGGCGGCGCGATGAAGCGCGGCGCGTTCGCGGTCACCTCGGGAGCTGCCGTCGCGCTCGGCGAGCGAAGGGTGCCGGCCGGCGCATTGCCGCGGGCACGATCCGCACCCTCCGAAGTGGGCGCTGCGCTCGTGCCGTTCGAATGGTGCCCATTGCCGGCACTCTTGGCGAGCGCGGCCGGTGTCCCGAGGTACCGCGCCGCGATCTGCTCACCCAGTGCGCCGCCGATGCCGCCTCGTGGCGGCGCGGGGGCGCGGCGCACGAGCACGTCGACGTCAAACGCCGCCACTCTCAGCGCCATGCGGGGCCTGTGCGCTCAGCTCTCGATTCGGACGATCGATGCGGACGACGGCGGCACGGTAGCTCCTTCATTTCTTCAATCCGGTTTTGGACGCTTCCGACACCTTGGGAGTCGTTGGGTCATCGGGAGTATCGGCCGATCGCCTCGCCGCTGCATCGAATATGTGCTCGGCGTACGAGACCCAATGAACGGCCGGCTGAACATGTCCGCCGTGGGAGACGGTGCCACGAATTTCGAATTGCGCACGCCGGAAATCCTTGTCCCCGGGCTTGGTCTCCACGGATTTGGCGCCCATAGCACCACTGAAATCCGAACCCGACAACAGATCTTTCCCCTTCGTGATACCGACGAGCCAGTCGTGGATCGTGGGACCGGACGTCTTCTTGTCCCTGCCAACCGGCCGAAAGAAGAATCGCGTCCTTCGCGTGAGCGCCTGAGGAGGCAAGCCGGGAGGCGGCCCGATCTTCGTCCGTTCCGCGTTTATCGGGGCCTCGAGCTCCTTCAGAAGAAGATTGTCGGAGGACCGCTTCGCATTTCCCACAATCGTCTTGAACAGGGCCTGTTCCTTGGCGCTCAGCAATTCTTTGAACATGGAGCCGAAGTTCGTTCGGGCCATCAATCGAAATGTGAACTTGGCCGGCTCGTCGGCGGCTGCGACCAGCTGACCGCGAACGATGTAGGTCACGACGAGCTGAAGAAAGCCCTTCAGGTCGGCAAAGAGGCTTTCGTCGAGCGTGCTGTCCTTGAGCTTGGCGGCTGCGAAGGCTGCGGCAAAGATGCTGTTCGCATTCGGAATGACGATGTCCTTGACCGATGTAAACCGCCAACGAGCGGGGTCGGTCACCCGTTCGTGCTCCTTCAGCAGGGATTCGTATTCCGACAACGCGATCGCTTCTGACGCTTGAACCGTCGCCCTCCAGGTTGGATCGGCGATCTGCACCAGAAGTCGGCGCTTGTCCTTGCGGAGATTCTTCAGATGCGCCGTGCTGAATGCCGCGGGCCATTCCACGACCTTGCCGAGGACACCCGTGTTCTTCCGCGCGTCCATCACGCTCAGGATCGTCGCGTCCGTCACCTCCCGGGCGGTGCCCACCTGGGCGTCGATCGCCTTGGTCATGTCGACCGCTTCCTGGATGCGATCTTTCAGCTCGGGCCACTCACGAAACCACTTCGGCGTTTCGAATTCGAGCGCCCCCGTGCTTTCGGACTGCAGCTCGATGGCGGTCTGCTCTTTCGCTTCTTTGAGCTTCTTTTTCACCATGAACTTGACGCGGCCTGGTTGGAGCCGGCCGTCCGCGTCCATGTGCACGTCCAGAGGCTTCGCCGAGGCGGAGAGGACACTTCCCGTGAAGTCCGCTGCGCTGAAATAATTCTTCTCCCAGGTGTTCGGATTGAACAACCCCTTCATCGTCCGGTCCTTGGCGTTGTCCACCCGGCTGACCAGCTCCACCCTGGCCCTCTTGTCGAGAAAATCCACGGGGCCGTTGGCATCTTCGGTCACTTTCCAGATCTCGATGTGTTGAGCGGGCTTCTTCTTGTCGATATCGCTCCTTTCGCCCCGTCCGACCTTCATGAGCTTGATGTGTCCGGCCTTGAACCGGCGGCCTTCGCTCAGGTGCACGTCCAGGCGTGTACCGTCCTTGTTGCTGTATCTGAGCTCGAACGTGTTGGGATTGAACAGGCCCGCCATGGCCGGGACCTTGGCGTTGTCCGTCTCGCTGACGAGCATCAATTGCCGGCGGCGGACGCGTTCGCCGATGAGATCGGACACGTTGACCGTCCGCTTGAACCGGTACTCCTTGATGAACTGGGCTGCCTTCGTCGTATCGACCCCCTTCTTCGCCTCCTCCATGACCAGGGGCCCCTCGGCCTCGACGAAGGCGACGTGCCCACGCTTCCGGGCCGGCCCACCTTCCCGACCGACGGAGAGGTAGGCAGGCCTATCGCCGCGTTCCTCGCCCGCACCCTCTCTGTATCCTTTCGTCGTCGGGGCATACTTACGGGGGAGCAGCCGCGGGTCGGGAGTTCCAGAATTCTTGACCGCCCATACATGATTCCCGGTTTGAAACTCGAACTTGAGCGAGCGCTGTATGGTGCCCTGGGCGGCGGCGGCGACTGACACCGCGGCCGCGGGGAGGCTTTGTGTCGCGGAGCCCCCCGCCCGCTCAGACGCCGACACAATGGTCTCCGCCATCTTCCGGCCCCATGCCTGGGCGGTCGCTTCGGTGTCGGCGGCCGCGAGGTCCACGTCGAAAGTCATACGCAGGCTGGGGAGCGTGCGATTCCTCTCCAGCATGCTCGGGTGCTCGGCCTGGAGAATTCGCCGACACGCCTCACGCCCGCTGGTCGCGACCAGGTCGAGGGTAGTCCGCTCGGCCTCCGTCAGCGGCCGACCGTCAGCCGGACGATACGTCCGCCGATACGCACCGATGAGGAGCGCGCCAGTGCGGACCGTGCTCGAGGCGGCCTGGACGGCTCGCGCTGCGGCTTCCGCCTCATGCTCGAGCGATCCGGTGTCGCCGCCGGCCCGCCGCACGCCCATCGCGCGCCCCTTGTCCTGCTGGAGCACGTGGGTCAGCTCGTGCCCCAACAACCCAAGCCCTCGGCGCGAGCCCGGATCGAACTTGCCCGCCCCGAAGTAGATGTCGCGGTCGAGCGTGAACGCCTCGGCCCCCAGCCCAGCGGCCGCCGCCTCCGCAGCGGGCCCCGTGTGGACTCGCACATCCGGCAGCCCACGTCCGAAGAACCCTTCCAGCTTCTCCTGGACGCCGGCATCCAGCGCTTGCCCCGCGCCTCGTGGGATCGTCACGGCCGCCGTCGGTGAGGGACCGGCGGGCGCGCCGCCGGCCTTCGCTTTCTTCAGGACGTCCCAGGCAAACGTCAGGTTCCCCATCACCGACACCCCTGGCGGGCCGGAGTCCCTGCGGTTCACTTCCGCCGTGAGCCCGAGGGTGACGGGGATGCGGCGATCGCGCTCTCCCGCGATGCGCCGCGCCTGCTCCGCGGCGTCGGGGATCGTCTTGAGCTCATCGACACCGTCTTCGCGTAGATACGACACGAGGCGCGGCAGGTTCACCAGCGCGTGCCCGGCGCCGGCGCCCGCCCCCTGAAACGTTTGCGGGAGTCTGGCCAGATCGGGCGCGTCGGGACCGTACTGCAGCCCGAAGGTCAGCGTCCGACCCTCGCCGCCGAGCACGTCCGCACTCGCCGTGAACTTCAGGTCCCCGGCCGTTGCCTCGGCGCCGAGTGCCCGGTCCCAGCCGATCCCCGCCGACAGTTTGAGCCCCGGTCGCTCGTGAGAGAGCCGGAGGCCGCCGAGCCCCGCGTTCAGCTGCACCACTTGCGGATCGCCGAGCGCGACGCCAGTTGGGATTCGATCGAGGAGACGTGCGAGATCGCTGAGCCGTTCGCCAAGCGGCGTTGGCTCGCGCCGCGCGGGGCCACCAGGGTCCGGGGCACCTGACCGACGTTCCTCTCGCCAGTCCTCGATGATCTGTCGCAGCGCGCTCTCGCCGAGGAGGTCGGCGCCGGGTACCGAGTTGCGGACGAGCTGGACCAACTCGTTCAGGCCCATTACGGGAAGGCGGAGCGGCAGGCGTCCCTTCGCCTCGGCGGTGAGGAACGACACGATACGGTCGGCGATCGTCGGGGGCTCGTTCCTCCGCATTCCGAGGCCGCGCGGCTGGAGCATCGGCCCTCGCCCACTCGCGGCGACCGTTGCCATGCGGCCGGCCTGCACCAGCTTTTCGTTGGCCAGCGCCTCGGCCTCGAGGCCGGCGCGCGCGTAGGGCCAGCGCGTGGTGGGCGCCTCGGCAGAATCCTTGCGGGCGACGGTGTCGACCGGAACAAGCGGTGCCCCCTGGCCGGGAAGGCCGGTGAGCGTGAGCGTCAGCCGGCGAATCTCGATCCGCATGGGAGTTCCGTTAACCTAGCGGAGCGCGGCGTTGAAGGGAAGACGTTAGTCTCGCCGCCCCGCGTCCTCACCCTATCTCGTGGACCCGCCCTTGCGATGCTCCGGGAGAATTTGTAGGATTGCGCCGCCCGGCGGGGCGAACGGTCGATGTCGGCCTCGCGACCCGCGAGAGCCTGCGACACGTTCCGGCCGTGGAATGGCCAGAAGAGTGAGCGATGGCGACGACCCCCGTGCTGGTTCCCGACTTCATGGTCACGATCAACGGCGTCGATCTCGAGACCAAGGACGAGACGAAAGTGTTCGAGGTCATCTTCGACGATCGGGTCGACGCCGTGGACTTCTTCTCCATCCGGCTGGGCCTCGTCGAGGGCGCCGTCGCACGACCCGATTGGATCGATGATCCGCTCTTCCGCGAAGGGGGAAAGGCTCAGATCAAGCTCGGTTACACGGGGGAACCGTCAAGACGATGATCGACGGGGAGATCACCGCGGTCCATCCCCACTTCGCGTCGCGCGGCCCGACGACGCTCGTCCTCCAGGGCTTCGATCGCCTCCATCGGCTCCGGCGGGGTCGGAAGAGCCGGACCTTTCTGAAGATGTGCGACCGGGAGATCGCCCAGAGGATCGCCGACGAGCACGGTCTGCAGTTGCAGTGCAGTGACCCGCCCAACATCAACCACGAGCACGTGTATCAGCACAACCAAAGCGACCTCGACTTCCTGGTGCTGCGAGCGACGCGGATCGGCTACGAGGTGAAGGTCGAGGACCGGACGCTTCACTTGCGACGCTCGCAAGAGTCCCGTGCGAAGGTGACGACGCTCGAATGGGGCGAGCCCGGCGACACCGAGCTCGCGAGCCTGGTGCTTCGTCTCAGCACCGCCGATCAGGTCAGCGAGGTGATCGTGCAGGGCTGGGACCCGAAGGAGAAGCGGCAGATCGTCGGCCGAGCGCGGACCGGCGACGAATCCACCCGCATGGCGGGATCCCAGACGGCGGGCGAGGTGGCGACGGCGGCGTTCGGCCGCTCGCAACGCATCGTCGTCGACTATCCGATCGCCACTGTCGACGAAGCCGAGGCGCTGGCCCGGGCGAAGTTCAACGAGCTGTCACAAGGGTACATCACCGGCGAGGGACTCTCCCTGGGGAACCCCGATATCCGTGCCGGCGCCGTGATCGAGCTGAAGGGCCTGGGCAAGCTCCTGAGCGGCCTCTACTACGTCGTCAACTCCAACCATACGTGCGGCCGCGATGCGCGCGGCTACCTCACCCAGTTCACGGTGACGCGCAATGCCTCGACCGGTGGCGCCGCCGGCCGGGCGGCCACCGCGGGCGCCGCGGCGGCTCCATCCGGCGGCGGTGCCGGATCGGCCGCCGCCGCAAGCGGAGCGGGCGCCGGAGGGGCCGCCGCAGCCGCCGGCGAGACGGCGACGAAGAAGACCGACTGGATCGAGATCAAGCTGGTCGATCAGGAAGGCAAGCCCGTGCCCGGCGAGAAGTATCGCGTCGAGCTGCCGGACGGCTCGATCCGCCAGGGGGTCCTCAACTCCGAGGGCGTGGCCTGGGAGGGGAACCTGGATCCCGGCACGTGCAAGATCACCTTCCCGGATCTCGACGGCACGGAGTGGCGGCGCGCGTAGGCGGGACGGCGGGGAGCTATTTCTTGATCTGATCCTCGACCGTCACGGTGTACGCGATCTCGTAATCATCCTTGCTGCTTTCGACGTAGATCATCTGCTGTTCCACGGCGCGCGCGAAGTCGGCGATCGACACACCGCGTATGCCCGGGACATTGACCTTGATGACGTGAGGGTTGCTACTCGCCTGGCTCCCACGCGTAGCGGGACTGGGATCGATGATCCCCAGCGGCCAGTTGTCGAAGCCCAGGCTGAGCTTGCCTTCGGGTGTCGTCTTCGACATCAGCTTGAACACGTACTGAAAGACCAGATCGTTTCGTGTCTCCTCGGGAAGCTTGGGGTCGGCGATCTCGCTCCACAGCGCAGGGCGCGGAGTGCCGCCGGGACCGGGCACGGTGACCAGGCGATCCTTAGACGGCTCGCGCATGAGATCGCCGACCGGCTCCATCTCGGTGCCGTGAGCGGAGTGGAAGAGGAGATCGTCCTCGGCCAGGAACAACTCGAAGGTGAAGCGCTGTTTGAGCGCAGCGTTCAGGTCGATGATGCCGGTGCCGACCTCGCCGAAGAAATGGGTTCTCCAGACGCCATTCACGCCAAAGCGGAAGAGCCACTCCTCCTTGCCGAGCGGCAGGATGTCTTCGAGCGCGCCCAGAAACGCGTTGATCGCCGCCTTGACCATGGCTTCGAGGACCTTGTCCATGCCGGGGATTTTCGCCACCAGCCCACCCACCTCGGCGGCGATCTTGGCGACCAACTCATCTTCCTGTTCCTTGAACATCTGACGGACTCGACGGACGGCGGATTCGCGCGTGTTGATCTTGCCGCTCAACTTGTCGAGCGTCACCTTGCACTTCTTGACCTTGGCGGCCCGCTCGTTGTTCGGGTCGTGCCAGCCGAGCGATAGCAGGAACCCCGCCGCAGCCTGGCCCTCCAGCGCGCCGGCGGGGATTTTCACGATGACCTGGGACGGCGGCTTCTTCGGATCATCCGGACGGACCGCCTGGATCTCGGGCTGCACCTGTGTGGCGCCAGCGAACGGGAGACCTTCCAGCTTCTGCAAGAGCCGGGGGCGCACCACGATCGTGCTGTGCGGGAACTCCGGGGTGTGGCCGATGGGAAATGGCGCCGCTTCGACCTGGAGCGGTGGCAGATCCAGGATGAATTCGTAATCCCCGTCC
>Ga0075428_100004082_pt1 | contig 16057 bp, 4 predicted proteins | sample RhiMetdeltSRZDD2_FD_75291 | JGI IMG/M metagenome (GOLD analysis project Ga0075428, IMG submission 75291) | Populus rhizosphere microbial communities from Tennessee, USA - Rhizosphere MetaG P. deltoides SRZDD2 | ecosystem: Host-associated > Plants > Roots > Rhizosphere > Soil | place: USA... | reverse complement strand
ACCCTTACCGGGTTGTTCAGGATGTCGCAGGGCACGCACAACATCGGTACCTCGAGCGGTAATTCGATGGGGTTTGCTTCGGGTGCAAATATCAACGTCGAGGGAGGGGCGATCAATGCCACAGGGAGATTCGGCGTGGCTGCTTCGGGTAACGCTATTACCTATAATCAGACCGCCGGCACGATTACGGTGTGTACGGTCGGCAATGCCTCTAGTACCCTTGCCAGCTTTGACCTCGGCACTGGCGTCGGGACCACTAACATCACCGGCGGCACAATAATCGTTCAACTCGCGAACACGAGTGGTGCAGGACCGCGCGATTACCGTAATCAGTCCGGCCTCACTGGCACTACCACGGTTACCGGCGGAACAGTTCAAATGGGCAACGCCGCTTCGGGCGTCGCGAAGGCGTTTAGCATAGCCGGAGTTTTTCCCAACCTTGTGATTAGCAACGCTTCGGCCAATCACTCGGCGACGTTTCTTGCACCGGCTGTTTTCAACAACATTACCCGCAACATTCTCATCAACCCCGGGACCACGTTGAACATCGGCAACAATGTGTTTCTGATGAACGGGACAACCTTAACCAATAACGGAACCTTAACGGCAAACGGAGCATCTTCTAATTTTGTCTGGTTCCTCACCACTGCCCCACAGCTTTATACCGGTAGCGGCGTCGTAACCGCCCCGGTGACAAACTTCGCGATTCAGGCTGATATGGGTCTTACGATTGACCTCGCATCGTCGAACATCGTTGTTGGCGCGATTAGATTGTTCACCGGCAGCCTCATCAACTCCAACAAGATCACCCTTGGCAACGGCGGCGCGACCACCGGTATTGTCCAGATAGGAAATACGACGACGCCTACCCCGGCCGGGAGCTTCGATGTGCCGTTTACATTTAATCTCGGCACTGGGGGCCAGACTCTCTCCTATTTGAGAACGACCCTGACGAGGACAACGGGCCCGGAAATCAATCCAACCCGCATCCTCACCAGCATGACCTACGATGATAACGACCCGACACATTCGCTTACCATTGCCGGCGGCGACCTGTCGCTCTCAGCCACCGCAACGGCACTGACCATGACCAACGGCAGAATCATCACCGGGGCCAATACGTTGATCATGACATCAGGAACTGGAACGGTAACTCGAACCAACGGTTTCGTTGACGGGAATTTCAGGAAGACTTATGCCGCGGCAGCCACCAAACTCTTCGAGGTCGGAACCGCCAACGGCTTTTCTCCGGTTAACGTAAACATTACAGCGGGAACTTTCCCCGCTGTCTTCACTGTCAAAGCCGTTCAAGGGCCGCAGCCCAATATCCTGACCCCTTCACACGCGCTGCAAAGATACTGGGTGTTGACCGGTACAGGAGTGACGGCCGATCTGACGTTCAACTATCTCGATCCGCCCGATGTCCCTGGAACGGCAGTCGAAGCCAACTTCGTAATTCTCAAGTATGACGGGAGTTTCACGATGCCCGGCGGCAGCGTAAACACGGCTGCAAACACAGCAACAATTACCGGAGTGACTTCGTTCTCCGATTGGACCCTGGGCGAACCAGGTGCGCCGACCGACGTGGCTTTGAACTGGTTCACAGCGGATGGCTTCTCAGCAGGTCCCAGCAGTCCGAACGGCGGAGCGTTGTTGAAGTGGCAGACCGGGCTCGAAGTTGCAAACCTCGGCTTTAACATTTACCGCGACGAGGCAGGCAAACGCGTTCGGGTTAATCCGGACATCATCGCGGGCTCCGCCTTCTTCGTGGGCGCCAGAACCGTGCTCGGCGCCGGCCGATCGTACGTATGGCGTGACACCCAGGGAGCGAGCTCCGATGCTCAATACTGGCTTGAGTCGATCGACATAAACGGTTTCAGCTCGTGGTATGGTCCCGTTCGCTCAGCGGGTGACAGGAGAATGGCCGGTTCCGTCGAGCCGAACTCGAAGCTGATGAAGGATCTGGGAGGAAGTCAGGCAGACGCGGGGGTGCCGGTTGAGTCAAAGGCACAACAAGTGAAAGTAAACGCAGCGGGGCTCACCTTACAGGCGGCCGCCGCGTCGCAGGCTTCGGTAAAGATAGGCGTACGGAACGAAGGTTGGTATCGAATCACACAATCTGAGCTGGCAGCTGCGGGTCTCGACTCGAGCGCCAACCCTGTCATGTTGCAGCTTCTGGTTGACGGGCAAGAGCAGCCGATCAACGTGCAGACAGAAGACGGGCGCCTGACGGCAGTCGAATTCTACGGCATCGGGGCGGACTCACCTTACACAGGCTTGCGAACCTACTGGCTGTCAGCCGGAGAACAGCCCGGTAAGCGGATCGAGCAACAGAAGAGCGAAGGCTCGGCCCCGGCCGGAGGCAGCTTCTCATACGCGATCGAGCGACGAGACCGGACAATCTACTTCCCGGCGTTGCGGAACGGTGAGAAGGAGAATTTCTTTGGATCGGTCATCGCGCGCGATCCGGTGGAGCAGTTGCTCAACGTGCAACGTCTGGACGCCGAGTCAAATGCTTCGGCGACGCTTGAAGTAGCTTTACAAGGCGTTACTTTTGTTGGCCATTCGATCAACGTTGAGTTAAACGGATCCAATGTAGGAGCGATCTCGTTCAACGGTCAGTCCTCGGGTTCCGGACGTTTCAACCCGTCGCCCTCGTTGTTAAAAGAAGGGCAAAACGTTGTACGGCTTATCGCACAGGGGGGCGCGACAGACGTTAGCCTCGTCGAGTTCATACGACTCACTTACCCCCATCGCTACACCGCCGAAGGCGATACTCTTCGGCTGACCGTTGCCGGCAAACAGCAGATCACTATCGACGGCTTCAGCAACTCGGGCATTCGCGTGCTTGACGTCACCAACCCCGCATCGGTGCAGGAATTGATCGGCACTGTTAGACCGGAGAAGGACGGGCACGCGGTGGCGCTAAACATTCAAAGCTCCGGACAGCGAACCCTCTTAGCGATGGCAGGCGGGCTCGCAAGGCCGGCCAGTCTGGAAGCCAACATCCCATCGAGCTGGCGGCAACCTGCCAACGGCGCGAATCTGCTTATTCTAACCCGGCGTGATTTCTTCTCTTCGCTCGCGCCGCTGATGCAACTCAGGCAAAAGCAGGGCTACTCGGTAGCGCTCGTCGATATCAATGATGTTTACGACGAGTTCAGCTTCGGGCAAAAGACCCCGCAAGCCGTAAGGGACTTTTGCGCATATGCCAGCGCGAACTGGAAGAAGACGCCGCATTTTGTGATGCTTGCGGGCGACGCCAGCTTTGATCCCAAGAACTACCTCGGCTTTGGGGATACAGATCTTATTCCGACCAAACTTGTTGACACTCAGCTGATGGAAACAGCTTCAGACGATTGGCTGGTCGACTTCAATGGCGACGCGTTGCCGGACATGGCGATTGGCCGGTTACCGGTGCGTACCGCCAGCGAAGCATTGGCCCTCGCGTCCAAAATTGTCGGCTACAATTTGCAGCAGCCGGCAGAGAGGTTGCTGCTTGTTAGCGACCATAATGATACGTTTGATTTTGGGAGTGCGAGCAATTCGTTGCGAGGCTTGATCCCATCCGACATTCGGGTTGAGAGCGTTGATCGAGCTCAAGTGGATGACGCCACGGCAAAGGCCCTTATCATCGAGGGGATCAATCGCGGCCAGCTCATCGTTAACTACGTCGGTCACGGATCGGTGAACCAGTGGCGCGGAAACATACTCACGTCGGAGGATGCAGCCGCGCTGACCAACAACGGCGATCTCTCGTTGTTTGTGATGATGACGTGTTTGAATGGTTACTTCCAGGACGCGTCCCTGGACAGCATCGGCGAGAGCTTACTAAAAGCCGAGGGCGGAGCGGTTGCGGTCTGGGGTTCGTCTGGAATGACCACGCCGGACATCCAATCGATTCTCAATCAGCAAGCGTATCGCCTTATTTTCAACACAGCGCCGATGACGATGGGTGATGCAACGGCGCTGGCGAAAGCGGCCGTCGCAAACACCGACGTGCGGCGAACATGGATACTGCTCGGAGACCCGACAATGCGGCTTTCGCGATAGAGCCACCGAGACAGTAGGTTATCCGAGTTTCGTTGGGGGGCCACGCTTGTCACAATCGCGTGGCTGACTCTCGACTGTCTACCCGAGTTGCTATGGCAACAGCGCCGATGGACAGCCGCGTAGCGGTGAGGTTGCGGGTGTGGTGATGCCCTGTTTACATTGAAATTGCAGGCGCGCAGGTGACCGCCACCGGCCCACGGCATCACCATTCCCACAACTATCGAGAGGTCACCGGTACGCGGTTACCGGGGTCGCGGTTGTCTCCTCTGTTGCGTGCTGAATTTGTGCACCGGTGTCACCCTCAACTCCCCAAACAGACAGCACCACCCCGGCAACAGCTATGCACCACACTAGATACAGCCTCGTTTAGTTGACACTGATTAAGAGTTCTCCCTACAATGTGCCCGCTGATTCGCTTCCCCGTTTAGGGAGGGCAGGCGGCATTCCTCAACAATGCCGAAGTGGACCTACGACGTGTTCTGGCCGGACAGGCGGGATTACTTCCTATCGATACGATTCCGCAGGCAACTGAGGCAATATATGGTCACCAAACGATCGTCGCGCGAATGGCTGCGTGTTACGGCTCTGGTTGTTATGTCTTTGTCGGCCGTGCTGTTCCCGCGCGGAACGATTACTCCCCGCGTGAGCGCCGACAGTACGCCCCAGACTCTTCCACTCAGTCAGGACTGGTCGAACACCGGATTAATTACCACAGATGACAACTGGGCTGGCGTGCCGGGAATCGTTGGATTTCGTGGGGACAATCTGACTGCTGTAACGGGGACTGATCCACAAACAATCGTAGCCGACGGAGCGGCCACGCCCGTGGATGTGATTGCAAACCAGAGTGACCCGATTATGCAAATAGCCGGAGGCGTTGCCGAATTTGACGGAATCGCAGACCCGGTTGTCGCGCTAAATGGATCCGGGACCGCGGATGCGCCCCACATCGTCATTAACGTAAACACAACCGGGCTTTCAGGTGTGAGGATCGTTTATTTTCTGCGAGACATCGACGGTTCTACCGACAATGCCGTCCAGCCGGTCGCGCTTCAATATCGAGTGGGCGCAGCGGGCAACTACACCAACATACCCGCGGGCTTTGTAGCGGATGCCTCTAGCGGGCCAAGCCTTGCGACCCTGGTTACTCCGGTCACCGTTGTTCTGCCCGCGGCCACAGACAATCAACCGCTCGTTCAGCTTCGAATAATTACCACAAACGCAGTAGGCAACGATGAGTGGATCGGGATCGATAACATTCAGGTTTATGTTCCCTCCGAGGCAAAGCTCGATCGGTTCACCGCAAACGAGTACCCAGGCGGCAGGGTGCTTGTCGAATGGCATACCGGTCTTGAAGTCGACAATCTCGGCTTCAATGTCTACCGCGAGACGAACGGCAAGCGTGTTCGCGTGAACCCGCAGATACTCGCCGGATCGGCGTTAAGGGCCGGAGAACGAACCGATCTGAAAGCGGGTTACTCATATGCCTGGCCCGATAATCCGCCGAGTGGGAACGCCGCTCGATACTGGCTTGAGTCGATCGATCTAAACGGACAGAGCACCATTTTCGGACCAGTGTCCGCTGAACGGGCGCCTTCGCGTGACCGGTTGCCGCCCGAGAGAGGCCGCGCGCTTTTGTTAAGCAGCCTCGGAAAGCCAGGCGGCCTGTCGAGTCCGGGCTCTCCTCTCCCGCGCTTCGTCGACCCCCCGCAAATTAGCGCTGAGCGAATGTCGCTGCAATCCGATGTCGCGGGAGGGCAAGCCATAAAACTTTCAGTGAATCAGGAGGGCTTGTATCGGGTCACCCAGCCTGAGCTCGTCGCTGCCGGTCTGGATCAGCGAGTCGATCCGAGATTGTTGCAGCTTACTGCCGCCGGAATAGAACAGCACTTCATCGTGAAGGGTGAAGAGGACGGACAGTTCGACCCGTCAGACTACATCGAATTCTATGGCCTCGGCAGAGATGATGCGGCGACCGACACAAGGGTTTATTGGCTCGCGGCAGCCAGGCAGCCAGGCCTGCGAGTACAAACGGTAAAGGGAAAAGGATCGCGGCCAACGCCGTCATACTTGCCTTATACCGTAGAGCTGCGGGAGAGAATGATCTACTTTTCAGGCTTGCGAAACGGCGCAAAGGAGAACTTCTTTGGAGCGGTGATTGCGAGGAATCCACTCGATCAAGTAATCGGATTGGACCACCTTGATAATGCTGCTGGGGAAGACGCTTCTGTTGAAGTCGCCATTCAGGGGGTTACTACCGCCGAGCATCGCGTCAAGATTGAGTTGAATGGGAGCTTCATCGGTGAGATCGGCTTTTTTGGAATCGCCGAGCGCTCAGCTACATTTCGCATACCACAAACAAACTTGCGGGAAGGCCGAAACACGGTGACGTTAACGCCACTTGCCTCGGACAGCGACATAAGTCTTGTAAGCTACATTCGCATTTCCTATTCGCGCTCCCTGGTTGCGTCAAGCGACGGGATCCGGCTCACACCGGGGAAGAAGCGACAGGCAACGATCGGCGGCTTCGGCAATCCTGCAATTAGAGTGTGGGATATTACAGAGCCGGATCACCTTCGGCAGATCACCGCGCAAGTGCAGCAACAGGGTCAGGCGTATTCGGTGACGTTCAGCGCGCCAAACCCTGCTGGGCGCACCCTTTGGGTCCTGGCTGACGATCAGGCGAAACGCGTTGCATCGATTACCTCAAATCGCCCGTCGACATTGCGTGACCTAGAAAACGCCGCAGACTTTGTAATCATCGCGCATCGAAACTTTTTGGAGAGCGTGGGCCCGCTCCAAACATTACGCGAAAGTCAGGGGCTCAAAGTAGCCGTTGTTGATATCGAAGATGTGTACGATGAATTCAGCTACGGTGAGAAGACGTCGCAATCAATAAGGGACTTCCTCGCATTCGCGAAAACAAACTGGAGAACGGCGCCGCGATTCGCGCTGTTTGTGGGTGACGCGAGTCTGGACCCCAGGAACCACCTCGGACAAGGCAACTATGACTTCGTGCCGACGCGTTTAATCGACACGTTGGCGATGGAGACGGTCAGCGACGAGTGGCTGGCGGACTTCGACGGAGATGGTCTGGCGGAGATGGCTCTCGGGCGGCTTCCTGTGCGCACCGCAACCGAGGCTTCTCGAATCATCAACAAGATAGTAATCTACGACAGTGCGCCGAAGTCTCGAAGCGTTTTGTTAGTGTCTGATCTTAACGACGGGATCGATTTTCAAAGCGAGTTTGATCTAGTTCGAATGCTGGTTCCAACCGATGTGCCGGTTGCGCGGATCGACCGAGGTCAACTCGGGACGGCTGCGGCAAAGAGCCAGTTGATCGAAAGTCTCAACAGGGGTTTCGGAATCATAAGCTACTTCGGGCACGGGAGCATCGATCAGTGGAGAGGGGATCTGCTGACGTCTGCGGATGCCGTTGCGCTGACGAACGGTGAAGCTCGGCCCGTCATCTTCGCGATCACCTGCCTCAACGGCTATTTTCAGGATCCGGCCCTGGACAGCCTTGCTGAATCGCTGTTGATTGCGGAGGGCGGCGGCGCGGCCGCAGTTTGGGCCTCGACGGGTATGTGTGATGCGGGACCACAGGCGCGGATGGATCAAGAGATGTTCCGGATCATTTTCACCGGGGAGGGCGCTGCCGGTTATGTGCGGACTCTAGGGGAAGCTGCTCTAAAAGCAAAGAGTTCTATCAGCGATTCCGATGTACGTTTGACCTACATTCTTTTTGGCGATCCGACGAGCAGGATAAATTAGCAGCCGATTCAGTCCGCGGTATAGACGATAAAGACGGGATTGGCTAAGAGGCAAAGGCAGACTGAGCTCCCGACAGAATTAGAATCCTGAAATCACGTCCTAATAGGGCAAAAAACTCTATCAAAGACAAAGATGTTCAACTAAGCTACGTTCTGTTTGGCAGTCTGATCATAAGAATCAATAGCTCAAGTCATTTAGTGGGACCAGGTTGGCTGTCGTCAAACGCCGCGGCCAGCAAAAAAGCAATCAAACAGGGGGAAAGTAATGCGTTTTGCAAGGCGGATGAATCTCGGTGTCACTCTTCTACTAACAATGGTTGGGTTTACTTGTGTTTTGGTATTGCCTGGTCTCCCGGTTGGTCGGGCTGCGACAAGTTCACGCTCACTGTCTCAGAAGTTGGCTGGCTCCGGTTTGGACAGCTCGCGTCAGTCGGCGATGGAAAAGCTGCTCGGACAGTTGAAGGCCGGCGATCAATTCTCTGAAGAAGAAGCAAACATTCTTCGCAGGTTCGGTTCGGGAGCGGCGATTACGGATCTGGAAGCCGATCTGGTCATATCGCGCGCTCTGTACGACTACTACATCTCCGGCAAAGAGCTGACCAAGCAGCAACAGGAGCTGTTGGATGAGTATTCGCTGTTTGTTGCGCGGCGCTCGACCGACGTCGCCGATCTCAAGACCCAATTGTTGAACAAACGGATTGCGGCCGCAGCGGCAGCACCGCCGCGAACGACGCCGCTCGTCGCGCCGTCGAATGATCTTTGTTCCGGGGCCGAAGTTATTCCAGCCGCCGGGCCATTCCCTTACCTCACGGCAACAACCGATGATATCACCGACGCGACGACTGTCGGCGATCCGCCGGCCCCCTCTTGCCAGAACAATGTCTCGCGCAGCATCTGGTACACGTTCACGCCATCGACGACCGCGTCATACACAATTTCATCCTGCGCGGATGCACCAACAGGCACCACGGTTGATGATACCGTGATTGCGATATATACATCGGCTGGGGGCTGCGCCGGGCCGTTTACTGAAATCCCATCGGCTAGCGGAAGCGACGGTTGCAGCGACGACGACTGTGTGAGCGAAGCGCTGCAGTCGTTTGTCCAAACTCAACTGAATGCAGGGACTCAGTATTACATCGTAGTGTCGGAGTTTGACCCCACTCCGCCTACCGTGGGAAATACGGCGGTTCAGCTTCGCATCTCGCGGATCCTCCCCCCCGCAAACGACACGTGCGGAGCGCCGACGGCTCTGGTTCTAAACACACCAGTCAACGGGACGACTGTTGCGGCGGTTAATGACTATCAACTTTCTGGTGGCGCGTGCTTCACTGGCGTCGGTCAGACCGTTTCGGCTGCCACAGGGCGCGACGTGGTCTATTCCTTTACCTCGTCGACAGCCGGCACTTATTCGTTCAAAGTAACGAATCACAGCACGATCAGTAATCTCGTGTTGTACGTGGCATCGAGTTGCCCCGCGGCTACGCCGGGAACCCCGGTCACCGTGGGCACCTGTTTAAAGGCGGCGAATCGGCAGTCAGCGAGCATAGCTGAAGAAGTAGATTGCCTGACGCTTGCCGCCTCACAAACCGTCTTTATCTTTGTTGATGAGAATTCACCTTCGGTGGATGGCAGCACCTTTACCATCGAAGCAAATCGATGTAATCCGGAAACCGAGCCGAACGGTACACCGGCTACCGCCAACACGCTCTTCTTTGGTGGCGAAGGCTCGATCGCCCCGCCGGGGGATGCGGATTTCTACTTTCTGGGCGCGTTTGCGGCTGGAACACGGGCGTTTGCATTGGTTGATGGCGTTGCCGGCAGCTCCACGGATTTCGATTTGCGTGTGACAACCGCTACTGACACGCTCGAATACGAGGATGCGAACAACGACAATGCGTTTGGCGGGCTCGCCCCAAACCTTGCCGGCACTCCGCTAACTGCCGCGGGAGCGTATCTGCGGGTCAGTCACTTCACAGCCGGAAACCAAAGCGAACCGTATCGAATTTACGCAGTTGTGCAACCACCGGGGGCTAACATATTGGCCGGCTGTTCAGGTCCTGCCTCGACTTCGTCGGCTACCGCGGAAACCGAACCGAACAACACGATCGCGACTGCCAATACGGCTGCGAATAAGTATTTCAGCGGCGAGCTCACCGCTCCCGCTCCTTCGACCGATGTCGATGTCTTCTCGTTCACCGCCAGTGCCGGAGAACTTATCTTTCTGAGCTTTGACGGCGATCCGTGCCGCGACGCCACTCCAGTTAACGGCAAGCTTGAACTGCTTGACTCAGCCGGGGCGGTACTCATTGTGGTCAACGATAGCGGCTCAACTTCAAACACCACTCCAGGGGCAGGGCTCATCGCAACAACGCCGAACTCGCCGGCGGAGGGCCTGGTGTATAGGGCAACCAGCAGCGGGACTTACTTTGCGCGAGTCACAATTGGAAGCACCTCGACCGGGTCGACGGGCGCCGGGAATTACTTACTTTCGATCTTCACCGGCGGACCAACCGCGGCGAAATTTAGCAACGACGGCGCCAGCTCCGCTGCCAGCGCAACCCGTTTTGACGACGGCGTGTCCATCAGATGGCGCACCGGTTTCGAAGTCGACAACCTCGGGTTCAACATCTATCGCGATGAAAACGGCAAGCGGACCCGTGTCAACTCACAGCTCATCGCCGGATCGGCATTGATGGTTGGCGCCGGCACATCGATGGGAGCTGGAAAATCATACGCCTGGTTTGACGGCGCCACTCAAAGCCGCGGCGCCCAATATATGATCGAAGCCGTTGACCTCGATGGCGACAGCACATGGTACGGACCGGTAAGCGCGAATCAAGCTCTTGGGAAAGCGGGAACTGGTGATCAAGTATCGTCGCCGACGCTTGGTCAACTGGGTAAATCGACCCCAACGGCAAGCCAAACAACTCGAGTCGATCGCCGGGCTAACATTCGAATGGCCAGCGGGGTTTCGATTCAGGTTGCCGGTGGACAACAGGCAGTAAAGCTCGGGGTAAAGAGCGAAGGGTTCTACCGGGTTACCCAGCCAGAGCTGGTAGCCGCTGGGTTCAATACCAATGTTGACCCGCGCTATCTTCGTCTCCTGGCTGACGGCGTGGAACAGCCAATCAACGTGATCTCCAAAGGCGCTTTCGACTCGTTGTCAGCAATCGAGTTCTACGGCGTAGGAGTCGATTCGGCATCAACCGACGAGCACGTGTACTGGCTGACGGTTGGCGCCCAACCGGGCATGCGGATTCAAACGATATCCGCGCACGCCAACCCGGGCCCCAGCCAGAGCTTCCTCGCATCGGCCGAGTTAAAGCAAAGGACCATCTATTTCTCTGGCTTGCGCAACGGCGAAAAGGAGAACTTCTTCGGGCCGGTGATCGCCCGCGATCCGATCGATCAGACTCTGACGCTTCAACACGTCGATACATCGTCTACAAACGGCGCAGTGCTCGAAGTGGCCTTGCAGGGCGTGACGATGGGCGCCCATCAGGTCGAGGTCAAGATAAACGGCTCCCACGCCGGTGAGGTTGTCTTCAACGGACAGAACGCGGGCGTCGCGCGCTTGTCCATAGCCCAGTCGTTACTGCGGGAAGGTGCGAACACTGTAAGTCTGGCGCCGCTGGGCGGCCCAGCCGACATCAGCCTCTCCGACTATACGCGGGTAACGTATTGGCATAGCTTTGTCGCCGATGATAACGAGCTTCGATTCAATGTATCGCCGAAGCAAGTGGTCAGTGTTGACGGGTTTAGTAACGCCGCAATCCGGCTTTTTGACGTGACCAACCCGAGCTCAACGCAAGAAATCCTCGGAACGATAAAGCCGACTAAATCTGGGTTCTCGATCACGATTAGCGTGCCGGGCTCCGGCCTGCGGACGCTGGTTGCTATGAGCAACGATTCGGCGAGACGTGCTGCCAACCTGGCGATAGATCGCGTCTCGAATTGGCGTCAGTCAGGCAACGCGGCACACCTGGTGATCTTCACGCGCCGGGAATTCATGATGTCCCTTGATCCGCTCGTCGCGCTCCGCCAGAGTCAGGGATATAAGGTTGCTGTGGTTGACATCGAGGATGTCTACGACGAATTCAGCTACGGCAACAAAACGCCACAAGCGTTAAAGAACTTCCTTGCTTACGCACAAGGTAACTGGAAGATCGCGCCGCGCTTTGTGATGCTGGCAGGTGACGCGAGTTTTGACGCAAAGAACTATCTGGGCTTCGGTTGGAACGATCTCGTCCCGACCCGTTTGATCGATACGCAGTTTATGGAGACGGCAAGTGACGACTGGCTTTGCGACTTCAACGGCGATGGTCTGGCCGAGATGGCGATTGGCCGCTTGCCGGTTCGTTCAGCGCGCGACATGAGCGTAGTTGTCGGGAAGATTATCAGGTACGCCCAGTCATCGCGCGCGGAAGGAGTGTTGTTAGTCTCGGACGATAGCCTTGACGGAACGGATTTCGCAGCTACCAGCGCCGAGTTGCGCAGCGTAATTCCCGCCGATCAACGCGTCGAGGAGATCAATCGAGGCGGCCTCGATGCGGCTACGGCGAAGAGCCGGCTGCTTGACGCAATCAACCGCGGACCACGGGTGATCAACTATAACGGTCACGGCAACGTTGACGCCTGGCGCGGTGGTTTGTTCACCGCTGAGGATGTTAATGATCTGAGCAACGGCGACAACTTGTCGATGTTCGTGATGATGACATGTCTGAACGGTTACTTCCACGACGCGCAACTCGACAGCCTTGCGGAATCTCTCTTGCGCGCGGAAAAGGGCGGGGCGGTTGCGCTCTGGGCCTCATCAGGCATGACTCAACCGGGTGATCAGGGGGTAATGGACCTGGAGATGTTCAGGCGTCTGTTCGATCCCGACAATTCGCTGACGTTGGGCGAGATCGCCTTGCAGGCGAAAGCCAAAGGGTTGAACAAGGACGCCAGGCTTTCCTGGATCTTGTTCGGCGATCCGACTACAAGGCTTCGGTAAGCACAAAGCTGGAGGTTCTAGATCGATCATGGGGGAGTCTGTGCCGAAACGAGACTTGCCTCGTCTGCGGGTCGTGACCGATTCGAAGGATGAGACTGACGAATACGACTGGAAGGATAGCCTTTGTTTTACGTCATATGGGTTGCGAATCGGCATCAGGGTAAACCGCAAGGGCGCCCTCGATCGCATCCTGCCCTTTCTGCCGCCGGGGTGGAAAAAATCGCGTTCGCAGATTGTAGAAAGGCTGTACTCTGTTGTGATTCCAGACGACGCCAAGGGCGGACGTCGACGCGCGCGCAACCTGGTTTACGCTGACGGAGAGCGGGTCGCAGCGACGCCCAAGTTGGAACAGGCGATCGACGCCTTTGAATCGGACTTGCAGCTTTTTGTTGCCGAAACTGCTCCGCGCAGAGTTTTTGTCCACGCGGGGGTGGTCGGCGTACGCGGACGAGCGATCGTGATACCTGGGCGTAGCTTTAGCGGAAAGACCAGTTTAGTGGCAGCGTTGGTTAGGGCCGGAGCGACCTATTACTCGGATGAATACGCGGTGCTTGACGAGCGGGGAATGGTCCACCATTACGCGAGGCCGTTGTCGATAAGAGAGAACGGTCACCTCGAGAAACCGACGAAGTACCGGGTCGAAACCCTGGGAGGAAGGTCAGGAGTCAAACCACTTCCGGTAGGAATGGTGGTAGTAAGCAAGTACCAACCGGGGGCTCGTTGGCGTCCACGCAGGCTTTCTGAGGGCGAGGGGGCACTCGAGTTAATGGCCAACACAGTGTCTGCGCGTCGCCAACCCGCGGCAATGCTAGAGGCAATTCGGGGGGTGGTATCTCGAGCGCCGGTCTTAAAAGGTGCGCGAGGCGAGACGCAGCAGGTCGTCGACTTCATACTGGACAACTTTGGCGGGCTTTAATGGGCATTTCTGTTGACAACCGTTGTATCTAAGTAGTATAAGACCCGTTCAGTGAACCTCGTCATTTGAACGGCGCTAGAGAGACTGGAGTTCTTAATGAAAAGACAAGATGAGCTGTTGATGCCCGAAGCGCGGAAAGAAGGCCTTATTGTACGAGAACTGTCAGGCGAAGTGCTGGTGTACGATCGCGACCGAAGCAAGGCCCACTGCCTCAACTCTACGGCGGCTCTGGTTTGGCAGTATTGCGACGGTAAGACTCCGGTGTCGCAGATAGCTCGCACAATTGAAAGCGCGATTAATGTGCCGGTGGACGAGGAAGTCGTGTGGCTCGGCGTCGAGCAACTCAACAAGTCAAAGCTCCTTAAGAGCACAACCGTACCCAATAAAATGTCGGGACTTTCGAGACGCGATGTTATGAAACGAATCGGACTTGCGGCGGCCGTCGCCCTTCCGGTTGTGACATCGATCATCGCACCTTCGGCCGCCCAAGCAGCAAACTGCCTTCCGTCAGGTCAGGGCTGCACCTCGTCCGCTCAGTGCTGTTCGCAAGTCTGCAGCGGAGGCATGTGTGCGTAGAAGGTGCTCGCAGCGATAATTAGCGCGCCTTGCTTGAACCCGGCTGTCGAATGCACTTTCTCGTGCTCCTCCGGCGCTGTCGCCAACCTGTAACCGCGAAGCGATTAACGCGTTCCCATTGGACTTCAAGTAGACTCCTTCAATGCGTGGTTCTACGGAGGTTCCGCCCTTTTTTCTCCCCGAGGAAGGTGCGCAGGAACGTGCGCTAACGCCCCGAAGTCGTTTCTTTCGATTGTGTTGACAACTCCAAATCACGCCAGTATGCTTTGTGCGCTCCCGGTATTCGTTTATTAAGAAATGAACACTGCGGGAAGTGCAGGGCGACGCAAAAGTGGGGCATTTGAAGCGAAGTTCGAATCCCACCGCAAGGCGCGGACGCGCGCGAAAGCCAAGACATAACACGCATAAAACTGATTCCGTGCACGTGCCTTAATCCGTCGCTCTGGAGCCGAGCGTTGCGTTGTCTCAAAAGCGAGACCATAGCGGTGTAGCGTAGACTGTCCAGTGCGCAAACTGTAGCGTAGACTGTCCAGTCTGCGCTTGTTCTGTTGGGTTTTGCTGATGCGCAGACTGGACAGTCTACGCTACAGTTTGCGCACTGGACAGTCTACGCTAGAGGTTGCAAAAGTTCCGTTGAATCTACACATGCCGCGATTGCGGTTTCCCGCCTGGGTTTAACTTTGAACGGGCGGAGCCTGCCCAGACGCGGATCAATCTTGCAAATGACATTTAGTCTGAAGCTCAATAAGCTCGGGGCCAGGTTAGCGGTAGCAGTACTGTCGCTGGTTGTATCATCGCTGCTGATTGCGGTCATAATAACGAGATTTGTGATTGGCACGCTTGGCGATGATCGGGTTCAGGCCACTCGTAACATGCTTCAAATCCCGGTTGGCTACTTTCCTAACTCTGCTCGATTGAATGCTCGACTTGCTTCAGCCGAATTGTCGGAGGGCGATCGCGATCTGACAACTGCCAAAGCTCATGCGCAACGAGCGGTTAACCTTTCCCCCAACGATTATCGGTTCAGGATAACGCTTGCCTCAATCGAGGAAACTGCCGGCGATCGCCCAGCCGCCCAGGCATCACTTGAAGCCGCTCGAGCACTGGCGCCCAATTATTGGAACGTCCACTATCGGCTCGGAAATCTCTTGATAAGAGAAGGCAAGCTGGATGAATCGCTCGAAAGGCTGCGAATTGCTGTTGCCGCCAATAGCGCGCTTCTGCCCGGGACACTCGACCTCCTGTGGCGTGCATCGCGAGGAGATATCAACTCAGTCCAGGCAGTCGTCGGGGACACCCCAAAAGCCAGGCTGACACTCGCTCAATTTCTGTTGAAAGTTTCGCGGCCGGCCGAAGCCGCGGACGTGTTCGCCGGCATCGACCGGGCTGGCCGCCTCGCTGTCCCGTCTGAAAGCGCGGCGTTCTTGAACGCCTTGATAGCGGCCGGTGAAGTCGGACGGGCGCGTGCTTTGTGGAACGAGCTGCGCGCAACCGAGCGCCAGGGCACACTGGTGTCGAACGGCGGGTTCGAGGCGGACAGTTCGAAGGACTTTGCTCAGTTCGATTGGTCGTTTGGCCGCAGCGAATATGCGCGTTTTGCAATGGACACCGCCGTCGCTCACAGCGGGTCCCGATCGCTGAGAATTGAATTCGTCGGTTTGGATACCACCCGGCTGGACAACGAGATCAAGCAATTGATTCCCGTTCGGCCGGGCGCGCGTTATTCGCTTGAATGTTACG
>Ga0075428_100004080_pt1 | contig 16060 bp, 11 predicted proteins | sample RhiMetdeltSRZDD2_FD_75291 | JGI IMG/M metagenome (GOLD analysis project Ga0075428, IMG submission 75291) | Populus rhizosphere microbial communities from Tennessee, USA - Rhizosphere MetaG P. deltoides SRZDD2 | ecosystem: Host-associated > Plants > Roots > Rhizosphere > Soil | place: USA... | reverse complement strand
TGTCCCATGTCAGTTGGTTTTAAACATGAAAATATTGAAAAATAGCTGACAAACTATTTAAACGGGATAAATTACCCTGCTTACACCTTTTTTACTTTTTTGAATACAATGCGTTCATTGTGCTTGGCAACAACAACATTAAAAAAATCGTGTAAAACTTTATGCTCCTCCGGAAGAAAATAACTTCGGGTTATTTTTACCCTTGAACGGATCGAGATCACTCCCCGGTTATTTTCAACGATGTATTCAAAAAAACTATCTCCACTTTCACTAAAGTTCACCCTTGTTGACTTTGGTAACCCTTCGACTTCATATCCTTGAGGTGTATCCATTCTTACTACTAATATTTCGTCGATCGTGTAGGGCATTTCTACCGGGTAGATTCTTTGCGCAGATACAAAAGGATTTTCAGTAAACCCTTCATTGACCATTGGATTTAAATAAATGATATCCTTTTTTTCGACATTCACTTTGATATCGTAGCTAATTTGTATTTGCTCTTCCGGGTTTTCCAAAAAATCGATCCTGTAATTTTTGATTTCCATATCTGAAGCAAAATCTTTTTCTGCTTCTTTTACATATTCCTTCAAGCCGATCACCCTGGCCCTGTTCCTTACAGAATATGATTCATAATAACCTGGGGTTTGTTGTACATTACCAACGATCTCACCTTTAACATTAGAAGAAAGCATTAGCGAAGTGATTTTGGTCTCAGTCAGTGAATCCGAAGAAAATTCTACCGATTCAGCTTCCTGATTGATCACTCTTGCATGACCATTATAACATTCCCAATGCAAACGCCCAAAACCAAGATCCGGGCGACTTGCATCTAAGTAAAATGTTTTATTGTTAAGTATGGTCCGGCAAATCACATAATCAAACCGGTCAATAAGCGGATATGCCGAATAAGTATAGCCATGCGATCTTGTACTAAGCATTAAAGGGTCTGCATCCAAACCGGCTTTGCGAAGCATGGCAATAAGAAGGAGATTGATCTCTGCCTCGCTTCCTTTCTTATTTTTTAGAATATTTTTTAATGGTTGGTCGATATACAGCTTGCTGTAATTAGTACATGTAAAATTGTTTTGTATGTACCTAAAAATACTCCTTGCCTTTTGCTCTTCATCCTTCGCATGTCCTAAAGCAATTTTTAACTCATCATTCATCCAACCGTTGTCCTTACTTAGTTGCCCGCCAAAATTTTCATCTTCCAAAAGTTCAGTGCAAAAATCTTCCCAGCTTCCCATATAAGTTTGCTCTGGTAAAGGTTGTCTTATCTCCTTCAGCTGAAATTCGACTCTGGCCTTGTGATTCTTAAGTGTGGATGTATACACTTCTTCTTTTAGAACTGGAATATTCTTCATGATCATGTGGTGGACAGTAACACCAGCTATAAATGGTTCAGGTCTTGATGGTCCGGTTCCTCTTATATCGGTGACCTTAAAAGTTTCCTGTCTTGTGCGTTGGGTTTTATTAATATTACCCTTTTGAAGAAATACATAATAAAAGAATTCCGGAATGGAAACTTCGTATTCACTCCACAAACAAGGATGATCGCCTTGAAATTCCCATGGTTGCAGGTTAAAAATAAAATCTGAATTTACTATGTATTCATATTCGATTATCGAACCTTCTTTGACTGCAGGAAATGTAAATCTTTTAACGACATGATTCTTACTAAGCTTGGTACGATAAACGGAATTTCTTATATCCAATTTTGATTCTACAATTCTTCCATTTTCTAAATTATAAGTGTGGGCTTTCAAATTTCTCACCTCCTCTTCATTTTCACCTTCAAAATATAATGGGATGTCAACGTTGGCCACATCATAACCGTTCTTATTTAGAATATGCACCCTTTTAAAATGCCTGAACTGGATGGAAAACCATCCTTTGAGATTACCTGTGATTTCAGATGAACCGATGTCGGCAATAATGACCGCAGATGCACTATTATCAATCGCATAAACTTTTTTAAAATCTTCCGGTGATATTTTACCGAATTTTACAGGTGACCGATCCTGCCCGTATGTGGATAAGAAGAATAAGAAGAATATCTGGAAAAAGGACAGTTTAGTCACGGTTGCGGGTGTTACCTGTAATTTAAACAATTAACCAGCTTTTTTATTTTATGCTTTTTAAAAATATTATTAAAATGTAGCTTCTGAAAGAGAAACACACCATATTGATCAAACAACTGGCCGCAGAACTTGGTTTTAGTTTTTGTGGTATCGCGAAAGTGGAAAAGCTTGATGACGATGCCCGCCGGCTTGAATCATGGTTAAACAAAGGAATGCATGGCAGCATGCAGTATATGGAAAGGTATTTTGACATGCGTATTGATCCTTCAAAGCTGGTTCCTGGCGCAAAGTCAGTGATCACTTTATTGCTCAATTATTTTCCAAAAGAAAAACAAAACGATGATGCGCTGAAGATCTCTAAATATGCTTACGGAAAAGATTATCATGAAGTGATAAGAGAAAAATTAAATCACCTGATCGAACTGATCAAACAAAATGTCGGAGATATTCATGGTCGCGGATTTGTAGACAGTGCCCCGGTACTGGAAAGAACATGGGCTCACCGCAGTGGACTTGGGTGGGTTGGTAAAAATGGAAATCTCATCAATAAGCAAATGGGTTCTTTCTTTTTTATCGCAACATTGATCACCGATCTTGAGCTGGAAACTGATGAACCTTTCGCAAAAGATTATTGCGGCACATGTACCCGCTGTATCGATGCTTGTCCTACTGACGCCATACTTCCTGATAAAATTGTAGATGGGAGCAAATGCATTTCTTATTTTACTATTGAACTAAAAGAAATGTTGATCCCGGGTGAAATGAAAGGCAAGTTCGACAACTGGATGTTTGGCTGTGATATTTGCCAGGATGTTTGTCCCTGGAACCGGTTTGCACAACCAACAAATGAAATTGAGTTTACCCCGATACCTGAAATTCTTGATCTTTCCACTAAAGAATGGGAAGCAATGACCGAAGAGAAATTTAAAACAATATTCAGGCATTCACCGCTAAGCCGAAGTAAACTCAAGGGTATTCAAAGGAATCTAAAGTTTCTTCAAACATAGCGTCCTTTGTGGTTCTTAGTGTTCTTTGTGTTCCGAACCTTCTCATATTTTGAACTGTATTGCAACACAAAGAACACGAAGCGGACACTACGAACACAAAGAGTTGCATAGCTTGGAATAAACAATTACAGGTTACAACCGCCATCCCACTTTTACGGCAATGCGATTCAAATTATAGCGATAAAGATCAGTTACAGGTTGTTGGGTACGCCAATCGGTGTAAGTCACAGTTTGTTTTAGTGATTTATACGAATGTCCAAGCGCCAATACAAGACCTCCTCCTTTTTTCATATCCACCAGGTAGCCCAAACCCACATCAGTGTAGATACCGTTATGAAATTCTCCCGAGCCATTAAAGCCACCATCCCAGATAAAAATTGGTCCACGATCATAAGTTTCCTGCACCCATTGAAAATTGATTCCGCCGTCGGCATAGGCAAAAAATTTGTTTTTATTCTTTCCTAATTCATAGCGGACATCGGCAAACAAAGGAACTGAACGATGGATATAATAATCTAATCCAACACCAACACCGGCAAACAAATTCCCTTTTTGAAAACCATTGACAGTCTGTAAACCTGCAGACACTTCATTGTCGCCATTCAATAATGAAAGATTATTTATCGAGTGAAATTTGTAGTCACTGTTTTTCTTTTGGGCAAAAGAAAATATCGAAAGAGAGATATATATTGACAGGAAAAAAAATTTCAGTTTCATACTACTAGTTTTTTACGCTCAGTTTGCTTATTAAATTAATATTGCTGAGGGAAGAGTAATCATATTGATACAATCCATCTTTGGCAACGACCAATGCCCATCCGTTGATTGCAATCACATCGTAGCTATTCAATCCGGTAATTTGTTTTTGCAGTGAAAGGTTTCTTACATCCGAGGCATTATAAAACTTTACTCCATCACGGCCATCGCAAATAATCAAGGTATTTCCATCTTTTGCAAGACCATGCGGGTTTGTCATCTGGTAAGTTTTAATAAGCGTTGGATTTGACAAATTCGTTATATCCAACACGTCAAGTTGCTCATTGAATCCCTGGCAGGGAGTGCCTGAACGAAGCGTAACAAAAGCATTACTATTATCTGCAATCACGGGGTCACAACTGCGGGCATGTGAAAAGTTGCTCAGCTTTACAGGGTTTGTTGGATTGGTGATATCATAAATGAACATACCTGTAGTTGAACCGATAAACAATCTATTATTGAAAGGATAAAGTGTTTCGATGCCCCAGCCGATCTGAACCTTATTGCTAAACGTTGGATCAGCACCATTCACAATTGAAACAACATTTAATGCAGACTCAGAAACAGCGTAGAGATAATTGTTTACAATCGTAAATCTTGCCATAGAGCCGCCGACGCCAAATGGAGAACCTCCTCCCGCAGCTGTTCCTGATTGTGTTGCCGTCAAAAGCGGATTTGACATAAATACGTCTGCTGATTTCATACGGCCAAATAATCCACCATTTCCCCCACAATCAGTTTGCACGATTGTATCTTTCCTTACCCAATCTTGTATGATCATTGTTGGATTTTGCGAAAAACCATTACCCCAATAACGTTCAGGAAAAATATTTTCGGTAAACTTTTTAACAACTACCTGTTGCGGATTTGTAATGTCGATGGCAACCAGATCAGTGTAAAGATCAGCGTAAAGAATATTTCCTTTGACAGCAATATCCAAATTACCAGGAATATCAATGAATGCAATATTTCGCGGAGCCGCTTTGTTGCTGTTATCAATTATATGAATTCCGCGATCGATTTCATTCAGAAAAATATAGTTACCGCGGATATAAATTTTCCCCGGCCTTTCAATTTCTTTGGATGAATTGTTTTTGATATTGGCTCTTACTTCCTCTTTTGTACGGTAAACGGGCTCCCAATAAACATATCGGTGGGTGCAGCTATCCTTTACACAACTATTGAAGACAAAAAGGAGTGCAAGACTGCTTGTCATTAATGCAGAAAAAAATGGTATTCTCATAAAAGCATTTTTAAGGTTGACAACAGTTCGTAATTAACCGTTGCATTATTTATTTTGATGAAAAAGTATACTGGTTCGTAATCCTGCAAAGAATAAATACCTTTTACTTTCAAAAGGGTTTTCCACTAACCGGTTCAAATGAATATTTGCGACAGGGCCAAGACTCCATTGTGTCCGTTTGCCATTTGCGATTGTCCATGAAAAACCGGTCGATAAACTGAACTGCGTTTTATTTAATAGCTTGTTATTTTTATAATAAATACCATTGAAAGCGGTGTCATACATCAATGCATTGCTCGCGATAAGCTGCCCCACTGTAAAACCAGCACTCCAAACGAAAGGATTCGTTTTGCTTTTATTCAATTGCCATTGAAACCGCAGCGGTAATTCAATAAAATGATAGCGATTGGTAAATTTTTTGGTACCGCCGCCTGCATTATAAATATGATCATCCCTTGTATCCAATACATTTGAAAACTGGCTGTTGCTTAAGAGCGAATCGCGCAAGTTCCCAATTCGAATAACATTACTGTAATAGCCATACTGTAAGCCAAGGGAAAAACTAATACGGGTCGATACCTGCTTTTGCGCAAAGGCACCTGCATGAAAAGCAAAACCTGCCCTGACCTCAGAAGGTCTTTGTCTGGGAGGGGCTGCCGCACTACCGCTTCCCACAGGGTTTTGATAATTTAAAGCATCGGCCATTTTTAATTCTCCAAAAGAAATACTATTATCGTTTAAAGATGAAATACCTGGTGTAACGTGCAATCCCCATTTCCATTTTTTTACTGATGAGTCTTTTTTCGCTATTGGCGCAGGTGATTCTTTCGCAGGCTCTACTTTTAAAAGAGTATCTGTTTTTTCAGTAGCAATTTTTTCTTGTACATGTACATCCGCTTTTAATGAGTCAATTAGGTTTTCAACAGGTTTTACTGCTGGCTGTTTAACGTCATCCGGTCTTATGATCGTTTCAGGATTTGTTTCTACGACTAGAGTGTCTTTGGCTTTCGCGTCCTTAATAACAGGATTTTGCTTCTGAGAATTTGCTATTGCTGCATCAGTAGAAACTTTCTGTTTCTGTTCTATTTTAGTTTTTTCAGAAGCCGGTTTAACCTTAGTTTCATTCTTATTGATAACCTTTGGTCTATCGATCTCTTTTTTTGAAACGACGACGTCTTTTTTATCAATAACCGATCTGGTAATTGCTGATTTATTATTTACATCTTTATCACTGGTATTCTTTATTTCTTCTTGCTTTGTTACATCTGTACTTTGTTTTGTTGTTGATGAATTATTTGTTTCTTCTAAAGGTTTTGGGTTGACTTCATTTTGTTTTTCAGTTGTTACAATACTAGTTCCCTTTTCTCCGAAAAGATTGTTGCGCTGCCAGTAACCAAGCAAGGCCAGGCCTGCCAGCAAAAAAATAATTACAAATACTCTTCTTTTATTTTTTTTGCGAATCCTTTCTTCCACACGCAGCCATACATTTTGTGAAGGTTTGAATTTCAGACCCTGCATTTCAGAAGAAACTTTTTTCTCAAATTCATTTTCCGGCATATGAACCAGTTTTTAAATTTATTTTATGTGTCAACTATTATTGTTTTTTTGCCACATGGAATTCGCCATAAAAATTATCATCGCTTGTTTAAAAAATTTGCTCGATAATTTTCATGGCTCATTTCATCATTTTTTTTTATCCAGGTAATGAGCAAGGCTCTTGCTCTTGCATACTGTGATCTTGATGTACCTTCATTTATTCCCAGCATCTTTCCTATTTCTACATGACTAAAACCCTCCACCGCATGCAGGTTGAATATTGTTTGATAACCGACGGGTAATTGTCTTACCAGGTCCGCCAGTTCTTTTCCTGTCATTTTTATTTCTGGATTATCATTAGTTACGGGATGAAGGTTCTCATTATCAAAAGAAAATTCGTGATTGTATCTGGAATTTTTCTTTAAATAATTCAACGCGGTCGTTACCATGATCCTTCTTATCCATCCACCCAACTCGCCTTCATATTTATATTGGTGCAGGTTCCTGAAAACCTTTACAAACCCATCCTGCAACACATCTTCGGCATCTTCCATTGATTTGGTGTAGCGATAGCAAATACCGAGCATCGTCTCGGCAAAATAATCGTATAGCTGCCGTTGGGCAGCCGGTATTTCCCTGATGCACTCTTTTACCAGTTTTTGCGTATCCATCATCCCTTCTTATAAGCTCTGACAACGACTTTTCTTATTACGTTGCATTGTCAATTTTAAACTATTTAATAACAATCCGGTCAGAGACAATACTTATTTTTACCAACTGAAAATTTTTGCTATGAGAATATTTACCAATTCCCTCCTTGCCGTTTTATTTATTTCCATTTCTTTCTTATCCTGCCAAAAAGAAGTAAAACCTGATAACCCTCCTGGGGTTGGCGGTTCAGGCACAACTGTAGGCCCCACACCTGTCACAGGAACGGTAACCGGTAAAGTTGTGGACAATAACAATATTGCTGTTGCCGGTGCGATTGTAAAGGCAGGCAGCCATACTACAATAACTGACAATCGTGGATTATTCCGCTTTAATAATATACAGCTTGATAAATATGCTTCATTAGTTACCGTGGAAAAGAGTGGTTTTTTTAAAGCTTACCGTGTCTTTTCTGCTATTGCAAACAATACAAATTTTGTTAAGCTAAAACTTATTCAAAAAACATTTTTGGGAAATATTGATGCAGCAACAGGCGGCTCGGTAAATCTTCCTGATAATTCTAAGATCACATTACCAGCATCTGGTGTGGTCGTTAAATCAAATAATCAATCCTATTCAGGCAGTGTAAAAGTATATGCCGCAGTTATCGATCCTACTTCACCAGATATTGCACAAATAGTGCCCGGAAGCTTCCAGGGAAATGATGCGGACAATTACCGTGTTTTGTTGAAATCATTTGGAATGCTGGCTGTCGAGCTTGAGGGTAGCAGTGGTGAGCAATTACAAATTGCAAGTGGTAAAATGGCAAAGCTGAGATTTACTATTCCTTCTTCATTGCGTTCATCTGCACCTGCTACAATTCCTCTTTGGTCTGTGGATGAAGCAACAGGTCTTTGGAAACAGGAAGGCAGTGCAACAAAGACAAATGATTATTATGAAGGCGATGTGAGCCATTTCTCCTTCTGGAATTGTGATATCAGTATCCCAACTGTTTATGTTGAAATGACAATAGTAACTGTAGAAGGACCACTAAGTCATGTGCAGGTAAAACTTACACGACCCAATGGTGCATCAAGTTATGGCTATACTGATTCCTCAGGACATGTTGGGGGACTGGTGCCAAAAAATGAAGCATTAGTGGTTGAAGTAATGAACACTTGTCATCAACCTATCTACACACAAAATGTCGGACCTTTCAGTACAAATACAAATCTTGGGACGATCAGTGTTACAATTCCACCAATCAATTCACTGCAGATAACTGGCAGCGCTGTTAATTGCAGCAATCAACCCGTTACAAACGGAAATGCGCTGGTTTATTTTGAAGGTCATCTATATGTAAGGCCAATAAGTAATGGCAATTTTTCATTGACCATTACCCGTTGCTCAAATAGCACGGGCACAGTTGAAATCGTTGCAGTAGATAATGCAACCAATCAACAAACCACCAATCCATGGACTGGATCGGCATCAACTGGGACGGTAAATACGGGTGCTATTTCCGCCTGTGGCACATCATCAATAAGCTTTATTGATTACGTTGTTGATGGAGTTAATTATAGCATAAGCACGGCGATCCCCGGAGATTCAATTTCAGCATTTGGATATACTGGCTCAAACACAGCTTCGAGTTATATTTTAGGATTCCGTCTTAACCAGCCTAGTGTCTATATTAATTTTCATTCAATTAATACAGGCGTAGGAAGTTTTCCATTGAGTTACCTGGTTGTTAACCAATATGACTCGGTAAATCTTGTGACACCGTTTAATATTACTTATACGACATACGGTGCAGTCGGCCAATTTATCGAAGGAAATTTCTCGGGACAGATCAGGGAGATAGTTAATAATAACCTTCATAATGTATCAGCTACTTTCAGAGTAAGAAGAAACTAAGTTAGCGGTACAGGGCTAAGGTCCAGGTGAAATACCTAAGTAAAAATGAAGGGCTACCAAATGGTAGCCCTTCTGCTTATATTCGACCGGCAAAATCAAAACTCAAATTGTTGGATCGGGAGGAGTTTTAGGATTTCCATCTCTCTCTTGTTGTGGATAGGGATAAAAATTTCTTGTCCTTTCTGCGCCGGCAGATCCTGGAGCAGGACGGTTAAACCTCCTGCTATCTTCCAGCTTCATACCACTCAAATACATTTCAATACATCTGTTTTTATAAATCTCCAGTAAAAGATCGGCTTGTGTAAGTGGACCTGAGTAGGCTGGCAATTCAGCACCCACGCCAAATGCATCTTGTGCGGCTGTTTTTTGTAATACCTGGTCAAGAAAAGTTTTTGCTGTGTTGAATTGCGATTTTCTGGCATAAGCTTCTGCTCGTATCAATAACATCTCGCCCGGTTGATAAATCGGTATTGATGTTGCATCATTTTGAAAAAAGCCTGAACCATTTGCCGCATTCTTCACTAAATGAAATATACGTCGTTTGTCGTTTGCGTCTGGTAGCAAGGCCCCACTTAAACCAAAATCTGCTTTTATTCCGTAAACATTTGCCGTTGTTACACCCGATCTGAAAACAGGATTCGGGTTGACATTGTTATAAAAGAAAGTAGATTTTTTAGTTAGATCAACCGCACCTGCTTTAGCAATAGCAGCATCATTATTTTGCAACATCATATTGTAGCGTGCCGATAAAGCCAATAAAGTATTTTTTAAATCAATTTCTGGCCCCACCTGTGAAGTGAAACTTGCAGGGACTGTAGTGCTGCCCAAAAGAGTTGATGCTTCATCTAATAATTGAACTGCTTTTGTCAAAGCTTCAACTCTGGTACTGTATTCAACATCTTCCCCATTATCAATCGGAAGTTTTTCCCAGAACGCGGCCATAGTGCCTAATGCCATTGCTTTATATAAATGCCCGTAAATACGTATGGCATTTTTAAGATTGGCATCTCCAACATTAGCTGAACCATTTATGAGTTTTTGAGCTTCGCTTTTAACTATGTTAGTGGTAGACCATAAAGTCGAGATAACACCATTATTCGGAGCCAGGTTGTTACCTCCATTTTCTAACTGTGCTAGATCAGCGTTACCAGCATTCTGTACTACCAGTTCTTTTGTAGATAACCCGCTGGCAGAAATTGCCTGGTAAATAGATGCTGCTCCTAATGTATTAACAGCAAATCGGTTTTTGATCCCAACTATAACACGAGTCATGCCTTCTGCTGAACTAAATACATCTTCCTGTGTCGGAGCATTAGGGTTACGGTACTCCTTCTTACACCCTATTACTGTTAAAAAGGCGATTAATAAAAATATATTGAGTTTCTGTTTCATGATTGATTATTTAAAAATTAGTAGTGAGTGAAATCTGGAAAACTCTTGGTATGGGAAAGGCACCAAAATCATTCCCTCTTATTACAGATTGACCGGAAGCATTAATCTCAGGGTCAAAGCCGACATAGTCATCCCATGAAATAAGATTTCTGCCTATTAATGAAATCTTCATGCTTTGGGCAAATTTCAATTTATTCAGCGTATAAGAAAGCGCCACTTCTCTTAATTTGGTAAATGTACCGTCCTGCACATGTTCTTCCTGTATACGTGGACCAATGAAACCACCGATAGCTGCTACCCATCCACGGGGTACTACACCGTTCAGCTCTTGTTCTGCAAGCTTACCATTACCAACATTGTTGCGGGTTATCCAATCCCAGTTATACACTTCGAAACCTGCTACCCTGTCCAACTGAATTCTCAATGAGATGTTTTGATAACTGAATTCATTTACAAAAGTTGCAGTATAATCAGGATTGGGATCACCAATAACTTTACGTAAAGGAGTACCGGTAGGCTGGCCGCTTGCATCCCTCGCGGGAATATTCGTGGTCGCATCACCCCGTTCTACCTGTGGCAACTTAAATCCGTTTACATCTCTTAATAATAATGATCCGTCAGCACTCCTTGCATAATAATTTATATAATATACTCCGACAGGATAACCTTCTAATACACCCTGCGTCCCTGTAGCATCCAATCCAATAAACCCTGCATTTTTATACAGTTTCGTAATCTCATTATCGTTTTTATTAAACAACAAAGAAGCGTCCCACCGAAAATCATTTACTTTAACTGGTGTGCCTGTTATCATTAGTTCAAATCCTTTGTTGGTCATTTCTCCAATATTATCAACCAATGAAGTAGCGCCATTTGACGGAGCGATATTGAAGGGCAATATCAGATCAGTGATTTTTTGATGATATATAGAAAATTGCAACCCTAAGCGTCCATTAAAAAACTGCATATCTGCCCCTCCCTCCCATTCTGCTTTGATTTCAGGACGAATATCTTCATTACCAATACTATTGCGTGGACCAAAACCACCGCCTGTATATGTAATTGGCAAATATGAAACGAAACGATCATAAGGACCCACACCAGTGAGGTTTCCCGCTTTACCATATGATGTCCGCAATTTTAATGTATTGAACCAACTGCTGGCTTTGCCCTTGGACCAGAAGTCTTCGTCGGATAAATTATAACTTAAGCTTGCCTTAGGATAAAAAATACTTTGTGCATCCTCGCTGAATGCAGATGAACCATCGAACCGTCCCGCAGCAGTCAGAAATAATTTGTTTTTATAGCCAAATGTTTGTTGAAAGAAATATCCAAAAATTGATTGTTGAGTTCGACTGTCAACCGGAAGCGTAAACAGATTTTGTGCGGCACCTAATGTCCGAACAATGGGTATTAAATCTCTTCCCTCCTGGGCGGCAAAAGTAGTTTTTATATATTGAGCTGAATAACCCACTGATGAAGTAGATTGAAGGTCTTTAAGTGGATTAAATTTATAAGATGCTACTCCATCAAACGTCCATTGAAAATAATTGAACCTGGCATAACTCACATAACCATCAGGGAAAAACGCTGCCGATACCGCAGGATACGGAACTCTTGATTGGTAAGTATTTCCAATTTGAGAATAGGTATCGAAGCCATTTGTTACATCAATACTCAGTCCTCTTATAGGTGTTAAATTCAATTTTACATCTGCTACCGAACGATTCGTTTCTGTACGCAAATCATAAGTTTCGATAACCGATAATGGATTCATTCGCACCTGTTCAACGGCCTGTAAATTACCATTGGCATCTCTTTCATTTACATTCCATACATTATCTATGATAGTCATAGTGCTGACAGGTGAAAAGAAATTGTTGCCATTGGGTAAATCCTTAGACCTCGAATTTGTATACATTGCCCCTGCGGTAACTTTCGCCCATCTATTGATATTAATATCGCCTCTCACATTTAATCCATAACGTTGAAAATTTGTATTGCGGATTATGCCATCATTTTTTAAATAAGAGGCAGACATGTAATAAGTTCCCTTATCAGTGCCACCGCTAACAGATAAATGATTATCGGTTCCAATTGAATTATCAAAAATTTCATCCTGGTAGTCATATCGCGTTACAGGATATTTTGCTTCAATCAATCTACCACCTAAAGCAGCGGGGCCGGTTCCAGCAGTTGTGGTTAAATTAGCAATAGTAGTTAACCTGTCGCCTACTGTTGTTAACCTGGCATCACCGGGAACACCAAAGCGAAATGGGACAGTGTTCAATTCCAATCTTTTTCTTAGGGAGTTAAAATTTAAACTTGTGACCAGGGACACTTTGGCTTTCCCACCCTTCCCTCTTTTTGTAAATATCTGTACAACCCCATTGGAGGCTCTCGATCCATAAATGGCTGCTGCTGCTGCCCCGTTAATCACTTCTATCCGTTCAATATCATTAGGGTTAATATCGACAAGCCGGTTTGCACCTGTCTGTATTCTGGCACCTTGTGCGTCTGCGTTGAGATTTATGACATTTGCAGAACTATTGTCAACAATAACTCCATCAATAATATATAAAGGCTCAGAAGAACCAAATACAGAACCTACTCCCCTTAATTTTATTGAAATCCCGCCAGCAGGATCACCAGAGTTTTGCGTTATCTGTGCGCCCATAACACGCCCATTAAGAATTGCATTTAAATTACTGGCCCCAGTGTTTTCTAATTGTTTTGCATTAATAGTTGAAATGGAATTACCCAATTGCTTTTTAGAAGTCCGCACAGTCGTCCCAGTTACCACCACTTCATCCAGATTCAATGCATCTTCTGCTAACTGAATATTTACCGAATAGGATGTTTCGGTTGATACCTGTAGTGTTTGCTCTCTTGATCTAAGACCCACACCGGTAAACTCCAATACGTATTGTCCTGGCTTCAGTTCAGCAAAAAAACTATAGTTGCCGTCCAGTTCAGTGGAGCTGCCAAAACTTGTGCCTTTTACAATGACAGAAATAAAAGGAAGTGGCTTACCATCTGTGCCTGTAACCTTCCCTGAGATCTTTACCTGGCTAAATACAGTCGTGGAAAAAAAACAAAGGATGAGTGCAAGACTCAATTGATAATACATTGGTCTTGAGATTTTTTTTCGCTTCATACATTTTTTGTTTGAATAATTAAATGGTATACTTCAATTCCATTTCAGAAGGGGCCGGATCACTATAATATCTGTACGCCTTTTTCTCTATAGGCATCAAAAATTTTATCGCCGGGATCCATATCGGTTATCATGGCATCCAATTCTTCGATCCCTGCAATTTTTATTTTCTGTAGTGAATTGATTTTTTCGGCAATGGTTAATGCCACCACTTTTTTTGAAGATTGCATCATGGCTCTTTTTACCTGCACCACATCCCAGTCATTATCGGTGAGGCCATTTTGAGCATCGATCGCATTTATTCCTAAAAAGCAAATGTCGGCATTGATCTGCTTGATCTTTGTTATGGCATCACCACCAACGGTGATCTTTGAATTCTTGGAAATTTTATCACCAATAAAAATGACCTCGATATTCGGATGCTGAATATATTCCATTGCTGCCGGCAGGCTGCCGGTGAAAAAGGTTGCCCGTAAATGTTGAGGTAATGCTTTCGCCAGCTCAATGATCGTAGTTCCACCTGTCGTCAGCACAAACATCCCATCACGGATAAGTGTGACTGCTTTTTGAGCAATGAGCTTTTTGTTGTCATGAGAATAAACGCCGTTAGTTTGAAACGATACATGAAAGGATTTTGATAAAGCGCCACCATGTACTTTAATGATATCACCTGTTTCGGCCAGCTCAGAGAGATCACGGCGAATGGTATCTTCAGAAACATTGATTGCTTCACACAGATCGGATGTTAGAACCTTATTATGAAGATTGATCTCACGAAGGATAAACTCTTGTCGTTCCTTTTTCAGCATAAGCGTTATGTTAGTTGAGAAGACTAAAACTAAGTTAGTTTTTTAAAACCCGCAAAAAAAAGCAAAGAATTTTTAAATTCCCCGCAAAAACATTCACAATCCACTAACTTAGGCTACTAAAGCCTGCAAAGACTTATATTTAAATTATGAAGAAGAACATCAAAAGACTGTACGACATTTCTCTGAAAAAGAAAAAAATGGTGATAGGATTAATGAGCGGAACCTCTTTTGATGGTCTCGATGTGGCACTTTGCAGGATCAAGGGAAGTGGTTTAAAGACTAAAATAGAATTGGTGAAATTCGAAACGGCAGCTTACCAGCCTGAGTTCAAAGAGGAATTAAAAACTATTTTTTCACGCCGCGATGCTGATCTTGAAAAAGTTTGCCTATTAAATGAATGGGTAGCTATACAACATGCTTCCATAATAAATGAATGTTTGAATAAATGGGGTTACTCAAAAAAAGATATTGATCTTATAGCCAGCCACGGGCAAACAATTTACCATGCTCCGAAGTTTTTACATGGACAGGAAAAATTTCCAAATGCAACATTGCAAATTGGAGATGGTGATCATCTTGCCGTAAACACAGGAATTATGACCGTCAGTGATTTCAGGCAAAAACATATTGCGGCAGGAGGAGAAGGTGCACCATTGGCAGTTTATGGCGATTATCTTCTGTTTTCAAAAAAAGGAGAAAACAGGATCATGCTGAATATTGGCGGCATTGCAAACTTTACATTTTTACCTGGTGATCTTGACGGATCAAAGATATTCAGCACAGATGTGGGACCCGGTAATACAATAATGGATGCATTTATTCAAAAACATGTCCCGGGAAAATATTTTGATGAAGGATCTGTGATTGCTAAGAAAGGAAAAGTAAATACTGACCTTTTACACCAATTAAAAGCCCATTCGTTTTTTTCCAACGACTTTCCAAAAACAATTGGACCTGAACTATTCAACCTTTCTTATTTAGACGATGCCATTTCAAAAACCGCAAATGCCACCATAACTGAAGAAGATATAATGGCGACATTAAATCGTTTTTCTGCTGATACTATTGTTGATGCAATTAAGAGATGTGCTAAGAAAGGTGAGAGCTATTCAGTGTATGTGAGTGGCGGCGGTATGCATAATCCATTACTGGTAGAAAACATCAAATCGCAATTGCCAAAAATGAAATTTTATACAACAGCTGATCTTCACATTAATCCCGATGCAAAAGAAGCAGTGCTGTTCGCACTGCTTGCTAATGAATGTGTTTGCGGGAAAAAAATAAATGTGGGCCAAGGCAGAAATAAGATCCCTGCCGTTACAATGGGAAAGATCAGTTTTCCTGATTAATTATTTTACATTAAAATCAGCCTGCTTATCGCCCCACAGCAATGAAACTTTTCCATTTTTACCGACAACAAAAGTCATTCTTTCCGAGAAAGTCTTTGTCTTACCGCCTTTTACTTTTACTCGTAAAGCATCGTCAGCTTCCTTATAATTAAAGGCACCCCATTG
>Ga0075428_100004079_pt1 | contig 16060 bp, 8 predicted proteins | sample RhiMetdeltSRZDD2_FD_75291 | JGI IMG/M metagenome (GOLD analysis project Ga0075428, IMG submission 75291) | Populus rhizosphere microbial communities from Tennessee, USA - Rhizosphere MetaG P. deltoides SRZDD2 | ecosystem: Host-associated > Plants > Roots > Rhizosphere > Soil | place: USA... | reverse complement strand
CGACGTTGTCGAGGTACTCGGCGACGTCCTCGGGGAGGCTGAGGTTCATCCTGCGTTTGCTCATACGTGAAGCCTACCCGTCGTGCGCATATGATCGCTAGTTTCGTGCGCATATGATCATCCTCGGGGGTGGCGACCGTCGGTGCCGCGGCAACGGCGCCTGGGGTGACAGGCCACTGAACCTCCACGGCCCGAGATTACGCCGGCGAGCCTCCGTGTAGGCGTACTCATCTGGCACCCGACGAGTGCGATTGTGAGGTCGACCCAGAGCGCGGTTTCAGCCTTTCGGCTGGGCGATCCGTGGTCCTCGACGTGGCCGGCAGCGACGGTGCGGTAGCGCTTTCCGGTCTGAAAAACCAGCTTCGACGGGTACGACCGGACTTCAGCGAGAAGAAGCTCGGCTACCGTAGCTTCCTGCAATTCTGCAAAGCAGCCGCTACGAGCGCAGCCGTCGATCTGCAATGGAATCCCGAGGCCGACGACTATCTGCTCACCGCCAACCCATGACGACCGACGACCGTCCCTAGGAAGGGGCGGCAGATTGCCTCCAGGGCAGCACAAGGCGCATTCTGACCTCGCCATCGACGAGATGGCGGAGCCAGTAGCGAGGAGCACTTCGTCGCTGCCATGCGTTGCCTGTACAGGCGAGCGGTCCGAGAAGGTTTCATCGCCGAGGCGGACTTACCCTGCCACGAAGGTGAACAAGCCGCGGCGGCAAGCCAGCAGCCGCCATGCCATCAAGGACGACCGGCTCGCGGAGAGCGATTCAACGCTCCACCGGTACCAAGGAAGGTTTCAGTAATCGGCGGCGTGGCTTTCTATTACCCGCAGGGTCCCGCCGCCACTTTGGCTGACCAAGCGTGCAACCTGGGTGCAGGTCCGGTGCAGGTGGTTGCTCCTATGATCGCGCTATGTCGCGTCGATTGGATGTGCTCCTGCTTCCCGCGCTGCTGTTCGCCGGGCAGCTCACGGTGGTCGTGTTGGGACAAGAGCCGGCAAGGGCAGCCTGTGCGGCCACAGCGAAGGACGGCGTGATCGCCGCCGCCATGGCCAAGACCTGTGGAACCCGCGTGGAGGTAGAATCTGCGCGCTCGGAGTTCACCCGAACCTTCGCCGAGCCGTCAGGCCTTAAAACCCAGGAGATTTCCGCGGTACCGCAACGAGCCAAGCGGCGCGATGGAACCTGGGGCGCGATCGACACCACCCTGCAACGCGCCGGGATCTACCTGGTCCCCGCCGCAGCCGCAGACGTGCGCTTCTCCACCGGCGGTGACGGTCCTTTCGCGACACTGACCCACCAAGGGCACAGCTTCTCGCTGTCCTGGCCCAGGACGCTTCCCGCACCCACCGTCGAGGGCAACACCGCCACCTACGCCGAGGTTCTGCCCGATGTCGACCTGGTAGTGAAGGCAACCGACAGCGGCTTGAGCCACGTGCTCGTAGTCAAGTCCAAGCGCGCCGCCGCCAACCCGTTGGTCCGCCAGGCCCGCTACCGCGTCGGCGGCGACGGAGTGTTGGTGTCCACTTCGGATGGTGGGCTGGCGGTGCGTTCCGGTGACAAGACCGTGGCCACCGCGGGTGCGGCCCAGATGTGGGACACGCCAGGGCATCCCAGCGACAAGCTGCTGGCGATGACCGGCGCTTCGCTTGAACCACGCAAGTATTCACGCGTGGTCACGCATGTCGCGGGCAAGGATCTGGTCATCACGCCGGATGCCGCGATGCTCGACGACCCGGCGGCGCGTTTCCCCCTCATCGTCGACCCGTTGTGGAACCCGGGACAGAGCCAGTGGACTTACGCCACAAGCAACAACACCAACGCTCCCCTGATCGACGAGACCATCAGCTCGGGCGACCCGTTCCCGGCCGCGCCGATCCTGCGTTCCGGCAACGACACCGTCGGCCGGGTCAACCGCAGCTTCATGCGGTTCGACATTGGCGGCGTGGCATTCAAGCAGATCGTTGACGCCAACATCTCCGGACGGGTCGACCACACCTGGAAATGCAGCTCCCCACGACCAAACTACTTCTACCGCACGGCCGGTATCGGCGCCACGCCACGGCAGGCATGGCCCGGTCCCCAGCTAGAGGTATTGCTGGGCAACAACAACGTCTACGCCAATGAGGCCTCGTGCTCCAACCCGAACATGCCCTTCGAGGTGTTCAGCGGCACACTCATCAACGACCTGCAGGCCTTCGCCAACGGCGGCAACAGTTTCTACTACGTCGGCATCTGCGCCTGCTCCGACGGCGGCGACACCGGCGAGTGGGACCAGGAACGCTGGATGCGCTATTTCCTCAACGATTTCCGGCTCAACATCGGCTACAACAGCAAGCCGAACGTGCCGGACAACCTGACCGTGGATGGCCAGGCCTGTGTCGCCGGGGCAAACCGGCCCGTCATCAAGACCACCACGCCGACTCTTCGCGCGCACGTCACCGACCCCGATGGGGATTCGCTCAACGCCGGGTTCATATGGGCGAAGTGGAACGGCGGCAGCTTCGTCGATGAACCGGGAGGTGGGCAGCAGTCCAACGTTCCCAGCGGTGGCACGGCACTTTACAACGCCACCGGCAACGTGGACGGCGGGATCTACACCTTCCGCGCCCAGTCCTGGGATGGCCGCATAGCCTCTGATGTCACTCATTTGCCGGGCAACTGCGAGTGGCAGGTGGACATGGTGCCGCCAGCGGTGCCAACGGTAGCGGGCGACGTCTACCTGGAGGGCCCGAACGGCTGTCCGGGCGGGGCCTGTGGCTCGGTTGGGCGGACGGGACGGTTCACCTTCTCGTCGTCTTTGGACACTCAGTCGTTCCTGTGGGGCTGGTCGGATCCGCCGACCGTACCGGTGAACGCGCAGAACGGTACGGCTTCCCTGGACTGGACCCCGACGTCGTCGGGTCCGCGGACGCTGTATGTGCGGGCGGTTGACCGCGCCGGATGGGAGGCGACCAAGCTGTACCAGTTCTACGTCGCGGCAGAGTCGACGGCTCTGGCGAGGTGGAAGCTCGACGAGGCTGAAGGATCAAGCGGCTTCGCCGATGACACCGGAAACGGCCACGCCGCAGGCCTTGGCGGGGCGACGCTGGGTGGCGCGGGAAGGATCGCGCCCGGCAACGACGGTGTCTCCCGCAGCGCCGCATTCTTTGGCGTCGGCTCCGCTGCGGCCACGACAGCCGGCACATTGCTGACCGACACCAGCAAGAGTTTCAGTATCGTGGCGTGGGTCAAGCTGACCGACTCCACGGCCAGCCGCAGTGCCCTCAGCCAGGGCGGCGCGTTCTGGTTGGAGTACAAGAACTCCAAGTGGCAGTTCAACGTACCGGGCGCCAGCCCGGCCGTGAGTGCAAGCACCGCTCGCTCGAATGTCTGGACGCATCTGGCCGCGACTTACGACTCGGCGGCAAAACGGCTGCAACTGTTCGTCAATGGTTCCCTGGAGTCAACCGTCAACGGCGTCACGGCCGTGGAGGGCGACGGGGTATTCGAGATCGGTGACACCTGGGCCGGATCGCTGGCTGAGATACAGGTGTGGGACAGGGTGATTTCGGCCGGTGAGGTGTTCGGCCTCTACGACCCGATCGCCAACGCGTTGGTGGCCAAGTGGGACATGTCTGATGTGGGTCCCGGTCCGACGTATGACGCCTCGAATCTGGTGCATGATCTGGAGTTCTATCCGCAGCCGGGTGGTCCTCAAATTCCTCCGGCGGGGGCGGGTCATACGGGTACCGGTTTGAGCCTGGACGGCTTCGACGACTACGCCCGAACCAATGAGCCGGTTCTCCACACCGACCAATCCTTCACCGTGTCGGCTTGGGTCCGGCTCGGCTCGGCCACCGGTCACGACATCATCCTGTCGCAGGACAGCGACGGGACCAATGCCGGTTTCTTCCTCTACTACCAGAACGACAATGGTGGTGAATGGATCTTCGGCATCAGGGACTCCAAGACGGCGGGGTCGGCCACATCCGCCACGGCCCCAGCGCTTTCGCCGACCGCCTGGCATCAGGTCACGGGGGTGTTCGACGCCCAGCGCAGACAGATCCAGCTATTCGTCGACGGCCAACTGAAGTCGACCGTCGCGATGAACGCTGCCTGGCAGCCGTGGCAGGCGGTCGGCCCGCTGCAGATCGGCCGGGCGCTCAACGGCGGGGTCGGGGTCTACACGAGCTACTTCCACGGCGACATCGACGAAGTCCGGATCTACCAGGGTGTCGCCACCCCGAACAACCCAACGGTCATCATCGACAACGTCGACGTGCATGCCAGCATGGCGGTCAATGGTGGGTTCAACCTTGGTTTCGCGTCCTGGCAGGCGATGCCGCAGACCAACTTCGTCACCTACGGCGGCGGTGTCACCGGTAATGATCCCTACGAGGGCAGCCAGTTCGCGGCGACCAACACCAGCCAGGTCGGCGGCGGCATCTACCAGGATATCCCGGTCGCCATCAACCCCGGCGACACCTTCTGCGGCAGCGCCCACGTCGCCTCCCAAGGCCTCGGAAACGCCAGCGGAGCATTCGCCATGTGGGCGCTCGACGGACCCGGCGGCAGCGAAGCATCGACCTACTACTTCACCAACCTCCCCGGCGGCAACGCCTGGACACCGGTCCACGCCTGCGTCACCGCCACCCAGCCGCACGTGGGCATCCGCGTCCAGTTCTATCCGATCGCGAACAGCCCCACCTTGATCATCGACAACGTCGACGTACATCGCAGCCTGGCGATCAATGGCGGGTTCAACCTCGGGTCCGGATCTTGGCAGATCATGGCGCAGACCAATTTCGTGACCTACGGCTCAGGCGTGACCGGTAACGACCCTTACGAGGGCAGCCGGTTCGCCGCGACCAACACCAGCCAGGTCGGCGGCGGCGTCTTCCAAGACATCCCGGTCGCCATCAACCCCGGCGACACCTTCTGCGGCAGCGCCCACGTCGCCTCCCAAGGCCTCGGAAACGCCAGCGGGACCTTCACCATGTGGGCGCTCGACGGACCCGGCGGCAGCGAACAATCCAACAAACCCTTCGCCGACCTGCCTGGCGGCAACGCCTGGACACCGGTCCACGCCTGCGTCACCGCCACCCGTCCACACTCGGGCATCCGCGTCCAGTTCTACCCGGTCGCGAACAGCCCCACCCTGATCATCGACAACGTCGACGTACATCGCAGCATGGCCATCAACGGCGGGTTCAACCATGGCCTCGGGTCCTGGCAGACGATGCCACAGACCGGCTACGCCACTTACCCCTCAGATGTGACAGGTAACAACCCCTACGAGGGCAGCCAGTTCGCGGCGACCAACACCAGCCAGGTCGGCGGCGGCATCTACCAGGACATGCCGGTCACCATCAACCCCGGCGACACCTTCTGCGCCAGCGCCCACGTCGCCAGTCAAGGCCGCCTCGGCAGCGGCGCCGGCGGAACCTTCACGATCTGGGCACTCGACGGCCCCGGCGGCAGCGAACAATCCAACAAACCCTTCACCAACCTGCCCGGCGGCAACACCTGGACACCGGTACACACCTGCGTCACCGCCACCCGCACACACCCCGGCATCCGCATCCAGTTCTACCCCACCCCGAGCAGCCTATAGGGCGAAGATGACACGTAAATCTTGACATGATTACTTCGACATGTCATTTCAAGGGTTCGTCATCGTGCCGGACGGGCATCGCGCAGCACCGCGAGCCCGTCCCCAAATCTGACACCCCTTGGAGACAACGATGAAAGCCACGACAGCCGGCCCGCCGACCCCCAGCCCCGCAACGAGCACAGCACAAGCCGCATCGCGGTCGTCACCGGCGCATCGAGTGGAATCGGCGCGGCAACGGCACTGCGCCTGGACCGCGGCGGGGCCGGTCATGCTTTGGCCCGTTGCAGTGGACCTAGCCGGGCGGTGGCGGTGCGCCATTCATGGATGCCGTAGCCGGATTCGTGCGAAATCCGCGCCGCCTCGCCGGCGCAACGCACAGCCTCACTTACCTGACCAGTACGGAAGTTGGCCTGCGCAAGATGGTGAAGTGCTTGCGCTTGCACCAGCCGGGCATCCATCTCTCGTGCCAGGCGCAGTGCCGCTGTAAGTGCGACTGTAGCTTCGCGACCTTTGGTGGTATGCATCCAGAGGATTCCTTGGCAGATCAGGACTTGCGCCTGCACCCAGCGGTCACCCGAGTCCTGTGCCAGGGCGATCGCCTCGTCAATAAGACTGAACGCGGCCGCCATATCTCCCGAGTCCGCGTGGACGAGCGCGAGCATGCGTAATGTGTTGGCCTTGCGGTATGGCACACCCATTTCCTGATACCTGGCGAGGGCACCGGTCAGGCAAGAGAGCGCCTCGTCGATGCGACCCAACCAGTAGTAGGCTTCGCCGAGGTCGGCCAGCGCCACACCCTCGGCGTACCAGTTGCCCAGGCCCCGGCCGAGCTGGAGCGCTTGCCGGTAATACTTAACCGCTTCCGCGAGCCTGCCTTGGCCGAGCCGGACGTTTCCCAGAATGAGCCACGCGACCGCTTGCCCGGATGCGTTGCCGAGCCGTTTGAAGAGCTCGAGCGACCGCAGACTTTGTTCCTCGGCCTTGGCCAACTGGCCCATCTCGAAATAGACGCTGCTGAGGTTGCCCAGCGCCCCCGACTCGGCTTCCGCCCAACCACTTTTTCGGGCAAGCAGGTTGGCCTGAGTGAACCCATCGACGGCGGCCTTGTAACGATTCTTGAACCACCACACCATGGCGAGGCCGAACTGTGCCGCCGCCTGCCCGGCCGGGTCTGCCTGCGATTCTGCGTGGGCACGGGCCGCCTCGGCGACAGGAAGCCAGTCCGCTGTCGACAGGGCGACAAAGAAATGGCCGCGCAGCGCGTCAGCCAGGCGCCAGGCCGCCTCGCGGTGGGCTGGTCCTGGCGAGATTATGGCTGTGACCATGTTGGTACGCTCTGCCTCGAGCCAGGTCCGCGCCGCTTGCCTGGTTTCGAACTCGGGCGCGCAAGTCTGGTCCAAGCCAGCCGGCAACGGCAGCCGGATCACCTGAGGGTAGATCTGCTCGGCCGCGGCCACCGCACCACGCAGGTAGTACCGGTAGAGCCGACCGAGCGCGGCGTCGCGGTCATCATCGTCGGCGCGGCAGCGTTGCCGGGCGTACAGCCGTACCAGATCATGGAAAGCGAACCGGCCGGGCTTGGCGGGCTCCAGCAGGTTGGCCCGGACCAGACTCTCCAGCAATGCCTCCGCATGCGCCGGCTCCAGGCCTGCCAGAGCCGCGGCTGCCTGCGCTGTCACATCAGCGCCGGGGATCAGGCCAAGCAGCCGGAAGAGCCGGCGAGCCTGTTCCGGTTGCGCGTCGTAGGACAGATCGAAGGCGTTGGCCGTGGCCGCAATGGGGTCACCGGCGACCGCGAGGGCCGCTAGCCGGTCGCCGGCACCTAGCCGCCGGTTGTATTCAGGGAGCGCCAATCCTTGGCTCTTAAGGTTCGCCACGGCGATCCGCATCGCCAGTGGGAGGTACCCGCAAAGCCGCGCGAGGGTGTCGAGACAGTCCACATCGGCCGATCCAGGCCAAAGTCCAATCAGGACAGCGAGCAGTTCGCGTGCCTCAGCGGGGGTGAGCACCTCTAGCCGTAGCCTGGTGGCGCCATCCAGGGCGGTCAGGCCACGCAGCTCGTGCCGGCCCGTGATGATCACCAGGCACCCCGGCTCGCCCGGCAAGAGCGGTCTGACCTGGGCCGGATGGTCGGCGTTGTCCAGCATCACCAGTACCCGCTTCCCCGCCAGCATGCTCCGGTAGAGACTGGCGGCCTGTTCGACATCGAGCGGTACCTGATCCGCCCTCACCCCGAGCGCTTGCAAGAACAGCGACAAGGCCGCCAGCGGCTGGACTGGTGGCCGCCTTGAACATCCTCGCATGTCGATAAATAGCTGGCCGTTCGGGAAGTGGTGCCGTGCTTGACGCGCCCAGTGCAGCGCGAGGCTGGTCTTGCCGACACCGGCCAAGCCGTCGATGGTCACGATGGCTGGCGCCAGATCGGGCAGCAGCCCATCCAGGAGTCGCAGGTGGTCGTGCCGGCCGACGAAGTCCGCCACTGCAGTTGGCAGTTGGTGTGGCACCACCACCGCCGGCGTCGCAACGGCATACCCCCGTCGGGCAGGCTCAGGTGCGGTAAGGCTGGGATCGTCGTTGAGCACCGCCCGTTCGAGATCGCTCAAGGCCGGGCCGGGCTCGAGGCCGGTCTCCTCAACCAGGACGGCCCGTACGCTTCGGTAGGCGGCGAGCGCCTCAGCACGGCGGCCGCATCTGTAGAGGGCGGTCATGAGCAGCGCGGACAGCCGTTCGCGTAGCGGGTGATCCTCCACAAACGCCGCGAGTTCATCGACGATCTCCGCGTGCTGGCCGAGGCTGAGCTGGATGTCGAGCCGGTCTTCCAACGTGGACAAGCGGAGCTGAGTCAGCCGGGTGGCCATCGTCGTGACCATCGGCGTTGCCGGAACATCGGCCAGCGCTTCACCTTGCCAGAGCGATAACCCGCTTGCCAGGTGCCCCAGGGCCTCAGCCAACCTACCCTCGCTGACGCATACCTTGCCGGTGCTGACTCGCCGCTCAAACACATTCGCGTCGAGCGCGTCGGCATCGGTGACCAGTTCATAGCCCAGAGAACGGGTGACGATCTCCCCAGCCGCGCCCGCCTTCAGCAGCCGCCGCAATCTCATGGCGTAACCGTTGACCGCGGTCGTCGCGGTCCGGGTTGGGCGATCGCCCCAAATGTCATGTATCAACCGATCCTTGGCCACGGTGCGGCCCCGTTCCGCCAGGAGCACCGACAGCATTACTCGTTGCCGCGGCTCGTTGATCGCTGTCCATTTCGCGCCGTCCCAGACCCGCAGCGGGCCGAGAAGTCGTATCCGCATGAATAGTCCACCCATCGAGGCATTTCACAGCGGCTTTATTCCGAGATTATCGCCTTCGCCTAACCTCCTCGACGGGCAGAGAAGCGAACATTTCACAACCAACTGCCTAGAAAGGGGATACGAGCATGAGCTCGTCCATTCGACCAGCGGCTCACAATGATGTGCCTCTCGAAGCGCCGCGTAGGCAGAGCGGGGTACGTGGCAGCATCCCCGGCGTCACGGCCGGGGCCGTCAGTCTTATGATGTTCGCCGCATTTGCTGCGTGGGCCATTAATTCCCGGCAGCTCGAACCGGCAAACTTCGATACCCCTACGTGTGTGCGCCAAATCGACTACCTCGGTGTCAAGACCGAATGGTTCTTCGACCCGTGTGTCCCGGCGGACAGCCCGTTACCACCCGACGTGCAGACGGCTCTCTACCAGGATTGGGTGGAGACCTACTGCGACTCTCCGTCGGCATCTCCTACGCCACCGGCGTCTCCCCCGCCCACGTTGGCTACCGCCCGCGCCAATGCCCAAGCGATTTTTCCTACCGAGACGGCTACGGCGACCATAGCCCCAACCGAAACTGTCACTCCCACCGCGACAGTGCCGCCATCCGAGACCCCGGATCCGAGCGGGAGCCCGAGTCCGGACCCCAGTGGATCGCCCGCGCCCAGCCCGAGTGCTTGCCCCACACCGACTCCAACCTCACCTTCGCCCTCGCCAAGCGAGCCAACCCCATCGCCGAGCGGGCCAACCCCATCGCCGAGCGGGCCAACCCCATCGCCGAGCGGGCCAACCCCATCGCCGAGCGAGCCAACCCCATCGCCGAGCGAGCCCACTCCTACTCCAACCGGGACGGAAAGCCCTTCGCCGACGCCGTCCGAAAGCCCGGCTCCCTGTGCCGAGGAAACCTCGAGTGCCTCGCCCGACACGAAACTGGAGGATGCGAAGAAGGACCGCAAGTGCTTCCCGGACCGCGAACCCTCGGAACCTGTTGTCGTAGTAGCGACCGGAGACTCGGTCACCTCCGCACACATCCAGAACTCGCACGGTCTGGATTGCCCTGCCACGACCGCTTCTGATATCCGTAAACTTCCCGGCAACGACATGAATACCAGCTATGTCGGGCAGTACAGCGATACAAATACCAGTGTGGTGGAGTACTACAACTTCGCGCGTACCGGCTTCGACACGCAGCAGATGCTGACGGCTGGAACCGACGAAAAGGATGCCTGTGACAACAAGTGGGGCCGCGGCTCCCCGCCGGTGACCCTGGCGGACACGGCTATCCGCAAGGCCAAGACCGACGAACGCAAGGCATACTTCGTGACCACCGGCGGTGTCAACAACACCAACTGGACCAAGGTGGCGGAGGGCATCGCCAAGTGCGGCGTTGTCGATGAGTTCCGCCGGCACATCCAGAAGTACATTGTGGACAAGAAGCTGCCATGGACCGCCACTTTGCACTGGTACGACGCCGACGGCAAGGAGATAGCCAAGGGCAAGGCGATACTGGGCGGCGCGTGCCATGGCAAGGTCAAGGGCGATCTCACTGATGTCACGTACATTCACAAACGCATTGAGATTCCGACCTACGACGGGCCGGACAAGTACAAGCAGATCGGTACCGATGCCAAGGACATCGTCAACAAGATGCTCACGGCCGGCGCCGACAAGATCGTGTGGATGGGGTACTACGACCTCACACCCGCGAAGATCAATGTGGGTAACTTCGCCGAGACCTACCGACTCAAGCTGTCCGAGAAGGTGCAGGGATGGCTGCCCGGGAAGATCCCCTCGTACGAGGTGGAATTGGTATCTGACGACGATTGGAAGAAGACCGCGAAGAAGTGGATAGGCGAACTCAACGCCGCGGTCAAGGACAACCTGCCAGCAAACGCCAAGGTCAAATTCCAGGCCGCACCCGAGCTAGACGCTGACAAGATCCAGAAGACGATGGTCGGCGGGTGCCCGCACCCCAACAAACCCGGGCATGCCGAGCTAGCGAAGACCTTGGATACCGCGTTTAAGGCTATCTAATTCAAAATCATCACGCCCGCGTAGGCGGCGAGCTGAACGATGGTGATCATATCTCTGGTCTCCTTTCGATCTGCTCGCCGCCAACCTGTTCATGCTGTCGCGGTGGTCGAGTACCGGTTTCGCGCAGTGAAGGAAGTCTGGGCTGGCTCACCGGTTGGCGACGTGGCGGCGAGGCCTAGCAAATCCGCGGCAGTCGCTTCATTCCTCGCGGCGCCGGTTCGAGCAGGACGGGCGTGCCGGGTTGACGGATCGGTCGCGGCGGACAACCCGAAACGCGTGCATAGGAGCATATAAACCGAGGTGTGAAACAGTTCGCCTTCGTACGCTGTTGCGATGGATACTGGGCCGGACCCGGCGCGTACCCGCATCGCGCTGGTCGGATGCGTGGCGTTGTTAGGCGTGACCGCGGCCCTGGTGGGCACGGTGGTTCCGGCCTGGGCATACCCGATCATCAACACCACCGTCGCCGTAGCCCTGATTGCCATGGCTCTGGCCGCTGCTGCCACTCCGGTCGCGATCGGTCTCACGTTGGGCCGGCGCGCGGTTATTGCGACCGCGATCGGCTTGATATCGGTGGCCGCTGTCCTTGCCGCGGGCTGGACGTTACCGTCCATCCGGCAGGTGTTCACCACGAGCCCGGCGGCTAGCATGAGCTCAGCCACCGCACCGTCCAGCCGTTGATCGCCGAGCTGTCGGCCTTCACCGTCACCTCGCCTTGGAAACCGCCGGGCCAGGAGTTGATGGTTCGGTACGTGGCGCTGCACGCCCCAGTCGTCGGTGCCCCGGTCGTCGGAGGGGTGGCCTGCATAGACGGCGACCGTCGCCCTCTGCCGGGGTAACCGCGGGAACCCCAGGGTGGGGTACCCGCGGGGTAGGGAGGGCGTCAGAACGCCAGTGTCCAGTTGGTGAGGGTGCCCGAGGCTCCACCGGAGATGTCCTCGACGCGCAGCTTCCATGTGCCCGATGCCGGGGACGTGCTGGCGTCGATGGTGTAGGTCTTCTTGATGTTCGCGCCGGTGTCCGTCGTGGACGTCGCTTTCACCAGGTACGGCCTGCCGTTCGGGTCCAGGAGCTGGATCTTCAGGTCGCCCCGCTTCTGGTGCGTGATCTCCACGTGCACCTTGAGTTCTTTGGGGGCATTGCCGGTGTACCCGCTCACGGTGATCGGCGAGTCCACCGGGCCGGGGTTGGGGATGGCCAGTGCGGCCTGGTTCTCGAACGAGGGGAACGTCAGTGACCAGGCGGTGAGGAAGCCCCTGGAGCCCGCGGATGTGTCCTGGGCGAGGAGCTTCCAGGTCCCGTTGGCCGGGGAGGCGCCGGCGTCGACCTGGTAGGTGGCGCTGATGGTGCCGCCGTTCTCGCTCGCGTTCGCCGGCCTGACGAGGTATGTCCGGCCGTCGGGGGCGAGTAGGTCGATTTTCAGGTCACCGCGCCATTCGTGCGTGGCGCCCACGTACACCCGCAATGCCCCGGCGGCCTTGCCGGTGAGGCCGTCCACCGTGACTTCCGAGGTGAGTGTTCCCGGGTCCGCGATGAGATAAGACCCCGTTTTCTCGTACGAGTGGGGGAACGTCAGCGCCCAGGAGGTGAGGGTGCCGTTGGCGCCCGCGCCCATGTCCTGGACGAGAAGCTTCCAGGTTCCGTTGGCCGGGGCGGTGTCCGCGTCGACCGTGTAGGTGGCGCTGATGGTGCCGCCGCCCTCCGCCGACAGCGGTTTGAGCGGGTACGCCTGGCCGTCGGGGGCGACCAGATCGATCCTCAGTTCGCCGCGCCAAAGGTGCGTGAGACCCACGTACACCTTCAAGGCATTTGATGCGTTGCCGGGAACGCCGTCGACCGTGATCGGCGCCTGCAGGGTTCCCGGGTCGGGGATGGCGTAGTCCTTCTGGTCGACGATCGTGGTCGGGCGGGGCTTGGGGTCCAGGGATTCCGCGGGCGTTCCGATGAGCGCCTGGCCAATGTCGATGCGGGGGGTGCTGCCGCCGGTGTACGTGATGGTCTTGCCGGTGAAGCTCAGCCGTGTCCGCAGGGCCGCGATGGTCTCGCTGGGGAACGCCTGCCGAAGGATCGCCAGGCTGCCGGACACATGGGGGGCGGCCATGGAGGTGCCGCCTTTGGAGCCGTAGCCGCCGCCGGGAACGGAGGAGACGATGCCGGTGCCGGGGGCGAAGAAGTCCAGCAGCGGGCCGCTGTTGGTGAAGGTGGACAGCTGGTCGTCGTCGGTGGTGGCGCCGACGGTGATGGCCGAGGACACGCAGCCGGGGGCGGTGACCGCGTCGGTGTAGCCGTTGTTGCCGGCCGCGACAACGGTGGCGACACCCGCGGCGAGCAGAATGTCGATGATCGCCTGACGGGGGTCGGTGTCGCAGGCGACGGTCCAGCGGCCGGCGCCCAGCGACAGGTTCGCGGCGATGACGTTGGTCCCGGCCGTCTTGAGCGCGGAGACCTTCTCCAGTCCCTTGATCTGGGAGCTGGTGAAGCTGAGTATGCACGGGCTGGCACCGGCCCCGCAGTAGTCCTCGGAGTCGAATTTGGAGAACACCTGGATGGCGACGATGTCCGCGCCGGGGGCGACACCGCGGGTGGGCGCGCCGCTGATACCGGCTCCGTTGCCGGCGGCGATACCGGCGACGTGGGTTCCGTGGGAGCAGGTGTCGCCCATCGTGGCGCACGGGCCCGCGTCGGCGTCGGCGCTGCCGGTGCCCTCTTGCTCGGTCGTACCGTTGGGGCACAGGCTGGTGGCGCCGTAGGTGTCGTCGTTGACGGAGTAGCACGCCTCGGTCCTGACCCGGTTGCCGAGGAACGGGTGCCTGGTGGCCACGCCGGTGTCCAGGACGGCTATCGCAGTGCCCGCACCGGTCTTGCCCGCTGCGAAGGCCTTGTCGCCGCCGATGAGGGGGACGCTTTCGTTCAGCGTCGCCGGCGCCGGAAGGTCTTCGGTGACGCTGACCAAGCCCGGTTGGCCGGCCAGCTTGGTCAGGCCGTTCTTGTCGACCTTGAGCGTGACCATCGGCAGCCTGTCGAAGGACTGCACCTTCGTCCCGGCGGCCGTCGCGGTGGGCAGGTCCGCGCGGTCCTTGGCGACGACGTTGACGCGGACGGTGCCGCCGTTTTGGGTCTTGCGTAACAGCGACGGTTCGATCGTGTCGTTCTCCGCTACGGAGGCCAGGTTGTTGCCGAGCAAAGTGGTGATGTCCGCCGGTATCGCGGCGAGCACCATGGCCGCCACCGTGGCGGTGGCCGTGGCCCATTGGGGTTTCTTCACGTTGTACTCCACCGAGAAGGGGTGCGTGGGTAAATGGCGCGTGGTGATTGGGTACCAAAAGGGCCGGGCAGCAAGGGTTTCTCGCCGCCCGGCCCTAGGACTTACCTGGTCGCGTTCGCGCCGTTCCTCGGGTTTCCACCCCAGGTCACAGCTGTGTAATAGATGAGGGCCGTACCCCTGCACGCGCTCGTGAACCAGTAACGCGGGCAGGTCTGCCAGTAGGTCATGCTGTACATCGCGAGGTCGGTGGCGCCCTTCTGCGGGCGGTCCAGATAGTAGGAGTACCCCTTGTAGGTGTTGCCGATCGTTCCGTAGCCGTAGTCGTGCGAGTCGCACGCGGATCGGAAGTCCCAGCCGAACGGCCTGTCCGGCGCGCTGGTGCAGTGGTCGTGGTTGATGCCGACCACCCAGGCGCCGGTGGGAGTCTGCTTCCAGTACGGGTAGTGCCAGCCGTAGTGGGCGACCCACGAGGCGCAGCCGGCCCTCGTGTACCACATCCAGGTCCCAGCGGTGAAGCAGAACTGGGGGTACGCCTGCGGGTCGGTGATCTCCCCGCCGACGAACTCCCCGGCTGGCGGGGCTCCGCTCTCCGGCTGGGACAGGCTCGGCGGGCCCTGCAACGTGTTGCCTGGTGCGGGGCTCGTACCGACGGTCTGGGCCGCTTGCGGAGCGGCGGCGTTACCGACGTAGGTCAGGTCCCAGCGGGCACCGTCGTCGGTGGTGGCGGTGGTCAAACGGCGGTTGCCGTCATAGGTGTAGCTGTTGAGGTCGCTGCCCGCGGCCGGGTTGGTCACCTTGCGCAGCAACTTCGAGCTGTCGTAGGAGTAGCGGGCCAGGGTCTGCACGGTCGACCCGGTGGTGAGGGTGATCTCCTTCACCTGGCCGTTCACATCGCCGAGGACTGTGCCGGACGCGGTGGTCGCGGTGGCGTAGGTGACCCTGATCGACTGCGCCGGGGCCTCGCCCCGGACGGGTTCGTTGACGGTGGACACCCGGCCCGCGCTGTCATGAGAGATCGTGGACTGATTGAACGCCTTGTTGCCCACCGCCGTGACGCGCCAGTTGTCGCCGCCACCGCCGACCTGCTTCCAGGTGAACGAGGGCTTGAGGTCGGCCGCGGAGATCGGCGTGCCCGACTGGTCGACGAAGACATCGTCGCCTGCCGCGACCTGGGTCAGGTCAACGTTCAGCGTCTCCACGACGGTCGTCTTCAACATACCGGCGAGATCGTCCCACTTGATCGTCTCGACCAGTGTGGAGCCGTCAGCGGCCCGGTAGGTGTTGACGCTGCCGCCGTTAGGACCGGCGACCGAGTCGGTCACGTTGTAGCGGGTGGATTGGTTGCTGACCAGATCGGTCGTGGTGATCGCACCGGAGCTCGGGGTGAGCTTGCGGCTGAGCTGTCCGCCGAGGAAGTCGGCTTCCCAGCTCGGACCGAACACGCTGAGGTCGGAGCGGTTGGCGGGTGCGTCCTGTGCCTGCGAGACGCCTTGGATCCGGCCCACAACGGTGTGGGACCGGCCCATCAGACCCACCGGCACGTCATTCTCGGAGATCTGGTAGCTATTGCGCGCGGACAGATACATTCCGAGACCGATGTTCTGGATCTCGCCCTGGGCCAGGGGCTGTTGGGGCGGCTCAACTGCCGAAGCGCCCTGCTGCGGGAGCAGCAGGACCACCATCGACACGGCGGCGACGACAGGGATTGCGGTTCTTCGCATACTTTTCCTCGGGAGAAGTCGATCAATTGATCGATGATAATAAATATTAAGGAGTGCGAATGCTTGAACACCGACCTCGCGCTGCGCTGGAAAGGCGGCGGATCACCGACCTGTCCGTGCCCTTCAAACGCACGCCGCCGCGGCGGCTACGCAC